>Ga0082335_1005352_pt1 | contig 17847 bp, 16 predicted proteins | sample Subgrocontami58m_FD_72375 | JGI IMG/M metagenome (GOLD analysis project Ga0082335, IMG submission 72375) | Subsurface groundwater microbial communities from S. Glens Falls, New York, USA - GMW37 contaminated, 5.8 m (SPADES assembly) (version 2) ... | reverse complement strand
TGCTGTTATCCGGTAGTTGAGGGTTGATACTTACTCTTTATCTAAACATACACGGATCATCAATTGATCGCAACTCTTCTACTGGTCGGTTTGAGGCGAAGCTTCGCTAGTTCTCACTATCCCACTGACAACCAATCTCCGCAGGGCATCTCTTCCAACTTCAGTGCAAATCAACAAAGGCGAAGCAGGTCTCGATGAAACGTCGGTTGCGCTTTGCCATCAATTGCGCGTGCTCGACAAAACTCGTTTGCTCAGAAAGCTTGGCATGATTACTTCGGATACTCTTTCGGCAATTGAAGCCTGCGCGCTGTTTACGCTTGGCGTAGTTGAATAACTCTGGTACTGTTCATCGAACGGAATGGAGACTAACTCTTGATCGGTCAAACCATCTCACACTATCGCATCATCGACAAGTTAGGCGAGGGCGGCATGGGCGTCGTCTACAAAGCGCATGACGAAAAGCTCGACCGCGATGTTGCGCTAAATTTTTTTCCGCATAATCTTGGCTCCGATAAAGCCGACACAGCACGTTTCATTCAAGAAACGAAAGCCGCGGCGGCGCTGAACCATCCGAACATCTGCACGATTCACGCCATTGAAGAAGTTGATGGTAAGCAGTTCATCATGGTGAACTCGAAGAACCAAATCAAAGTGATGGACTTTGGTTTGGCGAAGCTGAGAGGTTCATTCCATTTGACCAAGACTTCGAGTACGGTGGGAACGGTCGCGTACATGGCGCCTGAAATGACTCAAGGGGGTGATGCCGATGCGCGGTCGGATATTTTTTCGTTCGGGATTGTGTTGTATGAAATGGAAGGATGCAGACAAAGACCTGCCCGATTATGTTGATGCGAAGACGCGGCTCGCGAAGTTGAAGGGGATCGCGGGGAGATGAGATGCACCGACTGCGCGGTTGAGGCTTGTGTCGCGGCTGGCTAATGATTAGATTAAGGGGAATAGGTTACAAATCACTTACTACGCCCACTCTTCTGACGCGCGATAGAGGATTCTATCGCCGCAATTTTTGCCATCGAAAGTACGGATGAGTTTTTCTTGATGTGCATCCAAACGAAGTTGCTTTCTATGCTATACCCTTTTTGCGTCACGAAGCATTCAATACAAAGAAAAAGAGAATGGGAAAAGTCGTACGAGTCAGTGCCAGCGGGAATGGTAGCCATCCGAGAATGTCCCAATCCGATTATGTTGACGCGAAGACGCGGCTCGCGAAGTTGAAGGAAATCGCTGGAAAATGATGTGAAATGACATCTACGAAGGTCTACGAAGCGTATGCTTGATTTGAATCGCGTGAGTTCATAGTTTTCATACAAACAAATCAGAGGACACTGATGAAAAAGAATTCTCCGAAAAGAAAAGTACTAGGGCGTTACATCGTTGCAGACCCCGAGATTTGTCACGGGCAGCCGACTTTCAAAGGAACGCGAATCATGGTGTGGCAAGTACTCGAACAAATCGCCGACGGGCTGTCGTGGGAAACGATTGTGAAAGAATGGCGAGGAGATGTCACTCTTGAAAAGATTGCCGAAGCTGTCCGCGTTGCGAGCACCGCACTCGCAGAACAATCGGAAACGTATCGCCCGCGGCTGTCAGCAGCCAAGAGGATTGCTGTTTGATCCTTCTTGATGAGAACATCGTTGCGGATGAACGCGACAAACTTCTTCGCTGGCGCATCCCCTTCAAACAAATCGGGGTTGAGGTGTGCGAAAAAGGAATCAAGGATGAGCAAATTATTCCGTTCCTTCTCACACTCACCTTTCCTACCTTCTTCACACAAGACCAAAGATTCTACAAGAAGCATCTCTGCCATGACGGTTATAGCATAGTCCTTCTGGATGTGAAGCGTTACAAAGCCGCAGCGTATCTTCGCCGCTTCCTTCAACATCCCGTGTTCAGGGCGAAGAAACAAAGGCGCGGTCTCGTACTGCGGCTCTCCATTGAGGGTATTTCTTTCTGGACGAAGAAAAGTGAAAAAGAAATCCATACGTTTTGGAGTGACGACGTTTAGTGGGGGGAGAAAAAGAGGTGGAAGATGGTAGAGAAAGGACGACAGGTTCGTAAGCTTGCCGCCATCATGTTCACCGACATGGTCGGCTACAGCGCGCTCACACAGAAGAACGAGCTGCTCGCAATTCAGATGCTGGAAGAGCATCACGGAATTCTTCGTCCGCTGTTTCCGAAATACGACGGACGGGAGATTGAAACGGTTGGCGATGCGTTCTTCGTAGAGTTCTCCAGCGCGCTTGAGGCTGTTCGTTGCGCGGTAGTAATGCAAGAATCTCTCTTCAAACGAAATTCAGACAATCCCGATAAAGAGCGAATCAGAATTCGTATCGGCATTCATCCCGGCGACGTTGTGTATCATGGCGAGAAGCAGTTAAAGAACATTCAGATGCCTGTTGCGATCTATGCTGTGTTGATGGTTGAGCATCGTTCATTCTCAATTAGTCACTCATGTTACGCAAGCCGTCACATGTCGCTTCTGACGGAGCTTAGACGTGCTCACTACCGATGAAGTTCTATAAACATGCCACGCCTACGGCGTTACCTCGGTCTTTCCGAAGCCCCGGTAGGGGCGTTATGTTTATAGAAACCAAGAACAAGGAAAAACGAAAAGCTCCAGAGGAGCGCCATGTGAACAACCCCATTCGGTTCAACACATGTCTTGGAATTGTCGGTGCGCAACATAAGTTAGTCATTAATCATTCGCCATTAACCATTCTCTAAACCGTGAGTGAAATTGTTAATAGTGAACGTTGAATTGTGAATTGTTAACCGCGCAGATGCCTCGCGTAAGTACGCTTTGTTTAAGATTTTCCCGAAGGGATTCCTTCGGAACGATATTCGAGTTTCGGATTTTCCTACATCGAAGTATCAGTGGGAGTAATATCAGGGAAGTGAGTTTCAGAGTTTAATTTCCAAACCTCGGGTTCACAACGTTGTTGAAGATCGAGCCGAACGTGTAGCTCAACCCCACCGAGCCGAAATATCTATACTGCGTTTCCAACGCCCGTCGCTGCAACAAAATCTCTTCCGTCGTTGCGCTCCCTTTAGGAAGTGAAAGCTGGTCGTGGATGTACGACACACTGCCGAACACATCGAGCGAAAGTCCTTCCATAATACGGATGGATAGTTGGCTGAACAGATCCAGCTTGTTCTTTTTGAAGTCATGCAGAAAGTTGGAACCTTCCAGGGTGGCGCTTACCGAACCCCAAGTCTGTTTCATCTCCAACGCAACGGTCAGCTCGTGCTGCGCCAGATGTTCGATTGTTTTGTCGTAGATGGTTTCTTCATCGTAGTCGCCGTACACATACTTGATTGAATAGCTGAGACGTAGTTGGCGGTTGGTAGATTCCGAGTATGGAAACAAGTCGTATTCGATTGCCGGACCCAGAAACAGCGCAACATCTACGTTGTCGAACGTTGATGAAAACACATTGCCAAATACGCCCGCCGACCAGTGATCACTCACGCTGAAGACGACGTTGGTGCGTCCGCCTTTCCCTCGTCCGATACTTCTTAGAATCTCATCGTCGATTTCAAATTTGCTTTCGTCGTGGCTGAAGTTTGCAGAGAAATGCAATTTCGAATCGGGTGTCACGCGATTTGCGGAGACATTGCCGTAAACGGAGATATAGCTTCGGGATTTCTCTCCATTGAAATATGTATTGATACGTGTGCGAAATACCCAGTTGTTCCACGGGTCAACCACCGCCGTCGGCGACGCTGGTTTGTTGAAAGAAATCTCGATGTGCTCGGCAAGCGGCGTCTTCGCAACGTAGCGCATCAGTCCTACCTTTGCCACCCGCACAAGCTCTTTCCGAACCATATCGTCCGTGTCGGATTGCTTCGTGGTGAAGCGGAGTGTATCGTTGCTGCCGGCGTACTCAAGCTGTCCGATAAACGTCTCGGTGTATTCCTTTCCGCCGCCTCCGGTTTGTTGTGATGTAATGAGCAGATGAACGTGGGCATCGTTGCGGTCCCGGACGTAGTTAACGTATGTGATTTCCGAGCGGATATATTCCTGGTCGCAGCGCCCGCAATCGAGGAACAGGCGCACCGCGCTGCTGCGATCGAGAGAAGTGGAATCCATTTGCGCTTGAGCTATTCGTGAAATGCAAATCAAAAGCAGAAGAATGAGTGCACTCCGCGTGCCGGGTGACGATACGGTATTCATCGTATCTCCTTGAACAAGCGTGAATGTATACGTGAGCGGGAGGTTTGGAACCGTATCAACTTTGCAGTAAAATCAGCCTTTCATAGTTGGCTGATGAGACAAATTCATTAGGATGAATGTAGTTCTCATGATTATGAATGTCAAGAAATATACGTTTTTGGTTGAGCAAAAGAAATCCCGGCAGAAGTGATAAAGAAAAGCATCGCTGCGAGGAGCAACATGCTGAACCGAGTCATGATGAGCCTCTTCCAAAATGAAGTGTTGAAGAGTTTGTTCTTCCGGGCGCTCGCAGCAGTAAGATGCCGGCGAAGCCGAGATGGTTTGCTGCACTGTTGCGTGTTGTCCTAACTTGAGAAGAGTCATCATCACAGTGAGTCCCGCTGTGCGGGTCTGCGACCTCGTAGAGGAAACCGTGTCATGTGTAGAACAGGCTTCGTAGTTCGTAGTTCGGCTACGCTCACTGTCGCTCACTATCACTCAGCCTGACAATTGTTCGCTTAGATTAGGACACTACTGCTGTTGTTGCCTTGGAGATTCCCGAAAATAGAAAGCAAAAAATAGCCACTCCCAAAGGGATGCCTTTCCGAAGGAACCCTTTGGGTCGGCAAAAGACACCTCCGAGGGAGTCCCTTCGGGACAAGTCACTAAGGATTCACAAAGAAAATGCTCTTTTGAGACATGGTAACAATCGCAGGATAAACATGACCGAGCATCCGACACCCAAAAGAACTTTGTGAAACCTTCGTGTCTTAGTGTCTTCGTGGCGAGTTTTTTTTGTTTTTTGATTTGTCCGTAAGGACTCCTTCGGAGGGGAATGTCCACTTGTTGTCCGCGTTGAAATTCCCACCCTGAATGATTAAGTTGAATGTAAAGGCATCTCCGCCACATGGCAATCCAATCCAGCATCGCCAACATTTTTATCGATCTCATTCCCGACATGTGCTTTGTCGTGTCGAGCGAGAGGATGGTGCTTGCATACAACCAACGCGCACGTGAGCTTCTGGGCTTGCCGGAAGTCCCGACGGGGGACATTCATTTCTATAACCTTCTTGCCGATGACTCGCCACGACCGTTGCTTGCTGTGCTGAGGACTTCCGAACAATCGCGTGAAGCGGAAGCTCGCTTCAAAGGTCTCAATGGAAGCGCAGTTGATGCTGTGTTGTCCATAAAGAAAATTTCCGGACCCAATACGGAATTTCTCTACGTTATTGCCCGCGATGTTTCGGAAGCGAAAAAGAAAGAGCTTGACCTGCTCCGTTTCTCCAACGTTGTCCACTACACGGTCAATCCGATTCAGATTACTGATGCGAAGGGGCGCATGGTGTATGTGAACCCGGCGTTCGAGAAGTCGACGGGTTATACAAAGGAAGAACTGATCGGGCAGAATCCTAACATCGTCTCAAGCAGGAAGTACAGCAAAGAGTTTTGGGCGAGGGTATGGGAGAAAATCAGCGCCGGAAACATTTGGCAGGACGAAATTGAAAACATAAGAAAGGACGGCTCATCGCTTTTCACGCAAATGCTCATCTCGCCCATTGTTGATACGGATGGCACCGTTGTCGGCTATCTTGCCTCGCATCGCGACATCACCGAGCAGAAGCAGCTCGAGCAACAGTTGATGCATTCACAAAAGATGGAGAGCATGGGAACGCTTGCTGCGGGCATTGCGCACGAAGTTGGCAACCCGCTTACGTCCATTTCTTCCATCGTGCAGGTTCTCCTGCGCACCATCAGTGATGACTTTGCGAAAGAGAAGTTAGGACTTGTGCAATCACAGGTGCATCGCATCACGAAAATCATCAGAGACCTTGTTGATTTTTCACGTCCATCAAACTATCAACTGATGCCGACGAACATTGTGAATAATGTGAAGGAGGCAGTTGAGATTGTGAAGATGGCGAAGAAAGCGCGGTTGGTGAAGTTTACTGTAGATGTACGCAATGACATTCCGTTGCTTTCTCTCGTACCCGACCAAATTTCACAAGTCTTTATCAACATACTGCTGAACGGCGTCGACGCGATGGAGGGGAAAGAGGGAAAAATGGATGTTGTGGTTGAACGCGAAGACGATGCAGTCCGCATCAGCATAACGGACAACGGATGCGGCATTGCAGATGATAACATGCCGAAGATTGGGGAGCCGTTTTTCACGACGAAGCCTGTGGGACAAGGAACGGGTCTCGGCTTGTGGGTAAGTCAAGGCATCATCAAGAGTTTTCATGGCGATATCCGCTTGAAGAGCAGGCGCGGCGAGGGGACGACATTTACGATTATACTTCCATTGCATCCTAAGGAATAAACCGATGGCTGAAGCAATTCTGATTGTTGATGATGAAGAAATAATTCGCGAGTCGCTTTCGTTCATCCTCAAGAAAGAAGGGTTCGTAGTTCAAGACGCTGAGAACGGGAAAGTCGCACTTGAGTATGTGAAAGATCGTTCGTTCGATCTTGTCATTACCGACATTGAAATGCCGGAGATGAAAGGTATTGAGTTGTTGGAACATATCACGCAGGTCAGTCCCGAGACACTTGTTGTCATCATCACGGCGTACGGCTCGATTGATACCGCCATTGCCGCGCTTCGCAAGGGAGCGGTGGATTATGTTCTGAAGCCTATTGAGTTTGACGAGTTGTTGATGAAGACGCGGCGGCTTCTTGCCGAGCGTCGTTTGAGAATGGAAAACAAACTGCTGCGCAGCGAGCTGCACAGGCAATATGATTTCAACAACATTATCGGCAGAAGCCCGGCGATGCAGGGGGTGTTCGAAACGATTAAGAAAGTCGCGCAAACGGACGGCACCATACTTATTACCGGTAAAAGCGGAACAGGAAAAGAACTTGTTGCTCGAGCAATTCACTACAATAGCAAGCGAAAGGAAAAGCCGTTCATTCCGGTGAATTGCGGAGCGATTGTTGAGAATCTTTTTGAGAGCGAATTATTTGGTCACAAGAAAGGCGCATTCACCGGTGCGTCAATGGACCGCGTTGGCTTCTTCAAGTCTGCCGATGGCGGAACGATTTTTCTAGACGAAGTGAGCGAAATTCCGTTGCATCTGCAGGTAAAATTGCTGCGAGCAATTGAGATGAAACAAATTACCCCCGTTGGTACATCGCACGAGATTCCTGTTGACGTTCGCATTATTGCGTCAACGAATCGCAACCTCGAGAAGTTTGTTCAAGAGGGAAAGTACCGCGAGGATTTGTTCTATCGTCTCAACGTTATCGGCATTGAATTGCCGGCGCTCAGCGAGCGCACCGACGACATTCCGTTGCTCATTCAACATTTTGTCTCGAAGTATGCCAATGAGATGAGCAAAGACGTACGAGGCGTTGACCATGAAGCGATGAAAGCGCTGCTCGCACACAACTGGAAAGGGGAAGTGCGTGAGCTTGAAAACATCGTCGAGCGTGCGGTAATTTTCGCTGAGGGAAATCTCATCACCAAAAAAGAGCTTCCGGCGCTGTTTGGTCAGCCATCGGGCACCTATTCCTTTGGCGGTAACAAGCCGCTGAAAGAGGCAGTCGCCGAGTTCGAGCGCGAGTATATCGGGCATATGCTGCGCGTCCATCCGAACAAAGACGAGCTGGCAAAAGCGCTGAACATCAGCCTCTCCAGTCTCTATAGAAAGATTGAAGAACTCAACATCCCTTCTCAGAGTTGAGAATTTTTTCCGCCCTATTTCCCACAAATTGGAAAGCCCCTTTCCACTTCCGCTTTTCTGTTGTGAATTCCCTTTAATTTTCGCCATCCGCGCTTCGTAGGGCAAGCGTTGGATGGGGTTTTGTTTGGCACATAACTTGAAAATTCTTCACGCAGGCAGAAGAGGACACAATGATCAATCTCAAAAAGATACTCGTAACGACGGACTTGTCAGAACACTCGCTTGCAGCGTTCGAGCACGGGTTTTCACTCGGCCTGTTGTACGCATCGAGAGTGTATGTGCTGTATGTTGCCGATAATGCGCCGCCGCTGTTTACGCTGTACGGCTTGGAGGGCGACGTCCAATTACATGCCGCACGCGTTGAGGAAGCAGGTGCAAAGAAGCTGGACCAGTTCATCACCAACCATATCGGTACAGAGAAAAAAGTTGTGCCTGTTGTGCGAAGCGGTATGCCTGAATATGAAATCATGCGCTTTGCCGAAGAAGAGGGGATTGACCTCATCGTGATGGCAACGCACGGCTGGACGGGGCTACGACACATCCTGTTGGGAAGCGTCGCGGAAAAAGTGGTGCGACGTTCAACAGTTCCCGTGCTGACGGTGAAGCCAAAGCCGATGCGCGACGGGATTGTTCGTAAAGAAGATGTGGAAAAGGAATTGCACCTTCGGTGAGAGCATGAGGTCGTGAGTAATTAAATGACACTTGAATTCGAGAAAAAAAATCCAGGCGAAATGCAAGGTGACCTGACAACGGCAGATGAGAAGAGGAAAACAATTCTTATTCACAGCCCTGACCTGAATTTCTGTTTCAGCCTTTCCATGCTGTTTCAGGACAGGTACAACGTCATCACGACTACAAGCTCATCGATGCTGGAGGAGCTGGTGAAGAACTACGTAGCGAGTCTTCTTATTATTGATGCATCGCCGACGGAAAAGCTTCTTGGGCTTCTGCATCATGTGAAAGAACTCAACAAGCAACTTCCCATCATCATGCTCTACGTGTACAGCCCAAAGGAAGCACACCTTGATAGAGCAGCTCGAAGTGAAGTGGATTCTGTGTTCTACAAGCCATTCGACCTTACAGCGATGTCGAAACGCATAAACGAGCTGCTGCCCACGTGACTACCTTTGCTGTGCAGAGTGACTTCCTCTGCTCCCGATGATTCCCGCGAATGAAAATCACTCTCATTTTTTGGAAATAAGCATCTGCGACCTACCCTTAGTGTAACAATTCTCAACAAATTCGGCACGTTCTGCTTGGCATATCAATTGACTTATGCAAGGATGTGTTGTCTTCTCATAAGCTTATCGTGCAACGGATGTTCAATGTTAGAACGTAATAGTCATAACTTGGAACTACGCTTTCTCACTTCGCCGGGAATAAAGCTTTGGCTGATCTCGGCATTCATCATTTCTCTTTGCTCACCTCATCTTCTCGCACAGACTAACAACGATTGCCTCACCTGTCACTCCGAAAAATCTCTTTCGATGGACGGAAAGGGCAAAGCCGTGTCGCTGTTTGTTGATGCAAAAGCATTCAGTAGATCGGCACATGCAGATCTCGAATGCGTTTCATGTCATGAAGGATTCAAGGCGGATCAACTTCCTCATGTGAAACGCATGAAGCCGGTGGAGTGCACTTCATGTCATGCCGAAGCGCAGTTTACCAACTACAAGCAGAGCGTTCACGGAAAAGCGAAGGCGGGGAAGGCCGCTGGTTCATGCAGCGACTGCCATACGACCCATGCCATCCAGAAAATCTCCGACAAACAATCGGAAGAAAGAAAAGAGTTCGCGGCGCAGATTTGCGAGCAGTGCCACGCCGATGTGAAGACGAAGTACCTGGCATCTGACCACGGTATTGCACTTGCTGCCGGAACCAAAGGCGCGCCGACATGCATTGATTGTCACGGTGAACATGAAGTCGCGTCACCCATGACAGAAGGCGCACGGACGAGCAGAAAGAAAGAAGCGGAGATGTGTCTGAGTTGTCATCAGGACAAAGAGGAAGTGCGAGCGCGAGTTGGTCCGTCAGCAGGGTTCATTGCAAGCTATGAGAACAGCGTTCACGCAAAAGCGGTGAAGGAAGGGAATGAAGCCGCCGCGACATGCAGCGATTGCCACGGCAGCCATGAGATGAAGAAAGGCTCGAATCCGAATTCAAAGGTTTCTAAACAGCACATTGCGGCGACCTGTGGTCAGTGTCACGGCGATGTGAAAGAGCAGTTCGAGACGAGCATTCACGGCAAGGCGCTCGCTGCGGGTATCGACGCCTCGGCGACGTGCACAGATTGTCATGGTGAGCATAACATTCTTGCGCACACTGACCCGCGCTCGCCGGTTGCGTCGAAAAATGTTTCCGCACAAGTCTGCTCACCGTGCCACGCCTCGGTGAAGCTGACACAGAAATTCGGTCTCGCGAGCGATCGCTTCCAAAGTTTTGCAGATAGCTATCACGGACTTGCAAGCAAAGCCGGATCGGTGGAAGTGGCAAACTGCGCAAGCTGCCATGGCGTGCATGACATCAAGCCGTCATCAGATTCGACCTCAAGAATCTCTTCGAGGAATCTCGCGCAAACGTGCGGCTCATGTCATCCGGGAGCGAACGTAAACTTCACGAAAGGGAAAGTCCACGTCATTGCGACTTCGGGCGAAGACAAGATTCTCTACTACGTTTCAACCGGCTACATTGCCATCATCATTCTTACCATCGGCGGCATGTTCTTTCACAATCTGCTCGACTTCATCAAGAAGTCGAAACGGCAGTTGATGTATCGTCGCGGCATGTTGCAGCGGAAACATCACAGACACAAGCTCTACCTCCGCATGTCGCTCGATGAACGCATTCAGCACGGCACGTTGTCGGTATGCTTCACCGTGCTTGTGATTACCGGCTTTGCACTCAGATTTCCCGACGCCTGGTGGGTTGTAGCTATTCGTAACATTAGTCCGTTGATGTTTGAATTGCGCAGTTGGCTCCACCGCATCGCCGGCGTGGTGATGGTTCTTGCAAGTCTCTATCACATCTATTATATCTTTTTTGTCCCACGCGGAAGGCAAGTTATCCGCGACATGCTTCCCGTGCACAACGACGTAACCGACCTGATGCGCGTTTTCAAATACTACTTCGGGCTTTCTTCTGAGAAGCCGAAGTTCGGGCGCTTCAGCTACATCGAGAAAGCAGAATACTGGGCGCTGATCTGGGGAACGGTTGTCATGGCGATAACGGGTATCATCCTCTGGTTCGATAATACGTTCATGGGTCTGCTCACCAAATTGGGATGGGATATTGCTCGAACGGTTCACTACTGCGAAGCATGGCTCGCCACACTCGCCATCATTGTCTGGCATTTTTACTTCGTCATCTTCAATCCCGATACGTATCCGCTCAACCTCGCGTTCTGGAAAGGCACGCTGACAGAGGAAGAGATGGAGGAGGAGCATCCGCTGGAGTTACAGGAAATCAGAAGAAAAGAGATGTTGGAGAAATTGTCTGAAGAAGAAATGAAGAAAGTTCCCAAAGAAGAATTGGCGACATGATTGGTTCATAGAGTTCGTAGAGTTGAGAGCTTAACTCTATGAACTCACAACTCTACAAACTATTTGGTGTATTGCTGGGAACTAAATGAGGATAGCGAGAACAATAAGATTCGTAGCTTGGGTTGTTGGATTCATTGCACCGGCATTTGCGCAAGAGAACAGTGATTGCTTGATGTGTCATGGCGACAAAGCAGCGACCGGCAAACGCGGCGGTAGAACCATTTCAGTGTATGTGAATGAGAAGAAGTTCGGAGGCTCTATTCACGCTTCGCTTACGTGCGTCTCATGTCATGCTGACCTTACGGGAAAGGAATTTCCTCACGATGAAGAGTTAGCAAGAGTTGATTGTGGAACATGCCACTCTGCAGAGCAAGAACTGCACGCGAAGTCGCTGCACGGCAAAGCAATCAAGCGCGGCGACCCGTTAGCGCCGCAGTGCAAGGATTGTCACGGTACGCATGAGATATATTCTGTAAAAGACTCGCGCTCGCAAGTTGCGCCATTGAAAGTTCCTTTCCTCTGCGGCAAATGCCATCAAGAAGGGACGAAGGTGATGCAGCAACGGAACATCCATCAAGACCACATCATCGAAAATTTTTCGGAAAGTATTCACGGTGAGGGTTTGTTGAGAAAGGGGTTGATTGTCGCACCGAACTGCGCGTCGTGCCATACTGCGCACTCCATTCTTCCGCACACAGACCCGGCGTCTTCGATTGCACACAAAAACATTGCAGCAACCTGCGCGAAGTGTCATGCACTGATAGAATCGGTGCATCGCAAGATTATCAAGGGCGAGTTGTGGGAGAAGCAAGCCCACGTCCTGCCTGCGTGCGTGGATTGTCATCAACCACACAAAGTTCGCAAAGTCTTCTACAATCAAGGCATGGCGGATGCGGACTGCATGCGCTGCCATGAGAACAAAGACTTGACGTCAAGCAAGGATGGTCGCTCGCTGTTTGTTCGTCTTGAGGAGAAGAACTCTTCCCGACATTCAAAGACCGCGTGCAGCCAGTGCCACTCTGAAGTGAACGCATCGCGCGTGCGACCGTGTGAGACAATTACGAAAAAAGTAGATTGCGCATCGTGTCATGCCGAGGTCAGTCAGCAGTACGCAAAGAGTATGCACGGTCAGCTTATTGCCAAGAACGACCCGAACGGTCCGACGTGCAAAGAGTGTCACGGCACCCACGGGATCAAAGGCAAACTCGAGCCCATATCACCAACATTTGCAACGAACATCCCGAAACTTTGTGCACGTTGTCATCGCGAAGGAGAAAAAGCTGCTGTTCGCTACACCGGAAGCCAGCACGACATTATCGCTCATTATACGGAAAGCATTCACGGCAAAGGCTTGATGAAGAGTGGACTCACTGTGACGGCGACGTGCACGAATTGCCACACCGCGCATAGCGTTATGCCCAAGAGTGATTCAACATCGAGCGTCAATCGGAAAAATGTTCCGATAACGTGCGGAAGATGCCATCACGGAATTCAAGAACAATTTGAGCAGAGCATTCACCATGTGAAACTCGGCAGGACGGATAAGCAATTGCCTGTGTGCAGCGATTGCCACAGTGCGCATACGATCCAACGCACAGACGCGCAAGGGTTCAAGCTTGACATCATGACGAAGTGTGGACGTTGCCATGAAGATATTGCAAAGACCTACTTCGATACATACCACGGAAAAGTATCGCAGCTCGGCTACACGAAAACAGCGAAGTGTTACGACTGCCATGGCGCGCACGATATTCTTCCTATCTCGGACCCCAAATCTCACCTGAGCCGCGAGAACGTTGTGGCTACATGCCAGAAATGCCACGAGGGTGCTACGCGGAGATTCGCAGGCTACTTGACTCACGCGACGCATCACGATCCGCAGAAGTATCCGTTCCTGTTCTGGACGTTTTGGGGGATGACCTCGCTGCTGGTTGGCACGTTCGTGTTGAGCGGTGTGCACACGTTGATGTGGCTGCCACGAGCGTTGCAGATGAGGCGGGAGCTGAAGAAGAAGGAAATGGAGCCGGAAGAGCAGAAGACACCGGAATCGAAAGACGGCGGAACCAGTAAACGTGCGTAGAGACGTTGCAGTGCAACGTCTCTACACCAGCATAATACTGTTGAGAGTACATTCAAGTATGGAAACCACAGCGGACACAGAATCAACGGTTCTCCCCAAACAGGCTGTTCCTGTTGAGAACGTCGTTGCCGAAGAGAAGCAATTCCTTCGCTTCTCGCGCCTCAACCGCACGCTGCACGTCATCATGGTTGTCAGCTTCATGAGTCTTGCGCTCACCGGCATGACGCTGAAGTTCTCGTACACAGGCTGGGCTTCATTTCTTTCACACCTCTTTGGCGGGTACGAATCGGCAGGCTACATTCACCGCTTCGCTGCCGTGTTGATGGTGGGAATCCTCGTCGCACACATTACGGATTTGGTTCGAAGGAAGAGAAAGGAATTCGGTTCGTGGAAAGCATTGTTGCTCGGTCCCGACTCGATGCTCTTCAACAAAAAAGATTTATACGACTTCATCGGCAACATCAAATGGTTTTTACACAAAGGACCGCGCCCGGAATATGGTCGCTGGACATATTGGGAAAAGTTCGATTACTTCGCGGTGTTCTGGGGAATCTCTGTCATCGGCTCGACAGGCTTCATGCTCTGGTTTCCGGAATTCTTCACGAACTTTATCCCCGGTTGGATGCTCAACGTTGCAACAATCATTCATAGCGATGAAGCATTACTTGCCGTCGGCTTCATCTTCACGGTGCACTTTTTCAACACGCATCTTCGTCCCGAAAAATTTCCGATGGACATTGTCGTCTTCACCGGACGCATGGACCTGGAAGAGCTCAAGCTCGACAAGCCGGCTGAGTACGAAGCGCTTGTGAAGAGTGGCGAGTTGCAGAAGTATCTCGTTGAACCCTACCCACCAATTGTCATCAGAACCGTGCGTGTGTTTGGCTGGACTGCACTCACGATTGGCTTCAGCATTGTGGTGTGGATAATTTACGCGATGCTGTTTGCATATAGATGATTCAAGTCTTAAATTTTGCACAACCCAAACACACAACACATAGCAACCGAGTGATTCGATGAAACGCATCTTCCCAACCTCCTTTTACAATCTGATTACGCTTATAGGGGTCGCGATTGCAGCGGTCAGCTTCGGTTTGATCCTCTTCCTTATCTTACTGGAGACAATGTCCGGGACTCCCAAACCGTACATGGGAATCATCGCATTTGTAATTCTGCCTGCTATTCTCATTATAGGGCTTGTAGTCGCGGTAGCAGGAATCGTTCGCGAGCACCGCCGCGAGCGCACAGGGAAACCTCATGGCTTGCACCTGCCACAGATTGATCTGAACAAGCCCAGTCATCGCCGCGCCTTCATGCTCTTTTCGTTGGGAACAATTCTCTTGCTGCTCTTCTCTGCATTCGGCAGTTTTAAGGCTTATGAACATACCGATTCCGATCAGTTCTGTGGAGAGACGTGTCACACGGTGATGGAGCCAGAGTTCACTGCGTATCAATATTCGCCTCATGCGCGCGTCGGTTGCGTGAAGTGCCACATCGGACCGGGCGCGGATTGGTTCGTGCGTTCGAAGATTTCCGGTTCATATCAGTTGTATGCGGTAACATTCAACAAGTTCCCGCGCCCGATTCCGACACCGATTGAGAACCTGCGTCCAGCGCAAGAGACGTGCGAGCAGTGTCATTGGCCCAAACATTTCTACAGCGAAAAGCAGCACGTCAATACGTACTTTATTTCGGATGAGCACAACACCAAGTGGACGCTCGACCTGCTGATGAAAATCGGCGGCGGCAACATTGAAGCGGGTCCCACATCCGGCATCCACTGGCACATGAACATCAACAACGAGCTGACGTATGTTGCAACTGACTCACAGCGACAAGTCATTCCCTGGGTCCGCTCGAAAGGTCCTGATGGCAAGGTTGAAATCTACCGCAGCACGGATGGCGCTCCGAGCGACGAAGAGCTTGCCAAGTTGAAGTCGCGTCGTTTGGATTGCATTGATTGCCACAATCGTCCGACGCATATCTACCATCCACCGGCGCGTTCAGTCAACCATGTGATGTCGTTGGGCTGGATCGATCCTAAGTTGCCGAATGTAAAAGCCACTGTGGTCGGCGCTCTCGAGAATTCGTACGGCACCAAGCAAGTTGCGTTGGATAGCATCAAGCTTGTGATTGAAAACTATTATCGCACTAACTATCCAGATATTGCAAGCACGAAGAAGGCAGAAATTGAACGGACAGTTGCGGAGGTTCAGAAAATATACAGTCGCAATTATTTCCCCGAGATGCAGGTAAGTTGGAAAAGGTATCCCGATAACCTTGGACACATGTATTATCCAGGTTGCTTCCGCTGCCACGATGGAAAACACGTCTCGGAGAGCGGCAAATTACTGTCGAGAGATTGCAATACCTGTCACACAATTCTTGCGCAGCAATTTGAACGTGACACGCTTCGATTATCACTTGGCGGCGTCGAATACAAACATCCCGTCGATATCGGAGACGCGTGGAAGGAAACCAATTGCAGCGACTGTCATAATCAAAAACAATAGGAACGATTTCTATGAAACATGACGCCGGCGGTAAGGTTCAGAAGGGGAAGCGGGATTTTCTTAAATACGTTCTCGGTGGTGGTCTCGTCGCATGGGCAGTCTCAATTCTCTATCCCTTATTTGCCTACTTGAAGCCGCCGAAACAAGCCGAGGTGGAAGTCAGCAGCGTGAAGGCAGGCAAGCTGAGCGCGATTGAAAAGGACAGCGGCATGATTGTCCGCTTCGGCAACAAGCCGGTGATTCTTGTCCGCTCGGCGGGCGGTGAGCTGCGCGCCTTCTCGGCAACGTGTACTCATCTCGATTGCACCGTGCAATACCGGAAAGACATGGGCGTCATCTGGTGCGCGTGTCACAACGGCAAGTACGACTTGAACGGAAAGAACATCGCCGGACCGCCGCCCCGACCGCTCGATGAATACCGAGTTGTTGTGCAAAGGGAGGAGGTACTCATTTCCAAGAAATCATGAAAACACGCCTAACAAAATTCTATGCTTGGATTGACGAGCGCGTTGAGCTTGAAGACCTCGTCAACTTTATGGGAAAGAAATACGTGCCTGTACACCGTCATTCGATCTGGTATTACTTTGGTGGTGTCACGCTCTTTCTTTTTCTGATTCAAGTCGTCACCGGTATCCTTTTATTGCTCTACTACAAGAGCGGCGAAGAGCTTGCGTTTGAAAGCATTCAGTTTATTATGTCGAAGGTTCAATTCGGCTGGCTGATTCGATCCATCCACAGTTGGGCGGCGAATCTCTTTATCCTGACTGCGGTCATTCACATGTTCAGCGTCTATTTCGGGAAAGCGTATCGCAAGCCGCGAGAAATAACATGGCTTACGGGTATGTTGATGTTGTTTCTCGGCATGGGCTTTGGCTTCAGCGGATACCTGCTGCCGTGGAATGAGCTTGCGTTCTTCGCAACAAAAGTCGGCACCGACATTGCCGGAGTTCTTCCATTTGTTGGAAAACCGATTATGGTGTTCTTGCGAGGTGGAGAAGAAGTGACGGGTGCGACGCTCTCCCGGTTCTTCGGATTTCATGTGGCGGTGTTTCCCGGAATCTTCACAGTGCTCTTGGGCATCCATCTTGTTCTCGTGCAGCGTCAAGGGATGAGTGAACCGCTTGGCATGGAGAACCCGGAAGAGGCTGAACGAAAGACGATGCCGTTCTTTCCCAATTTCTTGCTGAGAGATTTACTCCTTTGGCTTATCGTGTTGAATCTTCTTGCAATACTTGCCGTCTTTTTCCCATGGGAATTAGGAAAGAAAGCAGATCCGTTTGCCCCTGCGCCGGCTGGGATACTTCCCGAATGGTATTTCCTCTTCATGTTTCAAACGCTCAAACTCATCCCGGCGAAATTGTTGGTCGTTGATGGCGAAGTGATCGGCATTATGCTCTTCGGGATTGCAGGGCTGCTTTGGATGGTGATTCCGTTCTGGGATAGAAAAAGCTCTCGAGGGGAACAAAATCGCGTAGTCAACTATATCGGACTCTTTGTCGTCGGCTACATAATTCTCTTCACCATCCTCGGGTGGGTACTATGAGACGAAATCTGAATCCCCGATTGCGTGTTCATCCAAGCCCGCGCAAAACCGTTGAAACGGTTTCTCGCGGTTTTTGTATGTTGGTTTTCCCACGACTGAAGTCGTGGGCTGTTTACCTGATTCACCGGCCTATGCGGCCTCCATCAATCTATCCTGTTCATCCTTTCAAAAGCATTAACCAGGATAACAGGAGTGAAAGGATGGTAGCTCTACCAGCCCACGACTTCAGTCGTGGGATTAGCGCGAGAAGAAATCGCGTGAACCGCTTCAGCGGTTTAGCGCTGAGCCTTTGTTTGATACTCGCGTTGAACGCGAACG
>Ga0082335_1005351_pt1 | contig 17850 bp, 14 predicted proteins | sample Subgrocontami58m_FD_72375 | JGI IMG/M metagenome (GOLD analysis project Ga0082335, IMG submission 72375) | Subsurface groundwater microbial communities from S. Glens Falls, New York, USA - GMW37 contaminated, 5.8 m (SPADES assembly) (version 2) ... | reverse complement strand
CCGGCGAGCTTCGGGATCAGGTTTGTGCTGAGCGACACGGTGTTCGTGTTGAGCGACGCGCCCGGGACGTCGGTTGGAGACGTCGACGAGTGGCCGTTCGAGGTTCCGCCGGGCGGCGGCGACGTCAAGTTCATCCTCGTGGACGTGGTGGGCTCGTCGCGCGACCCGATCACCGGCACGGAGGCGAGCGTGTCGTTCCGGGACCTGGGGAGCAGGGGGGTGCCGGAGGTACGGTTCGTCAAGCAGCAGTCGGACGGGAGTTTCAAGCCGACTTCGTTCGTTCCGGTGGGGCCGGTGTTCAACCCGGACTGGACGCTCGCCCCGCGAGAGCCGGACGACGAGTACTACGTCGAGATGCTTGGACCGGTTCTCGCTGGCCCGGCAATCAGCAGGACCATTGGCCTCACCCAACTGGAACTGTGCGGAAAGGAAGCGCCGAGCCGTCCGCGGCAAGTCGGGACGGCGAACGCCCTGCTCGCAGCTGCAGAAGTGGAGCGGACCGATCGCTTCATTCGCTACCGCTCGGTGGCAGTCCTCAACACTCAGGAACGATTCCCACCTGACCTGATCCTGCCGGTCCCGGAAGACCGCGTCATCCTTCATGGTCAGGTCCGCGGCGCAACGAGGGCCACCATCCCCGACTCTTCGATTATCGTAGAAGCAGTGAACTCGGGGACGACGTTCGTGGATCGCTTCGGACGAGAACTGGAGGTCGTCTCCGCTTTCCTCCCCAACAATGGCGTCGGTGCGACGACTCCGCCGCCGAGCGATGCAGCGCCGATCCCTGGATTCGTTCTTCGACTGCCTAGTCCGCTCTCTCCAAGCCTCGTCGATCTTCTCGAGGTCGACGTATCCCAGACCTCCATCGGCTTCAATTCACTCACGTTGGTCGAGGACGCGCCGGCGAGCGGTCGATTCGTATCGACGAACGGCACCGTAGTCTTCCGGCTGACCTCGGAACCAGAGGACATCCCTGCGGAGGTCGACCGGGCAGAGGGCGAGCTTTCGTACGAGGTCCACCAAGACCTGATCGACTCGGTTCTTCCCGTTACTGCCATTACGCTGATTGAGACCGGTCTCAACACCAGGGTGTTCTCGAGCATACTGGTACCTCTCTCCATAGACCTCCCCCCTGCCGATCCGTCGCCATTCGTCTTCCGGATTTTGCGAGTGACGCCGGAAGACAAGGCGGAGGAGCCGGCTACCGTAGCCACGCCAGTGGAGTCGGTCGACATCGTACTGTCTCGAATTGGTCCGCATCAGCTCCTCTCGCGCGATCTACTCACGATTCCCGAGGGCTCTGATGCCGGAGCCCTGCCTCCCGGACTCGAGTTGACGGTGATTCGCACGCGTAGCGCCGGCACGTCGGTGCTCAATTTGACCGTGACTGGTTCCGGTGACAAAACGGAGAATCCGCCACTCGGCGCGCTCGCGTTCTATGCGGTCAACCCAGGCAAGGCGGGGGCCAAGGAAGCACTCCTGGTCCAGCAGGCGGTGCGCCCGATTCTCTCCGGCAAGCTCGGGATTCCGGTGACGATCGACACGCAGCTGAATAGGGCGGTAGCCTTGGCCCTGATGCGGAAACACAGCGTCTGGTACTGCGGGGCCGAGGGGTACTTGCCCGAGGAGCTAGCCGTCCCGCCGGATTCCCACGGGCCCTTCAAGGGATTCATTCTGCGGACGCTTTCGGGCGATCCGAAACTTGACGCCATCGTCACACCTGCAGATCTTCCCGCCGGCCTCAGCTACGAGCTGGTGTTCATGGATGTCTGCAAGTCCGCGGAGAACATGACGCCCGGCCAAACCAATCCGGATGGAAGCGAGAAATACACCGAGGGTCCCGTCGTGCGCGAGTTCATCGACAGGTTCAATACCAAGGTGTGGTTGGGCTGGAAGACTGTAGTCCCCTCCGTGCGTATCATGCGTTCCGATCGCTACGCCGCGGTCACGACCGGCTTTTTCAACAGATTGGATGGAGGAACGTCTGTTCAGGCAGCGTTCGACGGAGATAATGGAGTGAAAAAAGATGACCTCCTGGATCCAGTCGCTCGCCAGCGACTCCACCTCCTCGTGAAGACGGGCGCTCCGGCTGGATTCGCCGGCACCGTAGTCATCGATCGAACCCCATAGTTCGTCGTGAGTGAGTTCGCTCATGAGCCGTGGCCTCATACTCTACGCGCAGGTGGCGGTCATGTTGATCGCACTCGCATTCGTCACTCTCGCCGAAGAGGCGCCTCCCGGCATCTCCGATGCGGACGCCATTCGCATCTACCGTTCTTGGCTTGATTCCTTGACGAAGGAGGGCCTGCTACCAGGGTTACCGACCGAAGACCAGGCACCCAAGGTTCGCGAGAGGCAGATCAACCCCCTGTGCGACTTTGAAACCGTCGAAGTCCGCGGCCAACTTTACATGATGCTCGATGCGCGGACCGGGGCGGTGATGAAGATTGGGAATCAATCTGCCTGTGATCGCTGGCACGCAGCCCAAGACGGTAAGCCGGTCTCAAAGCCCCGTTGGACCGCAGAAGAGGCGTTGGCTGCAGGCGAACGGGTTCTTCGCCTGGTTTGGAACCGCACGACTGACGACCTCATCCTGCGATCGGGATATCCATCCTACTTGACAGCTGACATGGCGGGCCATTGGCGGATGGAGTGGGACGAGACCCTGAACGGATATCGCTACCACATCCAGGGATATGGGGTTTCATTGCATGAGGACGCGGGCCTCATGAGCTGCGGCTGGGGGAACGTATCGGATCCCTGCCCCACCGATGTACGGGTCGATCGAGCCCAGGCGCTGCGGCTTGCGCGCGCGTTCATCGACAAGCCCTTCGGTCACTTGACGTGGGACGCCGAGCATGAGGGTATCGCGGGACTCAATAGTGCGACTCTCGACTCCCATCCGGGTCTGCCGAACGGCTCGCTCCTGATCGTGAAGCCGACCCCAGGCTGGGAGCAGTATGGGGCGAAGGCGGACAAGTACGCGACGTCGAAGCGGGCCACTCGGCTGGTCTACGTCGTCGAATTCGTACCCAAGGAGGGTCGTGTTCTCAGGGGCGGCTCGTTGCATGCGGAGAGAGTGATCGATGTCCATGTGGATGCGGCGACCGGCGAAATAATCGGCGGGCTCACGTATTTCGAACCACGGTAGGAATAGACGGCGTTCATCACTCGCACGACGACTACAGCTTCCGGTTCCGGTTCGCGATCCTGCGGAAACCCGACGACACTTGCTGTTCCAGGAGATGAGACGATGGCGGAGCCCGAGATTCAGAATCGTCCTCCCTCGTCAAGGTGATCAACGGCAATTGGACTTCCCATGTGCTCCCACGGGACGTCGCCGCGCCGCGCCGCAGGACGGGTTACTTCTCCTCGCGCTCTGCCGGCACAGTCACGTCCCCAGCGCCCGCGGCCTCCGCGGCCGCGCACACACGCTCCAGGTACCCGGGCTGGGTGGGAATCTCCTGCGCGCGCACAAAACCCTCCGCATCGATCACCACCGTGGTGAACGTGCCGATGCCGAGCGGATGGACCAGGGCCGTCCCAGGGTCGAACACCAGCGACTTCTCCACGCCGTACTGCGCCGCCCACTCGGGAGTCGCCTGGCCGTAGGCCACGTTCACCACCGGGCAGGGGAACTGCACGTCCCGCGCGGCGAGTTCCCGCACCGCCTCGAACGCAGGCATGCAATCGGCGCACGCCTGCAGCCAGACGTGGACGATCACCGGACCGTCCTCCATGGGCAGCCGCACCGAATACCCGCCCGGGCCTTGCAGCGTGACCGGCGCGATCCGCGTCGCCGTGCCTGCGACCGGCGTGGGGTCGGCCGGGGGCGCACTTTCGGGCGGGACTTGCATTACAAATGTCGCCCTACCGACGTTCTGCGCATTGCGGGCATCGTTGAGCGCGCGCCACACGAAGTGGATCGCCACGGCGGCGGCCCAGACCACCGCAAAGCCCAGGGTCAGGATGCCGAACAGGATCAGCACCAGCGCGGCCGGGGACGAAGTGCGGGCGGGTGCGGCTTTCGCGTCCAGTTCCATGGTCGTTCCTCCCAGTCGCGCGTCATCCTACCGCAACCGGGCCGGCGGAGGAATTCCCATCTGCGGCCGCCGCCCCCGATGGTATGATGTCGGCCGTCCCTTTCGGAGATCCACCATGAAGCGCCTTCTGCTGCTCGCCGTCGCGGTCGTCCTCGCCATGGGCTGCCGCTGCAACTCCAAAGCGAAAGAAGAGCCGAAGCCGGAGCCGGCCAAAGAAGCCCGACAGTAGCGACCCTCAGGCACCGGGTCGATCCGGGCAGAATTCGGGAATCAACGCTCCCGGGCTCGGTCCGCTCGGACGCAGGCAGGACCCCCCAGAGTCCCCGGCCCGCCTGCGATCCCGCACGCATCGATTCGGGAGGTCACCGCGCGAAGTGCGCGGATCGCGGGACGCGGGCTCCGGGCGCCGCACCCAGGATGTCGGGACGGGCACGGCTCGCAACATCCCGGCCACCGCCCCCCCTCACCTCGGGACGTCGCTACCGATCCACCCCGCGCCCGCCCCCCGCGCGATTCCCGCTCCCATCGGAATCGCCCCGACTTCGCGCGCCCGCGAATTCAGAATCTCCCCGCGCCCGGATTTCGCGCCGGCCCGCGCCGCTTTTCCCCGGAACTTTCCCCGACTGCGCGGGTTTTCACTCCTGTCCATCGGTAGGAGCCCAAAAAATGCCCAGACGACCCGTCTTGGCCGCCCTTCTCGTCACCCTCGCAGCCGCATCGGTCCTCCTCGGCTACGGCCGCAGCGACGCCGAAGACCGCACCACACGGTCGGTCGACAAGCACGATCTCTCCATGTCCGCGACCGTCGACGAGGAAGTCGCCCGGAAGTGGCAGGAAAAGGAACTGACGCCCTCCCCCCTCTCCGACGACTCCGAGTTCCTCCGCCGCGTCTCCCTCGACCTCACCGGGGTCGTTCCCTCCCCGAACGAGGTGGTCGCCTTCCTCCAGGACGAATCCCCCGACAAGCGCCGCACCAAGATCGACGAGCTGCTCGAGCGCGACGCCTACGCCGACCACTTCTCCGTGGTCTGGATGCAGATCCTGGTCGGCAACGAACTGCTCGCCCGCGTCCAACAGGTCGCCGCGGTCCGCCCCTGGCTGATCGACGCATTCAAGAAGAACCTGCCCTACGACAAGTTCGTCAAGGAAGTCGTCGCCGCCGAGGGGGTGACCGACGAGGACGGCTCCACCAACTTCATGCTTCGCTTCGACCAGGAGACCGCCGCCATCGACGCCGCGGCGGTCGTCTCCAGGATCTTCCTCGGCGTCCAGATCCAGTGCGCCCAGTGCCACAACCACCCCTATGAGAAGTGGTCCAAGGACCAATTCCACAACCTCGCCGCCTTCTTCTCCCGCCTGCGTCGCACGCGGGTCTTCGGCGAGGACGGCAAGCGGGTCGCCTTCGCCATCAAGGAAGACCTCCGTGGCCGCTACATCATGCCCGACAGCAACCCGCCCCGGCAGATGGAGCCGATCTTCCTCACCGGCGAGAAGGGGGACGCCTCCCCCGGCGCCAACCTGCGCATGCAGTACGCCCGCTGGATGATCTCCCAGGAGAATCCCTGGTTCGCACCCATGATCGTCAACCGCTACTGGGCCCTGTTCATGGGCCGCGGCCTGGTCGAGCCGATCGACGACTTCGGGGATTCGAACCCGGCGACCCACCCGGAGCTGCTCCAGAAGCTGGCCGCCGACTTCGTGGCCATGGGATACGACCTCCAGTACCTCTGCCGCGTGCTCACCAACTCGAAGACCTACCAGCTCGCATCGAAGACCACCGGCAACAACGCGGACGACCGCAAGTACTACTCCCATGCCCGGCTCCGCGCGCTCTCCCCGGAGCAACTGCTGAACTCGCTGATGCTCGCCACCGGGCTCGCGCAGCAGAGCGTGGGCCTCGACGGCGAAAAGGCTGCGCAGTTGCGCATGCAGATCCTGCAGCGCTTCATCTTCGTGTTCGGCAACGACGAAGGGGCCGAGGAAGTCAACTTCGAAGGCACCATTCCCCAGGTCCTGATGATGCTCAACGGCAAGCTGACCAACGACGCCGTGCGCGCCGCGTCGAAGACCGGCCTTGCCGAATTGCTCGAGGACGTGGAACAGCCCGCGCTCCGGGTCGAACGGCTTTTCCTCGCGGCGCTCGGCCGCTACCCGACCTCCGAGGAAACCAAGGGCTTCGTCGGCTGGCTGCGCAAGAACGCCGACGCGCGCCCGCCCGAGGGGAACGACGCCGCCCTCCAGATCGGCCGCCTCGACCGCGGCCAGCCGGGCCAGGGCGGCGGCGGGGGCGGCGGGGGCAAGCGCCAGGGCCGAGGCAAAGGCGGCGGAACCGTTCCCGGTTCCGTGCCCTACGAAGACCTGCTCTGGGCGCTGCTGAACAGCTCGGAGTTCCGCTTCAACCACTGAGGCGCCCACGCAGGACGGATGCCTGCGCGGGCTGGCGAATCCGCGACGCAACGGCGCGTCGGCGCGGGGCGGACGCCGGAATCGACTGGGGCCGCCGGTCGGGGCCGGAGCGCGCCGGATGTTGGGAATCGAGGAACCCGAACCTGGAGGCCGACCGTGAATCCGATCCGCAGGCTGCTCTCCCGCATCGCCTACAACCCGGTCGCCGCCCTCGGCAAGGTCGAGGAGCAGTGCCCGGAGTGCGCCATCCCCCGCCGCCGCATCCTTCAGTTGGGGATCGGGGCCTACTTCGCCACGCTGTTCTCGCCGCGCATGCAGTATCTCTTCGCGGAAGAGACCGCCGCGATCGGCAAGGCGAAGAACGTCATCCTGCTCTGGCTCGACGGCGGGCCGTCCCACCTCGACCTGTGGGACCCGAAGGAGGGCGGGGACACGGCCGGTGAATTCAAGCCGATCCGGACGAACGTGGAAGGGATCCGGCTGAGCGAGAACCTGAAGCGCACCGCGAAGGTGTGCGACAAGCTCGCGATCGTGCGTTCGATGACCTCGCGCGAGGGCAACCACCAGCGCGCCCGCTACCTGCTGCACACCGGGTACGCCCCCAACCCGACGATCCAGCACCCCAGTTGGGGCTCGCTGGTGTCCTCCGAGATGGGGCCGGAGGGCTTCGACCTGCCCCACTTCATCAGCGTGAACAACCCCTCGTTCGGACCCGGCTTCCTCGGCGTCGCCCACTCCCCGTTCGTGGTCGCCGATCCGACCAGGCCGATCGAGAACCTCGCCTACGCCGGGGGCGTCGACCGCGACCGCTTCATGCGCCGGATGGAGCTGCTCGAGACCCTCGAGACGGGCTTCGAGAAGAAGCACGCCACCGGCGAAGTCGCCGCGCAACGCAGCATCTACGGCCGCACCGAAGACCTCATGCACTCCGCGCGCCTGAAGGCCTTCCAGCTCGAGGAGGAGCCCCAAGCGCTGCGCGAGAAGTACGGCATGAGCCGCTTCGGCCAGGGCGCGCTGCTGGCGCGGCGGCTCGTGCAGGTCGGGGTCCGCTTCGTCGAAGTCACCCTCGGGGGCTGGGACACCCACCGCGACAACTTCACCACGGTCCGCGAGAAGACCGCCAACGACCTCGACCCGGCGCTCGCCACGCTGATCGAGGACCTCTCCAGCCGCGGGATGCTCGAGACCACGCTGGTCATGTGTATGGGCGAGTTCGGCCGCACGCCGCGGATCAACGCGAACGGCGGGCGCGACCACTACGCCAAGACCTGGTCCGCGGTGCTCGCGGGCGGCGGGATAAAAGGCGGGCAGGTGATCGGAGCCACCACCGCGGACGGCACGGAGATCCAGGACCGGCCGGTCCAGGTGCCGGACCTGTTCGCGACGATCGCCAAGTGCCTCGGCCTCGACGGCGGCAAGCGGTTCGACACCCCGATCGGCCGGCCGATCAAGATGGTCGACGGCGGCAAGGCGGTGCCGGAGCTGCTCGCGTAGGTCGCCCGGACGCTGGTCGATCCGTCGACAGCGGGGGGCCGTCCCGCCGCGCGCGGCGAACCGGCCCGACGCGCCCCGGCAATCGTCAACCGGGGCAACCATGTGCGCGTCTGCGGACGCTTGCAACCGTCGCACCTGCGGCGTACAGTGCGGGCGTCGTTGCGGTCCAGGTGCGCCGCGAATTCTCCGATCCCAGTCGAGCTGCCCCGTCATGGCCACCCCTCCGCTCACCTTGTTCTCCGAAGAGGAGTGCATGTTCCGCGACGCGGTCGCGGCCTTCGCCCGGGAGATCGTGAAGCCCCGCGTCGGCGCCATGGAAAAGGCCGGCAAGCTCGATCCCGAGATCGTCGCCAGGTGCTTCGAGATGGGCCTCATGGGGATCGAGATCCCCGAGTCGTACGGCGGCCAGGGCGGCAGCTTCTTCCAGGCCTGCCTCGCGGTCGAGGAGATCGCCAAGGTCGACGGCAGCCTGGCGGTCATGATCGACGTGCAGAACACCCTGGTGATCAACTGCATCCTCCGCTTCGGCACCGACGACCAGAAGCAGCGCTACCTGCCCAAGATGGCCTCCAGCTGGGTCGGCGCCTACGCGCTCACCGAGGCGGGCAGCGGCTCCGACGCGTTCGCGCTGCGGACCCAGGCGCGCGACGCCGGCGACCACTGGGTGCTCGACGGCACCAAGCTCTGGATCACCAGCGCAGCCGAGGCGGAGATCTTCCTGGTCTTCGCCAACGCCGACCCCGCCAAAGGCTACAAGGGGATCACCGCCTTCCTGGTCGAGCGCTCGCTCCCCGGCTTCAAGGTCGGCAAGAAGGAGGACAAGCTCGGCATCCGCGCCTCCTCGACCTGCGAGGTCGTGCTCGAGGGCGTGAAGGTGCCCAAGGCCAACGTGCTCGGCGAGGTCGGCAAGGGCTACAAGTACGCGATCGAGACGCTCAACGAGGGGCGCATCGGCATCGGCGCGCAGATGATCGGCATCGCCCGCGGGGCCTTCGACGCCGGCATCGCCTTCGCCAAACAGCGCCAGCAGTTCGGCAAGCCGGTTGCCGAGTTCCAGGGGATGCAGTTCCAGTTCGCCCAGGCCGCCGCCGAAATCGAGGCCGCCCGCCTGCTGGTCTACAACGCCGCGCGGATCAAGGACGCGGGCCAGGTCTTCATCACCGAGGCGGCGATGGCCAAGCTGATCGCGAGCCAGACTGCGGAGCGCGTGGCCAGCCGCGTGGTCGATTGGTTCGGCGGCTGCGGCTTCACCTCGGAATATCCGGCCGAAAAATTCTATCGCGACGCGAAGATCGGCCAGATCTACGAAGGCACATCGAACATGCAGTTGCAGACGATCGCCAAGCAGATCCTCTCCTCCGGCATGAGGTGATCCCGAGGTGGGCCGGAAACGAAGGCGCTTGTACCGCACCGCAACCGGCGGTCAGGCGGAACCGGCCGAATCCGGCACGAAGCCCTCCGTCGACGCCGCTGCGAGCGCCCGCCCGCACCGTGCGGACCCGGCCGCGCCGGACGCCGAGGCGGCATCTCCTCGCGCGGGCGACTCCGCCGCGTCCCCCGCCCGTGCCCCCGGGTCCGCGGCCTCCGCCGACGCGGGCGCCCCGCCGCCGAGCGCGGGAAGCGCCTCCCCGCCGATCGACCTCGCCGGCGCGACCGCGCTCGGGCCGCCCGTCTGCCAGATCTGCGGCGACCCCATCATCGACCGCAAGGTCTGGTGCGTCGACTGCGAGACTCTGCATCACCGCGACTGCTTCGCATGGAACGGCCGCTGCTCGGTGTTCGGCTGCACCGGCATGCGCTTCCGCAGCCAGCCCGGTCGCGACCCCGGGGTGAAGTGGATCGAAGTCCGCGACGAGCAGGGGGACCTGCATCCCCAGGGCTACGTCGTCGAATTCACCAGCCATCGCGAATCCGTGTCGGCCGTGGGCGCGCTCCTCGCGATCATCCTCGGACTGGTCGTTTCGATCTCGGAGCCGAAGGGCTCCCACCGCCCCTGGCCCTATTCGCCCCAGATCGCCTGGCCGCTCCTGGCCGCCGGGGCGGTGCTCGCCCTGGTCCGGGTGGGCTTGCGCGACTACCGGATCATCGACGGCAAGTCGCGCACGATCTGGCTTCATCGTTCGTTCTACCGATGGAAGCGCCTCATCCCCGAAGTCACCTTCGACCAGGTCCGCGGCCTCGTGATGGAAGGACGGTTGGGCACGCGCGGCAAGCGGCGCGAAACCGGCCTCTACTGGAGGTTGCGACTCGATCTCCGCAGCGGCCGAAGCCGGAAGCTCACCGACGAGGAATTCGAGTACTGGGACCGGGCCTCGTCCCTGCCTGCCCCCCCGCCTCCCGCCCTGCGCGAGACCGGCCGGCGCGTCGCGAACATCCTCGGCCATCCCCTCGAGGTGGACCGACCGCGGATCCCCGGCTGGCCGCGCGAGAGGCGGCAGGTGTTGTTCACTCCGCGGTTCCTCGGCGCGCCCGGGCGCCCGCCCTTCCCCGCGCCGACGCGGGGCGGCCCGCCCGCCGAGCGGAGGGACCCGCGGCACTACCGGCGCGGACGGCGGGGATGACCGCGCCCGGATCGGGCAGGGAAGGCGCCGACCCAGTCGTCTATGCGGGGACTCGGCGCCGCGACCTACGCCGTTCAGGTCCGCGTGGCAGCCATCGGCAGCGCCGGCAAATGCTCGTGGAGCGACCCCGCCGCTACCATGCGGCCTGAGGCCTCAACTCTTTGCACCAACAACGGACCACCATGATCTACCGTCACGTCTGTCAACTGCTGTTGGGCACAGACGCCTACTAACCAGGCGGGCCGCACTCCCGCAAGGCATTGAGGTTGCGCATTCCCGTTGAGGGTTATCGCGGACTGGCTCGACCATGGGGAGGCGATCCGGCCCGCCCCCGGAGCGCCGGGACGGGCGCCAGCACCGACACCACCGGGAACTCGAGCCCCTTGGCCGAGCAGGCTGTCCGCTCGAGTACCATTGGCAGCCCGGCCCCCCTCGGGGAGCCGCCCCGGCCGGGGTCCGTCATGTACCGATCAAACCGCTTCGAGGATTCCGCCTTTCACCGCCTCTTGCCAGAGCTGGTGTGTTGCGCGGCAGGGTTTCGGCGGAGGCGGTGTTGGAGCGAACCCCCAAAGTTGCCCCCCTACCTCGATGCTGGACCAATAAATGTTGGATGGTGGAAATCACGGCACGAAGGAGCCTCCTCCGCCCCGGCTTTTGACGCCGGACGAACGCGGCGAGTTGGCTCTTGGCGTCGAACCGACGTGCCGGGCTGAGCAACTCGATGCTCAAGACGTCGCCCGTCTCATCGAAGTCGATGGCGGCCCTGTTGTCATCGAGTGTTTGAGTGCGAGCCGAAGGGGCGTCGGAAAAGTCGAGGCAGCCGACGTGGACCAGGATCGTACCGTTCGGGAACCGTTCCGCTTCGTACGAAAGCGTAGCGGCCGGAAGGCGAAGGGACGGTTCCGGGTCGAGGTCGATCTGGAAGTGGTAAAACGCGGAACGCTTGGTCAATCGGGTTCCCCTTTGGCAATGACGGTCACCACGAGCACTTCTCCGGGGTCGCGCGCACCTCCTGCCGTTCTCTTATCGATTGGCCACAAGGTCAAGATAACTCAATCCTCAATCTTTGGTAGCGGTCAACACGCTCTGTGGATTTCGCCTTGCTCTGCCGCGCCGGCGACGCTCGAGGGACTGATGCTCGCCCGGTCCTGCTCGGCCCCCACATTCTCGTGGAGTCGCGGCGACTTCGTCGCCCCGGCGCTCGCCCCGGGAGGTCCTCTACATCGCCGCGGCCTTCGGGCTCGCCGCAGCGTTCGTGGTTGGCCCGATGCTCGCGCAGGTCGCTGACCCGGAGGTCAAGTCGGTCGGGATCAGGCTCGCCTCAGGCCTCCGGCTAGCATTCGCATGGACTGGAATGGGACCTTGGCTTTCTGCACGAAAGCCTGGGCCGAGTTCGCTCAGATTCCAGAGGCACGGCCTCTTCTTGGCATGACGATGGCGGACATTGCTGCCGCACTCGGGAATCTGAGCCGACATGCAGAGGCAAAGGCGGTCGCCGAGGGAGCATTGCCCTTGGTCCAGGGAGTGCGAGAGCTTGCCAAGACCGAGGCGGCACTTCATGGGACGCTTGGCATTGGGCACTACCAGGAGGGTGATTCAGATTCAGAGGAGGGTGCCCGCCACTTCGCCATCGCGAGGCTAATTTTCAGGAGTCTGCCCGGAGGCAGTCAGATGCTTGAGACCCTCGACTCGAATGCAGCGCACATTAGGGCACCTTAGGGCAGTCGGGCAGTCCATGGTGCAAGGGAGAAGAAATGGTGGCAACTGTGGTAGGTTATGGTCTAGTGAGCGGCTGCCGCGGACGGTGCCACGTGCCGCCGCTGATGCTGGGCGATAGGCGCCTTGACGAGCGAGCGCGAGAGGTTCGACGATGGCAAAGCGCGACCCGGTTCTTGTCAAGGTCCTCAGTGGGGCCGCCGACGCCAACATCTCCTTCGACCCGCTCCGTCGTGTGCTCGCGTCGATAGGCTTCCAGGAGCGTATTCGCGGCAGTCACCACATCTTCACCAAGTCCGGCGTGGAGGAGATCCTCAACCTCCAGCCAAAGGGCCGAGACGCCAAGGCGTATCAGGTGAAGCAGGTGCGAGCAGTTATCGTGAAGTACCGGTTAGCAGGAGCGGACGATGACGAGTAAGTGGAAGTACGAGATCATCATCTACTGGAGCGCCGAGGACGAAGCCTTCGTGGCTGAGGTGCCCGAGTTGGCGGGCTGCGCTGCTGACGGGCTCACCTACCAGGAGGCCCTTTCCAACGCTGAAGTCGTTATCGGGGAGTGGATCGAGACGGCCCAAGAACTGGGTCGGGTGATTCCCGAACCACGAGGGCGGCTACTCTATGCATGACGCGCCGAACAACGGCCTGCAGCCGACAGGGCTAAGCCGCGGCTTCGCCCCGCGGCTGAGGCCTGACCGTTCTCTCCAACCAAGCATGCCCGAGGAAAGAAGCCCGGATACCTGTGGAGCGTGCGCCTCGGCCTGAATCGCCGCGGAAACCTCACTTGCACGCCTCCCGACCCGCCTCGGCGTCCGCGTGCCCGGGCACCATCGCCAGCACCTCTCGGAACGCCGCCAGGGCTTCGACCCGCTTCCCCTGGCCGAGCAGCGCGTAGCCCAATCCCACGCGCATCTCCGCGTCCCCCGGGTAGAGCGCGAGCAGCTTCAGATAGAGGTCCGTGGCGGTGCGGAAGTCCCCTTTCCCGCGGTAGGTCCAGGCCAGCCGCGAGAGCCCCACGTAGCTCTTGGGGTCCTTCGCGGTCAGGTCCTTCCCCGCCCGCTCCGCCGCGTCCCATCTCTCGAGCGCGATCAGCGCCTGCTGCTGGCCGAGCAGCGGCTCCACCGCCCCGGGCTCCAGATTCGCGGCCGCCCGGTAGCTGTCCGCCGCCGCCGCGTAGTCCACCGAGAGGAGCTGCAGATACGCGAGCCGCAGCCGCGCGAAGTACGACCGCGGAGCCGCGTCCGCGGCCTCGCGCATCGCCGCCTGCGCGCCTACCCAGTCCCCTTCGGCCTGCATGCGGTAGCTTTCCTCGAGCGGAGTGATCTTCCGGTCGTCGGCGGAATACCCTGCTCCCGCCATCCCCGCCACCACGAGCATCACGGCGGCCAAGGCCGCTCTTCGAGTCCGCATCTCTGTTCTCCTTTTCATACGCATCCGGTCGAAATCACCCCGTCCCATCACCGGCCCGCGGCGCACGGCTCGACCGCGGGCTCGCACACCCTCACGTGCCTCCGCGCGGCGAACACCGGAGCGCCGCGGCGCAGGTCCGTGACGGAGAGCGCGCTCAGCCCCTCGCGGTCGATCTCGACCCGCGCGCGGTAGCGCCAAGCGAATCCCCAACCCCATCCGAATCCGGTTCGCGTCTCCACCACCCGTAGCTCGCCGTTTTCGCGCACCGTGCTCTCCGAGCGGATCTCGAGCGGGTCGGCGAGGGAGCGCACGAGGTCGTGCGCGAAAGCCCACGCGGGGGAAAGCAGCGCGGCCGCGGGCGGGCGGTCGCTCCAGGCCTGCGCACCCGCTCCCGCCCAGGGCAGACGCGGGAGCGCGAGGAAAAGCGCCCACAGCGCGCCCCCGGATCGGTCCGCCAGCGACGTGAAGGCCAGGTCGCCGTGCGCGTGGGTGAAGTACAGCCGCCCGCCACTCTCGCCGTCACGCAGGAAGCGCTCGCCCAGCAGCGTCACCTCGCTGACCAGCCGCACCCGCTGCGTCATGCCGCGGTTACCGCCGCGCGCATCGGCTGCGCCGCCGGTCGCATCGGTTGCGAAATCTGTCCCGGCCGTTCGGATCGCGCTGGACCCATCGTCGCGGCACGATCCGCTGCGAACCGCGACGCCGAGGTGGTACGCCACACCGCTCCGTGCGTTTCCGCGCACGCCCGCGGGTCTACCGGGGTCACCCCCGGCCTCGACCTCCAGCTCGATCTCCGAGCCGACGGGCAAGACCCCGAACGACTCCACCACCGGGTCGGGCGCCGGACGCGATACCTGCTCCCCCACGACCGGGACGCCGAGCGCGAAGTACTGCCGCGAGCCGTCGCGCCGCTCCGCCAGGTAGTGGACCAGCCGACACGGGATCGCGGCCGCGCCGAGCTCGGGAGTGCGCTGCGCCTGCAGGTGCAGGTGCGGGCGGGGGCTCCGGCCGGAAGACCCGCACGCCGCCACCGGCTCTCCCGCCGCGACCGTCTGCCCAGGCTTGACCGTAATCGAGCCGGACTGTAGATGCGCAAGCACGGTAAAAAGCTCGGGGCCGTGCCGGATCACCACCGCGTTGCCCCAGGGCAGCGCGGTGTCCATGCCGCCCGGGGAGATGTCGGGTCGACCGTCGACGACCGATTCCACGGTCCCCGCGCCGGCGGCGAGCACGGGCCGGCCGAAGCAGAGATAGTCCTCGAGCCGGGCCCCGTCGCCGCGGAACGGGAAGCCGCGCTCGTCGGTCACCTCGAGGTCCCAGGCGTGGGCCCACGCCCCGCGGTGGGTGTGGTCGCCGTCGACGCCTTGCGAAACGGTCCAGGTCCCCGCGACCGGGAGGACGAACCTGGGCGGTCCCGGGATGCCGAATCGTGCCGCGAGCGTTGCGGTCCAATCGAAGTTCACCTCGGGCGACGCGCCGGGGAGCACCGGGAAAAAGGGCGGCCGGTCGGGCGCGCGCAGTTCGAGCGCGCGCATCATCACCAGCGTGACGAGGACGAAGGGCCAGGCCAGGACGGGAAGCCCGAGCTTGCCGAGGAGCGCGGCGAGGGCCACGGTGAGCCACGCCGCAAGCGCGGCCGCGCCCACTCCGGCGGCAGCGGCGGCGCGCCCCGGCACGAAGAGATACGCTCCCACCGCCGCCCCCGCGAGCCCGCCGTTGTAGCGCGCCGCGAGCGCGGTCGCGGGATCGGTCCCCGCGTGCAGCAGGTCGGTCATCGCCCCGGCGACCGCCATCCCCGCGACCATGGCCACGGTGCCGATGCGCGAGACCGCGAGCGCGGCGACGAGGACCACCAGGCCCGCCTCCGGGCCCGGCTGGAAGAAGAGCGCCCCGAAGCCGCACAGCAGCCGGTCGGCCGCCTCCGGGAGCGCGGGCAGGGCGAACCAGGCGCCGGCTTCCACCCACGCCGTCCCCGGCGCCGGGCCGATCGATTCGAGCGCGGGCCCGAGCAGCGTGCCCAGGATCGTGAACGGAAGCACCAGCACGGGCAGATTCATCCCGCGCCGCAGGGCGTCGCCGAGCACCGCGGTGAGGAGGGCGGACGCGGACCCGGCGAGCACCACCAGCGTCGCGGTGGTCCCGTCCAGGCCGCGCCCGGCGAGCACGGAGAGCCCGACCAGCAGCGCGTTGTAGCCGTACACGCCCAGGAGAATGGAGTCCGGGCGATACCCGAGTGCGCGGGCCGTGAGGGTCCCCGAGAGCACCGCGAGCAGCCCGCCCAGGCCGCTCGCCGGCCGCAGCAGCGTGGTCGCGGCGAGGACCGCGCCCCAACGAGGGTCGCCGCCGAACAGGATCGCGGCGTAGGCGTTTCCGACCGCCTGAAGCCAGGCCGCCGGGCGGGACTCGCGTTCCATGGGCTACTCCCGCCGCGCCGTGCCGTTGCGGCCCGCGTGCGGGTCCGCGAGACCCCCCGGGCGGAACGGCGCCGCAGCGGCCGGCCATGCGCCCGGGACGGGGACGGCAGGCGACAACGGCGGCAGCGACGATGCGGTCCCCGGCGGGGGGCCGGCCGGACGTCCGCTCGGGATGGCATCGGACGTACGCCGCCTGCCGGTCTCGCGGGAGGCATCGCCCGCCGCCTGCGCTTCGATGGGGCCAGTGCTCGCGGCGGCCAAACGACCGTCCGCTTCCGGGCCGAGAGCGGGCGCCGCGGGCGACGCGACGGCCGCGCACCCGGGCTGCCGCAGCCGCTCGGGCACCCGCTCCGGCCCGGTGAGGTCTTCGAGCACCTCGGCGCGCCGGATCACCTCGGGCACGCCATCCTCCCCGATCAGCACGCACGCCGGCCGGAGCTGGATGAACTGCATCGATTGGGTCACCGTGTACGCCCCCACGGGCGAGATCGCGAGCCGCTCCCCCGGCCTCATGTCGGGCAGCGCCACGCTTTCCCGGATGCAGTCGATGTTCATGCACAGCGGGCCGAAGATCGAGGTCTCCTCGACGAAGGCGTCGACCGGCTTGGCCGGCGCCACGTTCAGCCGGTACCACCACGCGGTGAAGAGCAGGTTCACCCCCGCATCGATCACCAACGCGCGCTTGCCGTTGCCGAGCCGCTTGGTTGCGATCACGGTGGATAGGAGCGTGCCCGCGTCGTCGATCAGGGAGCGCCCGATCTCGACCAGCAGCGGCGCGAGCGGCGTGGTGCCGTTGCCGCCGGCGACCAGCGCCGAGCAGATCGCCTCTGCGTACTCCGCGATCGGCGGCGCGAGCGCCCCGGAGTGGTACTCGGACCCCAGCGTGTTGGTCGACGCGTAACCGCCTCCCAGGTCGATGTGCGTCGGGCGCACGCCCAGCTCGCGCTCGATCTCGGCGGCGAACGCCGTCACCGCGGCCGCCGCGCGTCCGTACGCCGCGGGGTCGAGGACGAAGGTGCCGATGTGGGAGTGCAAGCCGCCCAGCTGGAGCTTCCCGCCCCGGACGATCCGTCGCACCGCCTGCATCGCCTGCCCGCTCTCCAGGTTGAATCCGAAGCGGTCCCAGCGCGGCTGGATCCCGGCGTCCACGCTCACGCGGATCCCCACGGTGGGCCTTTCGCCGCTCTCTTCCGCGATCCGCTCGAGCCGGTAGATCTCCTCGAGGTGGTCGGCGTGCAGGATCGCGCGCTCGCGCACCGCACGCGCCAGCTCCTCCGGGGATTTCGCCGGGCCGTTGAACACGATCCGATGGCCGGGCACGCCCATCCGCCGCGCCTTGGCGTACTCCATCCCGGAGACGACCTCCGCCAGGCTGCCCTCGGAGTGGTGGATCGCGCAGATCGCGTCCAGGTAGTTGGTCTTGTAGGACCAGCAGAGCTGCGCCCGCGGATGGCGGCGCGCGAAGGCCTCCTTGGCTTCGCGGATCCGCGCCCGCAACCGCCGCTCGGAGAAGACGAAGAGCGGCGAGCCGAACTCCCGGCAGAGCGTCTCGATCGGCACTCCGTCCAGGTGCTCGCGCTCCGACAGGTCGGCCCGGCGGCCGGCCTTGTTCATCAATCCCACCGCGTTCCGCACGATCGCGGGACGCTCGTATCGGCTCTTAGACATTGGGCGCCCCCTCCCCCGTCCGGCCGCCGGGCGACGCCGAAGGTGCCCAATTTCCCGGGCGAGGCGAGCCGGCCCTTGGCCGTGATGTTGAGCTGGAAGCCGCCCCCGCCGAGCAGCGGCGCAGCGCCGACGCGGCCGACG
>Ga0082335_1005348_pt1 | contig 17855 bp, 18 predicted proteins | sample Subgrocontami58m_FD_72375 | JGI IMG/M metagenome (GOLD analysis project Ga0082335, IMG submission 72375) | Subsurface groundwater microbial communities from S. Glens Falls, New York, USA - GMW37 contaminated, 5.8 m (SPADES assembly) (version 2) ... | reverse complement strand
CCGCGATTGATTCCCGCGCTGCAAGAGCGCGCGCGTACCGGTATGTTCAAGGGCGAGCTGATGCTCATTCGCAAAGATGGAACCAAGTTCCCGGGTGAGCTCACAAGCGTTGTTTTTCAGGAAAGCGGAGGCAATACCAGGACCAGCATGATTATCCGCGACATCACCAACCGTAAACTGGCAGAGAGCGCATTGCGGGAAAGCGAAGGCCTGTATCATTGTTTGTTCGAGAACATGCTGAATGGGTTTGCCTATTGCCGGATGCTTTTTGACCAAGAGAAACCGCGTGATTTTGTTTTCCTCAGTGTTAACAGTGCTTTTGCGTCATTGACGGGCTTAAAGAATGTTGTAGGGAAAAGGGTATCTGAAGTCATTCCCGGTATCCTTGGATCAGACGCAGGATTGTTGGAAATCTACGGCAGGGTCGCTCGGACCGGTAAACCCGAAAAGTTTGAACGGTATGTTGAAGCCCTGAAGATGTGGTTCTTAATTTCCGTATACAGCCCTGAAAAAGAATATTTTGTGGCCCTCTTTGACGTCATTACCGAGCGCAGACAGGCGGAGGAGGCGCGGGAAGCAACGCTCGACCTGTTGCGTATCTGCAACAGCGCTGGCGATCTTCTGGAGTTGATGAGCCGGCTGACTCGCTACTTTCAACAACTGACTGGCTGTGAAGCAGTCGGGGTGCGGCTGCAGTAGGTGGACGACTTTCCTTATTTCGAAACACGGGGTTTCCCAAAGGAGTTCGTAGCGGCTGAAAACAGTCTTTGCGCCTTTGACCAGGCCGGAGAGCTGGTTCGCGACGGCACGGGCCATCCGCTCCTCGATTGCATGTGCGGCAACGTTCTCTGCGGGCGTTTCGACCCGGCCAAGCCCTTTTTCACTCCGCACGGAAGTTTTTGGTCGAGTTGCACCACGGAATTATTGGCGAGCACGACCGAGGCAGACCGGCAGGCTAAGACTCGCAACCGCTGTAACGGAGATGGCTATGAGTCGGTAACCTTGATCCCCCTGCGGGTGCACGGGGAAACCTATGGCTTGTTTCAATTCAATGATAAGCATCGGGATCGCTTTACCGCTGAAAAAATTACCTTCCTGGAAAATCTGGTGGATTACGTAGCCATTGCGCTCGCCAAACTTAAAACCGATAAGGCACTGCGAGAAAGCGAAAATAGATTCCGTTTATTCTACGAAACTTCTTTTGACGGGATACTGATTGGCACTCCTGACGGTACTGTAACCGCTGCGAACCCAGCTGCCTGCCGGATGTTCGGACGTTTAGAAGAAGAGATCTGCCGAGTCGGAAGAAACGGACTAGCCGAACTTAATGATCCCCGGCTGCCTGTATACTTGGAGGAGCGGAGGCGGGTCGGTAAAGCGACGGCTGAACTCATGCTCAGAAAGAAGGACGACACAAGATTCTCTGCTGAGCTGTCATCGAGCATATTTCAGGACGGAACGGGCCATGAAACAGTGGGCCTTATTATTCGCGATATCACAGAGCGCAGGCAGTCAGAAGATAAGATTAGAAACCTTCACTACCAGCATGAATTGATATTGAATTCTGCCGGCGAGGGCATCTATGGATCCCGTTTATGAAAAAGGTTCACTGATCGGAGCAGTAGTTAGTTTCAATGACATGACGGAACATAAACAGGGGATGGAAAAATTGAGAACAGCCTTGGGAGCGACTGTTCAGGCAATCTCATCGGTGGTGGAAACCAGGGATCCCTATACTGCGGGCCATCAGCGCCGCGTTGCCGACCTGGCAAGGGCTATCGCAACAGCTATGGGTCTGACAGCTGATCAGATAGATGGCCTCAGGATGGCCGGTTTAATTCACGATATCGGCAAGATATCCGTTCCGGCAGAGATACTGGTGAAACCCACTAAATTATCTGGCATTGAGTTCAGCTTGATCAAAACGCATGCTCAATCCGCCTATGATATTCTGAAGGACATCGACTTTCCCTGGCCGATAGCACGAATGGCTCTGGAACACCACGAAAGGATAGATGGTTCAGGTTATCCTCACGGTTTGACGGGTGAAAAAGTTCTCTTGGAATCAAAGGTTTTGGCCATAGCCGACGTGGTTGAGGCCATCGCTTCTCATCGCCCGTACCGTCCTGCTCTGGGAATTGATGCCGCCCTCGCTGAAATTACGAAGGATAAAGCGCACCTCTATGATTCAGGAGTGGTGGATGCCTGCCTGAAACTATTCAATGAGCAGGGGTATCGCTTCAATTGATCGAAGTGTTATAGGGATGGCTTCTCGCCAAGGCATAAGGACGAGCTGTTTATTTGATCATCATCGTCCTGATGCCGGACAAGAGAAATCCTGATCCCTGGCCCTGCTTTCAAGGCTACACACAATTCTTGACATCGTCTTCTGCCTGGCATAATAAAATACCTGGAACGGGAAGAACGACACGACTGAGGTTAGATTTGTCGATACCACGCTGAGGGAGGAGGCAATATGGCTGACATCATGCTCGCTGGTTTAACGAAAAGATTTGGCCCGGTTACCGCCGTCAATAACGTTAACCTGACCATAAGGCACAGGGAATTGGTGGGCATCATCGGACCGTCGGCCTGCGGCAAGACAGCCGCGCAGAGGAGAAAGATATGAGCGCAAGGCCCGGATATAGCGGTAAAATCGCCAGAGTGGACCTGTCTTCAGGCGCTGTGAGCCACATTCCCACAGAGGATTATGCCCGGCCGTTCCTCGGCGGACAGGGTATCGCCGCCCGGATCTACTGGGAAGAGGTCCCTCCCGAGGTCCAGGCTTTTGATCCCGCCAACCGGTTGATCTTTGCCACGGGACCCGGCGCCGGTTTTTCCGGCCTCGCCGGCTCCCGCTGGGTCGTCTGCGGGAAGTCGCCGGCAACTACCCCCCAGCTTTTCACCCATGCCAATCTGGGCGGCAGCTGGGGGGCGGAGCTCAAAGCCGCGGGATTCGATGCCCTGGTGGTCCAGGGCAAGGCGGACAAACCGGTCTACCTGCTGATTGAAGACGGGGAAATCAAAATAGCAACCGCCGCCGACCTCTGGGGCAAGGGTGCCGCCCAGGTCCGCCGGATCCTCAAGGACAGGCACGGCAGTTCTTACAGCGTCGCCGCCGTCGGCCCGGCCGGGGACAACATGACCGCGCTGGCTACTATTTTGGCCGATAACGATTCCAGCGGCTCCGGGGGCCTGGGCGGGGTTATGGGGTCGAAAAACCTGAAGGCCATCGCTGTCCGGGGGGGCGGCAGCGTCAGGGCGGCTCACCCGCTCCAGCTTCAGCAACTGCTGGAACACGTAAATGCCCTGAAAAAAAATATTCCCCGGCTCGACTCGGGAGCCGGTCGCAGCGCCGGGAAAGTTCCTTGCACCGGTTGCACCAACGAATGCAGCCGTGACCTCTATGAAGCGAAGGATGGCAGCAAGGGCAAATCCATGTGCCAGAGTTCCAATTCCTACAAAGAATGGGCCTCCCGCTACTATGATGACCCCGGCGATGTGATCTTTCAGGCCAACCGTCTCTGCGATGACTACGGAGTGAACACAAAATCGATCGCCCCCATGATTAGCTGGCTCGAACGCTGCCATCAGGCGGGCCTCCTGACGGAGAAGGATACCGGCCTGCCGCTTACCGCAATGGGAAGTCTGGAATTCCTGCAAACTTTGCTGGAAAACATCGTCCACCGCCGGGGATTCGGAGAGGTCCTGGCCCAGGGGGTCCACCGGGCCGCGGCGGCGATCGGGGGCCCCGCTATGGAGCTGCTGTACGATGACGTTACCGAAGCCGGTGAACGGATGACTTATGTGCCCAAGGCGTTCATTACCACCGGGCTCCTTTACGCCCTGGCCCCCAGGCAGCCAATACAGCAGCTGCACGAGATCAGCCTGCTGGGCATACAATGGGTGCAGTGGGCCACCGGGATGCCCAATGCCAATCTGTCATCCGACGTGCTCAGGGGCATCGCCCGACGGTTCTGGGGAAGCGAACTGGGGGCCGACTTTTCCACTTATGAAGGCAAGGCCCTGGCAGCCAAGATGGTGCAGGACCGGCAGCTGGCCAAGGAATGCCTCATCCTCTGCGACAATGTCTGGCCTGTTTTCTATGTTGAAGATTCCGCCGATCATGTGGGCGATCCGGCGCTGGAAAGCAAGGTCTGCTCCGCTATCACCGGCCGGGAGATGTCGGAGCAGGGCCTCTACCGCATCGGAGAGCGCGTTGTGAACCTGCAACGGGCCATCCTGGCCCGCGAGGGTCGCCGGGGCCGGGAGGGAGATCGACTTCCCGAGGCCTGCTTTACCATTCCCCTGGAGAGTGAGCGGCTTAACCCCGATTGTCTCTTTCCGGGCCGGGAAGGAAAGGTTATTTCCCGCAAGGGGGCGGTGTTCGAGAAGGACAAGTTCCAGGAAATGCTGGGAGAATTCTACGAGCTCCGCGGCTGGGACAGGGAAACGGGACTGCCAGGAAAAGCAGGCCTGGAAGACCTGGGCCTGGGCGACGTGGCCTCGGACCTGGCCCAGCGGGGGCTCCTGGGCTGAGTCTTGGAACAAGTAGATAGGACCCATCGCCATGGATAACAACATCTCAATTGGTTTAGCATTTTTGGCCGGGTTGGCCTCTTTTCTTTCCCCCTGCGTTCTACCGCTGGTGCCGGCCTACATCAGTTACCTGGGCGGGCGGGCGGCCGGGGGCGAAAGTGAATCTCCCCACCGCTTTGTGACCTTGACGCACGGTCTGGCTTTTGTCCTCGGTTTCAGCCTCGTTTTTGTGCTCCTGGGCCTGACCGCTTCCGCTATCGGCAGTTTGCTCCAAGACCTGCGCCTTTGGTTGGCGCGCATCGGCGGCATCGTTGTTATTGTTTTCGGGCTCCACATGACCGGCCTTTTGCGCATTACTTTCCTGGAATACGACCTCCGCATCCATGACAATCCGAGTCGCAAGTTCGGCGGCTATGCCTCTTCATTTCTGCTGGGCGTCTTCTTTTCCGCTGGCTGGTCGCCCTGCATCGGTCCCGTTCTGGGCGCAATCCTGACCCTGGCCGTCAGCGGCAACTCGCTGGCCCTGGGGGCCAAACTGCTCACCGCCTATTCCCTCGGTTTGGCCATTCCCTTTCTGATTGCCGCCCTGAGCATCGGCGGGTTATCGGTTTTCCTGCGCCGCCACGGCCAAGTGATGCATCGTGTCGAGGTGGGAATGGGTGTCATCCTGGTCATCGTCGGCGTGCTGCTGTTTTTTGATTTGTTTCAATGGATCTCAACTTATGGCCGGTTCTTCTGGATAGACTTCGGGCTTTAGCAGTGAGAAATTGTTTACTGGGAGCAAACAATTTCGTAAAACTTACTTGTCCCGTTTAGCGGGTTAGGAGGTTCCCCCGGTGGAAAAACGCAACTTCAAATCTATTGCCTTCTTTATTGTCATAATCGTTACCTTGACGGTCGTTGTCTTGCTGCAAGGGAAGGCTTCATTTTTCAGCCCCTCATCCAAGCCGCGGATCAAGACCGGGGCGCCGGCGCCAAATTTTACCCTCCGGGCCCTCGATGGCCGGATGGTCAACCTGGCCGATTACCGGGGCCGGGTGGTCTTCCTCAATGTCTGGGCCACCTGGTGCCCCCCCTGCCGGGAAGAGATGCCATCGATGGAAAAGCTCTATCAGGAATTGAAAGGCCAGGGCTTGGAGATCCTGGCGGTCAGTATTGATGTCTCCGGGGCCAAGGCCGTCGCCCCCTTCACGAAGGAAAAGGGGCTGACTTTTCCCGCCCTTCTCGATCCCGAGGGCACCATCCAAGACCTCTACGGGACGACCGGTGTTCCGGAAAGCTTCATCATTGACAAAAAGGGAATCATCGAAAAAACAATCATCGGCCCCCTGGACTGGTCCACCCCTGACGTTGTCGGTTTCTTCCGCGACCTGATGCAAAGGCCTTAGCAGGCAACGGTTCGCTGCAGCCTTAAGCGAGCAAGAACCGGAACGGCCCATACATATATCGGGAGTGTAAATGAAGGACGATCCCGGGAAAAAGAATAATCGGAGGTTAGGAAGATGACAATAATTCAGGAACTGATCGGCAGTATGAGTGATTTTGTGGGGAAGAGGGATATCATAGTTGAAGATGTTCGCATCGGGGTCTTCTATACGGCCGCCAAACTTTCCACCGGCGATGCCGGCGTTGCTTTTACCCCCCGCGAGCTGGAAGACACGGTTTGCTGCCCCCGCTCGGCGGCCAAGATGCCGGCGTCGGGAAAGCTGAAGGGCGCAAAGGCCCTGCGGTTGATAAAAATGGCCACCAGCGATAACGCCATGAAGCGCTCCGTGGGCATAGCGGTGCTCAATGCCCTTTCCGCCATGAAAATGCGGGAAGAGGGTGTCAAAGATGCCCGGGTATTGAAAAATGCGGACGCCTTGGACTTAATAGAATTTAAAGCGGACGACACCCTGGCCATGGTGGGCGCCTTCGTCCCTTTCATCAAAAAACTCAAAGGAATAACAAAAGAGCTCCTGATCGTCGATAAACACCCCGGGGCCTTAAAAGAAGAAGAACGTCATATGTGGCGTCCTCCGGCCGTCGCCGCCGATGTCCTGTCCCAGGCCGACATCGTTATTATTACGGGGTCATCGATGGTGGAAGGGGGCCTGGATCAACTGCTGGCCGCTTGCACGAAAGCGAGGGAGGTAATCGTCGCCGGACCAACCGCCAGCACCTGGCCGGAACCATTTTTCCGGCGGGGCGTGACCGTGATGGGCGGCATCGCCATCAACAACCCGGACAAACTGCTGCAGATCGTCAGCGAAGGCGGATCAGGCTACTTCTTCACCGGCCCGGCCCGCAAGATCGTCATCAGAAGAGTTAAATGAGAAGGGAAACGCGCAATTTAAAGTCTTGACCCGCAAGACGGCATGATCCACCGGCCACTGGAAGAGCTGGTTGCCGGCATCCCCGAAAAAGAACGCCGCATCTCCGAGATTGTCGGGCGGATCAAGACCCTGCTGGAGAAACCGTTATGAAAGCGAAACCGGCGAAGCCGAAAATGGTGCAGGAACCCCCGGCACCTTACAATGAATCGGTCATCGTGATCTATGAAATGTCTCGATGCTGTCATTTCCGCCGGTTACCGGGTCAACTCGAAACGCGGAACTCAGTTCCGTATCTGGGCGACATCCGTCCTGCGGGACCACCTCCTGAAGGGCTATAGCCTAAATGAGCGCCGTCTGCGGGAACTCAATCAGACGATCCGCCTGATCGCTGATCGCCGAAAGCAAACCAGCGGAAAAGGACCTCCTGACCCGCGTCCTTATCAACCTCATCAGCCGGAGGGAGCCATGAGCCAAACATGGCCCCAGGGTAAGGCCGGGGGTGCTCAAAATATTCAAACGAGAGATACTGATCCAGTCCTGGATGAATACCCGCAGACACCGATTCGGAGGTAAGAGAGGGAAAAGGGGACTGTCCCCTTTTTGCGACTTGCACCCCATAAGTTCACGCCCATGCCGGGCGTACCACGAGTGCGTGCAGCGGATCGCCGATAAACCCGGCTCCCGCTGACGCTCGTGTTATGGGTAAAAAAATACTTGCCAAACCTCAAATCTTCACACATTATAATAAATAAATAATTGTGTAAAAGGAGGTGTGCCATGGCTACCAATTTAGCAATTGATGACAGTCTTATCGAACAAGCCCAATTATTGGGAAAACACAAAACCAAAAAAGCAGTGGTAACAGAAGCACTGGAGGAGTATATCCAACGTCGAAAACAAAAAAATATCCTCAATCTGTTTTACAAGATAGAGTATGAAAAAGATTACGACTATAAAGAGCAGCGGAAAGTAAAATGAAAATAATAGTCGATACTTGTATCTGGTCGCTTGCTCTCCGCCGAGATGAATCAAAATTAAGCTGTCTTGTCGACGAATTATCAGAATTAATATCGGAAGTAAGAGTTCAACTTATTGGACCAATACGCCAAGAATTGCTTTCCGGCATCAAATCAAAAACTCAATTCATCAAACTTAAAAAACATCTTTCCGCATTTCCAGATTTGCCCCTGCACTCCAGGGATTTTGAATTAGCAGCAGAATTTTTTAATTTAGCAAAAAGCAAAGGAATTCAAGGTTCAAATGCTGATTTCATAATTTGTTCTTTGGCATACAGTCATAAGATGTCAATTTTCACAGCTGACAAAGATTTTGGGTCATATGCATCTGTATTGCCAATCAAATTATATGAGCCAAGATTGCAAAAGGAAAATACAATCAAAAACCCATAACAAGACGCTCCACTTGACGCCGAGGACGTTGGGGGCCGTATCGTGCGAACTCATTGGCGGTGCAAGTGAACTCGGTCGTTCGGGCGACGCTGCTGGTCGCCAGAACGGTAACAGAATTCGGGATTGCTCTGGTGGAGAAGCAACGGAGACATTTGACGAATTATTGAAGGAAAGCAACAGATAACCATAGCGTCCACCGGATCGTGACCCTGTCGGGCCACTCCCGGTACCAATGTTATGCTCGAAGGAGGATTAAGCATGACAAATCCTACGACCGATGAACTTCATAGGATTCTATCCTGCATAGGAAGAAGGGTCTCTTTCAAGTATCCTGGAAATGAGGGAGACAAACATGGCATCTTGAAAGATCGGGCGGTCGTTGAAAGCACTAACGAAAGCGGTGCCGTACCCTATTGGGATGTGGTTGATCTCATCGAATTCAAGGATGAAAAAGAATCAGAATGGATAAGGATCGGTTATTATCGAAAACCGCAACATAGGCTAAACTGGGGCAGCCAAACGACGATTACGGAACCCGTATCCATCTGGAAGCGGATTCTTGTCAATGCAGCAAAAGAGAAAAAAGGTTCCGCAACTTGCATGAAGATGTTATGATTGAAGTAAAGAAATGAGTGCAACACGAACCAGTCTGGATCACCGAGTTGCTACGGGTTCTCAGCGGGCTTTTTGTTATGCACAACCAACGTTGATAAAGGTGATAACCATGGAAACAAAAAAATTTGTCTATTATCAGGACGAAAATATGTACATCGGATGGCTTGAAGACTTCCCCGATTATAAAACACAGGGGGAGACTCTTGACGAATTAAAGGAAAACCTGAATGATATTTACAAGGAATTAACCAGCGGCAGCATACCTAATGTTCTTCATGTTGGGGAGCTTCGCGTTGCATGAAGCGTAAAGATTTAATCCACGCCATTGAGGAGATCGGGTGTGTCTTAATTCGCCATGGAGGCCGCCACGATTGGTATCAAAATCCAGCGACAAAAATATCGCAACCTGTCCCCCGACATAACGAGATTAAAGATTCATTAGCAAAGCATATCCTTAAGATGCTTAAGAAATAATGGACATAACATCTGCATCAACCCGGACTGGCAATTCCGCTATGCTCCATTGCCAGCCGGTTATGCACGCGTTCCTTTTGCGGGGGACAGTGGAAAAGGGGACTGTCCCCTTTTCCACTTTTCCACACGAAACGAATGACTTTTCCCCCGGGGAGACGTTTCTGGCACTCGAAGGGCGTGGGGACGGAATGGAGAGCGGTATCGGCGGATATTTCCGGGTCCGCTTTCCGGACAACTGGCCAGCTGAGCTGCGGTACTCTTTCGACTGGCAGGAGTTAAGAAGTGAGCCCGACCCGTTCAGGACGATCGACTACTCTACGATCACGTGATAGGCGCGAGTACGGCGCGAGGAGTTCCGGGACATCCATATAATTATTAGAAACGTAGAGTGGCGACAAAGGGTTAGCTATTGACATCGGATAAAAAGGATTGCCCAATCGGGTAGCACTGATCCCGTTGTTGGCGTGCCACGGCATTCGTGCACCCCTTGCTTTATGTCGCATTTGATGGTACATGTAAGCATACAATAGGAGGTACGTTATGGGTAAAGTATTAAATATCATTCCGGTGAGCGATTTGAGGCAGGATGCTGCCAAAGTTTTGAAGCAATTACGAAATAATAAAGAGCCTTTGATCATTACACAAAGAGGGCGGGCAACTGCCGTAATAATCGGTGTCGAGGCGTATGAGAAATCTGAACACGAAAAAGAGCTCCTGCGCCTGTTAGCCAAAGGAGATAGGGAAATAGAAATAGGTGAGGGATATGATCTGGATACTGTTCTTGCTGAAGCTGATTTACTCTTAGCCAAGGAGCCCACGTGAAGGTCCGCTTTACTCCTTCTGCACGAACCCAATTTCTTTCTTCCCTCTCATATATTCGACGGGATAAACCTTCAGCTGCTGCCAGTTTTCGAGATCGAACCGAAAGAACCTTGCGAAGGCTTGAGGACTTATCTGAATCTGGAAGAATCATACCGGAGTTTCCAGAACTTCCCTACCGGGAGGTGATCATAGCGCCCTATCGGTTTTTTTATAAAATCAAAGCCGATGTCGTTTGGATCGTTGCAGTATGGCATGGTGCACAGCTTCCAAAGGAACCAGCGAGTTAAGCGCCAACCCGGCATTCAAGCGGACGCCGAACAGCAGGCGCCGCTTAATTTTCAGTTCCTTTTGCGGGGGACAGGGAATCCCCCGCGCAACGCTTATTAGCAGGGATGCCGGATCATGGCTGGTTTGACGGCAGAAGCGGGCGACGGGATTCCGTCCCGCGCGGAATGCGATGAACTCATGGTAAGATATTCCATGCGGTCCAATATCGTTGAGCATTCCCTGCAGGTTATGAATGTTGCCCTGGCGATTGTCGGCAAGCTGAAAAGCAAGGCGCAGGTGAATCGGGACTTGGTGATGGCGGCTGCACTCCTGCATGACATCACCAAGACCAGGTCGCTGGAAACGGGGGAAAATCACGCCCTATCCGGCGGAATGCTTTTAAGGGAGTTGGGGTTTCCGAGCACCGCTGAAATCGTAGAACAGCACGTCGTCATTCACAATATTGATCCCGGGGGCAAGCTTGAGGAAAGGGAGATCGTCTATTATGCCGACAAACGGGTGCGGCACGACATGATCGTGACCCTCGATGAGCGGGTGGCGGACCTCCTACAGCGCTATGGAACCACAGAGGCGATCCGCACCCGGATCCTGCAAAACAAGAAACAAGCGCTGGCGATCGAACAAAAAATCGCCCTGAGAATAGCGGGCGGCCTCAAACAGGTTTGGTTAGAGTGAGCAACGAATTTCCCGATGGAATCCTGGAAAAAAACGATTTATGTGAGCTGGGGCATCATTTTTCTTCACGGCGCCGGCATGTCCATGTTCGCCCCCTTCCTTCCTTTATATGTGAAGGAACTCGGGATTACCGAGCCGAAAATGCAGTCTATCTGGAGCGGGATGCTGATTGGGGCGGCCCCCCTTTTTGCCGGCCTGATGGCTCCCCTTTGGGGAACCGTGAGCGACAAGTATGGACGCAAGCCTCTAATTTTGCGGACCACACTCGGCATCTCGATCGTCGCCGCGCTCATGTACCTGTCAACAAATGTTTACCAACTGCTCGCCTTGAGAATAGTGCAGGGAATATGCGGGGGCGTGATCCCGGCTTTCACGGCCCTGCTGGCCCTTAACCTCCCGCAAGATAAAACGGGTCAGGGGCTGGGAACGATGCAGTCGGCAATATACTCGGGCACCATCATCGGCCCCTTTATCGGCGGGCTCCTGGCCGACTTACTGGGATACAGGAATGTCTTCCTGGTAATTTCTTCCCTTACTTTAATCGCCGGTCTCGCCACCTTTATCGTTATCCATGAGCCGAAACGCGATCCCTCAAGCACCCGCGCGACCGTATTCAACAACATGAAATTAGTGCTGGCTTCACCGAACTTGCGGATGGCGACGATTGCCATTTTTTTCATTCAGTTTACCCTCTTCTTTATTCAACCCATTCTTCCCTTGTTCGTCGTTTCTCTTTCCGGCGGCGAGCGGTCGGCGACAATGGTGGGGTTGGTATTTGCGATCACGGGATTTTCCACGGTCCTGTTTGCCCCTTATTGGGGCCGGACCGGCGACCGGAAAGGGCATAGCCAGGTCCTTTCCCGGAGCCTCCTTTTTGCCGGTCTGTTTTTCTTTCCGCAGGCGCTGGTTACATCCGTTTATCAGCTTTTACCGCTGCGGGCCGTGATCGGGTTCTTCATCGCGGGCATTGTCCCTTCCACGCAGACGATGATCGTCAAAAACACTAAAGATTCACAGCGGGGTGGCGTGCTGGGGATTACTCATGCGGTACACTCCTTGGGTCATGCCCTGGGGCCGCTGGTCGGCGGCATTGTGGCAGCGGTCACGGGTTTCAGATCCGCCATTGTCTTGACGTCTGTCTTGTTGATCGTGATCTGGTACTTCTTCAGGAACTTTATTCGAAAACCCGCTACTGGTCCGCCAGATTGAGATCGACGACGCCCACAGAGCTGTTCGTCAAGGGGAAAAGGCCCTTTTTTCTACCATGTTTTTCTCTTGACAACGGACGTTCTTGTATTGTAAGGACATAGCGTTTTTATAGCTGACTTGGGAGGGTCCTCGAATTACTGGCAGCATCGCACCTTCCCGCAGGGCAAAGGTAAACTTAGCGTTTCACCTGGCCAGCAGCCCTTCAGTCATTCAGGATGACTCTTTTTACCGTAGTTTTACTTGAGGATTTTTCTCGTGAGGTTCTGAACCATGATTGAATATGTCCCCATCCTCGTCATAATCTGTTTTGCCACTTTTATCGCCGCCCTCATCGTGGGCGCTTCGCACATTCTGGGTCACAAAATAATCAAGAAGGTGAAGCTTTCGACCTATGAGTGCGGGATGGAGACCATGGGCCCCACCCGGATGAAAATGAATATCCGCTATTATATCATTGCCATGCTCTTCCTGATCTTCGACCTGGAAATCATGTTTCTCTACCCCTGGGCAGTGGTAATGGGCCAGCTTAAAATATTCGGTTTTCTCGAAATGCTGGTCTTTGTATGCATCCTCTTTATCGGTTATCTCTACGTATGGAAGAAAGGGGCTCTGGAATGGGAATAGAAGATGGGGCCGAGGCATCCTTGCAGGAAGTAATCAACTGGGCCAGGAAGAATTCCGTCTGGCCCGTGACCTTCGGCTTGGCCTGCTGCGCCCTGGAGATGATGGTGGCCAGTTCGGCAACTTACGACATTGCCCGCTTCGGGGCGGAAGTATTTCGGCCATCTCCCCGCCAGGCGGACCTGATGATTGTCGCGGGAACAGTGACCAAAAAAATGGCCCCCGTACTCAAACGCATCTATGAACAGATGCCGGAACCGAAATGGGTAATCGCCTATGGCTCCTGCGCCTGCAGCGGGGGTGTTTTCCGGACTTACAATGTTGTTCAGGGCGTGGATGAAATTGTGCCGGTGGATGTCTATGTCCCCGGTTGCCCGCCCCGTCCCGAGGGTCTTTTGAAAGGTCTTATTACCCTTCAGGAAAAAATCGGCAAGGAAGCGGTGGGATTGAGAAAACTTATCAGCTTGCCATGGGGGAGCGATGAACAGGTGCATGGCCGGTGACGTGCTGAAGGGAAAATTCCCCGCAGCGGTGCTGAACATCGAGGAAGCAAAGGGTGAGACCACGATTACCGTAGCTTCGGATCAGCTGCGGGAGGTCATGTTTTTCCTGAAAAACAGTGAGAATCTATCTTACGACCTTTTGGTGGACCTTGCCGCAGTCGACTATGAGAACAGAGCGCCCCGTTTCACAGTTGCCTATCTCCTGCACTCCATGAAATGCAATAACCGGCTGCGAATTAAAGCAGAAGTGGAGGAAGGGGCGCCCTTAGATACGGTGAGCGATATCTGGAGAGCGGCCGACTGGCTGGAAAGAGAAGCCTACGACCTGCTGGGAATAGAGTTCCGCAATCATCCCGATTTGCGGCGCATCCTGCTGGAGGAAGATTTTGTCGGTCATCCTTTAAGAAAAGACTTCCCGCTGGCGGGGCCGGACTTCGAAAAACATTTTCAGGTATCATTGGGGGAAGATTAGCAGCTGCTCCCTCGCCCCGATAAACGGGATAAGTGCGTTAACGAAATTATTTTTTGCCAAAAAACGCAAAAAGTAATTTCTAACTTACTAAAACAATTTGTTTTTTTAAGACGACGAGGAAAACAGACAGATGGCTGAAACCCGCTACATGACGATCAATATGGGTCCTCAGCACCCGGCCACGCATGGCGTGCTCCGGGTGCTTTTGGAGCTGGATGGCGAAATCGTCGTTAAGGCTGTACCCCATATCGGCTACCTCCATCGAGGGGTGGAAAAATTATCCGAATCCATGACTTACCACCAGGCGCTCACCTTGACGGACCGGCTGGACTACACGAGCGCCCTCTCCAACAATCTCGCCTATTGCCTGGCGGTGGAAAAACTCTTGGACCTCAAGATCCCCAAGAGGGCCCAATACCTGCGCGTATTGTTGGCCGAGCTCCAGAGAATAGCGGCCCATCTCCTCTGGCTCGCCACCCACGCCCTCGATCTGGGGGCCATGACACTGCTTTTCTACGCCTTCCGGGAAAGGGAAACCATCATCGAGACGCTGGAGCTGGTAACGGGCGCCCGGCTCACGCCCAGCTTCGTCAGGATCGGGGGACTCGCCGCGGATATTCCCGATACTTTCCTGCCGCGCGTTAAAGAATTCGTGGCGGCTTTTCCACAGTGCATCGACGACTATGAAACGCTCCTTACGGACAACATTATCTGGAAGAAGAGGACGCAAAATATCTCGCCGATGTCGGGGGAAGAATGCATCAATTACGGCGTGACGGGTCCGGTGCTCAGGGCGTCCGGCGTTTATTACGATGTCCGGAAGGCCTATCCCTACTCCAGTTATGAGGATTTCGATTTTGATATCCCCCTGGGCAAGAAGGGCGATGTCTATGACCGCTACCTGGTGCGCTTGCAGGAAATGCGACAATCCAACCGGATCGTGGCCCAGGCCGTGGCAAAATTGCCCGACGGGCCGGTCAATGCGGAGGATGCGCCCCTGGTAGTTCCACCCGACAAGGAAAAGATAACGAAGGACATGGCCGCCCTCATCAGACATTTCAAGATCATGCAGGAGGGTTTCCAGGCCCCTCCCGGAGAGGCCTATGCCTCCGTCGAATCGTCGAAGGGCGAACTGGGATTTTACATTATCAGCGACGGCACCAATAAGCCTTTCCGTTTGAAGATCAGACCGCCCTCTTTTATCAATCTCGGCGCTTTGCCGAAAATGATCGAGGGCCAGATGATCGCCGACGTCGTCGCCGCCATCGGCAGTATCGACATTGTGTTGGGAGAGATCGACAGGTAGTTTCTTAGAGAGCGCAATTATGGTAAATCCGATATTCAGCTCCTGGCAGGAAGAACTGGTAGACAACAGAAAGGTTGCGGAAAAGGACCGCCAGGCGCCCCGAAAAATCCAGGTCCCTTCCGAGTTCCGCCCCGGTGAGCGCATCAAGGCCTTCATGGGCTGGGACGGCATCGTTCTTTACGATGCCGATGTCGACATCGTCGAGATGTGCTCTCGCTATGCCGCCGCCGTGCAGAGCGAGTCCTGCGGCAAGTGTTTCCCCTGCCGCGTCGGCTCCAGAATCATTGCCGACTGGCTGCACAAAATCGTCACCGGCGAGGGCAAAACGGAATATCTGCAAAAAATCAGAGACTTGGCTATCAATATCCGGGACGGCGCCCTTTGCTCCATCGGTCAAACGGGGCTGAGGCCCATCCTCACGGCCCTGGACCGCTTTTCCCCGGCCTTTACCGCGGCGATCGAAGAGGGGAAGAAGTCTAAAGAGGGCAAGTATCGTTACGCCATCACGGCGCCCTGCTCCAGCGTCTGCCCAACCGGCCTCGATATCCCCACTTATGTGGAAGAGGTGAGTGAACAGCAGTTTGCGGAATCGCTGGCTACGATCCGGTTGAACACCTGCATGGCCGGAACGCTGGGAAGGGTGTGTGTGCGTCCCTGCGAATCCAACTGCCGCCGGGCCAATATCGATGAATCCATTGCCATCAAACACCTGAAGCGCTTCGTTGCCGACGACGAAATAGAGAAACGCCGGCACCCGGAAACGGCTGCCGCGACCAAGAGCGGCAAGAAGGTGGCTGTCATCGGCGCCGGTCCGGCGGGCCTGTCCTGTGCCTATAATCTGGCCCTCCGGGGCCACCAGGTTACGGTCTTCGAAAAGCTGCCCGAACCGGGCGGCATGGCCGCCGTAGGAATCCCGGATTACCGGCTTCCCCGCCCCATCCTCGGACAGGAAGCGGACCGCGTCCGGGAAGCCGGCGTGGAGATCCGTTACAACGTGGAAGTGGGCAGGGACGTAAAATTTGCCGACCTGAGAAAAGGCCATGACGCCGTCTTCATCGGCGTGGGCGCCCACGGCAGCTCCCCCATGGGAGTGGAGGGAGAAGACAAGGGTTACAGCGGCTTTATCCCCGGCGTCAAATATCTCCTGGACATCAACCAGGGGAAAGACCCCTATCCGCCGGGCAAGAAAGTCGTGGTCGTCGGGGGCGGCAACGTAGCCATCGACTGCGTGCGCTCTTCCTTCCGGATCGGCAAAACCGATGTCAATCTGGTCTACCGGCGGTCAAAAGCGGAAATGCCGGCCGATCCGGTAGAAATCCAGGACGCGGAGGAGGAAAAGGTGAAATTCCATTACCTCTGTAACCCGACCAGGATCATTGCCGCAAACGGCCAGGTGACGGGGGTGGAATGCATCCGCATGGAACTGGGCGAACCGGACCAGAGCGGCCGGCGCCGGCCGGTTCCCGTACCCGGTTCGGAATTTGTCATCGAAACGGACATCCTGATCCCGGCTATCGGCCAAAAAGTCGATTTATCCTTCCTCGAGGAAAAAGACGGCGTCGAGGCGACGAAATGGAATACCGTCGCCACTGATGAAGCAACCTTTGTCACTTCGCAGGCCGGCGTCTTCGCCTCGGGAGATTGCGTGACCGGTCCCGATGTCCTGGTAAGGGCGGGCGGCACCGGGAAAAGGGCAGCGGAAAAAATCGACATTTTTCTTCAGGGCGGCAAGGTAGAAGCATCCGTGGAGGAATGTTTTCGCAGCCTTTTTGCCGCGATCAAGGTTTACGACAAAAACGAACAACTCGGCGTCATCGGCGGCAAGAAGAAAGCGCATTTGGCGATGCTGGATGCGGAAGACAGGAAACTGACCTTCGAGGAAGTAGAGGAGGGCTTTAAGGTCAATGCCGCCATCGATGAGGCGGAGCGCTGTCTGCGCTGTTACAGAATCGGCATGATTGCCCTGGGTTGATATATTTTTGCAGGCCCGGACACCCAAACGGCTAAGGTCATTTAATATGAATAATTTGGTTTTTCTGCTGGAAATAGTAATCAAGAATGTGGTGGTCGTATCTGTACTGATGCTTTTCGTGGCCTATCTGACCCTGGTGGAAAGAAAATTCCTCGGCTACCTGCAGGTGAGGCTGGGACCTAACCGGGTCGGCTACTGGGGGTTATTGCAACCCATCGCCGACGGCATCAAGTCCTTCGTCAAGGAAGATATCATCCCCACCAATGCCGACAAGCCGGTGTATGTAATCGCACCGATGATCTCTTTCGTAACGGCCCTGGCCATGTTTGCCGTCATTCCCTTTGGCGACAGCGTTCATCTCTTCGGCCGGGAAATTAAACTGGTCATCGCCGACGTGGACATCGGCATCCTCTATGTTTTCGCCATGGGGACCCTGGGGGAATACGGCATTGTCCTGGGCGGCTGGGCCTCAGGCAACAAATACGGCATCCTGGGGGCGCTCCGGGCGGCGGCCCAGATGATCAGCTATGAAGTGGCCCTCGGTCTGATCATCATCGGCACCGTTATCCTGGCCGGGTCCCTGCGTTTGACAGAGATTGTGGAAGCTCAGCGGTCAGGCTGGTTCATCCTGTATC
>Ga0082335_1005346_pt1 | contig 17859 bp, 17 predicted proteins | sample Subgrocontami58m_FD_72375 | JGI IMG/M metagenome (GOLD analysis project Ga0082335, IMG submission 72375) | Subsurface groundwater microbial communities from S. Glens Falls, New York, USA - GMW37 contaminated, 5.8 m (SPADES assembly) (version 2) ... | reverse complement strand
CAGAGATATAATATGATTAACCTGCACCCGGCGTCTCCCGGTGGACCTACAGGGACATGGCAGGAGGTAATCTGGCAGCTGATCGAGGCTCAAGCACAGCAAACTGGGGTGATGATGCACCTGGTGACTCCGGAGCTGGATAAGGGAGCACCAGTAGCCTACTGCACTTTCTCTATTAGAGGCGAACCATTCGATAGATACTGGCAGGCAATAGATGGGCATCACCTTGAAGAACTCAAAAAACAGGGCGAGAATAATCCTCTGTTCCAGCTCATCCGTAAACACGGGCTGGCCAGAGAATTCCCACTCATCATCGCTACCCTGAAGGCTTTCAGCCAGGGTAAAATCAAGGTAACCGCCGATAAAAAGGTGGTTGATTCTCAAGGCAGACCGATAATAGGTTATAATCTAACCGATGAGATAAACGAACAGGTAAAAGGGATGCTTGCCTGACGAACCTGATATACCGTTTTTCCAGAGAAGATGGGTAGTTTACCCTAGGGTTGATTAAATGAAGGAAGAATAAACCCAATTACCATCGTTAGAATGATTATAATGGTAATGACGATATAAATAGTATTGAGAACTGCCTTATGAAGTCTCATCTATACAAACCTCAATCTAAACAAACGACGTTCTTACAGGTACATTATACACAGGTCTACGTCGTTAGAAAAGTGGGACAATTTTGCCTGAGATGACCTTACCCCAATCTTGGTGCCGCCCGAAAGATTGACCTGAATTTGGCTTAGGTGGCTCCAGGGGGTATAATGGTTTTCTGACATACGCTATGCAGAGGCACAGCCAGCGTGAACCAAATGGCAACTCGTGTATCCAGTTGCGAAACCGCTCCCGAGGTGGGATAAAGGGGGTGAGCTAGATGAACAACTTCATTGCTTTTGACCTTGAGGGACCGCTATCGCCTCAGGATAACGCTTATGACCTGATGAAGCTTTTCCCTGATGGCGATAAGCTCTTCGAGGTCATCAGCCGTTACGATGACCTGCTGACGCTGGAAGCCAGGGCAAGGTCAGGATAATTTATAAGACAGTAGTGGGTATTGATAAAAAATCCATTAACGGATATAATATGACAGATGAAATTAACAAAAAATTGAAGAGGCAATTTAGAAATGACTAATTCAATAGCTCATCCTAAAACACTGCTTCCGCAGCAAGATAATGCCTACGAGCACATGAAGCTACTCCCAAATGGTGCTAAGGTACAAACTGACAGAAGGATCAATCTTGTAACAAACTTCATATGCTTTGATCTTGAAGGGCCGTTATCACCTCAAGATAATGCCTTCGAATTGATGAAACGTCTACCCAACGGTGACAATATTTTTAAGGTTATCAGCCGCTACGACGATTTATTAACGCTGAAAAAGAGAGAAGATTATGAACCAGGTGACACTTTAGCATTGATTATGCCATTTCTCCTACGCGCGAATATATCGCAAGAGGACATGAAGATTGCTTCAAGCAAAGCAACTTTGATTGATGGTGCAAAGGAGTTTATTTCTGAACTCAGGCTTAGAGGATGGTGGGTCGGCGATATTACTACTTGCTATCAGGATTACGGATATCCAATCACCACAAGGGCCGGTATCCCATGGGAAAATGTGGCCTGCACTCGATACCCTTCTCTGGATTATTATAGACAAATAATAAGTAAAGATGAGCTAGCTATGGTTGAGCATCTAGAAAGTCAAATCGTAGCATTACAACCTTATAAGGATGATGAGAAGATCTTAGAAAGGCTAGACCTGTTCTTCAATAAAGAGGCCACTGGCACTGTCTTGGGGAAGATTATAAAGGACGTTCACCCTATGGGAGGGAGACGTAAAGCAAAACAATTAAGAGAATTTGCGAAAAAGTATAGGTTTCAGTTGAACCAAGGGTTGGTGGTTGGTGACAGCATTACTGATTCAAAAATGTTAGAAGCAGTTAACAAAAAAGGCGGGGTTGCTGTAGCATTCAACGCTAACGAGTATGCACTACGGTATGCAAATGTCGGTCTCGCTTCAACGAATCTAGGTGACCTACGACTTGTTACGCAGGCCTGGGAAATTGGAGGCAAAGAGGCAGTTGAGAAAGCGGTGAGGGCACAGGAGAAAGAAGAGGGTACAGGGAATAGAAATCACTTCCACTGGTTATCGGGCAGAAAAAATATGGATGTGGTCATCCAGATCCATGACAGGATACGGCGCTTAGTGAGGAAAGAAGCGGGTGAGTTAGGATAGTCCCCAGGATGAGTAATATTCAACTAGTCGGGCTGGGTGCCATGAATATGGACTACATCTATAAAGTCGAGCGTATTCTGGGAGATGGAGAAACAATAGAGCGTAGTCCTGAATACGAAGACTCAGAGTTGGAATTTTTGGGCAAATTCCCCGGCGGCTCAGCCGCAAATACCATCTACGGATTAGCCAGGCTGGGCATAAAAACCGGCTTTATCGGCGCTATTGGGGATGATGCTGACGGTAAGGTATTAGTTAAGGACTTTCAAACAATCGGCGTAGCCGCTGGTCAAATCAAAGTAAAAGCCAATGCCAAAACAGGTTTAGCAACATGCCTCATCGATAAACTCAATTCCCGCAAAATCTCGGTCTCTCCCGGCTCAGCCAATAGCCTGCTAGCGATGAAAGATATAGACCTGGATTATTTGAACCGGACAGAGGTGCTCCATGTATCTTCCTTCGTCGATGACAAGCAGTTCAAAGTATTGCTTGAGCTTATCGGCAGGCTGGAGTCATCTGTTAAGATTAGTTTTTCTCCAGGCTCATTATATGTTTCTAAGGGACTCCCAACTCTGACGCCATTACTCGCCAGAACTCATCTGTTATTTATCAACCAGAGTGAAATGAGGCAACTGACCGGCGGTGATTTCGATTCCGGCGCCAGGCGCTGTCTTGACCTGGGCTGCCATATCGTTGTTGTCACCCTGGGTGGGGGGGAGAGCTACAAAAATCGAATGGCAACCAGCTACATCAGAACCGCGGATGGGGAATACGTGGTTGAACCCGGCGACAAAAGCATAATATCGGCGGCAGATACCATTGGTGCCGGCGACGCTTTTGCCACTGGCTTCCTTTATGGTTATCTAAACGGCAAGGGACTTGAGGAATGCGGACACCTGGGAGATATTGTCGCCCGGTTCTCAATTAGCAGGGTAGGCGCCCGAACGGGATTACCTACCCTGAATCAACTGTCCCAGCGCTACCGGGAGCTTTATCACCGGGAGCTATAACTATTTCTTTTCTTCCGTTTTCGCTTTGCGCAGGATTTCATCGACAATTCCGTATTCCACCGCCGCCTCAGAACCCAGGTAAAAGTCACGGTCAGTATCATGAATTATCTTATCCATTGGCTGACCGGTGTGTCTAGCCAGGATACCTCGAATTATGTCCTGCATTCGCAGAATCTCGCGGGCGGCGATTTCGATATCGGCAGCCTGCCCCTGCACACCCCCGGATGCCTGGTGCATGTGAATGGTAGAGTTGGGCAAAGCATATCGCTTGCCTTTAGCTCCGGCACAAAGCAGCACCGTTGCCATGCTGGCGGTCATCCCAAGGCAGATGGTAGATATCGGCGCCCGTATCAGCTGCATTGTATCGTAAATAGCCAGACCGGCACTAATAACGCCACCCGGGCTGTTAATGTAGAGGCTGATGTCCTTGTCCGGGTCTTCCCGCTCCAGATACAGAAGTTGAGCAATAATGGCATTAGCCACCTGGTCATTAATCGGCGTGCCCAACATAATGATACGCTCTCTTAACAATAGTGAGTATATGTCCCAATATCTATCGCCCCGTGGCCCACTCTCAACCACCCCAGGTATAACATTCATCGGCTCGGTATTCATTTTTCCTCCTTTTCTACTGTCTCAATTTCTTTTGAACCCCTGGCTATCTCTACTAACCGTTGTATCACTTTCCGGGTAAGTAACGCCTGCCCAAGCGACTCACGCCCTTCTGGCGTATTGAACACTCTCTCCACTGCTTCTTTATTCTCAGTAGCGCCTTCCGTCATCCTGGCAATCTCGGTAGCTATCTCTGGGTCACTGACCTCAATCTTTTCCTCGGTGACAACCTGACCCAGCACCAGTGACCTGGTAACCCGCTGAGTTGCCAGTGGGCGCAACTCCTCACACAGCTCCGCCTCTGTCTTATTAACACTGGTCAGATACTCTTCCAGACTCTGGTTAGTCCTCTGGAAACGCTGGTCAATGATGCGGGCAATCTCCATCTCAACCAGAATCGGGGGGAATTCAACCTCAGCCGGACCAGCTACGGCATCCATTACCCGCTCTTCAAAAGCTACCCGCGCTTTATCTTCGGCTCTGTGCTTGAGGTTAGCCGAAACCTCCTCTCGGAGCAGGTCCAGAGTGGCAAAGTCAGCATTCAATTCCTTGGCAAACTCATCATTAAGCTCCGGGAGTATCTCCTGCTTTACCTCGGTAACTGTAACCTTAAACCAGGCCTCTTTGCCTGCCACTTCGCTTCTGGGATAATCGGCAGGGAACTGGAGTTTAAACTCTTTTTCTTCATTTTTCTTCATCCCGACCAGTTGCTCGGCGAAGCCCGGCGCCGGGAAGGACAGGTCATGCAGAACCTGGAATTGAGCTCCCTTCTGATTTATGAACGGCTTGTCTTCAATACCGCTTTCAACATCCAGCACTACCATATCATTAAAGTCGACAGCACGCTCTGCCGGCTCCCAGACAGCCCGCTGATGGCGCAGTTGCTCTATTACCGCCTGGATAGTATCCTCAGTCACTGCTTCCGCTGGCTCTGGTGTAACCTGCAGATTGTGGTAATCACCCAGCTTAATCTTCGGCTTCAAGGGCACTATTGCCTTAAAGACCACCGGCTCAGTCTGCATCACTTCAATCTGCGGGCGAGCAATCGCTTCAATCGCCTGCTCCTTGAGGGCCTGCTCATAAGCCTCGGGCACAAGATGATTGAGCGCTTCTTCAAGCAGACTCTCTCTACCGATATAGCGTTCCAGGATAGCCCGTGGTGCCTTGCCCTTGCGGAAACCGGGAATCTTGGTTCTCTGCACCAGTCGATGGTACGACCCCTCCATAGATTGCTCAAGCTCGGCTGGTTCCATCTCCACCGTCAGAAACGCCTGACTATTTTCTGTTTTCTCGTTGATTACTTTCACTATTCCCCCCGTAGTTGATAATTACTCTTCCCGTATCCTCAAGTGTAATTCCTTCAGTTGTTCTTCACGTACCGGTGACGGAGCTTGAAGCATCATATCGATGGCCCCCTGGTTCTTTGGGAATGCCATCACTTCGCGGATATTCTGTTCACCGGCCAGCATCATCACCAGGCGGTCGATGCCCGGGGCGATTCCGCCGTGCGGAGGCGCTCCATATTCGAACGCCGAAATGAAGCTGCCGAACTTGTCCTCGATTTCCTGGTCGTTATAACCGAGGAAGCGGAAAATCCGGCGCTGTAACTCCGGCTCGTGGATACGGATGCTCCCGCTTGCCATCTCAAAACCGTTGCAGACAAGGTCGTAGCACTTGGCTCTTATCTTCTCGGGGGACTTCTCAAGTGCCTCGATATCCTCAGACCAGGGCATTACGAAAGGATGGTGCTCGGCTTCCCACTTTTTCGCATCGTCACTCCAGACGAAGAGCGGAAAATCCACGATGAAAGCGAATGCCAGCAGATTTGGGTCAGCCAGCTTGAGCCTCTGTCCCATCTCCCGCCTTAGTTCCCCCAGCGCCTTGCCCACCACCTTTGGTTTACCGGCCACTATCAGCAAAAGGTCTCCGGGACTGGCTTCTACGCGCCCCGCCATTTCTCTGATTTGTTCAATAGTCATATATTTGGTGGCTACTGACTTCACCATCTCGCTTGTCAGTTGCTCTAAATTACCAGCTTTGCTGTCGAGGGCGAAGGTGAGCAGCCCGCCGGCGCCATAGCCCTTCACAAACTGATTCAATTCTTCAAGCTGAGTGCGGGTATATCCGGCGCAGCCCTGAGCGCAAATGCCTTTAACTTTGCCGCCTTCGGCGACTATCTTCTTAAACACCGAAAAGTCCGTTTTAGCGGCGACGTCCGTAAAGTCACGCATCTCCATACCGAACCGCAGGTCGGGCTTATCAGAACCGTACCTTTCCAGAGCCTCCCGGTAGCCGATACGCGGGAAGGGCTTCACCACCCTCTTCTCCGGGGTTACTTTCTCGACAATTGCGGTAAAGAGTTCCTCGATAAGTCCGAGAATATCGTCCATTTCAACGAAGCTCATCTCGATATCGAGCTGGGTGTGCTCCGGCTGGCGGTCGGCGCGGCTATCTTCGTCGCGGAAGCACTTGGCAATCTGGAAATACTTTTCGAAGCCGGCAATCATCAGCAGTTGTTTCATTTGCTGGGGAGACTGGGGCAGTGCATAGAAACTGCCTGGGTATAGCCGGCTCGGCACCAGGTAGTCTCTCGCTCCCTCAGGGGTGCTCTTGATTAAGATCGGAGTTTCCACTTCAATGAAGCCGCGCTCATGCAGAAAACCCCGCATGAAGGTGATTACCCTGTCGCGCAGTATCATATTATTCAGCATTCGCTTGCGCCGCAGGTCCAGATAGCGGTACTTTAGGCGCAGATTCTCATCCACTTCGACCTCTTCGTTAATGTAAAAGGGAGGCGTCTTTGAGGCATTAAGTATGGTTGTTTGCTTAACGATAACCTCAATCTCACCAGTCGGCAGTTTGGGGTTATCTGTCCCCTGAGGACGGAGGGCAACCTCACCCCTCACCTGTACTACATATTCATTGCGCATCTCGCTGGCTATCTGGTGACACGATTGGGATATTGCCGGGTTAAACACCACCTGAATGATGCCGTCTCTGTCCCGCAAGTCAATAAAGGTCAAGCCTCCGTGGTCGCGGCGGCGGTCTACCCAGCCTGCCAGAATTACCTCGGTGCCGATATGTTCCCTATTCAACTCACCACAACCATGGGTCTTGAGCAAAAGACATCTCCTGAGATAGACAGACCGGTAACATTACTAATTGATTATAGCTTATGTGAGGGTATTCTTCAACCTGTACCAGAGAAAATTTAAGAGAAATGAAGCCTATTTTTCAATTATCTTGCCCTCCCCTGTCATTGTGAGGAGTGGCCATCCCCTCTCCCTTGACGGGAGAGGGCTAGGGTGAGGGTGAACTAAAACTTAATACGGGAGCGGGAATCTACTGTACCCCCATCTGGATCCCGATTTTCATCGGGATGACAATTCTCTGGCTTTGTTTCCATATAGGGGCGTTTAAGAGGGGCGAAGCCCCTCTTCTATACCCTCCCCCTCTCCTTTGTAGGAGAGGGGGACTAAGGGGGTGAGGGTGAATCAAATAATGTCATTCCGTGCTTGACACGGAATCCAGACTTCCCCTGTCATTGCGTGGAGTGACATCGCCTGGTAAGTTGCCAAGCCCCGCTGTCTAATGTTATTATTTTAACGATAGGGCCAAAACAACAGGGAGCCGAAGAAACAGCAATGAGCATCAAGATACATATTCCTTCTTACATGCAGCTTTTTACTGATAAACTGCCGGTGGTTGAAGTGAAGGGCAGCACCGTCGGTGAGTGTCTTAACCATCTGGTGAAACAGTTCCCCGCCATGGAGAAGTTGCTGTTCGACCGAAATGGCAAGTTGCTCGGTGAATTTAGTATCTATGTTAATAGCGAGGACGCTTACCCGCAGCATTTAGCTAAAGCGGTTAAGGACGGAGACGAGCTTCATATACCTTCCCTCATCGCTGGCGGATAACGAAACAAAGCGATGGACTTTAACCTGACTGAAGAACAACGGCTACTACAAACGATGGTAAGGGATTTCACCGAGCGTGAAATCGAGCCGATAGCCAACCAGATAGACCGCGAAGGCAGACTACCCGATGACCTCATTAAGAAGTATGCCGATATCGGGCTATTGGGAATGACCGTCCCCCAAAAATATGGCGGGACTGAAGTGGGTGATTTAGGCTGTATCTTAGCTATCGAGCAGCTGGCTTACGCCGGGACAGGTGCCTGGTGGCTGGTCGGATTTCACAACTCCATTAATGAGACCATTGCCCATTTCGGCTCGGCAGAAATAAAAGAGAAATACCTGAAGCCGCTCTGTGATGGCACTGCCTATGCCAGCCTGCAGTTCACCGAGGAAGATAACGGTTCAGATCCTGAGGCGCTACTGACCACAGCCCTGCCCGACGGGGATGATTATGTGATAAACGGGATGAAGCGTTTCAGTACCTTCGGTGCCAGGGAGGGTTATGCGGTTACCTGTGCCAAAGACGAGGAGGGAAATTGTACAGCCTTCATCATCGACAAGAAATGGCCGGGATATCAGGTTGGTAAAGTCTGGGAGCTAATGGGTGGGGGAGGTATGGAAGCTGCCGATGTCTACTTCCAAAATCTCAGGGTGCCAAAGAAAAACATACTGGGCAAAAAAGGCGATGGCTTCACCGCAATATTGCATTTTATTGCCCTGGAGAAACTGGAGCAGTGCGCCGTATCCACAGGAATAGCCCAGGCTGCTTTAGATGAAGCAATAAAATATGTGAAGACTAGGCTGAGCCGGGGAAAACCAATTTCGGGTATGCAGGGTATCCGCTGGATGCTAGCCGATATGCAAGCTAAGATAGAAGCCTGCCGCTGGCTGACCTATAGAAGTGCCTTTGTCGCCGAGCAACGAGCATCAAACTGGCAGACAGAAGCCGCCACGGCCAAGTTATTTGTCGTGCCGGCCGCCATGGAGGTGGTAGAGATGTCGCGGCGCCTTCACGGAGCCTATGGCTACACCAAAGAGTTCAAGATAGAAAGATTGTATCGCGCTATCGCCGGAGGCACGGCAATTGCCGTTAGCCTTGAGATTAACAAATCAATAGTCGGGAGTTCGCTGCTAAGGTAATCAGATAATACATTAAACCCGCAGGTCTCGTTTTTTCAGCCATTTTTCTTTTTGCTCCAGCCGCACCGGCTCGTCGGTCGGGTGGTAGCGTGCCAGGAACTCATCACGGAAAGCAGCGAAGGTGCCATTCTGCAGGGCACTTCTCATCTCCTGTACTAAAGAGCTGATAAAGGTTAAATTGTGGATAGTGGCCAGGCGATAAGCCAGCAGTTCTCGGGCATTAAAGAGATGGTGCAAATAGGCCGCCGAGAAATTACGGCAGGTAGCGCAACCGCAATCCGGGTCAATCGGTTCTTCTCTCTGGCGATAGATCGCATTGCCGATATTCAGCCGCCCTCGGCGGGTAAAGAGGGCGCCGTTACGCGCCACCCGCGTCGGCAAAGCACTGTCCATTATATCGATGCCTCTGGCTACGCCCTCGACAATATCTTCCGGAGAACCCACCCCCATCAGGTAGCGTGGCTTGTTCACCGGCAACAGGGCTACCGTATCCTCAATCATCGACAGGGTTACTTTTTTAGGCTCCCCCAGACTTAAACCGCCGATAGCATACCCTGTAAAATCCAGTGCTGTGAGGTATTCCGCCGACTGGCGCCGCAGTTCAGGGAAGACCCCACCCTGGACAATAGCGTAGAGAGCCTGGTCTGGCCGCCTTTGAGCTTGCTGGCATCTCTTGGCCCACTGGTGTGTTCGGCTCACTGCCATCTGCACCTTTCCCAGACTCTCACCTACCGCCGGGCACTCATCCAACACCATAATAATATCAGCACCAATAGACTCCTGATACTGGATGGCTAGCTCCGGGGTAATCAGGTGCTCGCTGCCATCGATGTGGGAACGGAAAACGACACCATCATCGCTGACCTTGCGCAGCCGTGCCAGACTGAATATCTGATAGCCGCCACTATCCGTCAGAATCGCCCCATCCCAGGCCATGAATTTGTGCAGGCCTCCCAGTTTTTCAATGACGGCAATGCCCGGCCTGAGATAGAGGTGATAGCTGTTTGCCAGGACCATAGCAAACCCCAAACCCTTAACTTCCTCAGGGGTCAGTGTTTTGACCGAGCCCTGGCTGGCTACCGGCAAGAACACCGGCGTCGGCACGACACCGTGCGCGGTTAGTAATTCACCGGCGCGGGCTTGAGTATCCGGGCAGGTTTTTAGCAAATGGAAAGTATTAAGATTGCTCATCAACCCTCTGGTAGCTATCCTTCATATTAAGTAAGGCGAGCCACATCATAATCGCTAGATATCCGGATACGATATTTGTTGGCGGTTGGCTTTTTCTTCCAGGTAGCCTTGCAGAAGGACAGCAGCGGCTACGTCATCATCCCGGCTCTTTTGCCTGTTTTTTTTGGAGCGTGAGGTTAGCATAATACGCCTGGCCTCTACTGTGGTCAGAGTCTCATCCCGGAATTCTATGGGCACGTCCACCCGGCGGGAAAGGATTTCAACAAAGGTCTTTACCTTTGCCGCCTGTTGACCGATACCGCCATCCGTGGAAAGGGGTAGACCGACGATAATTTGACCGACCTGATGCTGGTCGATAATAGCAACAATCTCTTCCAGTGCCTGTTGTTCATCCCCACGGTCAATAATAGTCAGCGGGCTGGCCAGTATGCCCATCGCATCACTGAGAGCCAGCCCAATCCGCTTATCCCCGACATCCAGTCCCAAGCTACGCGTGACGATACCCCCTTTGCGTAATCCCTTCTCCCTTGACGGGAGAAGGTTAGGATGAGGGTGAAACTGAGACTACCCCTCACCTTAATCCTCTCCCTCAAGGGGAGAGGAAATATCTTAATAAAGTCCCTTCTCCCCTCAAAGGAGAAGGTATTATTCTAGGACTTAATTCCCTCTATATACTTCTTGACCTGTTTGAGAGCCTCGTCTAATTTGTCCTTGTCCTTGCCCCCGGCCTGAGCCAGAGTCGCCTTACCACCACCGCCACCCCCGGCTACTTTCGCCACTTCTCGGACTATCTTACCGGCGTCATATCCTTTAGTCACTAAATCAGGGGTTACTGCGGCTAGAAAAAGAGGTTTATCCTCATAAAGCGTGCCTAAAACTACTATTGCGCTTTTTAGCTGCTCACGGAGACGGTCATTCATTTCCCGTAATGTCTCAATCCGGGAATCGGGTACTCTGGCAACCAATAGCGTTACTCCCTTGATTACCTCTGTCTTAGCTAGTAAAGATTCAGCGACCTTTCTGGACAACTCTCTTTCTAGAGCCAGTCTCCGTTTAGTTTCATTATCCAACTCGGCGACCAGGCTAATTGCCCGGTCTAAGACAGCCTCCGGTTTAGTTTGCAGGGATTCGGCAACTCTGGTTAAATCCGACAAGCGCCGGGCAATATATTCCTCAGCTCCCCTGCCGGTAACCGCCTCGATACGGCGTAACCCCGCCCCGATACTGCTCTCACCGATAATATGGAAGAAACCTATTTCTCCGGTGCTGCTGATATGGGTGCCGCCACAAAGTTCGGCGCTAATCGGGGGTCGACCGATTCTGAGTACCCGCACCACATCGCCATATTTTTCAGCAAACAGGGCGGTAGCTCCTGCCTTGATAGCCTTTTTATAGGGCATCTCCCTGTCATACACCTTCAGGTTTTGGCGGATTCTCTCATTAACAATATTATTTACTTTCTGTATTTCCTCATTGGTCATGGCTGCCAGGTGAGAGAAGTCAAATCTAAGCTGGTCGGGGGCGACCAGTGAGCCTCTCTGCTGGATATGCTCACCCAGTATCTGACGCAGAGCCGCCTGGAGCAAGTGGGTCGCCGTGTGGTTGCGAGCGATGTCAAGCCTACGCGACTCAAGCACAGTCGCCTGAACTTCGTCTCCTGCCGCCAGATAGCCGGCAAGAACATACCCCTGATGGACAATGATGTCCGGTGTCATGTGAACAGTATCGGTAACGATGAATCTTCCGGTAGAACTGTGTATCATGCCTTCGTCGCCTAACTGTCCCCCCATTTCGCCATAGAAAGGGGTGGATTCTAAAATCAGGCTGGCTTCGTGTCCTTCTTGAACCGTGCTGGCAGTATCATTATCAACCAGGATAGTGAGAAGCGTAGTTTTATGGGTCAGGCTGCTATATCCGGTGAAGGCAGTCTCCGCTATGCTGAGCTTGTTAGCCAGGTCGCCTTTTTCCGCCAGTTCAAATTTATGGCTGGCTCTGGCTTTCTCACGCTGCTGCTCCATCTCCCTGGCGAAACCTGCCATATCTATAGAGAAGCCACGCCCGGCCGCAATCTCCTGGGTAAGCTCCACAGGGAAGCCGTAGGTATCGTGAAGCTTAAAAACTTCATCGCCAGAAACCTGCTGACCCCAATGCTCAATCGCATCAAGAATGTCTGGGGCAACTTCACATTCCTCTTCCAACGCTTCAAGAAAATCGTGAGTCAATTGTGAAATCGTCTCGGCAGCCATTTCTGCTCCAATTTGGCGTCCTGTTTCCCAGCCACTACCTATAAACCCATATTGTTCTAAAACCGCCGCCGTATTTTCGGATGCGGGTCTAAAATCACGTAGGAACGGGACTAGCTCCGGTATCGCACCTCGATGAACTTCGCGATAGTCCAGTAGACCCCCGATGACTTCCAACCCTGTATCAAGAGTGTTACTGAATCTTGCTTCCTCAAGCCCAATTACCTTAAGAATAAAGTCCTGCCTTTGCTGTAATTCCGGATAAACTTTACCCATATAGCCAACCGTTGCCCCGGCTATCTGTCCGAGAAAAGGTTTATCCAGCCCTAATCTTCGACCGTAAAGGGCAGCCCTGCGTAACAACCGTCTAAGCACATAGCCACGCCCTTCGTTACTGGGCATTACTCCATCAGCGATAAGAAAAGTTAAAGCACGTCCATGCTCAACTACTACTCGCATTGCTTTATCCGCTTCATCGTTTGAACCGTAATTCTTCCCGATAAACTTAGAAATATTATCTAGGAGTGATGCGAATGGTTCGGTTTCATAGACCGAGACTTTACCCTGCATGATGGCGGCTGTCCTCTCCAGCCCCATACCGGTATCGATGTTAGGCTTGGGCAACAGAGTGCGTTTGCCGTTCTTGTCCTGGTTATACTGGGTGAAGACCAGGTTCCAAAATTCGACAAACCGCCCGCAATCGCAGCCCGGAGCGCAGTCTGGCTTACCGCAGCCAGCCTTTTCCCCGAAGTCGTAATAGATTTCACTGCACGGACCACAGGGCCCGGAATCGCCGGGCGGTCCCCAGAAATTGTCCTTCTCGCCCAATCTCACTATTTTTTTCTCGGCAACACCAATCTGCCGCCAGATATGGAAAGCCTCGTCATCATCCTGAAAGATAGTTATCCACAGCCGTGCCGGCGGCAGCCTGAGGTGCTGAGTAAGGAATTCCCATGCCCAGCTAATCGCTTCCTTCTTGAAATAATCACCGACACTGAAGTTGCCCAGCATCTCGAAGAAGGTGAGATGGGTAGCGTCACCTACCGATTCAATATCGGTGGTGCGGAAGCACTTCTGACACGATGCCAGACGGCGAGCCGGCGGTGTAGATTCACCCATGAAGTAAGGTTTAATTTGTACTACGCCGGCTGTAGTGAGCAGCAGAGTCGGGTCCCCGTGAGGTATCAATGAGGAGCTAGGGATAATTTTATGCCCTTTACTCTCAAAAAAGCGTAAATAGGCTGTCCGCAGTTCATCACCAGTCACTTATTTTTCCCTAGCCTCCAGTAGTAACGATATTACACGATTTTTTAATGAGATTGAGGGTGGGATATCAGCCAATAAACTGGAGCGGAAGACGAGATTCGAACTCGCGACTTCCTCCTTGGCAAGGAGGCGTTCTACCGCTGAACTACTTCCGCTTGTATCTTCGTGGTGCCGAGGCCCAGAATCGGACTGGGGACACGCGGATTTTCAGTCCGCTGCTCTACCAACTGAGCTACCTCGGCACTGAAGTTATTCTAGCGGTTAGCCCTATGGGTGTCAAGGTCGTGTTGCTCCGTAGCCGGGACACACTATCAATCGCCCCATACCGGTGACCAAACTGCGGCAAAACATTTTGACAAACAGTGCCAGTCTTTGTAGTATAGTCCGAATAGCCGACATCAATGAAATGGACCGGTAGGCTGAGGAGAAAGAGATGGCAGAACAAGCCAAGACAGACAATGGCAAGAAAATCTGGGGAGTTCATCCCAATGTCTTCTTTCTGGGGCTTACCAGCTTCTTTACCGACGTGTCCAGCGAAATGATTTTTACTCTTGTGCCCCTCTTTCTGTCCAATGTTCTGGGGGCAGGAACGGCTATCATTGGTCTGGTCGGGGGGCTATCCGATAGCACCGAGGCTATCTTCAAGATATTCAGTGGTCGGCTCAGTGATAAGATACACCGCCCCAAGCTGCTGACCGTGTTTGGCTACAGCCTGGCGACCATTGTCAAGCCCTTCATGTACTTGGCAACGAGCTGGGGGGCAGTGGCTGTAATCAGGCTGGGAGACAGGATGGGCAAGGGTATCCGCGTGGCGCCTCGCGATGCCCTGGTGGCAGATTCTGTTGCGGCGGGTGAAAGAGGTCGGGGCTTTGGCTTACGCCAGACAATGGATACTGCGGGAGCGATGCTGGGGTTAATTATCGCCGCCATTATCATCTATCTGGTGCAGGGTGGCGGGGTGGAACTCAGTCTGAAAAGCTACCGGTGGATGGTACTTGGCGGCATAATTCCTGCAGTACTGGGAGTGTTGGTGCTGGTAATCTTTGTCCGGGAAAAACAGAAAAAACAGCCGGCCAGTGCCAGCCAGCCCACTGGGCAATCTACAACCGTAGCGAAAGGCGGTTTCGACACCCGGTTCAAAATATTTCTGGCGATTTCAGCCATTTTTATGCTGGGCAAATCCAGCGATTTCTTCGTTATTTTGCGGGCACAGAACCTCAATGTCCCCCTGGTTCAGGTAGTGCTGATGCTGGTGCTATTTAATATCGTCTATGCCCTGAGTGCCCTGCCCATGGGCATCCTTTCGGACCGGCTGGGGCGAAAGCGTATTATAATTGTCGGTTGGTCTATCTATGCGCTCATCTATCTGGGTTTTGCTATGGCAACAAGCGTCTGGCAAAGCTGGCTCCTTTTTGCGGGCTATGGGCTGTATTACGGGGCATTCGAAGGGGTAAGCCGCGCCCTGGTGGCTGACCTGGTGCCCGTAGAGAGGAGAGGCACCGCCTACGGTCTGTATAACGGTGTGGTCAGTGCCGCCCTTCTCCCTGCCAGCTTGATTGCCGGCTGGTTATGGCAGGCGGTCAGCCCGGCAGCTCCTTTTTATTTCGGAGCCGCTCTTTCCTTTGTGGCGATGCTGGGCATCGTGACGCTGATTAAAGAATAGTCAGGTCACCCCAGGGCTTTGTTTGCCAAACTATCCGCTTCAGTATTTTCCTCACGCGGTATGTGAGTAATAGTGAAGCTTTTAAGTTGACCCTGTAATTGCTTTACCTGCTGATATAAGGGTTGGAGAGCCACGTTTTTCACCCGGTATCTTCCGTTGATTTGCCTGACGAGTAACTCTGAGTCGGAAAATAACTCAACCTGTTCAGACTGCAATCTGATAGCTTCTTCCAGAGCGACAATAATAGCCCGGTATTCTGCCTGGTTATTGGTGGCCCGGCCGATGGCTTGAGAAATGGCAGCAATAAGCTTACCCTGCTCATCTTTTATTGTGACACCGATGGCGGCTGGTCCCGGGTTACCTCGTGAGGCACCGTCAGTATTTATTACCACTGTTTTTAGCTTCACGGTGTTTACTCTCCGTTTTGGAGCTTTGTATCAAAAGTGAGTTCGTCCATGTCACCCTGAGCTTAGGGGTGGTGGGGATTATTGGTTCACTGCCAGCCCCACCCTGAGATTCTTCGTCGTCCCGATTCCATCGGGACTCTTCCAGAATGACATTTGATACAAGCCCCCGTTTTAGTAAAAAGGATATGTCTGTAGCTGCTGCTGGTTCAGGTCAAGAAGAGGATACGCCCGCAGCTACCGCAACGCACCAGATTACCGCTTCTGGCCAATTGTAATTCGGCAATGGGTAGTGATATACGACAACCTCGGCATATCCCCTGCTCCACCTTAGCTACGGCTGTCCCCTTTTGTTTTTTTAGCTCCTGGTAGACCTCAACCGCTTGGGGGTCAATCTCGCTGGCCAGTAGTTGCCGCTGCTGCTTAAGGGTAGACACTATCTTCTTGACTTGCTCCAGCTCAGCCGATAGCTGTTTTTGCTGGCTTTGCCATACCGATTCCTTTGCCTTAAGCTCGGTATCTATGGCAGCTACGTTCCTGGTGGTGAGTTCTGCCTGGTCCATTATTGCCAGCGTCTCATCCTCCAGTTGCTTACGCCTGGCTTTCAGCAAGTTAGTCTCCTGCTGAAGATTAGATAACTCTTTGGGATTGCGTATCCGGCCGCTGTATAGCTCCTTTTCGGCAGTATCGAGCTTATTGGTGATGTCGTCTATTTCCCATTCTATAGAGCGTTGCTGCCGTCCCAACTCCTCCAGATGCTTGCGTTCCGAGGCGAGTTTGTTACGGACGCTGACTACCGCCTCGCTTTCTCCGAGTTGGCTGGTAATCTGTCGTAGAGCTTGTTCACTGGCTTCAAGCTCTAGGTCGACTTGTTGTAGCTGGTAAAGCTGCTGGGCAATACTCATTTTCGTCGATACCATCTTATACTAGCCATAAGGTAATAGCAATTCAAGATTGTCTATCACCTCACCCCCTGTATCTCCCTTTTCTTGAATGGGCTTTGTATCAAAAGTCGTCATTCCCGTGAAGCTTGTCCTGTACTTGATACGGGAACGGGAATCCAGATTGATATGGTTAGGCATGATTTCTAGATTCCCACTTGCGTGGGAATGACAAAAAGAGTTAAAAACAGCACTTATGATACAACCCTCCTTGAAAGAGAGAGGGAAAATGTTAAAAGAGGGGCTGATGCCCCTCTTAGACACCCCGATGAGAGGTGTTTGGTAAACGTCACCTTTAGGTAGCTTACTTGAAATATGACAAAACTCAGTAGTCGCAATAGAACATATGTGCTATTATCCAGATATTCAGAGGCAGAGGAAATACGGAGAAGAAAGTTGGCAGGTAAAAGAGGGGCACAGGAAGGGAACCAAAACGCTAGAAAACATGGCTTCTATTCCAAGGTTCTGGATGAGGCTGAGAAGCGCGACTTCGAGCTGGCCACTGGCGTCGAGGGTATCGATAATGAGATTGCTCTGTTAAGAGTAAAGATAAAGTCGCTCCTGGAGCATGACCCGGAGAATTTTAAGCTTATCATGCAGGCAACTAATGCCCTGGAAAGACTTGTTAGAACCAGGTTCAAAATCAGCAAGGAGGACAAGAAGGGACTGAAAGAGGCAATCGGTAATGTCCTGAGAGATGTTGCTTTACCCCTGGGTATTGGCATCGGCACCGGCCTTATTAAAAAGTAGGGGGGCAGGTTGAACAACAATCTTCATATCGCTAGGCTGCGTCCCTATCAGCAAGAAGTGGCTCTGGCCGTGCTGGACAGTGTTTTTGGCCGTAAGGGTCTTACCTTCTCGGTGGAGATTGCCCGGCAGGGGGGTAAGAACGAGCTATCGGCCCAGCTCGAGCTTTTGCTGTTAACCCTCTATATGACGGAAGCACAGAACCTGGTGAAGTGTTCACCCACCTTCAAGCCGCAGACCATCATCTCGATGACTCGCCTCAAAGACAGGCTGAACGATGCCGGTTTTAAGGGCATCTGGGTGGCGGAGCAAGGTTATATCATCAGGCTGGGGAACGCCCGGGCAGTTTTCCTGTCGGCGGATGAATCAGCCAGCGTCGTCGGGCACACCGCCCATATCCTCCTGGAGGTAGATGAAGCCCAGGATGTGAGTAAAGAAAAGTACAGCAAAGAGTTTAAGCCGATGGGCGCCACCACCAATGTT
>Ga0082335_1005345_pt1 | contig 17861 bp, 14 predicted proteins | sample Subgrocontami58m_FD_72375 | JGI IMG/M metagenome (GOLD analysis project Ga0082335, IMG submission 72375) | Subsurface groundwater microbial communities from S. Glens Falls, New York, USA - GMW37 contaminated, 5.8 m (SPADES assembly) (version 2) ... | reverse complement strand
CCATAAGGGCTTGCGTTGCCGCCAGGCGGGTACCGCCGCCGAGACTAGGCCGGAAGCAATCGGCCCGATGAGGAAGTCAACTTTCTCCTTCTCGAGCAAGTCGGTCATCGCCGACACAGCTCCCTGGTTGGTGCTTTGAATATCCCGCAGCAACACCTCGATCCGATGCCCGGCGACGGTTCCACCAAAAGCTTCGACGGCCATTTCCATGCCGCGCTGCGCCTGGGAACCATAGGTGACAAATTTTCCGGTGAGCTCCAAAGGCGCACCGATTTTGATGACCTTCTGTGCGTGAGCAATCCCGCCGGTGATGAAGAGTCCGCACAATGCGCCCATCACCATATGCCGAATATATCGAAATGCTTGCATGCTCATCCTCCTTATTGGATAGGCTTGACCTGGCCGATGGAACGGGCTTTGGGCCACACGGTCACAAGCTTGTCACCCTGCCGCTGGAGCACGATCATCTCATTGAAGGCCTGATTGACTGCACCACCCGGGGTGGGGACAAATTTACCCTCCCCCATTATGGTTTGCACCCCGAGATTGCGCAGTTCCTTCGCCACCCGCTCCTTATCGCCCCCCCCCGCACGATCGATCGCCAAAAACAGCATCGCCGCCGAACTATAAACCATCGCATCGACCCACTCGGGTTCACGGTTGTACTTCTTTGTGAATGCCGCTTCCCAATCTTTTGCGGCGGGAAATAGTTTCGGGTACTTCGGATCTGCCGGCACCGCCTGCCCCGGCAGATACGCCGCTGCGCCGATCCAGCCGTTTGCCGCCTCGCCCACCGCGTCCGCCCAAGTCTGGAGCGTTGGATAAATGGTGCCAACGAGAACGGGGATCCCCAATTTGGCCACATGAATCTGCTTGGCCAGCACGATCGCATCCGTCGTCTGCACGAGACAAACCAGCACATCCGGCTTGGCGAGCCGGAGCTTTTGCAGCGTCGGATTCATGTCGGTAGCGTTCTCCCGCACCAGCTCGGTAGCCACGATCTGGAACCCCGCCTCGGTATAATGCTTGCGGGCGTCCGGTAAATGCGATCGCCCATAGGCGCCATCGGAATAAATAATCGCGACCTTCTTGCCCTTGCCAAGGGCGGCGGCAAGGGCATTAGCCGCACTCGCATGATATTGATACCCCCAGGCAGCGGTATGAAAAACCATCGCCTCCCCGGCAATGGCCTCCTCAAAACTGGGCGCCGTGGCGCCCGGGACGACCCATAACGCCTTGCGTTGCCGCCAGGCGGGTACCGCCGCCGAGACTGGGCCGGAAGCAACCGGCCCGATGAGGAAGTCAACTTTCTCCTTCTCGAGCAAGTCGGTCATCGCCGACACAGCTCCTTGGTTGGTGCTTTGAATATCCCGCAGCAACACCTCGATCCGATGCCCGGCGGCGGTTCCACCAAAAGCTTCGACGGCCATCTCCACGCCGCGCTGCGCCCCGGAACCATAGATGACAAATTTTCCGGTGAGCTCCAAAGGCGCACCGATTTTGATGACCTTCTGTGCGTGAGCGATCCCGCCGGTGATGAAGAGTCCGCACAATGCGCCCATCGTTAAATGCCGAAGATATCGAAATGCTTGCATGCTCATCCTCCTTGCTCTCGTTCTTGGTTCGATAATCTGTCCTGTCGGCTCGGCGGAGCCGCGCCGACACGTCCAGCGGGAATTAGTTTAGACGATAATTTGGCCCATTAGGTGCAAATTATTTGATGTGGATCAACAGACCCGCCACCCACGGTTGAGGCAGCCGAAAACGACGCCGTTCAGGCCGTCTTCTGTCTGGAGGGCACCTCGTGACCGAAGCGTTTGATGCTCGCCAATACCCGGTGCGGATCGGAGCTAGGGTACTGCATGCGGAGCAGCAGCCAAGTTACGCCTGCTTGCACGTGTTTCTGCAAGGGCGCGACACACTCTTTGACCTAACCGATAATGAAACGGCCCGCGGCCAGTAAGCCGCTTTGCACTTCGGACATTGCTGGACGCGAAGCTCGCCCGCAGCCGTACCTTGCCAAAATGATGGCGCGAACAGCGGGTCGTCTCGATCCGGTATGGGAACGTCGCCGCGCGGCTCAAGCATAAGCTGCTCCCAGCACTGCGAAGCGCTCCCGAACGGCGGGGGCGAGGCAAGGCTGTTGCACCGCCCCTGCGATTGTTGTAGATTGCCCGGTAGTTAATCAATAATCCCGTTCGAAATCCCGGCGGATTGGTTCTCCTATCGCTCGGAAATTCCAACGTAGCTTGAATGAAAAGGAGATGCGATGAAGCTGACGAGCAATAATTTCAAGGATGGCGACTATCTGGGCATGGACCATATCCTTTCGGCGGAGTACGGCTTCGGCTGTGGCGGTGGCAACAAGTCGCCGCACCTAAAGTGGGAAGGCGCGCCTGCGGGAACGAAAAGCTACGCGGTACTGTGCTTCGATCCCGATGCGCCTACCGGCAGCGGGTTCTGGCACTGGGTGGTGGTGAACATTCCCGCCAGCGTGACCGAGTTGCCGCTGGATGCCGGCAATCCCGCCAGCGGCAAGCTTCCCGCCGGGGCGCTGCAGGTGCGCACCGATTTCGGCAAGCCGGGATACGGCGGGCCGTGCCCGCCCGAAGGCGATCATCCCCATCGTTATTTGTACAGCGTGCATGCGGTGGGCGTGGAAAAGCTGCCGGTGAGTGCGGATACGGCGGCAGCGGTGGTGGGATTCCAGTTGCATTTCAATACGCTTGCGAAGGCGTCGCTGATGGGGCTGGTCAAGCGTTAGCAGCTTGTCCTGCTGATTCGCGCCACGTCTGTATCCCCGCCTCGAAAGGGCGGCGGTGTCATGGGTTGTTTCGAAGCAGTTGTTCGTGCATATCTGTTCGGGGCAGGCTTTCTGCGCCGGCGTGGACCTGAAGGAACTCGGTGGCGAGGCAAGCACCGGCCGCGCGGAACGCATCGCGACCTCCTGGGCGACCGTACTTACCTTTCGCCTGGGCACGCCCCACCTGGCCCTCGCCGCGCGCGCGGGGAAACTCCGCCGTTTATCCGCAGGGCAGGTGTCGGTAATTAGTCGGGATACTTGGCCAGAGCGGCGCGGTAGGCTTTGTATACGTCGCCGGCCGCCTTATTGCGTTTGGCGCGGTCACGCACCCAGTCTTCGGCCATTTCGTCTAATATCTTGTTCACCCGCGGCTTTTCCGCCGCAGGAATCTCGAAGAATTGGACGCCAGCTTCCTTGATTTTCTTTTTTGCTACCTCGGTATCCTTGTCGATTTCGACGCATGCAAACTTCATCGTCTCCCGGCCGGCGGCCAAAAGAATTTTTTGCACGTCCGGCGCCAAGGAGTTCCAGCGCTGCTTGCCCATCGTATAGTTGAAATTGGCGCCACCGAAATTAATGCCCGACAAACCCGATTTCACGAGTTTGTGCAGACCTGCCGACGCCACGGCGGAATGCGTATAGACCAGTCCGTCTACCGTGCCGCGAGCCAGCGACTCGTAAATTTCCGGCGAAGCCATCTGGACGCCGACAGCACCCAGTTTCTCAATGCTATGCGACATGACGCCGCCGAGGGTGCGCAGCTTCATGCCCTTGAGCGCGTCAAGCGAAGCGAGATTGTCGCGCTTGGAGAAGATGGTGTAAATCGGGGTCGCAATAGTCCAAAGCACCACGACATTGTTCGGCTCCTGTTCCATTTTGGCCAGGATGCCGTCGTTCATAAACAGATCCGCAGTCGCCTTGGTACCGTGACAGGCGTCGCGATAATGGTCCGGCAGCTCGCCGATCGTGCTAAGCGGCATCCGCTCAGACATGAAGCTGGGTACGACGCCGGCCACGTCTACAGTGCCAGCCTGGACCAGGGACAGCAGATCGTTGGCCTTGCCGAGTTGCTCGGACGGGAAATGTCGGATTTCAACGCGGCCGTTCGACATCTTCGAAACATTGTCGATCCAGTTCTTGATGCCAAAGCGAGTTATGTAGTGAGTGGGCGCAATATAGTCCGCGGCGCGCAGAGTGATTTTTTCCTGCGCCGGCACCGGCGTGCTGGTCGCGAAAAGCGCGCCGGTCAGGGCGGCAATTAGGGTGAGCTTGGATGCGATTTTCATGGTTATGTCTCCTTTGGGTTTTTTTCTGGGTGTGGTGAGTCGAGAAAATGGGATCCGGCAACGTCGGGGTGGTACACAAGGCGTCCCGGTGCAAAACCTCGCCGCATCGCTACCTCCTAGACGACCGTACTACCTTTCGCCTGGGCACGCCCCACCTGGCCCTCGCCGCCCTCGCCGCGGGCGCGGGGAAACTCCGCCGTTTATCCGCGGGGCAGGTGTCGGTAATTAATCGGGATACTTGGCGATAGCAGCGCGGTAGGCTTTGTATACGTCGCCGGCCGCCTTATTGCGTTTGGCGCGGTCACGCACCCAGTCATCGGTCACTTCGTCTAATGCCTTGTTCACCCGCGGCTTTTCCGCCGCAGGAATCTCGAAGAATTGGATGCCAGCTTCCACGATCTTCTTTCTTGCTACCTCGGTATCCTTGTCGATTTCGGCGCATGCAAACTTCATCGTCTCGCGGCCGGCGGCCAAAAGAATTTTTTGCACGTCCGGCGCCAAGGAGTTCCAGCGCTGCTTGCCCATCGTATAGTTGAAGTTGGCGCCACCGAAATTAATGCCCGACAAAGCCGACTTCACGAGTTTGTGCATGCCTCCCGACACCACGGCGGAATGCGTATAGACCAGCCCGTCTACCGTGCCGCGAGAAAGCGACTCGTAAATTTCCGGCGAAGCCATCTGCACGCCGACAGCACCCAGTTTCTCGATGCTAGCCGACATGATGCCGCCGAGGGTGCGCAGCTTCATGCCCTTGATCGCGTCAATCGAAGCGAGCTTGTCGCGCTTGGAGAAGATGGTGTAACTCGGGGTCGCAATAGTCCAAAGCACCACGACATTGTTCGAATCCTGTTCCATTTTGGCCAGGATGCCGTCGTTCATCAACAGATCCGCAGTCGCCTTGGTGCCGTGACAGGCGTTGCGATAATGGTCCGGCAGCTCGCCGATCGTGCTAAGCGGCATCCGCTCGGACACGAAGCTGGGTATGACGCCGGACACGTCTACAGTGCCGGCCTGGACCAGGGACAGCAGATCGGCGGCTTTGCCGAGTTGCTCGGACGGGAAATGCCGGATTTCAACGCGGCCGTTCGACATCTTCGAAACAGTGTCGATCCAGTGCTTGACGCCAAAGCGGATCATGTAGTGAGTGGGCGACAAATAGTCCGCGGCGCGCAGAACGAGTTTTTCCTGCGCCGGCGCCGGCGTGCTGGTCGCGAACAGCGCGCCGGTCAGAGCGGCAATTAGGGTGAGCTTGGATGCGATTTTCATGGTGATGTCTCCTTCGGGTCATTTCTTGGGTGTGGTGCGTCGAGAGAATGGGATCCGGCAACGTCAGGGTGGCACCAATGTGTCCCGGTGCAAGATCTCGCCGCGAGTGTCGGTGCCGTCAATCAAGTCGCGCGACATGTGCCCCTCCTTATCATGCTTCTACGCCCGCATTCGATGCGACTCGCGGGCGAGAAGGATTACGTCATCTTCATGCTTGTCGGCAACCACAGGATGACCTGCGGCCAGGCCACGAACACCGCCAGGATCAGGATGTGGGCGATAATATGCGGCCACAAGCCGATGAATACTTCTTCGGACGAAAATCCCGAATAGCGCGCGACCACAAAAGCATTCATGCCGACTGGTGGCGTCACCATGCCAAGCTCGGCGGTTACGATGACCAGGATGCCGAACCAGATCGGATCAAATCCGAGCGACAGCACGATCGGCAGGCTAATCGGCACGGTAAGAATCAGCACCGAGATCTGGTCGAGGAAGCAGCCGAGCACGATGTAGATCGCCAGGATCATCACCAACACCGTCCAACGCGATATCTCAAGCGTGGAAATCCAGGCCACCAGGTCCTGCGTGACGCCGGTGAGGGTAAAGAAATATCCGAAGACGCTGGCCGTCATCAGGATCAGCACGATCATGCAGCTCGTGTTCGCGGCCCGGGTCAGCGCCAGCTTGAACCCTTCCCAGCTCAGCCGGCCTTCGTACCAGGTCAGGAGCAAAGCCCCGAAGGCGCCCAGGCTGGCAGCCTCAGTCGGCGTGGCGACACCGAGATAGATCACCCCGGTCACCAGCATGAACAGCGCCAGCATCGGCCCGACTACTTTGAGCGAGGCGAGCTTCTCGCGCAGCGTATAGCTGCGGGTCTCGATCTTGTTTCCGTGCATCAGCACCAGGAGCACGACGGTGGCGGCAATGGTGAGCGCCACCAGAATACCTGGGATGATGCCGGCAATCAGCAGCGCGCCGATACTCTGATCCGCGATCAGGCCGTAGAGCACGATAATGACCGAAGGTGGAATCAGCATGGCCAGCGTACCCGAGATCGCGACCGCACCCGTGGCGATGCGCGGCGGGTAGCCGGCTTTCAGCATCGATGGGAGCGTCGTGGCCGAGAGGGTCGCAGCGGCCGCTGTACTCGATCCCGAAATTGCCCCGAAGGCGGCGCCGGCCATCGCCGTTGCGACCCCCAGACCACCCGGAACACGTCCGACCCAGACGGTGGCCGCCCGGAACAGGCTGACGGCAACGCCGCTCTGGATGACGAACTCCGCCATCAGCATGAACATCGGAATGGTTAGCAGTTCATAGACTCCGGCGGACGACAACGGCGTGTTCTTCAGAATGCCGAGCACCATGTTGCCGCCGCCGATCATATAGAGTCCCGCCGAGCCCGCGGTAACAAGCGCGAACGCCAGCGGAATGCCACACAGCATCAGCACCAGCAGCAGCGCGATAATTGAAATCGTTAGCATGGCTAGTGGCTCACTTCCGTTGCGGCCATATCTGCTTCGGACAGCGCCATGATGTCCTCATTGTCGACTTCGCCATAGGCCTGCGTAACATCGGCCTTAGGGTTCACGATGCGCACCGCGAGTGCGCCCATCCTGAGCACAACACGCAGCAGCATGGCGCCGATGCCGATAGGCAGAGCGAGGCTGCCAATCCAGATCGGCCATCCCAGACTGTCGATTCTTACATCGTTGTTGACATATTGCTTCCAGGTATGCTCGACGCCGAGCCAAAAAATAAGAGCGAAGACGAGCAGAGACGGTACGTAGCCCAGGAACTCGGCAATGCTGCGTTTGCGGATGTCGAGCTTGCTTGCCAGAAAGTCGATGATGATGTGCTGGCTGCGGCGCAAAGTGTCGGCGACAGCCAGGAAGAACACATAGATCATCAGGTATTTGGCGATGAGGGGGTAAGACCATTTGATGGGATCGTTGAGGAAATAACGCATCGCCACATCGGCGACAACGAGCATCATGATGACGAACATGACGAACGCCGCGCCGTTGAGTAAAGATTTTTCAAGCCAACATAAAGCCCGGCCTGAAACCCGCAGCAATGAGCCCATCAAATGTTCCTCCTATTATTGTGTTGGTCTTTCTGCTTGAAGACCTGGTCGTATTCGTCAACGATGTTGCTGATCTTCCCGAATCGGGTTCTAATTTTGAATCGTGGAATATAGCATGAACTATCTATTCCGTTTCAACCAGTTGCCGGCTAATAATCGATCGACGTTGGGACACCAATGGAGTCCGCTCTCTATCTCGAAGAGCAGTGCACCGCGCCGACTTTCTCGACGCAGGACCGGAACGAGGGCCGGCGCGCGGTACTGGCGAAACGGACTCGGCACTTCACCGGCCGCTGATCCGGATCTGCCAATCGGTCTCGCGCATCTGTCTTATAGTCTTAGCTTCGCCGTGCGCCGGCGGACAATGGGCGCAACACATCGCGTGCCGGCGCATCGTCGGCGAGCGCGTCGATCGCCCGCTCGATTGCATTGGCTGTCGCGTCCCCGACGATCCCTCCGGCCATCCGGCGGTACTTGCCGCGAATCTCGGCCTCCGTGAGCGGAGCATCCGGCGTGCCGGTCGCGTACCTGGTTCGCTCGATGGTCGAGCCGTCCCGTCGCTTCACCCGTACGCGAGCGAGGAAGTGCTCCGGGAAGGCGGCTTCGGCTTCAGGGTCCAGCTCCAGCCGGATCTTTTCCGCAATGCGGACGACTGCCGGGTCGCGGAAACCCGCTGATTGGGCCGCGACGTAGTGGGCGAAGTCGTTGCCCCCCATGACGAGCGCCATCGCAAGAGAAAAATGCGAGGAGAATTGCGCACTGTTCATGTCGGCCGGCCGAGCGCCGATGCGATTGACATGGACCAGCGAAAGCGAATCGGTGCCCACTATCATTTCCAGCACATCATCCGGTCGCAGCCCTTCCTCGGCCACGAGGGCGCGCACCGCGTCGATCTGGGAATGGATAAGGCCGCAGCAGCAGTACGGCTTGATCGCCGTAGTGAGGAAATCCCAACGATTTCCGAGTCCCTCGACCATCGCGTCGGCGCGATACTCGTCGGAAAACGCCTGGAACACGCCGCGACGTCCTTCGAGGATCGTGGGCGGACCGCTGAATCCTCGTCGCGCCAGGCTCAGCGAGCGCAGGCCACCCATCGCACCCAAACCCGCGTGGAGCCGCTTGACCTCGCCGCCGGATTGTGCGTATTCGGTTGTGCCGGACGCGTGGCTGGCGGCGAGGCCGAGGGCGGACGCGAGCGTTTCGGGGTCGAGCCCGAGCAAGCGTCCCGCGCCGAGGGCGGAACCGAATACGCCCATGACGCAGGTTTCGTGAAAGCCACGGTCCTTGATCATCGACGGCATGACGGATAGGCCGAACCTAATTATGGCCTCGAATCCGAGCGCGAGCGCCACTATGGTTTCGTGTCCCCGAGCGTCAATCTGCTCCGCCACCGCCAGGACAGACGGCACAGCGACACAACCCGGGTGGGCTAGCGCGATATTGTGGTAGTCATCTATTTCGACCCCGTGGCCTGCGGTCGCGTTGCTCAAAGCGGCCCACTCGGGCCGCAGCTTCCTCTGGCTGCCGATCACAGTCGATAGACCGTCGGGCGATTCCTCCAGCGCGTACTCGCGCACACGGGTGATGTAGTCGAGCGTGGATGCCACCAGGGCGGCGCCGATCTGATCAAGTGTAAGCAGCAGAACGCGCTTGCGGACCTCCGGCTGGACTTCCTCATAGCGAAGTTTGCTCGCGAAGCTGGCGAGCTCGCGCGTGACCGGACGCTGCTGTGTCTGTGTTCTTGCCTCCGTCGAAGCCATCATTCCCTTAGCCATTTTCCGACCTCCCTTGCGATTAACACGATAGGAAATTCGCAACTGCTCAGGCAGGGATCACCTGATACCACCTGCATGATCAGGAGTGTACGTCACCCCCAGCGCGCGAGGCAAGCGAAAGAAAGTTGATTGAAGAGGCGCCTTGCCTAACTACCGTTCGACAATTAAACTGGGAGCATTACAATAATGCGGCATCCCAACCACAAGGAGTCTATATGGATCTCGATCTCAAAGGCAAATCGGTCATCGTCACCGGTGGCGGCTCGAACATCGGCCGTGCAATCGTGCTCGGCTTCGCGGCAGAAGGCGCCAACGTCACCATCGGGGACATCGATGTCGAACAGGCGCAAAAGACGGCGGAACTCGCGTTGCGCAGCGGTGCGGGCGCCGCGCAGGTGGTGAAAACCGACGTCACCCGGCTCGACCAGGTGCAGGCGATGTTCAAGACCGCAGTCGACAAGCTCGGCGGTGTCGATGTGCTGGTCAACAACGTCGGTTGGGACAAGTTGATGTTCTTTACGCAGACGCAGCCTGAGTTCTGGCAGAAGGTCATCGCGATCAACTACGTCGGCGTTCTCAACTGCACCAAGACTGCGCTTGAGCTGATGGTTCCACGCAACGCGGGCTCCATCGTGTCCATCAGCTCGGACGCCAGCCGTCAGGGCGAGCCGCGCGAGGCGGTGTATGGCGGTGTCAAGGCAGCCATCAACAGCTTCATGAAGACGATTGCCAAGGAAAACGGGCGTTACGGCATCCGCTGCAACGTGGTCTGTCCCGGCGTGACGATCCCAAGCACCATCGAAGAAGTGGGCACAACCAGCATGTGGGTCGATGCCGGCAGCATGTTCACCCCGGAACAGCTCGAAAAGATAGCCAAATCGTTGCCGCTGCGCAAGGTTGGGCGGCCGCAGGATATTGCCAATGCGGTCGTTTTCCTGTCTTCAGCGAAGGCGGCGGGTCACGTCACCGGGCAGGTGCTATCGGTGTCCGGCGGCTACAGCATGATCGGCTAACAAAAAAACAGGCGGGGAGACCTCCTCGCCTGGTTCGCCCATCGTTTTCGTTTCACCGTTACTTACGCTCGGGACTGGTCAACTCCGCCGAGCCGTCAAGTTATCGAGTTCCCGGGATTTTGAAGGAGTGAGGAAAAATGAATTTTGATTTCACTGACGAGCAAAGAATGTTCAAGGATGCTCTGGAAAGGGTGGTCAGGGAGAAGATTGAGCCGCTGCTGGCGTCTTATCCCGAGGAGCCGCTGCCCAGGGATGCGTGCGTAAAGATCCGGGAGATTCTTTTGCCACTTGGAATTCATGGCGCCAGGGTGCCTGTGGAATACGGCGGCAGCGGGTTGGGCGCCGTGGGTCTCGGTATAGCGGCTGAAATCATTCCCTATGAGGCCTATGAATTGCTCATGTGCATGGAGGTGGTGGCCCTCAGGATGTGCATGGGCGGGTCCGAGGAAATGAAAAGAAAATACGTTGCAAAGATTATGAGTGGTGAAAAATTCGCCGCTTCAGGGACCAGCGAACCGGATGTAGGTTCCGACCCGCGGGGAGTTCGGACTAGGGCGGTGCTCAAAGGGGACCGCTATATTTTGAACGGGACAAAAATATGGGTGTCGGCCGGATCGGTAGCGGATTACTTATTGATCGTGGCGTCGACGGGGAAAGATGAAAAAGGCAGAAATATCATTACCCCGTTTTTCGTGGATGTGAAAGAATCACCAGTGGTAGTAAAGAATCTTAACCTGATGGGTATACGGCAGTCGCATATTTGCGAAGTTTTTCTGGAAGATGTAAGCATTCCGAAGGAAAACATTTTTCCCGAGGCGCAAGGCCATGCCCACCGCATCTTGACGGGCACCTGGTTGAGCCAGCGGCCGGTTGTCGGTTTGTGCAATATAAGGCTAGCCCAAAAGGCCTATGATGCCGCCCTAAAATATGCCCTGGAGCGGCGTCAGTTTGGCAAACCAATTGCCAGCTTCCAACTGGTTCAGAATATGCTTGTGGAAATGCGTACCTTGATCGATTGCAGCAGGCTACTGTGCTACCGGGCTTTAACCATGTTTGACGAGGGAAAAAGGCCGGACGTTGAATCCTCGATGGCCAAGTATTATGCTTGCGAGGCGGCTCTGCGGGTAACCAGTCTGGCGGTTCAAGTACACGGAGCTTTTGGCATCACCAAGGAATTCCCCGTGGAAAAATACTACCGTGACGAAAGGGTGTTATCGTTCCCGGATGGGACCATTGAAATCCAGAAACTGATAGTGGGCCGCGAGCTAACGGGGATCAGGGCTTTTTCCTGAACCGGAATGATGGTTTGAGAATACAGGAAGGCGCGAAAGCATGGAACAAATCTTCAGCAGGTTTAAGGAAATTGCCGATCAGCCGTATGGATATTTGAGGAAATGGAAAGAACAAAACGGGAAGAAAATTATTGGCTGTTTGCCGATGTATGTCCCCGAAGAAATCATCCACGCGGCGGGGATGCTGCCCGTGGTACTGCAAAAAAGCAACGAGCAAATTAGCCTTGGCCCCGCCAACGTTCAGAGCTATTTTTGCGGGATCGTCCGCAGCCTGGGGGATATGATCCAGGAAAACAAGCTCAATTTTCTGGACGGCGTGGTGTCACCGGACATCTGCTTGGCTATCCGGGGTCTGTCGAACATGGCCAGAATGCGCATGCGGGACATATATTACTTTGACCTTTTGTTGCCGCTGGCCGTAAAGAACAAGGCTTCAAGACCGTTCCTGAGGGACGAGCTGGAGAGGTTCAAAGCCAGCCTGGAGGAATTTTCCGGCAACAAGATCGAAAGGGATTCCCTGCTCCGGAGCATTCAAGTCTTTAACGAGAACCGCGCCCTGCTGCGGGAGCTTTGTGACCTGAGGAGGAATAAACCGGGGCTGATCGGCGCCGCAGATCTCAGTTCAACTGTTGTGGCCGGCATGGTGATGCCCAAGGAAGAACACAGCAGGCTACTGGCCGAACTGCTGTCCGGGCTCAGAAAGAAGGAGGCCCCTTCCAACGGAGCGGTTAGGGTGGTGCTTTCCGGAAGTTTATGCGAGTTTCCCTCGCGCGATATTCTGGATCTTATCGAGGACGCGGGCTGCATCGTGGTTGACGATGACCTGTATGCCGGGGGAAGGTATATTGCCTCCGACCTCGGCATGGATGGTGATCCCCTGGAGGCGATCGCCAGCCGTCACCTGGATATGGCTATTCCCTGTCCGACCAGGTTTGACCAGGGAAGCGACCTGGGGGACTACCTGGTCAATCTGGTTAACACCAGCCGAGCCCAAGGCGTAATATTCTTAATTGTCAAGTTCTGCCAGCCCCATGACATGTATTATCCTTATCTGGTGGAAAAACTGCAGGAAGCCGGGATCCCCAACATGATGATAGAAACGGAGCACGAAATGCCATCTGTCGGTCAGGTGAAGACCCGGGTGCAGGCTTATATCGAAATGATACGGAGGAAAGCAAAATGACCCAGCCAGTGAAGTTAGTGCGGCGGCTTGAGACCGCAACCCAGGTGAAGGGATTGATGAAGCGCTATTACGACGGTCTGCGGCGGGGGCGGGAAGACGATAAGACGGTCGCCTGGACCTATGGCCCGGTACCCTTTGAATTATTGCGGGCAATGGATATCAGGTTTGAGCACCTTGAAAGCTACGGGGCCTACCTGGCGGCCCGGCAAGGGCAGGAGCACCTAAAAGAACTGTCCAATCGGGTGGGGTACTCGCCCGATATTTGTTCCTACGCCAGGCTGACCCAGGGCGTGCACATGCTGGCCGAGAGCAAGGACACCACCCAGGTGAGACCGGAGTTGTTGGTTCCCAAGCCCGATTTTATGCTGGCCGTCACTTCCTGCCATCTGATGGCAAACACCTATGATTTTCAGCGCCGCGCTTTGAAGGTTCCCGGATTCGTCATAGACGTCCCGTTTACCAAGAGCATGTCCGATTTCAAAAGAAGCGTCGCCCATGTAAAGCGGCAGTTGGAGGACTTTATTGTTTTCCTGGAGGAGCTGACCGGACGTCCCTTTGACCACGACCGCCTCAGGGAAATTATGGTCAAGGTAAGAGAGGCCGCGATGCTGCGCGTGGAGTGCATGAAGCTGAGCCAGAGCACCCCCTCGCCCATGACGATTTTTGATCATTTTATTTGCCTGGGGCCTATGCATGTATGGCGGGGCACAACGGAGTCGGTGGAGTACTTCAAGGCGCTCAAGGCTGAGGTGGAACAAAGGGTGGCCAACAAGATCGGGGCCGTGCCGGATGAAAAATACCGCCTCTACTGGGATAACCTCCCGATCTGGTTCAAGGTGGGAAGGCTGTCGGAAAAACTTGGTTCGGCGGGCGCGAACCTGATTGCCGGGATATACACCCACTGCTTCTTCTATTCCCATGAACCCGAAAAGATTGACCCAGATCATCCTCTAGACGCTATTGCCGAAGAGTTGGCCTATATAACGATGGTTTTCAGCAATGTGGAATATCGGACCGACATGATTCAAAAGCTGTGTGAGGACTACCGGATTAACGGCCTGGTAATGCATTCCTCCCGCACTTGCCAGCCGATGGATATCGGGCAGATGGATATCATAAACACCATTGAAAAGAGGCTGGGTATCCCCGGGGTGGTGATTGACGGCGACCCGACGGATCCGAGCTACTATTCAGACGCCCAGACAGAAACCAGGCTGGAGGCCTTCCTCGAGGTTCTGCAGGCAAGAAAAAAGGCTGCATGAAAAAAGTCCAGCGGACTCAACTCCGAAGTGCAACGGCAGGTACGGCAAGACTGTAGCTGCTGCATAACTCCGCGCTGGGTTTTACAGTTCATGTTCGGTGCCCCGCTCCAGGAGACATAGAGAAGTGCAAAGAACAAGTCCGCATCCGGTGTCTTGGCGATACGCTCCTGTTATTGAGAATTACGTAAGCTCTTGACAACCGAATGCTCTGCGTGCGGTCGACCGCGGGCATCGATGCCCTGCGGGTGATCAACCGCGGTGGCAGCCCTGGGCAGCTCAGTGAGGAGGATAAGGCCTGGTTGCGCGCAGCGCTCGTCGAGTGGCCGACGGCACACGATTTCGGAACGCAACAGTGGCCGCTCAAACGCGTGCGCCATTTGCTCAAGCGGCGCTTTGGCATCGCATTCAGCGAAATGCACATTCTAGAACTGGATGGGAATAAAAAATGACGATAAGAAAAGTTGCAGGAGTTGATGTCGGTTCAGTTTCCACAGATGTGGTAATCCTGAACCAGGACAAGGAGATTGTTTCCTATAAGGTGGTTCATTCCGGAGCCAACTCTCAAAGGGCTGCCGAGGACGCATTTCGTGAAGCCCTTGCCTTGGGCGGGGTTGAGCGCGGCGAAATAGCATATGTGGTATCCACAGGCTACGGGCGAAACCGCGTTGGTTTTGCCAATGCGAATGTAACTGAAATTTCCTGTCACGCCAGGGGAGCACATTTCCTTTTTCCGGAAACCAGAACGCTAATCGATGTCGGCGGGCAAGACAGTAAAGTGGTTCATCTGGATGAAAGAGGACTGGTGACCAGTTTTGCCATGAACGACAAGTGTGCAGCCGGTACCGGCCGGTTTTTGGAGGTAATGGCCCGCGCTCTGGAATTGGAACTGGACAGTATGGGGGATCTTTTCTTCGAGGCAAAGAAAGAGCTGACGGTAAGCAGCATGTGCACTGTTTTTGCGGAATCCGAGGTTATAAGCCTTCTTTCGCAAGGCAATAACCGGAATGACGTAGTGGCAGGTATTCACATGTCTATCGCCCGGCGGGTAATCGGCCTGCTGGGTCGGCATGGCCTGGTTGAAAGGCTGGCATTTACCGGCGGGGTGGCAAAAAATAGAGGGGCGGTCGGAGCCTTCGAATCATTGTTGAAAACCAAGATCATGGTGCCTGAAGAGCCGCAAATCATTGGCGCGCTGGGAGCGGCACTGATTGCGCTGGATAGCTGTGGGGAAATGCCGGAAAAAAGTTTGCCGAGATCGGTTGAGCGGGTATGAGTAAGGCATTACATGATATTCGGGTATTGGAACTGGCTGAAGGATGGTCGGCAGCCGCTCTGTGCGGCAGGCTACTGGCTGAACTGGGGGCCGAGGTAATCAAGATTGAGCCCCCGGCGGGTGACTTCCTGCGCAAGAGAAAACCTTTGGCGCCTTATGGGGAAAGTTACGACTTTCAGCTTATCGCGGCCAATAAAAAAAGTGTTTGCATTAATCCGGCAATTCCGCAGGACAGAGAATCATTAAAAAGATTAATAGGAAAAACCGATGTCATTTTAGAGGACAGCCTGTTTGCGAGAGAACAGGGATTAAGTACTGATTTCGAGGTGGCAAGGAACGGCAATCGGGCGCTCATCCACTGCGGTATATCTCCCTTCGGCAAGTCAGGCCCGCTCAGCAATTACACCGGAAATGAACTGGTGATGCAGGCAATGAGCGGAATGATGGCGACCACAGGTTTTGCCGGGGACTTGCCTACCAGGGTGGGGATTTTGTGTGGGGAGCATGTGGCCGGCATTTTTGCCGGGATATCGGTTTTGGGCGCCCTTTGCCACCGTTATGACAGCGGCACAGGTCAGGAGATTGATATCTCGGTCCATGACTGCCTTCTTAGCTACCTTGGCACCTTTATGCCGGCATTTTTTACCACCGGCAAAAACCCCGAAAGGATCGGCAACCTGCACCCGATGGTCGTCCCGTGGAATTCGTACCGGGCAAAGGACGGGTGGGTAATTATTTGCACCGGCAACGACCTGCAGTGGGGGGCTCTGGTAAAAGCCATGGGGCGGGATGATTTGATCGGAGATGACCGTTATGTGCTGCAGGATAAGAGAATTGCTAGGCGCGGAGAAATCGACGCCATTATCAGCCAGTGGACTGCAACTAAAAACATTGATGAAGTCGTAAGCCTCCTGGAGCAAGCAAATATCCCGGCGGGGCCGATCATGACAATGGAAAACATGCTGGCAGACGAACAGGTTAGAGCTAGAAACATGCTGGTCGAGCTGAATCACCAGTTGGGTGGCAAGGTTATGTCCACCGGTCCGCTTTTTAAGATGACGGCTACGCCGGGAAAAATCAGCAGCCCGGCGCCTCTCCTGGGGGAACATACAGAGCAAATTCTATTCAAATTAACGGATTACAGAGAAACGTTAAGGGAGATAGGGGACAAAAAGGTAACGGCCAGGGCCTTGCAGGGAGTAAGGGTTCTGGAAGTAGGGGCCTATACGGCAGGTCCGCTGTGCACGCGCCTGTTGGCCAGCCTCGGGGCGGAGGTTATCAAAATTGAACCTCCGGTAACGGGGGATCACGTCCGGGATTTTGGCTGCAAGGTAGGTAGTACCAGCTATCTTTTTCACATAAACAATTACAACAAGAAGAGTGTCACGCTGGATACAAATAAAAAAGAAGGCAAGGATATCTTTCTTGAACTGGTCAAAAGGTCCGATATTCTAGTCGAGAATTTCGTGCCCGGAACATTGGACAGGTGGGGCCTAGGTTACAGCACACTGCAGGAAATAAACCCTTCGCTGATATATTGCTCGGTGAACGGTTTCGGCTGGGGCGGCTCCATGGGTAAAAAAAGAGCTTTTGATACCGTAGTTCAGGCCAGGGCCGGAATCTTAAACCAGACGGGTTACCCCGACGGGCCTCCGACCAAAGTGGGCGCTTCGTTTGCTGACGTTTCGGCCGCTGCTTTTGGCGCCTTGGCTGTTCTTGCCGCCCTTTATCACCGGAAAGTGACGGGGGAAGGTCAGTTCGTTGACGTTGCCATGTACGATGTGATGGTATGGATGACTGCTGAACTATGGCCATTTCATTTCAGAGGCGAGAAGATACCGGGAAGAATGGGCAACCGTCATTACCGTTACGTGCCATATGACATTTACCGGGCCAGGGATGGGCTGGTGGTTATTGCGGCGGAAAAGGACAAACAGTGGAGTGACCTGTTGGAGGTAATGGGGTGCAGCGCTTTAGCAGGGAGTGCGCGTTACGGTAGCACCGAGAGTCGTGTGAAACACCGGGAAGAAGTTGATGCTTTGGTTGCTGATTGGGCAAAGAAGTTGGAGGTCGCCGAGGTTGTCGGGAAATGCCAGAAAGCGGGCGTGCCGGCGGGGCAGGTCATGGAATTAAGTGATATAGCAAGCCATCCCCATGTTCTATCCAGGCAGATGATGGTAGAGGCACCCATTGACTCGGGGAAAATGAAGTTGTTGGGTTGCCCCATGAAGCTTTCGGCAACCCCCACTGATTTTCATCGACCGGCAGCGCCTTTGGGTGGGCACAACCAGGAGATTTATTGCGGGATGCTGGGTTATTCTGCCGCTCAGTTGGATCTATGGAAATCCGCGGGGCTCATCTAAGATAGACCGTCTGCTAATGGAAGTACGGCTTAGGGCCGGAGCACTATTGAGGGAGATAAAGATGGGAGTAACTGAAGAAATTGCCGCTTTTGTGGTAAATACGAAATTTGAAAATTTACCCGAACGGGCAGTAAAAGGAGCGAAAGTTTGTCTGCTGGACTGGCTGGGAGTTTGTCTGGCCGGTTCCAGGGAGCCCCTGGCGGAAATACTGACAAGAATGTTCAGGACGATGCCGTGTGAGCCCCAGGCGACAGTA
>Ga0082335_1005343_pt1 | contig 17868 bp, 16 predicted proteins | sample Subgrocontami58m_FD_72375 | JGI IMG/M metagenome (GOLD analysis project Ga0082335, IMG submission 72375) | Subsurface groundwater microbial communities from S. Glens Falls, New York, USA - GMW37 contaminated, 5.8 m (SPADES assembly) (version 2) ... | reverse complement strand
GCATGGACGAGCGCCAGCGCGAGTATCTGCTGCGCGAGCAGTTGAAGTCGATCCAGAAGGAACTGGGCGAAGGCGAGGAGGGCAATGCCGCGGAGCTGGCCGAGCTCAGGCAGGCCATCGCCGATGCGCAAATGCCGGAAGAAGTGCACAAGCAGGCGGCGAAGGAACTGAAACGCCTGGAGCGCATGTCGGACGCATCAGCCGAATATTCGATGATACGCACTTACCTTGACTGGCTGATCGAAGTGCCGTGGAAAGCGCCCGAAGCGAGCGCCATCGACATCGCCGGGGCAAGACGCATTCTCGGCGAGGACCATTTCGGCCTGGAAATGGTGAAAAAGCGCATTCTCGAATTCCTCGCGGTGCGCAAACTCAATCCGGATGGCCACGGGCCTATCCTTTGCTTTGTAGGCCCGCCGGGCGTGGGCAAGACCTCGCTCGGCCAAAGCATTGCCAAGGCGCTGGCGCGCAAGTTCGTGCGCCTGTCCCTCGGGGGGGTGCACGACGAAGCGGAGATCCGCGGCCATCGCCGCACCTATATCGGCGCGCTCCCGGGCAACATCATTCAGGCGCTCAAGAAAGCTGGGACACGCGGCTGCGTGATGATGCTGGACGAGATCGACAAGGTCGGCGCCGGCGTTCACGGCGACCCTTCGTCGGCGCTGCTCGAAGTACTCGACCCGGAGCAAAACGCCACTTTCCGCGACAACTACCTCGCCGTGCCATACGATCTGTCGCGCGTGCTGTTCATTACCACGGCCAACGTGCTCGACACGGTCCCCGGACCTCTGCGCGACCGGATGGAGATCGTTCGCCTTCCGGGCTACACGCAGGAGGAAAAACTCGAAATCGCGCGCCGCTATCTGGTACGCCGCCAGCTTGCGGACAATGGCTTGAAGCCTGAGCAACTTGAGATTTCCGACGCGGCTCTTTCGGCCATCATCCGCGATTACACGCGCGAGGCCGGCGTGCGCGGGCTCGAACGCGAGATCGGCGCCGTGTGCCGCCGCATAGCGGTGAAGATCGCGGACGGCGAGGCGAGCAAGGCGCGCATCGACGAGGGCGACCTCGCCGACATCCTCGGCCCGGCCAAGTTCGAGAACGAACTCGCATTGCGTACCGGGATGCCCGGCGTGGCGACCGGGCTCGCCTGGACTCCGGTAGGCGGGGACATCCTGTTCATCGAGGCGAGCAAACATGCGGGCGGCGGCAAGCTGATTCTGACGGGCCAGCTCGGCGACGTGATGAAGGAAAGCGCCCAGGCCGCGCTCACCCTGGTCAAATCGCGCGCCGCCAGCCTGGGCATCGATACCGCGGCGTTCGAGCGCAGCGACGTGCACGTCCACGTTCCGGCCGGCGCTATCCCAAAGGACGGCCCCAGCGCCGGCGTGGCGATGTTCATCGCGCTCGCGTCGCTGTTCACGGACAGGAAGGTCCGAACCGACACCGCGATGACGGGCGAGATCAGTCTGCGCGGCCTGGTGCTGCCGGTGGGCGGGATCAAGGAAAAAGTCCTCGCCGCGATGCGCGCCGGCATCAGCCGGGTGATGCTGCCCGCGCGCAACCGCAAGGATCTCGAGGAAGTGCCGGCCGAGGCCAAGCAGAAGTTGGAGTTCGTGTTTCTCGAGGACGCCGACGATGCGGTGCGCATGGCGATCGAGCCCGCCGGCGAAATCGCGCCGCAGATCTCTCCCGCCGCTGCCTAAGAGGCCGTTTCAGAATTACCGAAACGGCCCCTGACTTGGGGGAGCATGGGGGACGCCCCGAAGGTCTCGATCCCCCTTGAGGGGAAAGTCCCCTTGGGGGATATCCCCTCGTTTCGTATTGAGATCCGAGACCGACCGAGATTTTGATTATTGTCACGATCCAATACCGGGGAGCGGGTAGGCTGATCGTGGAAGTTCGAGGCTCGGCTAAGGCTCAGCAGCGAGCATCGATCGACGCTTGGCGCCTGCCGCCTCGACCTCGAATAGCGCGGGATCAAGCGGTACCCGCTTTTTCAACAGAAAAAGGAGCTTAATCATGGGAAATCTCACTCGTTGGGACCCGTTCGGCGAAATGGCACGTTTCGATCCCTTGCGGGACATGAACGACTATTTCAAGGGCTTCATGCTGCGGCCGGTGTTCCAGGGCCTGGAAGCCGAACCCGAGATCAAACTCGAGATAGCGGAAGCGGACAAAGCCTACACGGTCAAGGCGGATGTCCCCGGCGTGAACAAAGAGGACATCCAGGTATCGATAGACGGCAACCAGGTTTCCATCAGCGCCGAAGTCAAACACGAAAAAGAAGAAAAAGAGGGCAAAAAGCTGGTGCGCAGCGAGCGCTACTACGGCAAGCAATTCCGCAGCTTCACCTTCGCCCACGACATCGACGAAGCCAAATCGGAAGCCGAGTACAGCGATGGCGTGCTGAAGCTGACCCTGCCGAAAAAAGCCGGCGCCGAAACCAAGAAATTGGCTATCAAATAAGGGAAGCTCGGATTAAGTCCGTGACGCAATCAGAGCTTCCTCCGGTTTGGGGGATTTACGCCCCGAAGGTCTCGATCCCCCTTTAGGGGAAAGTCCCCTCGGGGAACAAGGCTGTCGGGTGGAAAGGGAAGGGTCCCACCCCTTCCCCAGTGCCCCCTTGTTCCTTTTTGGTTCGGCGGCGCCTTGGCCAGCGAGCGCCCACCCGCGCCCAGGCGGGTTGTCAAGCTATTGAGCTTTACGTAATAATAAGCCTCGGAACCCATTGCAAAACGAATTTTGCAACCGGCCGATTTAGGGGAGCATGAGAGGAGGCGCCCCGAAGGTCTCGATCCCGCTTGACGGGAAAGTCCCCTCGGGGGATATCCCCTCATTTCGAAACAAACTCTTAGGGCGGTGGTATGACTCACGATTTTCTGAACCGGCTGCGCGTTGTCGAAAGTTCCGCTTTTATCGCCGCCCCGCTCGCGGGGCTGACGCTGTCGCAGTTCGGTGCCGACGTGATCCGCGTCGACATGATCGGCGGCGGCATCGACTACGGCCGCCTGCCGCTGATGCCCTCCGGGCGCAGTCTTTACTGGACCGGATTGAACAAGGGCAAACGCTCGATCGCAATCGACATCCGACGGCCGGAGGGCCGCGAATTGGTGCGCGCGCTGGCCACCGCGCCCGGCCCGGACGCGGGCGTGCTGCTCACCAACATCAGCACCTCCTGGCTCGCGCACGAATCACTCGCCGCGCTGCGCCCCGACATTGTGACCTGCACCATCCAGGGCAATGGCGACGGTTCGACCGCCGTCGATTACACCGTCAACTGCGCCACGGGCTACCCTGCCGTCACCGGCGGCGCCACACCGAGCGCGCCGGTCAATCATGTGCTGCCGGCGTGGGATATCGCCTGCGCTTACCAGGCGGCATTTGCAGTGCTCGCCGCGGTGCACCGGCGCCGCAGCAGCGGCCAGGGGGCGGAACTTCGCATCGCGCTGTCGGACATCGCGTTCTCGATGCTGTCGCACCTGGGCGTAACGGCGGAGGTGGAACTCCTGCATCAGGAACGCCCGTCGATCGGCAATCACATCTATGGCGCGTTCGGACGCGACTTCGGCACGTCCGATGGTCGGCGCGTCATGGTGGCCGCGGTCTCGGCCGGCCAGTGGACGGGGCTGGTCAAGGCTTGCGCCATCGAGCACAAGATCAGCGCCCTCGAAGCTTCGCTGCGACTGGACGTCTCGCGCGAGTCCGGGCGCTTCGAGGCGCGCGATGCGATCGCCGCGCTGCTCGAGCCCTGGTTCGCGGCGCGAACGCTGCGCGAGGTGGCGCAAGCGCTGGACGCGCACCGCGTCTGCTGGGGGCAATACCGCAGCGTGCCCGAATTGCTGGCGCACGATGCCCGCGCCAGTCTGGCCAACCCGATCTTCGAGCAGATCGACACGCCGGGCGTCGGCCGCCACATGGCGGCCGGTTCGCCGGTGCGTGTCGGCGGCAGCGCACGTGCCGCGACCCGGCCCGCCCAGCTTCTGGGCGCGGACACCGACGAAGTGCTGCACCAGGTGTTGGGCCTGGACAGCGGCGCCGTCGGGCGACTGCACGACGCAGGCGTTGTCGCGGGCCCCGAACGCGACCCGACGGTTGCCGCTTTGCGCTGACGCCGCGGCTCTTCGCAGCCATTGGCTTGCGCAGAGGGATGCTTTCCTGTTCTACTTCGCCACATGAACTTCGAGGTCATTGGCCCAATTCGAGCGACAGAAGTCATTGCAAGCGGGCCCGGTGTTCAAGTTCGCTCGTATCTGCGCAAGGCGTAGGGTCGTGGTCGTTGGCGAAAGCTGAAGGGAATCGCCACGATTCGTTTGCCAAACGGCGCCCGGCGCGAGGTAGAATTGCATTGGTATGAAGCCCACGGGATCGGGAAGCGAGACTTGAAGATCAAGAGATACTTGGACGAAAAATGAAACAACCGACGAAGCCATTTGCTCTATGTGTCGACAACACCGATTACAAGGCGTCGCTCATTCCGGGCAAGGTCTACCGGGTCATTCCTGATCCGCGGGCGGCCAAGGATGACCTCGTGCGTATCGCGGACGAAAGCGGCGAGGACTACCTGTACCACAAGAGCCATTTTATGTTCGTTGACTTTCCGCGAGCGGTGACGAAGCGAATCCTCGACTTGGAACACGCCCGCTAGGCGCGCGATGCGACCGCCGCACTGCTTGATCCCTGGTTCACGGCGCGAGCGCTGCGCGAGGTGGCGCAAGCGCTGGACGCGCACCGCGTCTTTCAGCTCGATTTGCGGCTTTCCCGCAGAAGATGATCGATGCTGTCTGGCACTTCCCCGCGCGCGAGCATGCGACCGAAGGTTTCATACACATCGGTCTTGGAGCCGGCCTTGCGCAGCGTGTCCTCATCGTTGAACCAGACGTAGACAATCAGCTTCGCTGGCTTCGAGGCGAAGCGAAAGAAAAGACGATAGCGATCCGGCAACCCCTTCTTGACTCGCCGCCAGTTGCCGTAGTCCCTGCCCAGGGTCTTGCCCAGGCGAAAATCCGGATGATCGGGGCTTGCCGGCACGCGCTCGGTGATGGCCTTGTACACCGACGCAAGCAAACGCGTTCTGGGATGGGCCTTGTAGCCGCGTGGATCGCTTGCCGCCAGCGCAGCCACTTCGGTCTCCAGTTCGTCGAGTGCGGCGGCGAAAGTCCGAAAGTAGTAGAGCTGCCAGCCATTGATTTCCACGGCAGGCCGCCGTTAATCCGCTTTGACACCTTTTACGAGTTTGCCGATGCGCGCAAGCTGGGCCGGATCGGCTGCGGTGATCCGCTGCGGCTGTGCCGCCATCTGCGCCTCCAGAAAGCCAAGAAAGCCAAGCAAAACAGGGTCGTCCATTTCACCCGCCTTCGCTTTCTTCCCCGGCGACCGGGCCGACAGCAGTACCTGTCCATCGGCGAGGACGGTTGCGCGCACCGCGCCCTGGAACTCCGGGTGAGCCTTGAAAAAGGCCGCATCCAGCCGTATGCCCTTGGAGTTTCCCACCGGCGTGACCTTGCCCGAATATTTTTCAACGACGCTGGACATGAACCTCTCCCGATGTGCTTACGCGTGTAACCACATTATAGCAGATCCGTCGAGATGCGCGCTGACGCAATCACCTCGCGCAGTTCACGGACAACTGCCTGTCCCGCACAGCCCGGACTTCCGCGCCGAAATTATTCTGGCTATAATATGGCTAGAATGCGATTTGCGATCATCCTAGCGCCGGAAGTCGTCCAAGATCTTCGGAAATTGAAGGCCAATGTAAGGACTGCGGTAAAGGAGGCTGTCGAGATCCATTTGAGGCACGAACCAACCAAAACCAGCCAAAGCCGAATCAAGCGATTGCGTGGGCTCGCGCGACCGCAGTACCGGCTCAGGGTCGAAGAGGTGCGTGTGTTTTACGACGTTTCAGGCTCCACCGTCGAGGTGTTGGCGATCGTGGCCAAATCGGAGGCACAGTCATGGCTGGCGCAGTTCGGAAGTCCCGTATGAAGGAAGTCCCTCTGTCCGAGGTAAAGGACGACCTGTCTCGTTTTTTGCGCGAGGCCGAGAAACAGGAGATCGTCATTACGCGCCACGGCAAACCGGCCGGAGTGCTTATTGGCTTTGAGTCGGAGGACGACTGGTTCGACTACCGGCTCGAAAACGACCCCCGATTTTTGCAGCGGGTTGAGCAGGCGCGCCAAAGCCTGCGGGCCGGCCGAGGCGTCAAATTGGAAGACATAAAGTGACGGTGCGCTCTGACCGGCTGGCGCACGATGCCCGCGCCAGCCTGGCCAACCCGATGTTCGAGCAGTTCGACACACCGGGCATCGGTCGCCACATGGCGGCCGGTTCGCCGGTGCGTGCCGGCGGCAGCGCACGTACCCCGATCCGGCCTGCCCCGCTCCTGGGCGCGGACACCGACCAAGTGCTGCAGCAAGATGTTGGGTCTCGACACCGGCGCCATCGGGCCGGCTGCACGACGCAGGTGTCGTCGCGGGCTCCGAGCGCGACGCGACGGTCGCACACAAGCGCTCGCCCTGCCGGACGCTCATGCGATGTCGGCGCTGCGTTCCACAAATGTAATCCGATATACAACTGGCTTACTTTTGTAGTAATATCATACTTTCCTTAATTAGATGGGCTTTTCATGGATTCTTACATGACCGTCAAGGGCCAGATCGTCATTCCCGCCAAGATCCGGCGGAAGTTTGGAATCAAGGAGGGCACGCGTGTGCAGGTGGACGTCGATGAGCAGGCGCATCGAATCATTCTGACGCCCGTCACCCGCGATTACATCCAGAATTTGCGCGGAAAATACAAGGGCAAGCGCTTGCTTACGGCGCTGGCAGCCGAGAAAAAACGCGAACGGGAACTCTAATGCCGCGCAAACCAAAGGCGCTGGTGCTTGATTCGTGGGCGGTACTGGCGTATCTCGGCGACGAAGCGTCCGGACAGGAGGTCGCCGACCTGATCACGAGCGCCCACGAAAACCGCATTCCGATGTACATGTCCATCGTAAACGCGGGAGAGGTCTGGTACATCCTCGCCAGAGAAATTTCCGAGGCGAAAGCCGACGGCGCGGTGGCCGATCTGACAGGTCTCGGCATCGAATTGATCGGCGTGGATTGGCCCATCACGCGGATAGCGGGAACATTCAAGGCACGCTACCGAATGTCCTACGCGGATTGCTTTGCCGCGGCACTTGCAAAGGAGCGCAAGTCCGACCTCGTCACCGGAGACAAGGAATTCAAGCAGGTAGAGGGGGAAGTCAGTATTCGCTGGCTCTAATTGTTTTGCGAGGGAGACATGGAAACACCCAAAAGCGTTCAGACGATCCTTAGCCAGTTGATGGCCGCTCCCTCATTGGACTTGGCGCGTCAACTTGAACAGCAACTCGCCGGCCTCGGATACCGCAAGGAGGTTTTCGGCGGGCGCATCAACCAAAAAGCATCCATCGAGGCCGCATCTGAAGGAGACCGAGGAGCTGTTGAGCGTTTAGCAAATGCGTTTGACGCGGCGCTTACTGCTGCAAGACTGGTGTCCGGGACGGGGGCCAGCGATTCCTCGCTCACACCACGGAAGGCGGCTCAACGTTTCCTGAGTCCCAATCCGGACAGTTGCGATTGGAATCCTCAACACTCGAAGATTGACTTTGAAATGCCAATCGTTCAGTTTTGGCGCGAAGACGAAGCAAAACGTCGTTTTAAGCGCTTCCAATCCGGATCCGGTCAGCGAAAGGTCCGTACTAGGCGTTGACGCTCGGACAATGTTCGACAGTTCGAGTCCAGACCACCGCAGCTAAAGTATTTTCACGATCCAGCCGCCTCCGGCGCAGGCGGGACACCGTGCGCCTCCCAAGTCCCCCCCAGCCCCGTCACGCCGCGCCTGAGTTCCTCCATGGCGGCGGGCACCTCATCGGGCGCGCCGCGCACGCCCAGTTCGATATGCCGGCGCCGCCCCTCTTCGCCGATGCTGGGCAGGCTGAACACTTTGAGCCCGCGATACTTGGCCTCAACCGCCTCCATCAGCGGCGTAAGCGTGCTCTCGGCCGAGTCGTACACCATGATCGACGCCTCGGCTTCCGCCTGCCGGTGAAACAAGTGAACGTAGCGCTTATCGAGCACCCACTCGACCATGGGCCAGGCCATGATCGGGAAGCCCGGCACGAAGTGATGCTCGCCCAGGGAAAAACCGCGTATGCGGTTATAGTCGTTGGGGATGCTGCTCGCGCCGCGCGGAAACTCTCCCATCTTGAGACGGTTCGGCGTGGTGTCGGCGCCGAAGCGGGCGCGGATTTCGGCCTCGGCTTCGGGATGAAGCACGAGGTCCACGCCGGCCGCGGCGGCCGCGCAGGCTCGCGTATGGTCGTCGGGCGTCGCGCCGATGCCGCCGAAACTGAACACGATGTCCGTGCCGGCGAACGTGCGCTTAAGCGTCGCCGTGATCAGCTCGGGGTTGTCGCCCAGGTATTGACACCAGGCGAGCGTGAGGCCGCGGCTGCGCAGAATCGCGATCAACTGCGCCATGTGTTTGTCCTGGCGCTTGCCGCGCATGATCTCATCGCCGATGATAATGGCGCCGATAGGCATCTTTTTCTCCCTGGAGGTTCCTATTGGGTCGCAACCGGCTCGTCGCGCATTTGTGCAAGCCGCGCCAAGCAATAATGGATGAAAGCAAGCCCGCCGTAAACCGGCGCAAAAAACCCGAACACGGGTATGAGGCCGACGAGCGCGAGCACGAAGCCCAACAGGAACAGCTCCCCGCGGTGGCGCCGGAAAATCGTTTCCATCTCCCAACTAGTGGCGTGCTCGGCCAACGCATCGTAGCGAAACACCCGCTGATTGAGGTAACCGAACAGCAGAATCGGCAACACCGGCCACAGCGGCGGGAAAAACCACAGCGGCAGCGACAGCAGAATCAGCAGCGCCAGCCAGGCAAGCGCCGCCACGCTGTTCCACAGCCCGCCGGCAACGGTGCCGCCCTGCCGGCGATCGAGCCCGGGATAGGCGCGCTCCGCCACCAGTCCCACCATCACCGGCATGGCGAACACGCCGATGATCAGCACCGCCGTAATCAGCACCAGCGGGATGAACAGCAGCGCGAGCAGGATCCAGGCCAAATGCGCGGCGATGAGCGACAGCGGCCACACGCCAATGGCCCAGCCGATCGCGGCGGATTGGTCGAACTGCAGTTGGATCCAGGCCGCCGCCTGCGACCAGAACGCGAACGCCAATCCCAGCCACAACGCGAGCGCGATGAGCACCGGCCAGAGCATCAGCAGCAGCATGCGCGGATGCAGCAGGCTGGCGAACGCTCGCAGCAGCGCTTTGGTGATTTCACTCATGCGTTGTTTCTCTCTGCCTCACCTTTGCATACTTTGCCACATTTTCTGCAGCCGCTTCACCGACACCGGCACCGGCGTGCGCAACTCCTGCGCGTAGAGCGACACGCGCAACTCCTCCAGCAGCCAGCGGAACTGCTCCAGTTGCGGATCGACCACGCTTTGTTTTCTCTGGTTGAGATCTTCGCGCAGCCACGTCTGCCACAGTGGATTGAACTCGGCGCTCCAGCGCGCATCGCGCGCGGGGTCGGCGCGCAGTTTCTCCTGCCGCAGCGCCACCGCCTTGAGGTAGCGCGGGAAGTGCTGCAGCCGCTCCGGCGGTGTGGCGGCGATAAAGTTTTTCGGCAGCAGGTGCGCGAGCTGCTCCTCGATCTCGCGCGCAGGCTGCGGAAAATTCTTCAGCCCCTGCAGCTTCTTGCGCAATGCCTGGTGCTCGGCGAGGATGCTGCCTGCCAGCCGGCAGAGTTCCTGGGCGAGGAGCGAGAGCCGCGTCTTCCCCTCTTCGCAGCGCTGCAGGAACTCCGCCTGCGTCGTGGGCAGGGGCTCGGCCATGCAGGCGCGATCGAAGGCGACGCGCAGCAGCTGGTCCTTGAGCGACGCGGCGTCGCCAAAGTCGAGAAACTGCATCGCCATGTCGCGCAATCCGGGCAGGTTTTTTTCCAGGTAGCGGGCCTGCTCCTTGAGTTGCAGCATGAACAGGCGGCGCAGACCGTCGCGATGCGCAGCTCTCGCCTTCTGCGGCGAATCCAGCACTTCGAGGTCCACGCTGTCGCCGCGGTCGACCAGCGCCGGGTAGCCGATCAGGGTCTGCGCCCCCTGGCGGATTTCCATGATCTCCTGCAGCTCGCCGAAATTCCAGGCGGTGATGCCCGACAGGGCCGCCTTGGGCTGGGCGATGGCGCTGAACTGCTCGCCTGCCTGCTCGCCCAGTTCCGCGCGCAATTGCGCCAGGCTCCTGCCCATGGCGAGCTGCCGGCCGTGCTCGTCCACCACGCGGAAATTCATGGTGAGATGCGCAGGCAAGAGCTCGGGGCGAAAGCCATCCAGCGGCAGGACCAGATTCAATTCCTCGCGCGCGAACCGGGCGATGGCATCGACCAAGGCAACGTCTTCCCCGCGCTGCGCATCCATCGACGCCCCCGCCGCGACAAAGCTATCGGCGAATTCCGGCAATGGCCCGAGCTTGTGGCGAATTTTCTGCGGCAGCGTTTTCGCGAGCAGCGCAACCTTCTCCCTGCGCAAGCCCGGCACCAGCCAGTCGCAGCGCTTCGCGGAGAGCTGATTCAGCGCGATCAGGGGAACGGTAAGCGTGAGGCCGTCGCGCGCATTGCCCGGATCGTGCAGATATTCCAGCGCATAGCTGCGGCCGCCGATATCGATCTGGTGGGGAAACAACGCGGTGGTGATCCCGGCCGCCTCGTGCCGCATCAGGTCTTCGCGCTTCAAATAAAGCAGCTTCGGCTTGTCGGCTTCCGCTTCGCGCCGCCAGTGCTCGAACGCGGCACCATTGTGGATGCCGGCGGGAACGAGGCTGTCGTAAAAGGCGTAGATCAACTCCTCGTCCACCAGCACGTCGGGGCGGCGCGATTTATGCTCCAGCGTTTCGATGTCGGCGATCAGCTTGCGGTTGTGCTGGAAAAAAGGCGCGCGCGTTTCGTACTCGCCCTCCACCAGCGCCTGGCGCATGAAAATCCTGCGCGATTCGGCCGGATCCAGCGGGCCGTAGTGGATGCGCCGGTTGGCGTAGAGCAGGATGCCGTACAGCGTTGCCCGCTCGAACGCGGCGACGTGAGCGGGCTTCTTCTCCCAATGCGGCTCGTACTGGTGGCGCCTGATCAGGTGCGCGCCTACGCTCTCGAGCCACTCCGGTTCGATGCGGGCGATGCAGCGCGCGTACAGGCGCGTGGTTTCGGTGATCTCCGCGGCCATGATCCAGCGCCCGGCCTTCTTGCCCACGCCCGAGCCGGGGTGGATCAGGAATTTGATGCCGCGCGCGCCGAGGTAATGCTCGCTGTCCTCCGACTTGCATCCTATATTGCCCAAGAGTCCGGCGAGCAGCGCGCGGTGGATCTGCGCATAAGTCGCTTCCTTCCCCGATACCTTCCATCCCAGCTCGGCGACGAAGGTATGCAACTGGCTGTGGATGTCCAGCCATTCGCGCATGCGCTTGTAGGAGAGAAAATTCTCGCGGCACAATTCGGCCAGCTTGCGGTTGGATTTCTTGTGCGCCAGCGCCTCCTGATAGAACTTCCACAATTTAAGCCAGGAGAGGAAATCGGATTTCTCGTCGTCGAACTTGAGTTGCGCCGCGTCGGCCGCCCCGGCGCGCTCCAGCGGGCGCTCGCGCGGGTCCTGCAGCGACAGCACCGCCGCGATGATCAGCACCTCGGCCAGGCTGCCCTCCTCCTTCGCCGCCAGGATCATGCGCGCTATGCAGGGGTCTAGCGGCAGGCGCGCGAGTTGTCCCCCGATTTCGGTCAGATCGTTCGAGTCATCCACCGCGCCCAGTTCGGTGAGCAGCCCATAACCGTCGCTTACTGCTTTCGGCAGCGGCGGGTCGAGAAACGGAAAGTCCTCCACCTCGCCCAGATGCAGCGACTTCATGCGCAGGATCACGCCGGCAAGCGAGGAACGCAGGATTTCAGGCTCGGTGTAGGCCGAGCGCGCCTTGAAGTCGTCCTCGCCGTACAGGCGGATGCACACGCCGCTCGCGACGCGGCCGCAGCGCCCGGCGCGCTGGTTGGCGCTCGCCTGGGAGATTTTCTCCACTTGCAACTGCTCGACCTTGCTGCGGTAGCTGTAGCGCTTGATGCGCGCCTCGCCCGGATCGACGACGTAGCGTATGCCCGGCACGGTGAGCGAGGTCTCGGCGACGTTGGTGGCGAGCACGATGCGCCTGCCCGCGTGCGGCTTGAACACCCGCTCCTGCTCCGCCGCCGACAGCCGCGCGTACAGCGGCAGGATTTCGCGCGTTTCCCTATGGGTCGGCGGATGATGCTTCCGGAGTGCCTCGGCCGCCTCGCGGATCTCGCGCTCGCCCGGCAGAAACACCAGCACGTCGCCGGGCCCGCAGCGCGCTGCCTCGTCCACCGCGTCGACGATGGCCTCGGCAAGATCGGGCGCATCGTTCCCGCCGGGGCGCGGCGGGGCGGCGCCGGCCGCTCTCCTGGCCGCGGGCGGCCGGTAGCGTATCTCGACCGGATACAGCCGCCCTGATACCTCGATCACCGGCGCGTCGTTGAAATGCCTGGAGAAGCGCTCTGCGTCTATGGTTGCAGAGGTCACCACGAGCTTGAGATCGGGACGGCGCGGAAGCAGTTGCTTGAGATAGCCGAGCAGGAAATCAATATTCAGGCTGCGCTCGTGCGCCTCGTCGATGATGATAGCGTCGTATTGGCGCAGATCGCGGTCGCCCTGGGTTTCGGCGAGCAGGATGCCGTCGGTCATGAGCTTGATGTAGGAGCGCGGACTCGTCTTGTCGTTGAAGCGGATCTTGTAGCCGACCGCGCCGCCGAGCTCGGTCTTGAGCTCCTGCGCGATGCGCGCCGCGGTGGCGCGCGCGGCGATGCGCCGCGGCTGGGTGTGGCCGATGAGACCCGCCACACCGCGCCCGAGTTCGAGCAGAATCTTCGGCAACTGGGTGGTCTTGCCCGAGCCGGTTTCGCCGCAGACGATGACCACCTGATGCTTGGCGATCGCCCGCGCAATGTCGGCGCGCCTGGCGCTGACCGGCAGCTCTTCCGGGTATTCCGGCTTGGGGCACGCGGCGCGGCGCTGCGCAAGCTCGGCCTCACTATAGCGCTGGCTCATCCTCAGACGATGCGGCCGAGGCGCACCGCGGTCTCGCCTTTCCGCAGGCGCATCGACGGCATGATCAGGACGCAGTTGTCGTAGGGCGTGGCCACCGGGCGACCGCCGTCATGGCCGATCACGCTGCCCTCGCGCGCGATCACCTCCATGCCGACATAGGGCGCGGCGAATTGAAAGTCGTCGCCCGCGATGGTGACGGCCTGGGTGACCTCGACCACGCGCTGCGCCGCGGGCAGCGGCGCCAGGTGCGGCGCGGCGAACTCCCGCCCGATCGCACCGAAGTGCAACAGGAAGCGCAGCATCGCGTCGATCGCGACCGTGGCGCTGGCGCGCTCCCAGTGCTGGCCGCATTCGATCAGCAGCGCGTTCTTCGGGCTGGCATCATCGGCGAATGCGCCGTAGTCGCGCATGCGCCGGCCGGCGGCGTGACCCGCGTCGCATACCAGATACGCGGGCGTGCCGAGGCGCAGAGCCAGTTCGCGCGCCTTGCGCGTCATGCCGCAGATCATCAGCGGCGGCGTGGCATGCTGCATCGAGTGGATGTCGAGCAGCGCATCGACGCTGTCGATGAGCAGGCGCAGCTCGCGCGCGCGGCGCAGTTCCACGCTGTCGCGCGCGCCGTCCAGCGTCTCCGTGTTCCACACCCGGTTGAAATCCTCGTCCACGCAGCGCGACGCGCTTGGATTCGCGCGGTCGAAGCGTGCGTATGCCGCAACGTTCATGAACGCGAGCGTGAGCCGGCCGGCGATTGGCTGCACCCCCTCGCGCAGCAGCCAGTCCAGGGCAATGGCGCCGCACAGTTCGTTGCCGTGCGTGAGCGCGGCCAGCATCAGGTGCGGGCCGGTTTTGCCGCTGTCGAAGCTCGTAACGTACTCGATGCCGCAGTTGCCGGCGCGGTAGGGCCGGATGTCGGGCGCTTCGAGTTCGACCGGATAGGAGTTCATGCGCAACAGTGTTGCAAGCGCTCGACGCAGCGCGCGATCGGAATAAACATGACATTCACCAGGTGCGGATTAGGGATTGCGGAATTGATCGAGGGCGGAAGGCTGCGCAAGGAACTGGGCGGCACGGACTTTCAGGACCTGACGCACTCGCCGGAATCGACCGCAGGCAAGGCCCTAGCGAGCCTGTCCCCACACTCGCAGCGTGCAGTGCGATGCAGCCCGGATAAAGTCCTTGTCGGTCGTCAGCAGCGTCAGTTCGTGACGGATGCAGAGCTGCGCGAGAAGGGCGTCGATGGTGCCAATCTGCACACCGGCGCGACGGCAACGATTGCGCAGTTCCGCGGCATTGATGTGATCCTGCCGGTCCGGAGCGAGCAGAGGCAGCGCCGAGAACCGGTCGACGAGGTCTTTGCGCGCACGGGGACCGGCGAACCCCTGCAGCAGTTCCTGCAAAATCAACCCTGTAGTCACAATGATTTCGCCTGCCTCAATGGCGTGGCGCAGCGCGCGCACTTCCGGGGCCGCGGAAATCTCGTCGCGGCGGAAGGCGAGCGACCAGACGCTGGTGTCGACGAACAGGGTCACCGGCGGGAGCGCTCGGCCTTGTAGTTGAACGACTTATCCCATTCGAGCTTCCCCATCAAATCGACCAGGCCCTTTTGCCTGCGGCGGGCGATGAACTCTTCCAGAGCGCGGGTAACCGCCGCCTTCTTCGTCCGTTCGCCGCTCACTTCCACGGCACGTTCGATCAGATCGGGATCAAGGGAAAGGTTAGTGGCCATGTGTGACTCCTTACACATCATTCTACACAGAGATCGTTATGCTGGCAATTCGCTGAAGCTACATTGCTCTTAGCCGCGGACTCGCCTCCCGGGACGGCCGCGCTCAGCCAGGGCGGCCAAGAAAAAAGGGCGCAAAAGATTTTGTCCTTTGCGCCCTTCGCGTCTTTGCGTTTAAAGCTCTTTACTTGGCCGCCTCCACCGCGCGGCGCGCCATCACCGTGATGAGATGCGCGCGGTACTCCGCGCTCGCGTGCATATCGGAGTTGAGCTTGCCCGCCGGCACGCTGATGCCGGCGACCGCGTCGGGCGACCACTTCGCGGCGAGCGCTTTCTCCATTTCGGCGACGCGAAACACGCAGGAGGCGGCGCCGGTGACGGCCACGCGCACGCCGTTGCCGGTTTCAGCGGCCATCACGCCGACGATGGCGTAGCGCGAGGCCGGGTTCTTGAACTTGATGTAAGCGGCGCGCTTGGGCACGGGAAAGCTCACCGAGACGATGATCTCGCCCGTTTTCAGGGCGGTCTCGAACATGCCTTTGAAGAAATCGTCCGCGGCGATCTTGCGCTTGTTGGTATTGACCGTGGCGCCCAAGCCCAGCACCGCGGCCGGATAGTCCGCCACCGGGTCGTTGTGCGCGAGCGATCCGCCCAGGGTGCCCATGTTGCGCACCATGCGGTCGCCGATAGCGCCGGCGAGGCTCGCGAGCGCCGGAATCTTGGCCCGCACGTCCTTGGATCTGGCGACTTCGGCATGCCGGGTCATGGCGCCGATGGTGATGCTCGTTCCCTCGACTTTGATGCCGGTGAGTTCCTTGATACCGCCAAGATCGATCAAGTCGGAGGGCGCGGACAAGCGCAGCTTCATCGCCGCGATCAGGCTCTGGCCGCCGGCGAGCAGCTTCGCATCGCCGCCTTTGGATAGCGCCGCGGCGGCGTCGGCTACGCTTTTCGGGTGTTGATAGTTGAATGCATGCATGTCGGTTCTCCTATGCTTTCTTGTTGGCGGCGCGCCACACGCGCTCGGGCGTCGCGGGCATCTCGATTTCCCTGATGCCCAGCGCATCGGTGATGGCGTTGATCAGCGCGGGCGGGGCGCCGATCGCGCCGGCTTCGCCGCAGCCCTTCACCCCCAGCGGGTTGTGGGTGCAGGCCGTCACCTTGGTGCCGACCTTGTAGGAGGGCACGTCGTCGGCGCGCGGCATGCAATAGTCGAGGTAGCTGCCGGTCACCAACTGCCCGCTCTCCCTGTTATAGACGCAAGCTTCGGTGAGAGCCTGACCGATCCCCTGCGTGAGCCCGCCGTGCACCTGGCCCTCTACGATCATCGGATTGACGATGTTGCCGAAATCGTCCACCGCGGTGAAGTTGACGATCTTGGTGATGCCGGTATCGGGATCGATCTCCACTTCGCAGATATGGCTGCCCGCGGGGAAGGTGAAATTGGACGGATCGTAGAACGCCTGCTCGTTCAAGCCCGGCTCGAGCTTGTCGTGCGGGTAGTTGTGCGGCACGTAAGCGGTGAGCGCGACCGAGCCGAAGGGCACGGCCTTGTCGGTGCCCGCCACCTTGAACACGCCGTCCTTGAACTCGATGTCGGTATCGGAGGCCTCGAGCAGATGGGCGGCGATTTTCTTGCCCTTGTTCACCACCTTGTCCAAGGCCTTCACAATGGCGGTGCCGCCGACCGCGAGCGAGCGCGAACCGTAGGTGCCCATGCCGAACAGCACGCGGCCGGTGTCGCCATGCACCACGTCCACGTCGTCTACTGGTATCCCTAAGCGCGAGGCGACCACTTGCGCGAACGTGGTTTCATGCCCCTGGCCATGGCTGTGCGAGCCGGTGAACACCGTCACCTTGCCGGTAGGATGCACGCGGATTTCGCCCGCCTCGAACAGTCCCGCCCTCGCGCCCAGCGCCCCGGCGACGGCGGAAGGCGCGATGCCGCAGGCCTCGATGTAGCAGGAGTATCCCAGCCCGCGCTTCTTGCCGCGCTTGGCCGCTTCGGCGCGCCGCGCCGAGAATCCGGCGACGTCGGCGATTTTCATCGCCTCGGCGAGGGTGGCTTCGTAATCGCCGATGTCGTATTGCAGCGCCACCGGGGTCTGGTAGGGAAAGGTCTTGATGAAATTGCGCCGGCGGATTTCGGCCGGATCTATTTTCATCTCGCGCGCCGCGGTCTCGACCAGGCGCTCGACTACATAGGTCGCCTCGGGCCGGCCGGCGCCTCTATACGCGTCTACCGGTACAGTGTTGGTGAACACCGCGGTCACCTCGGCGTAGATCACCGGGGTGGTGTACTGGCCGGCGAGCAGCGTGGCATACAGAATGGTCGGCACGCAGGAGCCGAAAGTCGACAGATACGCCCCCATCGCCGCTTTGGTGTGCACGCGCATCGCCAGGAATTTGCCGTCCTTGTCCAGCGCCAGTTCCGCCGTGGTCACGTGGTCGCGCCCGTGGGCATCCGACATGAAGGATTCGGAGCGCTCAGCGGTCCACTTGATCGGGCGGTTGACGCGTTTGGAAGCCCAGGTCAGCACCACGTCCTCGGCGTAGAGGTAGATCTTGGAGCCGAAACCGCCGCCCACATCGGGCGCGATCACCCGCACCTTCTGTTCGGGCAGGCCGAGCACGAACGCGGTCATCAGCAGGCGCTCGACATGCGGGTTCTGGTTGGCGACGTACAGTGTGTAGGATTCGTCGTGGCGCGCATAACTCGCGTTCACCGCGCGCGGCTCGATCGCATTGGGAACAAGCCGGTTGTTGATGAATTCGAGCTTGGTCACGTGCGCGGCGGAGGCGAACGCCTTGTCCACCGCGCCCTTGTCGCCCAGCGCCCAGACGTAGCAGGTGTTGCCGGGGGCGGCCTCATGGATCTGCGGCGCGCCCTTCTTAAGCGCGGAAGCGACATCCACTACGGCCGGCAGTACCTCGTAATCCACCTCCACCAGTTCGGCCGCATCTTTTGCCTGGTTGTAGGTTTCGGCAATCACCACTGCAATCTGGTCGCCGACAT
>Ga0082335_1005340_pt1 | contig 17871 bp, 16 predicted proteins | sample Subgrocontami58m_FD_72375 | JGI IMG/M metagenome (GOLD analysis project Ga0082335, IMG submission 72375) | Subsurface groundwater microbial communities from S. Glens Falls, New York, USA - GMW37 contaminated, 5.8 m (SPADES assembly) (version 2) ... | reverse complement strand
GCTGCGCGACGAGCTGTTCGGCCCGGTGGTGACCGCGTACGTCTACGACGAGCAGCGGTGGGACGAGACGCTCGCGCTCGTCGACCGCACCGCCCCGTACGCGCTCACCGGCGCCATCTTCGCCGACGACCGCTACGCGCTCGGCGAGGCGCAGCAGGCGCTCCGCTACGCCGCCGGCAACCTCTACCTGAACGACAAGCCGACAGGCGCGGTCGTCGGGCAGCAGCCCTTCGGCGGCGCGCGGGCCTCGGGCACGAACGACAAGGCCGGCTCGCTCTGGAACCTCATCCGCTGGGTGAGCCCGCGCGCCTTCAAGGAGACGTTCGTGCCGCCGACGGACTACCGCTACCCGTTCATGGCGCCCGACGACGCCTGAGCTCGCGTTAGCCTGAGCCCGTGCAGCGAGTCCTCGATGCGATCGAGGTCTTCTTCGACCGCCTTGCGGCGGTGGACTTCGCGCCGCTCGCGGTCGCGATCGCGCTCCAGCTCGTCAAGCTCGCCTGCACGAGCCGCGCCTGGCGCAACGTGATCGTCGCCGCGTACCCGGAGCAGCACGTGCGCTGGCGCCCGATCTTCGGCGCCTACGTCTCGGGCGTCGGCGTGAACGCGATCCTGCCGGCCCGCACCGGCGACGCGGTCAAGCTGATGCTCGCGCACCGGGCCGTCCCGGGCAGCACCTACACGACGCTTGCCTCGAGCCTCGCGGCGATGGCGGTGTTCGACTCGCTCGCCGCGGGAGCGGTGCTCGCGTGGGCCCTGACCCAGGGCGTCCTGCCGTCGCTCGACGTCCTCCCCGACCTGCCGAGCTTCGACTTCGCCTGGTTGCTGAACCACCCGCGCGTCTCGGCCGCGATCGGCGGCGCCCTCGCCCTGCTGGCGCTCGTCGCAGCCTTCTGGATCCATCGCCGCGTGCAGGAGTTCCGCGCCCGCGTCTCCCAGGGCGTTGCCGTTCTGCGCGACCGGCCGCGCTACCTGCGCGGGGTCGCGTTCTGGCAGGCCTGCGACTGGGCGCTCCGTCTCGTCGCGATCTCATTCTTCCTGCGCGCCTTCGACATCGAGCCGTCGCTGCGCAACGTCCTGCTCGTGCAGGTGACAGGGAGCCTCTCCACCCTCGTCCCGATCAGCCCCGCCGGGATCGGCACCGAGCAGGCGTTCATCGTCTACGTCTTCAAGGGCGCGGTGCCCGAGACGGCGCTGCTCGCGTTCAGCGTCGGCATGAAGCTGACGCTCGTGGCCGTCAACGTCATCATCGGCTTCACGGCGATCCTGCTGACGCTGCGCACCTTCCGCGTCCGCCGGGCCGTCGCGGCACACGACGCGACGGACGGTGAGCCATAGCTACTTCGACATGAACGAGAAGGCGTTCACCCCGGCGCTGGACTCCGTCGCGGCGAACGTGATCGCCGTGTGCCGTCCCGGCGGGATCGGCGTCGTCACCGCGCCGCTCATCAACAGCGCGTCCGGCGAGACGCTCGACTCGATCGCCGTCCGGTCGACCCAGATCGCCGACTCGAGAATCGGCTCGTTCGCGCTCAGCTCGGTTGCGATCTGCGGCGTCGAGTCGGTCGTGAGCTGCTCGTCCGGGCTCAGCGGGTTGAAGGCCACGCTGCCGCCGAGCTCGAGCTTCCAGGCGCCGCCCTCTTTCCGCGCCGGCAGCCCATACGCGCCGTAGGCCGTCTGGCCCTCGTGCGTGATCCGGCCCGCGATCACGGCCACCGCCCATTCCGGCGTCGCCTGCACGGACAGCGCAACCTCGAACGCGCCCTTGCGGCGGAACGCGCCGACGCCTTCCGTCAGCTCCTTGCCGACCGTCTTCGCGAACGCGGCGGCCGTCGGGCCGTAGACGGCCTGGGCCCGCGCCGTCAGCATCGAGAAGAGCGCGTCGGTGTCGCCCTTCGCCGCGGCGTCCACGAACCGGGTGAGGAGCTCGCCGGCGGCGGGCTGCTGGGGGTACGTCTTGGCCGGCGGCGCCGGCGCCGCCGCGACCGTTTCGGGTGCGCTCCCGCCGTCCCCGCCGCAGCCGGCGAGAACGAGCGTGACGAGGACGGCTGGGAGGGCGATTCGTCTCACTGGTCAGGCACCTCCGGTCTTGTGCAGCTGAGCGTAGACGGCGCGGGCGGTCTTCGCGGGCAGACCCGGAACGCCCTCGAGCTCCTCCTGCGACGCCGCCAGGAAACGCTCGGCGGAGCCGAAGTGGGCGAGCAGCGCGCGGCGCCGGGCGGGGCCGACACCGGCGAGCGTATCGAAGATCGAGCCGAACGACTCCGTCTCGCGCCTGCGGCGGTGGAGGCCGACCGCCTTGCGGTGGGCCTCGTCGCGAATGCGCTGAAGCAGCTGGAGTCCGGGGCTGCGCCGGTCGAGCAGGATCGCCTGGGAGCGGCCCGGCACGAACACCTCTTCGATCCGCTTCGCGAGCGCGATCACGGCGACCCGCGGCAGGTCGTGCGCCCGCATCGCCTCGAGCGCCGCCGAGAGCTGACCCTTGCCGCCGTCGATGACGACGAGGTTGGGAGCGGCTGCGAAGCTCTCGTCGTAGTCGGACGAGCCCACTCCGGCGGCGAGCCGGGAGAAGCGGCGCGACACGACCTCCGCCATCGAAGCGAAGTCGTCCTGCCCGACCTGCCCGCGCAGGGCGAACGTCCGGTAGTGGGCCTTCTTCGGCATCGCGTCCTGGAACACCACCATAGATCCGACGATCGCCTGCCCCTGGATGTTGGAGATGTCGAAGCACTCGATCCGCAGCGGCAGGCTCTCGAGGTTGAGCGCCTCGCGCAGCTCCTCGAGCGCCTCGACGCGCCGCGCGCGCCGCTGCTCACGCTGCACGGTCTCGGATTCGAGCGCGAGCTGTGCATTCTGCGCGGCCAGCTCGGCGAGGCGCCGCTTCTCGCCGCGCGCCGGTACGCGCACCTCCACACGCGAGCCGCGCCGCTCGGACAGGAACTGGGCGAGCGGCTCGACATCGCCGGCGTCGCGCGGGACGACGAGCTCGGGCGGGATGCTCGGCACCGTGCCGTAGTACTCGAGGCAGAAGGCCTCGAGGATCGTGGACGTGTCCTGCCCGGTCACGTTCTCGAGGTGGAAGCCGTGGCGGTCGATGAGCTTGCCACCGCGCAGCGGGAAGAGCTGGACGGCCGCGACGTCGCCTGCTGCGGCGATCCCGATCACGTCCACGTCACCGACGTCGCGCCGGTCGGCCGCCTGCCGCTCGGCGAGGTGCTCGATCGCAGAGAGGCGGTTGCGCAGCCGGGCCGCCTCCTCGAACCGCTCGCCGGAGGCCGCCTCCTTCATCCTCCGCTCCAGCTCCCGCACGATCGGCCGCGTCTCGCCCGAGAGGAACTCGATCACGCCCTCCACGATCCGGCCGTAGTCCTGTGGGGAGATCGCGCCGCTGCACGGCGCCGTGCAGCGCTCGATGTGGAAGTCGAGGCACGGGATGCCCGAGTGACGGCCGGGCTTCGGACCCTCGCAGGGACGGAACTGGAAGACGCGGTTGAGGACGTCGAGCGTCTCCCGCACCTTCTTTGCGTTCGCGTACGGCCCGAAGTAGACGACCCCGCGGCGGTGGCGCTCTCGGGTGAACATCACCCGCGGGTACTCGTCCGCGACCGTGACCGCGATGTACGGAAAGGACTTGTCGTCGCGCAGGCGCACGTTGAACGGCGGGCGGTGGCGCTTGACGAGGTTCTGCTCGAGATGGAGCGCCTCGGCCTCGCTCTGCGTCACGATCGCCTCGATGCCCTCGATCCTCTCGACGAGCTGCGCCGCGCCCAGGCGCGCGTCGCCGCCTGCGCGGAAGTAGCTGCGCACGCGAGAGCGCAGCGACTTCGCCTTGCCGACGTAGAGCAGCTCGCCGCCGCCGTCGCGGAAGAGGTAGACGCCGGGCTTCGCCGGCAGCGCAGCGAGCTGCGCGCTGAGCTCGTCCCGCATGACGGCTAGCGTATCTGGCGTGAAATGGCTTGCGGCCGCATCGCTGCTCGTCCTCGTCCTCGCTCCTGCGGCGGTTGCCGGCGGGCCGGGGATGACGTTCGGAGCCGCCGAGGACGTCGTCCGCTCGCCGGACCTCGTCACGGCCAAGACGAACATGTCCCTGCTCCGCCTCGCCGGCTTCCGGGCCGTGCGGATCACGAGCACGTGGGTGCCCGGAACCCAGGCCCCCACGGCTGCGGAGCTGAAGGTCCTGCGCAACGTCGCTGCGGCGGCCAGCCTGAACGGCGTCCGCGTCTACGTCTCCGTCTACCACGCGGGATCGAGGACGACCCCGCTGACGCCGGAGGCCCGGGCGCAGTTCGCGACCTACGCGGCCGCGCTCGTGCGTGCATTTCCCTCCTTTCGCGACGTGATCGTCGGCAACGAGCCGAACCTCAATCGCTTCTGGCTGCCGCAGTTCGGCCCCGACGGGTCGGACGCCGCCGCGCCCGCGTACCTCGAGTTGCTGGCGACGGTCTACGACGCGCTCAAGGCGGTCTCGCCGGCTGTCACGGTCTACGGCGGCGCGCTCGCCCCACGCGGCGTGGACAAGCCCGGCACAGGCCGCGACACGCACTCCCCGACCGCGTTCATCAAGGATCTCGGCATCGCCTACCGCGCGAGCGGCCGGACCGAGCCGGTGATGGACGCCTTCGCCCACCATCCCTACGCCGACAACTCGAGCCAGTCGCCGGACTTCGCCCACCCGCGCTCGACCACGATCGGAGTCGCGGACTACGCGAAGCTCGTCGCCCTGCTCGCGGAGGCGTTCGACGGGACCGCGCAGCCCGGGTCGACGTTGCCGATCCTCTACGACGAGTTCGGAGTCGAGTCGGTGATCCCGGCCGACAAGGCGCATCTCTACACGGGCGCCGAGCCGGCGGCGACCAAGCCGGTGGACGAGAGGACCCAGGCGGCGTACTACCGCCGGGCCCTCGAGCTCTCGTTCTGCCAGGCGAATGTCGCCGGCGTGCTCTTCTTCCACAGCCACGACGAGCCGGCGCTGCCGGGGTGGCAGTCTGGGGTCCTCTACCCCGACGGAACGCCGAAGGCGAGCGCGACGGCCGTGCGGCAGTCGCTCGACGCGGCGGTCGGGGGCTCGATCGCACGCTGCGCCGGGCTCGCGCTCTCGCCGCAGCCCGAGGTGCTCGTCTTCCCGAGCGGCCGCGCCCTCAAGAAGCAGCCGTTTCGCATTCGCCTGCGCTGCGACCTCGACTGCGTCTACAGCCTGCGGCTCGAGAGGCTGCCGAAGGGCTCGACGACGCTGGCTCGCCGCGGGGTCGCGAAGGCCGGGGTCGCGACCGTGATCGAGCTGCCGGAGCGGCGGCTCGCGGGCGGCGACTACAGATTCACGATCCGGCTCATGCACCCGGTGAACCCGGGCGAGCCGACGCTCCGCGTCGGCGGCGCGGTTCGCATCGGCTAGCCGTAGGTGTGCTGGTCCTTCCACGTGCGCACCATGGCGTAGACGCAGACGCCGAGCACGAGGAGGAACGCGAGCGCGTCGGGCCCCGACGCCCCGCGCCAGAAGTAGACCGCCAGGTCGGCGACGGCGAGCAGCGCGGCGCCGTAGAACACGAAGCGCGCACGCTCCGGCCAGCGGCCGATGTCGCCCCGCCGTTCCCTCCACATGAGGAAGACGAAGAACGCGACCGCGAGGAAGAAGGCGATCGAGACGAGCGCGTAGAGGGCCGCCAGCGTCGAGTCGAGCGAGAGGAGGACGATCACCAGCGCGACGGCCGCGATCAGCAGGAAGCCCCGCACCGTCGGATTCAACTGCGAGAAGAGGCGTTTCATGACCCCGTCATGTACGCGCGGGCCGCCAGCGCTCCTGCGAGCAGGCACGCGCCGGAGAACCAGAGCAGCCGCTTCGGGCCCATGGGCGGAGCGTAGAACCACGGGGAGAGCACGGCGCCGAGCGCGAGCGCACCGTAGACGTAGTGCAGCCGGTCGGGCGCGCGGTGGTCGCCCGAAAGCAGCATCAGGCCCGCACCCGCCTGGGCGATCAGCAGCGTCTGCGCGAGCGCGAGCAGGTGGGCGACGGCCCGACCCGCGGCACCGCGCCGGCGGTACGCGACACCGCCCATCGCAGCGGCGAGCCCGCACGCGGCGAGCACGGCCACGGCAAGGGCGGCGTGCGCGGCTACCATCGGCCCGGAACCGACAGAGGAGACGATGACGTGGTCGAAGAAGGCAAGCCTGCTCCCGATTTCTCGCTGACGAGCGACACGGGCGAGACGATCTCACTCGCGTCCCTGCGCGGGAAGCCCGTCGTCCTCTACTTCTACCCCAAGGACGACACTCCCGGGTGCACCGTGCAGGCCTGCGGCATCCGCGACTCCTGGGGCGAGTTCGAGCGGCGCGGCGCCGTCGTGCTCGGCGTCAGCCCCGACGGCGTCGCCTCGCACGCCAAGTTCAAGCAAAAGTACGGACTGCCGTTCCCCCTCCTCGCCGACACCGGCCACGAGGTCGCCGAGGCGTACGGCGTCTGGGTCGAGAAGAGCATGCTCGGCAAGAAGTACATGGGGATCGAGCGCTCGACCTTCGTGATCGCGCCCGACGGGACCCTGGCGAAGGCGATGCGCAAGGTGAAGCCCGACGAGCACTCAGACGACGTGCTCGCCGCGCTCGCGTAGCCGGCGCAGTGTGTGCGAGCGCCGGCGCTAGAATGTCGGCCGCCCGCGGATGTGGCGGAATTGGTAGACGCGCACGGTTCAGGTCCGTGTGCCCTTAGGGGCGTGGAGGTTCAAGTCCTCTCATCCGCATGATCCGCCCCGTCCCCGGGCGGCGTTCCCGCCTTCACGACCGGTTCGGCGTCTCACCTCGTACGATGGCCGTCGTGAAACGGGGTCTGCTCGTCGTAGTCGCGTTCCTGCTGCTCGCGGGGCCTGCGCAGCCGCGGCCGGACGGAACGGGCCCGCTCGTCGAGGTCGTCGTGACGCTCGACGCGCCGCCGCTCGCGCAGGCACGTCCGGACCGCACGATCTTCTCGCGGTCGCAGCGCCTGCGGCTGCGGGCGCCTGCGAGCGTCTCGTACCTCGACGCCCTCGCCTCGGAGCAGCGCCGTCTCGAGGGCAGGATCGCCGAGGCCGTGCCGGGCGCAACCGTCCGCCGCCGCTACCGGATCGTCGCGAACGGGCTCGCCGTCGTCGTGCCTGCCCGGCAGCTCGAGCGCCTCACCCGGCTTCCAGGCGTGCGTGCCGTCTATCCGAGCGTGCGCTACCGCGCGCTCCTCGACCGCAGCCCGCAGCTGATCGGCGCGCCCGCGCTCTGGGGCGCAGCCCTCGACACCGCCGGGAACGGGATGAAGATCGCGATCATCGACCAGGGGATCGACCAGACCCACCCCTTCTTCGACCCGTCCGGCTACACGATGCCCGCGGGCTTTCCGAAGGGTCAGGTCGCCTACACGACGGCGAAGGTGATAGCGGCGCGCGTGTTCGCCCCGGCCGGCCTCAAGGCGGAGAGGAAGCCGTTCGAGCCCCAGAACTCCGAGCACGGCACCCACGTCGCCGGGATCGCGGCCGGAAACGCCGGGACGGTCGGCGACCGCGGCGAGGTCGTCTCCGGCGTCGCGCCGAGGGCCTACCTCGGCAACTACAAGGCGCTCACGGTTCCGACCGACAGCGGCGTCGGGCTCGACGGAAACTCCCCGGAGCTCGTCGCGGCGATCGAGGCGGCGGTCGCGGACGGGATGGACGTGATCAACCTCTCGATCGGCGAGGCCGAGATCGAGCCGTCGCGCGACATCGTCGCGCTCGCGCTCGACGCCGCGGCCGACGCGGGCGTCGTTCCCGTCGCCGCGGCCGGAAACGAGTTCGCCGAGTTCGGCGGCGGCTCGATCAGCTCGCCCGGAACGTCGGCGAAGGCGATCACGGTCGGCTCCGTCTCGACCTCGCGCTCCGGCGCGTCCGGCGTCGTCTCGGGCTTCTCGTCGGCCGGGCCGACACCGGTCTCGCTCCGGCTCAAGCCCGACGTGAGCGCGCCGGGGTCGGGGATCGTCTCGGCGGTCACCGGGGGTGGCTGGACCCAGCTCTCCGGCACGAGCATGGCGGCGCCGCACGTCGCCGGCGCGGCCGCGCTCCTCCGGCAACGCCATCCCGGGTGGACCGTGGCGCAGGTCAAGTCGGCACTCGCCCAGACCGGAACCCCGGCCTACGCCGACGACGCGCGGACCCGTGAGGCGCCGACGACGCGTCAGGGAGGCGGCGTGATCGCGCTCGCCCGCGCCGATCGCCCGCTCGTCTTCGCCGCGCCGACCGGGCTCTCGTTCAGGCTCCTGCGCCGCGGCGAGAGCGCCACGCAGTCGGTGGAGTTGAGCGACGCCGGCGACGGAGCCGGCGAATGGACCGTCAGCGTCGAGCCCCGCCTGGCCACCGCGACCGTCTCGGCTCCGCCGGCAGTGACGGTGCCCGGCTCGCTCGCCGTCACGGCGGCGGTCGCGGGCGACGCGAAGGAGGGAGACGCCACCGGCTTCGTCGTGCTGACGCGCGCCGGTGAGCGCCGGCGAATTCCCTACTGGCTCCTCGTCGCGGTGCCACGGCTCTCCGAGGCGAAGGTGACGCGTCTCGCCGCTCCCGGCCTGTACCGCGGCGACACGCGGGGCCGCCCCGCGCTCGTCAAGCGCTACCGCTACCCCGATCGCGCCGGCCTGGACTCGGCGCTCGCCGGCCCCGAGCAGGTCTTCCGGGTCACCCTCGACCGGCCCGTGACGAACTTCGGCGTCGTGATCACGCGCCTCGGCCCGGGCGCGAAGGTCGAGCCGCGGATCGTCCGGGCCGGCGACGAGAACCGCCTGCTCGGCTTTGCGGCGCTGCCCTTCGACCTCAATCCGTACCTCCGGAGCTTTCAGGAGCCCGTGCTCGCAGCGGGTGCGCTGGAACCCTTGCCGGGCGCCTACGACGTCGTCTTCGACGGTGCCCGCGCCGGAAGCTTCACGTTCCGCTTCTGGATCGACGACATGACGCCGCCGTCCGTGACGCTCCTCACGCGGGCCGTGGCACGGGGCGCGCCCCTCGTGGTCGCCGTCACCGACTCGGGCTCCGGCGTCTACCCACGCTCGCTCGCCGTAAAGGTGGACGACAAGGAGCGGCCCGCGAAGCTCGCGTCCAACGGGACCGTGAGGCTCGCAACCGGCGGGCTCACGCGCGGACGCCACGCGCTCTTCGTCCAGGTCTCCGACGTTCAGGAGAGCCGCAACATGGAGAACGTGGCGGCGATCCTGCCGAATACCCGCGTCCTGCGGACGACCTTCACCGTCCGGTAGCCGGTCAGACTCTGTCGTTCTCGTCGATCGTCGGCAGGCGCTCGAGGTCGCGCTGCACGCTCGTGATGAAGTCCTCGTTCTCGCCGCTGACCACCTTCAGCTGCGCCTTGCGCCGCCGGCGCTCACGCGCCCGCCGCGCGTCGGACCCAACCCGCAGGCTCACCCGCGGCCACTCTGCGCCGACCAGCACGACGACGGCGAGGGCGAGCAGCGCGATCCAGGGCCAGCTCACGTCCTGAATGGTAGCGACCCCGACCCGTAGACTCGCACTCGCGGGCGATGGGGATCGTGAACCTCCAAGCGGGCTCCGCCCACCGAAGGCGACGCGGTGCCGCCATCGGCGGTGACGAGCCACGTGTCGCTCGGCGGCCAGGCGCCCGCGATCGCGCGCGAGACCTCCACCCAGTGCATGCCGGGTCCGGCGACTTCGAGCGAGGGCAGGACGAAGTCCCCGATGACGGTGTCGCCGCGGGCGATCACTTCTGCGAGGCGCTCGCGCACGCGAAGGGGCTCAGACCCCGATTCGCCGGTCGGCCTCACCAAGGTGACGCTGGCGCAGTAAGGCAGGCCCGGCCGGCTAGTCAATTCCGGCAGGCTGTTCGATTTTGCTCATGAGAACCGAGACGTACTTCGAGATGCTCCTCGCTACGTCTCTGACATGACAGCGAGCAGGAGAGGGCGACTGTGGCGACGGCATTGAAGCAGCGCGAGCAGGAGTCCGACCGCTGGGTGCACAGCGTCTGCAAGATGTGCCTGCACACCTGCGGCATCCTCGTGCACGTCGAGAACGGCGTCGTCACGAAGATCGAGGGCGATCCCACCAACCCCGACAACCTGGGCAAGCTCTGCCCGAAGGGGCTCGTCGGCATGCTGCGCCTGTACGACCCCAAGCGGGTCAAGGCCCCGATGGTGCGGACGAACCCGGAGAAAGGCCCCGGCGTCGATCCGGGCTGGAAGGAGATCTCCTGGGACGAGGCGATGGACCTCGTCACCGAAAAGCTAAAGCCCATCCGCGAGACCGACCCTCGCAAGCTCCTGGTGGCGAGCGGCGACTTCAACCGCATCTTCAACTGGGCGTGGCCTGCCGCGTTCGGCTCCCCGCACTTCTTCAGCACGGTCGGCCAGTACTGCGGTGCGGCCTACCACCCGATCAACGGCATCACTGACACGAGCTTCGCCGTCGTCAACGACTACGAATACTGCAACTACTGGCTGCAGATCGGCTCCGGCGACGGCTTCTCCAGCCACCTGCACCTGCCCGGCTCGGCGAACCGGATGGCCGACGCCAGGATGCGCGGCATGCGGGTCGTCACGGTCGAGCCTCGGATGTCGCCGGCCGCGGCCAAGGCCGACGAGTGGGTGCCCATCCGCCCCGGCACGGACCGAGCGTTCGCCCTGGGCCTGATGCACAGCATGGTCTTCGAGCACGAGCTCTACGACCGCGAGTTCCTGAAGACCCGCACGAACGCCCCGTACCTGATCGGGCCGACCGGATCGTACGCCCTCAGCGCCGACGGCAAGGCGATGGTGTGGGATCCCGTCGCCGGCAAGGCGCGGGAGTGGGACGACCCCGAGATCGCCGACTTCGCCCTCGAAGGCCGCTACGACGTGAACGGCGTTCCCTGCGCCCCCGGCTTCCAGCTCTTCCGGGACATCGTCGAGGACCACACCCCGGAGCGCATGGAGGAGGTCTGCACGGTCCCGGCCGCGACGATGCGGCGCATTGCGCGCGAGCTCGGCGAGGCGGCCCGCTTCGGCGAGACGATCATGCTCGAGGGCAAGGAGTACCCGTTCCGGCCGGCGGCGGTCAACTACTACCGCGGCGCCATCGCCCACAAGGACGGCGGCCTGGACTCGATGGCGCTGAAGATGCTCAACACGCTGCTCGGCAACATCGACGTGCCCGGCGGCCACCTGGGCGTGCCGCTCGACATCCGCGGCTTCTTCATCGAGCCCGGGGAGCACGGCATGCTGAAGCCGAACCCCCACATCCTGCACCCGCCGGTGCCGTTCAAGTTCCCGGCGGACAGCCTGCAGATGATGGAGTGGTTCCCGCTCGGCATGGACGCCGGGCACATCGCGGTCGATGCGGTGCTCAACCCGGAGCGCTACCGCCTCGAGTACGTGCCCGAGGTCCTCCTGACCTACCACTCCAACCCGGTCTGGAACATGCCGGCCCAGGAGAAGGTGCGCCGGGCGATGGCCACGTTCAACTACGTCATCTCGATCGACGTCGTGGTCAACGAGACGACCGAGTGGGCCGACCTGATCCTGCCGGACCACACCTATCTCGAGTCCACCCTCGCCGTCACGTGCGAGCCGCCGGTGGTGAAGGGCCTCGCGCTGCGCCAGGCCGTCATCCCGCCCATTCACAACACGCGGGACGCGACCGACATCCTCATCGACATCGCCGACCGGTGCGGCTTCCTCGACGTCTGGAACGGCTTCCTGAACTTCCTGCTCGGCATCACCGCCCGCGAGGACCTCATGCTGGCGCCGGACCGGAAGTACTCCAACGAGGACATCATGGACCGCTTCTGCCGGGCGACCTACGACGACGACCACGACCTCGAGTGGTTCAAAGAGCATGGCCACATGGTCACCAAGCGCAACGCCGCCGAGACGTACCTCCCCTACGACGGGCTGCGCATCCCCTTCTACTACGAGGTGATCAAGACGGCGGGCGACGAGCTGCGGGCGCAGTTCGCGGGGACGGGCTACGAGTGGGACACGTCGAACTACGTGCCGCTGCCCTTCTGGAAGGACGGCCCGATCCACGGCGAGGACCCCGACTACCCCCTCTACGCGATCACGTTCAAGACGGCCGAGACGAACTTCGCCGAGAACATGTCGATCCCGATCATCAGCAAGCTGACCTCCGGAGCGGCCCAGACGAGGGGCGTGCTCCTCAACCCGGTGACGGCCGGCAGGCTCGGCGTCGCCGACGGCGATCCGATCGCGATCGTCTCGCGCTTCGGCCGCGTCGAGGGCGACGCCGCCCTCAGCGAGGGCGTCCACCCGGACACGGTCGCCGTCTCCAACGCCCTCACGCGCTCGCTGGGGGGCAAGAAGGGCACGCACTTCAACACGCTGCTACCCGCCGAGCTCGAGTACACGGACAACTTCAGCGGCGCCCTGGAGTCGGTCGCCCGCGTGCGCGTCGAGAAGGTCGGGAAGGAGGCGGCGGCATGACGCGCTGGGGCATGGTCCTCGACCTGGCGCGGTGCATCGGCTGCAACGCCTGTACCGTCGCCTGCAAGATCGAGAACGGCACTCCTCCGGACGCGTACTGGGCGCGGGTCTACACCGAGGAGATGGGCACCTACCCGGACACGAAGACGACCTACGTGCCGGCGCTCTGCAACCACTGCGAGGACGCGCCGTGCGTGACCGTCTGCCCGACGAAGGCGAGCTACAAGCGCGACGACGGCATCGTCATGATCGACCAGAACCTCTGCATCGGCTGCCGGGCCTGCATGACGGCCTGCCCCTATGCCGCCCGCTTCTATCTCCGGAAGGGCGTCCTCGAGGCCGGCTACCACGGCGAGCGCACCGACTTCGAGGACGTCAAGTGGGCGCTGTTCCAGGAGGGCACCGTCAACAAGTGCACGTTCTGCGCCCACCGCGTGGACGAGGGCCTGGAGCCGGCTTGTGTGATCACCTGCCCGACCGACGCCCGCATCTTCGGCGACCTCGCCGACGAGAACTCGAACGTCAGCGTGCTGATCCGGGAGCGCAACGGCAAGCAGCCGCTGCCCGAGGCGGGCACCAACCCCTCGGTCTACTACGTGGAAGAAAGATAGGAGTCGGGGATGTCCGCAGACCGGCCGCTGGTGCTCGGGCCCAACCAGTTCCTGATCGGCTACCAGCCCCAGCGGGAGTGGGCCTGGCTGATCGCGACGGCGTTCTTCCTCGGCAAGGTCGGCGCCGGCCTCTTCCTGATCTCCTACTTCAGCGACTTCGACCTGGGCGCGCTTGCAGGGGTGCTCATCGTCGGCATCGGCAAGACCACCGCCCACCTGCTGTACCTCGGGCGCCCGCTGCGCTTCCTGCGCGCGGTCGCCGGCTGGCGCACGTCGTGGATCTCGCGGGGGATCATCGCCATGGGCATCTTCGTCCCCTGCGGCCTAGTCTACGTGGCGCCGTACCTCGGCATCTCGTTCGTTCCCGACGGCGTCGCGAGCGCCTTCGGGGTTGTCGCCCTCGTCGCGGCGGCAGTCGTGATGGTCTACGACGGCTTCGTGCTCAAGGCGTCGCGCGGCGTCCCGCTCTGGGACTCGTACCTGATGCCCGTGCTCGTGCTCTTCTACGCCCTCCTCGGCGGCGTCACGCTGACGCTGACGCTGGAGGTGCTCGAGGGCGAGACGACGACGGCGCGGCTCGACTGGCTCCAGGTCGCGCTGCTGGCCCTGAACCTCGTGCTCATCGCGATCGTCGTCCTCAACGCACAGGTTCGTCACGCGGCCGCGCAGTACGGCTCGACCCTGCTCACACGCGGGCCGCTGGGGTGGCTCTTCCTCGCCGGCGCCGTGGGGGTAGGGCTGGCCGGCACGCTCGTCCTCGTCGGCATCGCCATCTCCACCGGCAGCGACACCGCCCTCGTCCTCGGCTCGATCACCGATCTCGCAGGGCACTTCTTCGTCTTCTTCTCGATTCTCCGCGCGGGTCTCCACCCGCCGATCCGCCCGCTGCCGCTGCGCCGCCCGGCCGCAGCCGCCGGCGTGTGATCTCGCAAGACGCGGCACGCTCTGGCACCGCTACCAGCAGCGCCTCAGGGCTCCCAGAGGTAGATCTTCATCGGCAGCCGCGAGAGCGGCACGCCGCCGTCTGCGGTGACGAGCCATGTGTCCTGCATGTAGAGGCAGGTCTGGCCGTCGGCGGAGATCGCGTGCGGGTGCATCGAGAGCACCATCCCCTCGCGCAGCTCGACCTCGATCCCCTCGCCGATCCGCGGGTGCTCGATCATCGTCATCCCGATCGAGTGGCCGGTGACGTGACCGAGGTTCCAGCCCCGCCCCGAAAAACCCTTCGAGACGGCGCGGTGGGCGTCGTGGGCGGTCGCGCCGGCCCGCAGCGCCGGCTTCGCCGCCTCGTAGTACTCGTCGTAGGCCTCCATCATCCGCAGCGTCTCGTCGCTCGGCGGCCAGGCGCCCGCGATCGCGCGCGAGACCTCCACCCAGTGCATGCCGGGTCCGGCGACTTCGAGCGAGGGCAGGACGAAGTCCCCGATGACGGTGTCGCCGCGGGCGATCTTGAACTCGGGCGGGGCCGCCCCATGGCACCCGCCCGCGAGCACCATGTTCATCGTCAGCCGGCCGCAACCGGTGCGCACGAAGAGCTCCTCGGCGGGGGCCATGATCTCGGCGGCGGTGCGCCCGGGCCGGTAGGCCGCGAAGAAGGCCTCGAAGCCCTCCTCGTTGATGCGCACGCTGTCCCGCACGGACTCGAGCTCGGCCTCGCTCTTGACCGCCCGCGCGAGGTCGAACTCCTGGTCGAAGGGAACGAGCTCGAGCCCCGCGGCCTCGAGGGCGCGGTAGTCGCGCACGGTCATGATGTAGTCCAGGCCGTAGACGCCGACGCGCCTCCAGCCGCAGTCGCGAGCGGTGTCGGCGATGTGCTGCCCCGGCCGGTCGGCGAAGACCTGCTCGAGCTGCGCCGTGCCGTGCTCGCCGACGTATCGCGCCTCCGTCGGGAAGACGATCTGCGGCGCCCCGTCCGCCGGGACGACGACGTACGCGTACCGGTGCACGATCTGAAAGCCGGAGAGGTACGTGACCGAGCCTTCGAACCCCGAGTACTCGCTCCCGGAGACGACGAGCGCGTCCAGGGAGTGCTCGGCCATTGCGGCCCGCACGCCGGCGTAACGACGGTCGAGTTCTGCTGTCAGGTCCACGCGTTCTCAACTCCCTTGATCAGCGCCGTGACGGCGTCGTTGAGCGGCGTCGGCACGCCGAGCTCTCGCCCGAAGCGCGCAATGCCGCCGTTCAGGTAGTCGATCTCCGTCGGGCGGCGGGCCTCGACATCCTGGAGCATGCTCGACCTGTGGCCGTAGGCGACGTCCGGCCGGGCGGCATAGTCGATCAGCTCCTCCGGGTCGGCGTCGAGCACGATCCCCTGCGCGGCGGCGACCCCCTTCCCCTCGGCGACCAGCCCGCTCACGAGGGCGCGCAGCGCCCGGTCCTCGCAGACGCGGCCGTGCGTCAGTCCGGTGAGCGCGCCGATCGGGTTCGTGGAGGCATTGAAGATCACCTTGCGCCACTGCGGGCCGCGGGCGTCCGCGACCGCTTGCGCGGGCATCCCGGCGCGGGTGCAGGCCTCGGCGAGCCGCCGGATCTCCTCGGCGGGCGCGGGACTCGGCTCGAAGGGACCGAACGTGGTCTCGCCCTTGACGTCCCACTGCACGTGCCCCGGCTCGACGATCTTCCCCGCCGGGAAGGTCGTGCCGCGGATCACGCGCTCGACGTGGCGCGCGAGCGTCTCCTCGTTGCCGACGCCGTTCATGACGGAGGCGACGCAACCGCCGGCAAGTGCGTGCGCCGTAGCCTCGACGGCTCTCTCGGCGTGCATCGCCTTCGTCGCGACGATGCCGAAGTCGCACGGAGGTAGCTCGACGGCGTCCGCGGTCGCGCGCAGGCGCCCGAGCACCTCGCCCGCGCCCGAGAGGCGCAAGCCGTGCTCGTTGATCGCGGCGACGTGTGCCGCGTTGAGGTCGTAGGCCCACACCTCGACGTCGCCGAGACGCGCGAGATTCGCGGCGAAGAGACTGCCGACGGCGCCGCAGCCGACGATGCAGACTCTCATCCCGCCCCCTTCGCGCGGCGGCCGCGCGGCAGCCGGAGCGAGAGCTCCCGCCCGCCGGTGATGCCACTCGGCCGCAGGATGAGGACGAGCGCCATGAGCACGCCGACGACGACGAGGCGCGTGCCCGTCGGCAGGTCGAGCGTGAAGCCGAGGTCGACACCTTCTTCCGCCTGCCCGAGGAAGGCGTCGAGGCCGCTCACGACGAGCGCGCCGAGCACCGCGCCGAAGAGGCTCGTGGCGCCGCCGACGACGAGCATCGCGAGGCTGAGGAAGGTCAGCTCGAGATAGACCTGCTCGGTCGTGATCGAGCCGAACATGTGGACAAGCAGCCCGCCTGCGAACCCGGAGAGCGCACCGCTCAGCGTGAACGCCCACAGCCGTTGGCGGTGGACGTTGACGCCGACGGCCTGCGCCGCCGCAGGGTCCTCGCGCGTCGCGCGCAGCAGCCGGCCGAGCCGGCTCCGCTGATACGCGAACGCGACCCCGACGACGACGATCGCGCCAACCGTCCCCTGGAGGAGGCCCGTGGTCTCGGGCACGAGGGAGAGCAGCCCCGCCCCGGGCCCGATCTTCGTCCAGTACCGGAGAATGTTGTGGGTGATCTCGAGCACCGCAAAGGTGGCGATGCCCGCGGCGAGACCCGAGAGCCGCATCAGCGGCGCACCGATCAGGAACGCGAAGATGCCGCCGCAGACGGCTGCGAGCAGGAGTGACTCGACGTTGCCGAGCGAGTGGTCGCGGATGAGCGCGAAGGCGTCCGGCAGGGTCGCCGGCTTGACGTCGGCCGGGACAGTCGTCACGCCGGCGGCGAACGCGCCGACGGCGACGAAGCTCACCTGCCCGAAGGAGACGACGCCGGAGTTGCCCACGAACACGTAGAGGGCGGCGACGACCGCCACCATCACGAGCGAGTTGCGGAAGTAGATCTCGATCGACCGCGAGAAGAAGTTTCCGGCAACGCCGACGGCGAGGAGCAGGAGGATCGGGACGGCGAGCTGCTGGAGCGCCGCGAGCCTCCTCATACCCGGTCCACCACCGAGGCGCGCCCGCGCGTGAAGAGGCCCGCCGGACGTAGGAGAAGGACGAGGATGACGAGGGAGAACACGACGGAGGGCAGGTAGACGCTCAGGTCGGTCGGCAGGACACCGCCGAGGAAGCCCGTCGCGAAGCCGATCGCGAAGCCGCCGAGCGTAGCCGGGAAGGGCCGGTCGATCCCGCCGACGACGACGCCGACGAGGACGATGATCGTCTCCTTGAGCGCGAAGTCGGGCGTCACGAGCGGGCTCTGGACGGTCAGGATCACCGCGACGGCGGCCGCGAGCACGCCCGAGAGCACCACCGCGAAGGCGATCACCGTGTTCGCCCTGACGCCGAGCAGGCGCGCGGTCCGGAAGTCGGTCGAGGCCGCCCGCATGTGGAGGCCGATGCTCGTGCGGTGCAGCAGCAGCGCCAGCGCGCCGAGCGCGAGGGCGGCGACCGCGATCGCGAGGAGCGTCACCTTGCGGATGTCCACACCGCCGACGGAGATTGCCCGGTTGAGCGATGCCAGCGACGAGGCCGGCTTCCCGAGCGCGCCGAACTTGAGCAGCGCGATGCTCTGTAGGAGGAACGAGATCGCGAACGTGGCGACGAGCATCACCGCCGGGGACTGCGTCCGCAGCGGCCGGAAGACGAGGCGGTCCATGAGGAGCGAGAGCGTGACGACGACCGCGAAGCACATGGCGATCCCGGCTCCGACGGGCCAGGCGCTCGTCAGCGCGAGCGTGTACGCGCCGGCCATGATCAGCTGCCCGTAGGCGAAGTTGACGAGCCGCAGGACGCCGAACACGAGCCCGATG
>Ga0082335_1005339_pt1 | contig 17874 bp, 18 predicted proteins | sample Subgrocontami58m_FD_72375 | JGI IMG/M metagenome (GOLD analysis project Ga0082335, IMG submission 72375) | Subsurface groundwater microbial communities from S. Glens Falls, New York, USA - GMW37 contaminated, 5.8 m (SPADES assembly) (version 2) ... | reverse complement strand
CCCCCGGGTGTGGCCGAATTCCCGCAGCGTCCGCCCGCGGCTGGTGCTGATGATCGACGTGAGCCGCTCGATGGTGTTGTACAGCTTCTTCTACCTGCGGCTGGCGCGTGCGCTCGCGGGCGAGCTGGTCGACGTGCACAGCTACATCTTCCACACGCGCGTGACCGAGGTGTCGCAGGCCTTGCACGATCCGGATCCCTGGCGCGCGCAGGAGCGGCTGCACCTGATCGCGCAAGGCTGGGCGGGCGGAACGCGCATCGGCGAAAGCCTGGAGCAATTCAATCGCGAGCACGCGCCGCGCGTCGTGCACGCGCGCACGGCGGTGCTCATCTTGAGCGACGGCTACGACACCGGCGAGCCGCGGCAGTTGTCCGACGCGCTCGCGCAGCTGCGGCGCCGCGCGCGGCGGCTGGTGTGGATCAATCCGCTCGGCAGTCGGCCGGGCTACGCGCCGACCTGCCAGGGCATGCAGGCCGCGCTGCCGCACATCGACCTGCTCGCGCCGGGAGGCGATCTGGCGAGCCTGCGCGCGGTGCTGCCGGAACTGATCGAAACCCTGCATTGATCGGAGCATGAAAGGAAACTGAGATGGGCTGCATGTTCAAGGCGAATGGACTCTACAGCCGCATGACGGTCGGCGCGGTGCTGCTCGCGGCCGGCGCCGGCGAGCGGCTGGGCGGGCGGCCCAAGGCGCTGCTCGAATTGGGCGGCGTGCCGCTGGTGCTGCGCCAGTTGATCGCGCTCTCGGGCGCCGGCGTCGACGAGGTCGCCGTGGTGCTGGGGCATCATCACGAAGCCGTCGAGGCCGCCGTGCGCTCGTTCCCGATCGCGCTGGTGCGCAATCCCTCGCCCGACGACGGCCAGGTCTCGTCGGTGCGGCTGGGGCTCGCCGCATTGTCGCCGCGGCTCGACGCGCTGATCGTCGCGCTCGCCGATCAACCGCTGATCGACGCGCAGGACATCGTCGCATTGATCAGCGCCTTCAGAAGGCGCGGCGACGCGTCCATGGTCGTGCCGCGGGTGATCCGCGCCGACGCAGAACCCGCGCCCGGCAACCCGCTGATGTTCGATGCGGCGTTGCGCGAGCAATGGCTCGCGGGAGGCGCGGACCTTGCCTGCCGCAAGTGGCGCGAGCAGCACCCCGAGCGCGTGCGCTGGTTCGACACCGACAATCAACGCTACGGCGTGGACATCGACACGCCCGAGGACATGGAACGGTTCGCGGCCAGCACGGGGCATCGCCTGGTGTGGCCCGCGGCCTACGCGCACGAGGCGGTTGCGTGAATCCGGCCGCGCTGCGATCCCGGCTGACCGCGGCGCGCGCCTGCGCTTGGGCGCTGCTGGTCGCGGGCTGGATCGGCATCGGCAGCTTCGCGTTGAACTTCGCGCCGTCGGTGAGCGCGGGTTTCGCGTTGATCGCGCTGTGGCTGTTCGGGCTGGGCGCCGCCGCGAGCGTGGCGACGCGCGGCGGCATGCGCCCGCTCGCGCTCGCGATCGCGCTGGGCGCCGCGGCGGCCGCGACGGCGGCCGGATTGGAGTGGACCGTGCGGGGCGGCGGCCTGGCCGCGCTGATGCTCGCGCTCGCCGGCTGGGCGGCGTTGACCGCGCTCGCATCGGGCGTGGTGCGCGGCTTGCGCGTGGCGCAGGCGGCCGCGCCCAGGCCGCCGGTCGTTCCCGCGAGCGTGGGCGCCCTGGTCGCGGCGTTTGCGCTGGGCGACATCGGCGACCTTCCGGCGCTCTCGATGCGCCTCGCGGCGTTCGTCGCCGCGACCGCCGTCGTCCTGGTGCTGCTGCAGAAACGCGGCGACGCCGGCGCGCGCGCGCGCGGCTGCCGCGCGGGCCTGTTCGATTGTTCTCTGCCCGCCTGGCCCGCAGGCGCATGGCGCGACATCGTGCAGTGGCCCACCTTGCTCGCGGGATTGGTCATGCTGCCCATGATGGCCGCGCTGCCGCTGCTCGCCGTCTGGTGCCGGGCCGAATCCGTGGCGACGCAGACGATGGTACTGGTGCATCTCGCGGCGATGTTCGGACCGGCCCTGCTGCTCGAGCAGCGGATCGCGCGCTGGTCGACGCGCGTCGTCTCGTCCGCGTGCGCGGCGCTGCTCGTGCTCGGCGCGATCGCGGTTGCGTGGGCGCCGGCGCCGCTCGACATGCTGGGCCTCGCCGCCGCGCACGGCGCCGCGTGGGGCATCGCATGGAGCGGACAGCTCTGGGCGCCCGAGCGCCGCGGCCGCCAGGGCGCGTCGCCGCTCTATGCAGCGGTCGGCTACGCGTTGCTGACGCTCGCGTTCGGCGCGATCGTCGAGTGGGAGGGCACGCGCGGCGTGGTCGCGGTCCACGTCGCGTTCGGCCTCGTCGCGGCGCTGGTCTGGGCCGGCGGATCTGCGGCGACGCTGAACGCCCTGCGCAAGCCGGGCTCGAAGCCGCTCGGATAGGCGTCGATCCAGCCGCCTGGTCGATGAGCGAGGTCGTCGTGGAGGTAGGCGTCGGCATTCACGGCAGCGCTTCTTACACTTCGAGAGCCTGACTTATCTCCCTGATACGGGAGTGGGTATGCACGGATCGCGAACCCTTGCGGCGCGCCGGCAATTCCCTCACACCTGCCGGCCGCATTGAGTCGCCTGTTTCTCACAATACCCTCCCCGAGGGGCGAGTGGGTCATTTGACCTTTGCGGCTACGCGGCCGTGCGCATCGGCGCGTTGCCGTTATCCGCAAGCCAGGCCCGCGCGGCCTCCTCGTGCGCGAGGTCGAAATGCCTGACCTCCGCGTGGATGAAATGATTCGCGATCGACGGTATGATCGACGCAATACCGCCCTCGGCCACGACGGCAACTTTCTCTATGTGCCGGTGATGCTCCTTGACGAACGTCAAGTGGGCGACCAGTGCGGCGAAATCCTTCCATCCTGGAAAACCATGACCGGCGAGTATCAATACGCCGTGCAGCGTCCCGTTCTTCGCCAGGTACGCGTCGACGAGGTGCTGAACGACCGTGAAATCCGACGCTTCGAGCGGCCCGTCGGGTTTCAGCAGAAGAATCCCTTCGTCGAGCCGCAATTCGTGGTTGAGCATGAGATGTCCTCCATGACCCGCGCGCGTTGCGCACGGCGCAGGGCGCGCTTCGGACCCGGAGCCGGAAATCGCTTACCGGTCCGTGCCGACCTTGATGTTGTTTTCAACAGTCACAACGCCCTTGGTAGCGCGCGATCTGAACGGCCCTGTCGGCCTCTGCGCTGGTTTCCGTGCCATATCGGCTGTAGAGTATTACCGCATGCTCAGGCGCGACTTGAGGTTGCCGTTCTCGTCGCTTACGACCACTTCGACGCGACGGTTCAACTGACGCCCGTGCGCCGTCTGATTGCTCGCAACCGGAAACGACTTGCCATAGGCGCCGATGGTCATGCGTGAGGCATCGACCCCACGCGCTACCAGCGCCGCCTTGACGGCTTCGGCACGGCGCCGGGAGAGCTCCATGTTGAACTGGTCCGAGCCCACGGAATCCGTATAGCCCTCGATGATGAGCCTCTTCTCCTGGAACCGGTTCAGGAACCCGGCCAGCTTGTCCAGTCGCGGGGTGGCCACCGGTTGCAGTTCGAAGCGGCCCGTTTCGAACAGCACGTCGCCCAGGGTCACGATCAGCCCGCGCTCGGTTTCGCGCGCTTCGATTTCGTTGAGCGCCGTCTGCAGAATGAGGACGCGCTCCTGCGCGCTCGCGGCTTCCAGGTTCGCCTGCAGCGCCTTCTGGCTTTCGGCGGCGGCGAGCCGGCGTGCCGCGTCGGCTTCGGCGCGCGCCATGCCCGCCGCTTGCGAGGATTGCGCTGCCTGCGCGCGGGCGACTTCCGCCTCGCGCGTGCGAGCTGCGAGGCGCAGGCGATCGACTTCGCGCTGCGTTTCGGTCAATTCATCGGTCGCGCGGCGCGCCGCGGCATAGTCCCGGGCCGTGCGTGCGCGCACCTGTGCAAGGTAGGCGTAGTGGTCGACTTTCTCGCGGTCTTCGCGCTCGCGCTGTGCGCGGTCGGCGCGGTCCAGCGCCTCTCGCGCGGTCTTGATTTCCAGCGGTGCTTTCGCGACGATATCGGGATTGGCCGCGACGGAATTCACTTCTGCACGGGCGGCTTCGAGTTTTTCGTTCGTGCCCGTCGTGGCGCAGCCCGCGATCAGCGTGGCGGAGACACCGGCGAGAGCGAGTGACGTGAAAAAGCTTTTCGTATTCATGGCATCACTCCTTTTCGAAAGCAGTCAACCGGGGTGGCGCGCGAGTTCTTCGCGCAACGAATTCAGGGCTTCGCGCACCTCGGCGACGGCCCGCTGGTTCTTCATCGCCTGGGCATGCGCTTCCGCGAGCCGCGCATCCGCCTCGGCCTCGTCGGCAAGGCGCCGCGCGGTCGCGTAGTGCATTTTGTTCATGGCCTGTTCGGCCTGGGAAATCTTGGCGCGCGCCTGATCGAGTTCGATTGGCGCCCATTGCGCGACTTCCGGCGTGCCGCCGGCGCGTTCCACGGCCTTGCGCGCGACGGCCATATGTTCTTTGGGCACGGGCGCCGTGGTGCAGGCCGCCAGCGACAGCAGCGCGATCGCGAAGCCGGCGCGGACAAAGGGTTTCGTCATGGCTTTTCTCCTCGTAACGGATCGCGGGCGGCCGGTTGGGCCGTCCCCGTGGTCATACTGGGCCACGCGATGCCGAAAGGATGTAGGAAATTGCTGAATCGAGAGTAGGAGATCGCTGTCGGACTGTGCGCTTGTCCGACAACGCCTGCCCGCGATGGTGCGCCGCCGTTGGCGCGCCAAGCGCGCTCGCAACTCTCCAGGCTGCAGCCGCCGCGGGCCCGACACTCCTGGGCCGGCATCGGGTCCCACCCGGGGACGGTCTATAAGCTGCGCGCGAGCCCAAGCGCCTCGCGCAATAAAGCCACGCGCGAGTTCAATGCGCCGGTGCCGCGGGTCACCAGCGCGACGGGCACCGGCGGAATCGGCGGCGCAAGTCTCACCCTGCGCACGCACGGGCCGCACGTGCGTGCCTGAATCGTCAGGGTCTCATCCTGGATACCGGACGAAACTACATCGAGATCGACCCCTCGCGAAACTCGGTGCGGTCGAGCCACGCGTTGACCAGCACCGGTCGGCCGGCCGCGTGGGCGGCGACGCCGCGCTGCTCGCCGCGGGCGAAGCGAAGCGCATGAACGGCATCAACAAGCTCGCCCTCGAAATGCAGGGCGTGCTGCTCCTCAAGCGCGCGCTCGTCTCGCTCAGCCGGGCAGGGGTGGACGAGGTAGCAGTCGTCCTCGGCCACCACGCCGAGGCACTCGAACGCAACCTGTTGACGCTCGGCCTTACGCGACGGCCCGCTTCTCGACCTCGGTCGGCGATACCGCGCCGATCTCGACGCGAAGGTCGCGCAGGCATTCCCGGATTTCCTTGAGGGTACGGTTCTCGTAAGTCCGCGCGGAAGGCGTGAGAAAGGACTCGAGCCTGAGCGCGAGCCGGCGCGGATTCGGTTCTCGGCGAATGATCATGACGCCGTCGGTGATGAGCGTCTGGATCAGCAGCTCCTTCTGGGTCTTGGCGTGAATGCCCTCGGCGAGCGGAAAGAACACGGCGTTGGCGAGCACGATGCCGTAGAGCGGCGAGGTCAGGGCGACCGGTATCGACTGCAGGATGACGTCCGGGTCGGAAATGCCCGCGAGCATGTTGATCAACCCGATCACGCTGCCGGCGACGCCGAATGCCGGCGCGAACAGGGCGCCCTGGCGGAACATGCGCTCGATCTGCGCGCGCCGCTGCTTGAAATGAAACATCTCGGTGTGCAGGATTTCCGAGAGCTCTTCGTCCTTGAAGCGGTCGATCAGCAGGCCAAGCGCCCGCTTGAGGAAGCTGACCGTGGACTGCTCGCTCACGGTCTCCACGGCGAGGATGCCGCTCTTGACGCTGGTGCTGCCAGAATACACCGCGACTTCGAGCATGGTGTTGATGATCTCGGCGGAAGTCGGGGGCGGGTGCCGGTACACGTTGCGCGTCACGCGCAGCGCCGTATGGATATCGGCGGCCGGATAGCACAGGTACATCGCCCCGAGGGTGCCGCAGGTCACAATGAGCAGTGCGACGCCGTTGAAGAACAGCGCGCCATGGCCTCCGGCGAAGAAGCTGGCAAAGAATATTCCGGTGAACACGGCCACCGCGATCCAGCTGTGCTTGTTCATTGGCCGACGGCTCCTTGGGCTCCCTGGGTCCTGCCGACGTCGCGGGTGAAAATGATCTCCACGCGCCGGTTGAGCGCACGCGCCTCCTCGTCGGTGTTGGCGGACACCGGCGCGAATTCGCCGCGGCCGATCACCATGAAGCGCGCGGGATCGATGCCGCCCGTGTCGATGAGATAGCGCGCCACGCGGCTCGCTCGGACCAGCGACAGTTCCCAGTTGCTCGGGAACACGGAGGTCTTGATCGCGCGGTCGTCGGTATGGCCGACGATATGAATGTCGTAGGGGGTCTGCCGGATGATCTGGGACAGACGATCGAGGAACTGCGTCACTTCGGGGCGCAGATCCGCCTTGCCCTGGGCGAAGAACATCGGACCCTGAACGCTCACCTTGACCGACTGGTCCTCGAGCAGTGCGATCTCCACGTTCTGCAGGTTGGATTCGCGCACCGCCTCGCGGCTGCGTGCGAGCACGTTGATTTGCGTCAGCGGTTCGACGCTCTTGTCCGGCGTCGGAACGGGAACCGGCTTCTCGACGATCTTCTCGATCTCGACCGGCTGCGGCTGCACTTGCACCTGCACTTGCACATCGCGCGCCTGCTGCTCCTTCTTCTTCTGCTCCCCGCGTCCATGAAGGGTCTGCGCCGCGAGCAGCGCGGCGAACAGCACGAACATGGTCATCATCAGGTCCGACCAGGGCACCGCCCAGTTGGCGCGCATGGTGTCGTCATCGAGCAGGCTCTCGCCGCCGTCGAACAGGCGTTCGCCGGAGGTCCGGCGTGCGGGCGCGGCGACATTGGGGGGAATCGGCCCGCCGGCGGGCGCGGTGACGTTCAGTTTGCGCATCATCCTCGGCCCAAGCATAGCGTGGCCGGGCGAGAGCGAAACCCGGAAACAAGGAGGCTATTGCGGCGGTAGTCGGGGGATTGGGCCGATCGGAGGGATGTTGCTACCGAGGCAGCGGCACGGAACTTCGCTCCGTTCCTCTCGATGGAGGAAGGTTGGGGAGAGCCAAGTATCCCTCATTGAGCGTTCGCTGCGTGAACTTGGCATCCCCGTACTCGGGTAATGCATTGGTCAAATTGAAACAACGTTCATTCCGAGAGACTTGGCGCTCGCGACCATCTCGTTGTCGAGACACAGAACGCCCTTCGCGCCCAGACTTGCGGCGATCGCGAGGTGAAGCGCGTCACCCGCACGCAACTTCAAAGAGTCGTCGCCCGCCAGCTCCGCCGCGCGGCGGAATTCCTCCCGCCCGGGAACGACGACCGTGCAATTTTTCTGCGCGAATTCGCGGACTCGGGAAGTGGCCTGTTTCGCCAGGGTCGCCGATGCGTGACCGGTGCGGACTTTCATCGCGGCGGCGGAGGCAAATTCGACCAGGGACCACTCGCTGATCGCCAGACGTTCATCTGTGGACTCGATCCAGTCCATGACGGCCTCGCTCATCGGTTCCCGAATGAAGATCGGGACCAGGGCGCTCGTGTCGACGTAGATCATCAGTAGCGGGCGCTGCGCCGCATGGTCGCGACTACCGGAGGCGTCTCCTTCTGCCGGACGAGGAATCGGCGCAGGCGGCGCACGTCGGCCTTGCCGACCGCACGGCCTTCGGGAACGAGGATCAGGCGTCCGTCGGACGAGACTTCCGCTAAGAGCATATCGCCCTCCGCGACGCCTATCCGCTTCGCCGACTCCGCCGGCAAGCGCACCGCGAGGCTGTTACCCCATCTCGATACCGTAAGTTCCATTCGGGCACGCTTTGTCGCCATCACTCTACCCAATGTATATACACGTATCTACATCGTAGCTGCCCACGCCGGCCTTGTCAATCCGGAGCGATCGCTCCCCTCCCGATGTCGCTACATCGAAATCGATCCCTCGCGGAATTCCGTCCTATCGAGCCGCGCGCAGGCCGGTCGCACCGAATTCGATGGCGTGGAGGTCGTACGACGCGCCGATTGGCCCGCTCAGCTCCGTCGGCAACGAGAGGATGGGCGTCATGCCCGCGCAACCTGTCCCCGCGAAAGCGGGGAGCGGGCGTCCGGCAAGCGGTGGAAATCTATGGATTCCCGGCCGGCAGTCGAGAAGTGCCCCTTCCCCTTGTCGGCGGGAGTGAAGAAATCAGGATTGTTCGAAGCTTCCGTGGTCGGCCGAGGTTCACCTTACGCGGCGAGGCGCGTCTCTTTCAGGTCGATCACCGGTATACCGAGATTCTTCAGCAGGCCGTAGAGCGTATCGATTTCCTCCTGCAGGGGCTTGGGCATCGGCGCGCGCATGAAGGGGTGCGGAATCAGCCCGCACAGCCAGGTCGCGGTTTTGTAACGGATGTGCAGCCGCCCCATGTCGGCGACGTATTCGTGAAGTTGCGACAAGCCGCCGTCCCAGATCCGGCGGGCCGTGTCGATGTCCTTCGCGTCCCAGGCTTCGAGGTGATTCAGCATCGGATCGAGCGCGAAGTTCCAGAACCCGGACAGGGTTCCGTCGAACATCCCGGTCGCCTTGTATTCGTGAAAGCGGGAGGCGAGCGCGCCCATCACCGCCACATGCCGGTCCAGACCGCGCAGACCCTTGGCGATGATGCGAAAGCCGTCGTACATGTACGTCATCTTCCAGCCGACGATGTTCTTCACCTCGCGGCAGATCCGCAGCGTGGCCCCGATCGGCAGGCCGGGATTGAACGGAGGCTTGGCGCCGCCGACCGGGTGGGTGACGATAGGCAGATCGACCGCGCGGTCCTGGGCGATGATCTGGTCGAGCCAGATCTCGGGATACGCGTCCGCGTCCCAGCACGAGGTGACGTCCTGCGCGCCGCCCGGCGGGGTCACGAAAATGCCGTCGACTCCGAGCGCCTTGCAGTCTTTCGCCGTCTCGACCGTTTCCTCGGTGGTGATCGCCCAGGTGCCGGCGATGACCGGGACCTTGCCGTTGATCTCCTCCATGGCGATTTCGAGCACGCGGCGCTTCTCCTCTCGGGTGAGATAGAAGATCTCGCCCGCTTCCGGATTGATGCACAGCCCGCCGCCCATGCGGACGAACTTCTCGTTGTCCAGAAAATGCCTCAGAAACCGGCGATAGGCACCCTCGTCGATCTTCATCTGGCGGTCGTAAGGGAGCAGGGCGGCGACGTAAAGATGGTCTCCGATGGTTTTCATGCGATTTCCTTTCGAATGCGACTTCGGGCCTGCGGGTGAATTCATGGCGATACGTCCTCCAACACGCGGCCCTTGGTCTCGACGGCGTACACCGCCGTGATGATGCCTGCGATCGCGGCAACGATGCCGAAGGCGAGGAACACGTTGGCCAGCCCGCCCCCGATCATCATGCCGACGACGCCCGGGCCGATCATCGAGGCGAGACGCAGCCAAGCGGTCGCGGTGCCGACGCCCATGGCCCTAGCCCGCGTCGGGTAGAGCTCGGGCGTATAGAGGTACACGCCGATCGACAGCACTGATGAAAAGAAGAAGGCGATGCTGACGAACACCAGTATGGACTGCGGCGTGCCGGCCCCCACGAACCAAAGCGCGCACAGCGCCGCCGCGGCGCCCGCAAAAGCGAGCGCGAACCACGGACGGCGGCCGAAATAGTCGATCGTGAGTGCGCAGGTCAGCGTGCCCAGCAAGCCGACCACCTGCGTGATCAGGCCGTATTGCAGCGACTGCTCGAGCGAAAGCTTGAACACGGTGCGATAGATCGTCGGCAGCCAGACGGTCAGGCCGTAGGTGATGAGATAGGCCGAAAACCAGATCGTCCACACGACCAGCGTGCGCCGCAGATACTGTGGCCCGAAGAGGTCGGCCCAGGAAGCGGGCCGCTCTTTGGTGGCGACGACCGCCTGCGCCGGGGGCAGCGGCTGGCCGGTCGCCTTTTCCGTCTCCCGCTCGATGTAGGCGATCGAGGCCTCGGCTTCGCTGTTGCGGCCGCGCACGGCAAGCCAGCGCGGGGACTCGGGCAGCAGGCGCTGCATGAACAGCGCCAGGATCGCCGGAATTGCGCCGATCAGGAACATGTAATGCCAGCCGAGATTGGGCACGATCCAGCGGCCGAGCAGGCCTGCGGCGACCAGGCCGATCGGGAAGATCAGTTCATACAGCAGCACGAACCGCCCGCGCCCTTTGGCGCGCGCGATCTCGCTGATGTAGACCGCGGCGATCGGAACTTCCCCGCCCAGGCCGAAGCCCTGGAGCGTGCGGAACACGAGCAGGGACTGGTAGTCCCAGGCGATCGTGCAGCCCAGGCTCATGACGGCGAACAGCATCACCGACCAGACCATGGACTTCACCAGTCCGAAGCGCTGCGCGAACCAGCCGAAGAGCAGCGCGCCGAACAACTGGCCCAGATAGCCCGTCGAGATCATGAAGCCGATCTGCGGCGGAGTGAGCTTCCATAGGGGCGCCAGCACCGGCAGCACGAACGCGATCGCTAGCGCGTCGAACGCATCGAAGAACGTGGCGACGCCGATGATGACGCGTACCTTGACGTGCCAGGCGGAAACCGGGAGCCGCTCGATCCTTGCAACGACTTCGTCGACCTTGGAATTTCCGCTACCGGAGTGAAGCGTGCCGCTGGTAACCATGGGATCCCTCCTTTAGACGCCTGTTGCCCCGAGATGGGTATATCGCCGTATATGTTTTGTATACAAACACTATACCTGCGGCGAACACCCGTCAACAATGGCTTATACTTTTTCAATTCAGTCGACCTGGATGAGCCACGTGCCCGGAAAATCGAAATCGACGAGAGAAAGAGGCGGCAAGGCGGCGGAACCGCCGAAGCTGACCGGCAGCAAGACCGTCTACGCCGCCTTGCGCAGGGCGATCATCAGCCTTGAGATCGAACCGGGCACGGTCCTCGATGAGGAGCAGCTATGCCGGCGCTACAAGGTATCGCGCACCCCAGTGCGCGAGGCCCTGATCCGCCTCAGCTCGGAGGGGCTGGTGGAAGGCCAGCCCAATCGCGGCGCGCGCGTATCGCCGCTGCAGCTATCCGACGTCATCGATCATTACGAGGCCATGGACGTGCTCATGCCGGTCGCGGGCCGGTTCGCCGCCGCGCGGCGAACCGATGCCGACGTGGCGATGCTCAAACAGGCGCTCGCGCGCTTCGAGACCGCCGTGCGGCGCGAGGACTTCGAGGGCATGATCGAATCCAACCACGACCTGCACGTCGCCATAGGCAACGCCGGGCATAACCGCTGCCTCGCGCGCGGCTACACGCAGATGCTCGGCGACAAGCTGCGCCTGGCGCAGCACGGCCTCACCCGCTCGGGCGAAGGTAAGGCGCGCGCCCTGGCGAAGCGGTTCGTGGAAACCGCACGCCGCTCCGCGAAGCTGGTGCGAGCAATCGAGCAAGGCAACGCCAGCGCCGCCGACGTGGCCGCGCGGGCCCTGAATGAATACGTACGCGGCCAGGTGATCGACGTGTTGAAAACAAGCGAGGGACGCGACGTGCCGCTGTCCGGCCCTGATGACCGGCTGCGTGACTTGGCGAGTGCAACACGGGGACTAAAGGGGCCAGGCTCGAATTGGTAATCGTGTTGGAACGCTCATAATTCGAGGCTGACCCCCTAAATGTCTTGCCGATAGACTCTGGTCGCGCCTTCCCACGCGTGCGCGCTTGGCTTCCAGACGACGCTACATCGAGATCGATCCCTCGCGGAACTCGGTCCGATCCAGCCACGCATTGAGGAGCACCGGCTTGCCGCGCGCCGCGGCGGCGCGCGCATCGGCGAGCAGGCCGGGCACACCGGCCATCGAATGCACACGCAGGCCGGTCGCGCCGAACCCCGCGGCCACGTCGTCGTAGGCCGAGCGCGCGAGCACCGTGGCGACGTCGTCGTGGAGCATCTTGACCTGCTCGCGGGCGATCTGCGTCCAGCCGGCGTCGTTGCCGACGACGGCGATGACCGGGATGCCGTGGCGCACGAAGGTGTCGAACTCGGTCATGCCGTAGCCGCAGGCGCCGTCGCCGTAGAGGATCCACACTTCCGATTGCGGCCGGCACAGCTTCGCGCCGAGGGCGAAGCCGGCGCCTACGCCCAGCGTGCCGAACACGCCGGGGTCGAGCCAGGAGAGCGGGCCGCGGGGCCGCAGCACGTACGAGGCGGTGGCGACGAAGTCGCCGCCGTCGGCGACGAACACCGCATCGTCGGCGGCGGTTGCGTCGATCGCGCGGCAGAGTGCGATCGGGTTGACGTGCTCGCCCATCGCCGCGGCCTGCTCGTCGATTCCGGCTTCGCGCGCTTGGTCGCGCGCGCGCAGTTGCGCGATCCAGCTTTCGTGCGGAGCGCCTGAAGACGAGGCGGTGGCGAGCTTTTGGAGGAACAGGCCCGCGTCGCCGATGGCGGCGATCGTGGGCCGGCGGTTCAGGCGCGCATCGCGCGCGCTGCGGTTGGCCGCGATCAGGGTGCTCGAGCGGCGGATGTGGCGGCCGTAGTCCAGGCGGAAGTCGCAAGGGACGCCGGCCAGCACGACGCAATCGGATTCGCGCAGCGCCTGGCGCCGCTGGTGGCGCATCTGCAGCGGGTGATCGCGGCCGAGCAGCCCGCGCGCCATGCCCGACAGGTACACCGGGATGCCCAGGCGCCCCACGGCTTCGGCGACGGCGGGCGCGTCGCCTCCGGCAAGCGCCTGGCTGCCGATCACGAGCAGCGGGCGCTCGGCGCGGGCGAGTGCGCGCGCCGCGGCGTCGATGCGCGACTGCGGGGGCGCCTCGGCGGCGACGTCGCGAGGCTCCAGCACGATCGGATCGCGGCTGCCGGTCAGCATCTTCTCGACGTGGCGGCGCAGGTACCAGCCGAGGAAGCGCTCGGCGAGCGAGTTGCCCTTGCCGGCCGCGCCCGCGTACCACTCGCGTATGGTCGCCTCCTCGTACAGCAGGTCCACCGGGCACTCGACGAACACGGGGCCGGGAACGCCTTCGCGCGCGACGGCGAAGGCTTCGGTGACGGCGGGGGCGAGGTCGCAGACGCGGCGCACGGTCTTGACGAGCTTCACGTGCGGCGCGACGAGCGGCCGCTGGTCGATGTCCTGCAGCGCGCCCCGGCCCTGCAGCGCGGTGGGTGCGGCGCCGCCGAGGATCACGAGCGGAGATTGCGCGAGTTGCGCGTTCTTGAGCGCGGTGATGGTGTTGGTGACGCCGGGCCCCGCGGTGACGGCGGCGACGCCGGGGATGCCGGTGAGCCGCGCGACTGCGTCGGCGGCGAAGACGGCGGTGGCTTCGTGGCGCACGTCGATGACGCGGATGCCGCGGGATTTGGCGGCGGAGAGGATGGGGGAGATATGGCCGCCGCAGAGCGTGAAGAGGAAGCGCACGCCGTGGGCTTCGAGTGCGGCTGCGACGCGGTCACCGCCGTGCATGGTGTTCTCGTGAAATGTCATTCCGAGGGCGGAGCCCGAGGAATCCGCTTTTGCGGTGATTCAAAAGCAGATTCCTCGCTGCGCTCGGAATGACAAGAGGGGAAGGCGTCATTGCTTGGCTGCTTGCTCGTTTGCCAGGGCTCTGAAATCCACCTTGCCGATCAGCGTGCGCGGCAACGCGGTGCGGAATTCGATTTCGCGGGGGCAGGACCACTTGATGAGCTGCGACTGGCAGTGCTCGATCAGCTCGCGCTCCAGCGCTTCGCCCGCCTTCGTCGGGTCTTTCGGGACGACGAAGGCCTTCACGCGCTCGACCTGCGCCGGATCGGGGACGCCGATGACGCAGGCCTCGGCGACCATCGGGTGCTTGTACAGCACCTCCTCGACCTGGGTGGGGTAGACGTTGAAGCCCGAGGACTTGATCATGCGCTTCAGGCGCAGCACGAAGTAGAAGAAGCCGTCCTCGTCCCTGCGGCCGATGTCGCCGGTGTGCAGCCACGTGCGGCCGTCGGCGTGGACGCGCAGCGTCTTCGCGGTGGCTTCCGGGTCGTCGAGGTAGCCGAGCATCACGGCCGGCCCCGAGAGGCAGATCTCTCCCTCTTCGCCGGGCGGAAGCTCCTCGACGCTGTCGGGACGGCAGATCTTCGCCAGCATGTCGGGAAAGGGCACGCCGATGCTGCCCTCGCGGTACTCGGTGACGGGCATGGCCATGATCGCGGTCACCGCCTCGGTGAGCCCGTAGCCTTCGAGCAGCCGCACGCTGCCGCCGCGCGCAGAGACGAGCGCCTCGAAGCGTTCCTTCACGGGGCGGGGCAGCGTGTCCGCGCCGGAGAACGTCGCGCGCAGGCAGGAGAGGTCGGCTGTCGCGAGCGAGGCGTCGCGCGAGAGCGCGTCGAACAGCGTCGGCACGCCCACGACGAGGTTCGGGCGCTTCGTGCGCAGCAGCTTCGCCACCGTCTCGGCGCTGAACATCGGCACCAGGATCGACGTGCCCCCGCCCATGAACATCGCGTTGATGCACACGCCCAGGCCGAAGCCGTGGAAGATCGGCAGGATCGCGAGCATCGAATCGCCTTCGCGCATGCTGCCCCAGGTCGCGGCCTGCATGCCTTCGGCGATCAGGTTGCGGTTCGAGAGCAGGATCCCCTTCGGCGTTCCGGTGGTGCCGCCGGAGAAGAGGATCGCCGCGGGGTCGTGCGTTCCCGCGATGCCCGTCGTGGCACGGGGCGCGCTCGCGTTCTGCTGCGCCATGAGGTCCGACCACCACGCAACGGCAGGATCGGCGGGCACCTTCGGGATCTTGCGCCCCTTGGTGAGCCAGAAGCCGAACTTCTTCACGGCGGACAGGTAGTCGGGGATGCGCGCGAGGATGAGGCGCTCGAGCGGGGCGTCCTTGCGCGCCTCGGCGAAGCGCTCGTAGAAGGCGTCCAGCGTCAACGCGATGCGGGCCCTGCTTCCCTTCAGGTAGCGGGCGATCTCCGGGGCCGTGGAGAGTGGATGGATCATCGCCGCGACCGCGCCGAGCTTGTTGGCGGCGTAGAAGGCGATGACGCCGGCGGGGGAGGTCGGCATCGAGATCAGGATGCGCTCGCCCGATTTCATGCCGAGCGCGGCGAGCGCGTCCGCGCAGCGGTCGATCGCGGCGATCAGATCGCGGTAGCTCGAGGTGGTGTCGAGGAAATCCCAGGCGATCGCCTCCGGGATGCGGCGCGCGGTCGCGGCGAGAGCCTCGTAGAGCGTGACCTCGGGATAGTCGAGCGACGCCGGCACGTCGCCGTAGAACCGCAGCCAGGGCCGATCATCGGGCATGGCTTCCCCCCTTTTGCATGCATGATACCGCTGCGCGCTGGCCGCGGCCACGGTACACTGCGCGGCTTTTCAGCGAACCTGTCCGCATCGATGACGCAACCCACCCCCTACGAACTGCTCGGCGGCGAGGCCAAGGTGCGCGCGCTGGTCGAGCGCTTCTACGACCTGATGGACATCGAGCCAGAATTCCGGGGCGTGCGCAAGCTGCACCAGCCCGGCTTGGCGAGCGCGCGCGAGAAGCTCTACCTGTTCCTGTCGGGCTGGTTCGGCGGGCCGCAGCTCTACGTGCAGAAGCACGGACACCCGATGCTGCGCGCGCGCCACCTGCCGTTCGCGATCGGCGAATCCGAGCGCGACCAGTGGGTGGCCTGCATGACCCGCGCCATGCGGGAGGTGGGCGTCGAGGAGAAGCTGCGCGAGCGGCTCGCGCAGGCGTTCTTCCAGACCGCGGACTTCATGCGCAACCGCGCCGGGTAGCGCGGCGATATACTCGCTTCGCATGAACGAATTCCTGCTGCTGTTGGGCGTGGCCCTGGTCGCGTTGCTCACCCTCGTGCTGCTGTGGCGCATGAGGGCATTGGCGCGCCGCGTGGAGCAGATGCCGCAGTCGCTGCTCGCGACGCTGGAGGAAAAGCACCGCGAGATGTTGAAGGACATGCACGACGGCCTCGCGCGGCAGGGCGATCGCCTGGGCGGCAGCTTCAACGAATCCGCCGAGCGGCTGCGCGGCACGCTCGGCGAGGAGCTCAAGCAGACGCGCGACACGCTTCACGCGCTGCGCCTGTCGCTCACGCAGGACCTCGGCCAGAGCCGCGAGGCGATGGCGCAGAAGCTCGCGGATACCACGCAGGCGCTGACCGCGAAGGTCGAAGAGCGCCTGGAGCAGATCTCGGGCAAGGTGAGCGAGCGCCTGGACGAAGGCTTCAAGAAGACCAACGAGACCTTCATCAGCGTGATCCAGCGCCTGGCCACGATCGACGAGGCGCAGAAGAAGATCGAGGGCTTGACGGGCAGCGTCGTCAGCCTGCAGGAGCTGCTCGGCGACAAGCGCTCGCGCGGCGCCTTCGGCGAGGTGCAGCTCGAGGCGCTGGTGCGCAACGTGATGCCGCCCTCCGCGTTCGAGATGCAGTACACGCTTTCCAACGGCAACCGCGCCGACTGCGTGCTGAAGCTGCCGGACCCGACGGGCCTGGTGGCGGTGGACTCGAAGTTCCCGCTGGAGAACTACCACAAGATGTTCGACTCCGAGGCGAACGCGGCCGACCGCGCGCTCGCGCAGAAGGCGTTCAAGCTCGACGTGCGGCGCCATGTGGACGCGATCGCCGGCAAGTACATCATTCCGAACGAGACCTCGGACGGCGCGGTGATGTTCGTTCCGGCGGAGGCGGTGTTCGCGGAAATCCACGCCTACCACAGTGACGTCGTCGACTACGCGATCGGCAAGCGCGTCTGGATCGTCTCGCCGACCACGCTGATGGCGGTGTTGAACACCGCGCGCGCGGTGCTGAAGGACGTCGAGACGCGCAAGCAGGTGCACGTCATCCAGGAAGCTCTGGTGCGCCTGGGGGCGGACTTCCGAAGGTTCGACGAGCGCATGAAGAAGCTCGCCGACCACATCCGCCTGGCGCACCAGGACGCCGAGGACGTGCAGACGAGCAGCCGCAAGATCTCGCAGCAGTTCTCGCGCATCGAGGCGGCCGAGATCGAGCAGGTCGAGAAGATCGAAGAAAAGGAGCCCGAGGATCCATGAAGCCCATACCCGCCGGCTACGTCGGCCGCTACGCCGTCGTGCCCGAGTACAAGCACACCGCCGAGGCGATCGGCAACATCGGCGTGAAGGTGGTGTCCACGCCGCACCTGATCGGCTTCCTCGAGATGGCCTCGCACAACGCGCTGATCCCGCATTTCGAGCCGGGCGAGGCCTCGGTCGGAACGCGCGTGTCGATCGAGCACGTCGGCGCCGCGGCGATCGGCGTGAGCGTCGAGTGCGAGGCGCTGGTGAAGGAAGTGCGCGGCAAGCGCGTCACGTTCGAGGTGGTCGCGCGCCAGAAGGGGCGCGAGATCATGCGCGGCACGCACGAACGCGCGATAGTGATGCTCGAGCCGTTCCTGGAGCGCCTGCGCGCCGAGGGCGCGCAGTAGCACGCCTGCGCGCGGAGATCGCGCAGCGGCGGTTTTCAGTCAGCCCAGAGCGTAAATACGTTGATGCCCTGCTTTTCGAGCCGCTTGCGGCCGCCGAGCGAGGTGAGCTCGTGCACGAAGCAGCATTCCTCCACCTTGCCGCCGAGCTCCCGGATGAGCTTCACGGCGGCCTCGGCGACGGCGCCCGTGGCGAGCATGTCGTCGACCAGTACGACCCTCTCCCCCGCGGCGATGCAGTCGACGGCCATCTCGATCGGCTCGGAGGAATGGCCGAATTCGTGCTCGCCGCTGATGGTCTCGCCCGGCAGCTTGCCGAGCCTGCGCACTGGTACGAAGCCCGCGCCGAGGGCGCTCGCCGGCGCCGATCCGAGGACGA
>Ga0082335_1005338_pt1 | contig 17874 bp, 16 predicted proteins | sample Subgrocontami58m_FD_72375 | JGI IMG/M metagenome (GOLD analysis project Ga0082335, IMG submission 72375) | Subsurface groundwater microbial communities from S. Glens Falls, New York, USA - GMW37 contaminated, 5.8 m (SPADES assembly) (version 2) ... | reverse complement strand
TTGGCGACAGTCCGCCGCTATTCCCGGTCCCGCTTCGGGTCTTCCGCGACCTGTCCGATGCCCGGGCGCGCAACTTGTTGCGGGCACTGTTGGGCTGGCAAAAGGTTCAGCCACCCGACGAGCGCCGCCTGAAGGAATTCGTGCGGCAGTTACAAACCGCCGGCAACGACCGGTATCCGCGAATCGATCTGGACGGTTATTCGCTTTGGCGCGAAGCGGGCGGACTGTGCTTCGCCCACCGTACCTAGCTTTCCGTCGAGCCGCCGAGTGCGCCCAGAACTTGTGATAATTCGACTGCCGAGCGCACCTGCATTTTTTCGAAAATGTGGGAACGATGAACCTCGACGGTACGCATCGCAATCCCCAGTTCGTCGGCAATGACCTTGTTCAGCTTGCCCGCCAGAATCCGCAGCATCACTTCGTGCTCGCGCTGGGTCAGTTGATCGAGCTTTTGTCGCAGCAGGCGCGCCGAGCTTTCCCTGGCGCAGCGCCTGGCGTCATGCTCGATCGCCGCCAGCACTTTATCCACCAAGGCGTTGTCATCGTATGGCTTTTCGATGAAATCGAAGGCTCCGTCCTTGAGTGCCTGTACCGCCATGGGTACGTCGCCGTGTCCGGTCAGGAATATCACTGGGAGACTGCAGCCCAGCGCCCGCAGGCGGTCGAAAAGCTCGATGCCGCTCATCCCCGGCATGCGAACGTCGAGCAGAAGGCAGCCGCACAGATCGGCGCTGGCGCCGGACAGGAAAACCGCGGCCGAATCCCATGCCTGCGAATGCACACCGCGCGATTTCAGCAGCCACTGCAAGGCATCGCGTACCGCCGGATCGTCGTCGACGACATGCGTGATTACATTGTTCATTGGCTGGCCAACGGCAACAATATGCGAAACACGGTGCCTCCTCCCGGATTGACCTCGAACACCAGGCGCCCCCGATGATTTTCGACCACCGAGCGGCAAATTGCCAGCCCCATGCCCATGCCTTCCGGCTTCGTCGTGAACAGCGGATCGAAAAGCTTTTCCGCGACCTTGCTATCGATGCCACAACCCCGATCGGCAATGCTCAGTTGCGCATAGCCATCCGCGCTGGCCAGCGAGATGGTGATCTGTCGTGAATCGGCGGCGATTTCCCGCATCGATTCGACCGCATTGCGCAGCAGATTGAACAGCACCTGTTCCAGGAGTACCGGGTCGCCCTCGATCACGGCGCGGTGCGCAAGGCGCAGGCTTACACGAACGCCTTTTTGCCGCAAATCGGCATCGATCAGTGCCAGGGCGGCATCGATTCGCTCCGCCAGATCGACCGCTTCGATGCGATGTTCGCTGTGCCGCGCGAGATTGTAGATTCTGCGGATGACCTGTCCCGCCCGCCGCGACTGGTCAACCGCCTTGTCCAGCGCGGGTATGACATCGCTTGCCGGCGCCTGGTCGCGCAGCAGATTGACCGCGCCGGTACAGTAGCTGGAGATCGCGGCGAGCGGCTGGTTCAATTCATGCGCGATGCTTGACGCCATTTCTCCCATGGCAACGAGACGAGCCGTGGACTGCAGGCGCTCCTGTTGCTGGCGGGCCTTCTCGTCGGCCAGCTTGCGATCGGTGATGTCCACCATCGATCCCATCCAGCCGAAATGCCGTCCCTGGGCATCGATCAATGGCGCTTCGTGTATCAGCACGTCGATGAATTTTCCGTCGCGACGCTTGAACTTGAGCTCAAAGCCTTCCTCGGGACCTTCTCCGGCCAGCACGCGATCATGGATCGCTCGCGTTTCATCGAGGTAGTCATCCGCCCAGTAGGGCATTGGCGGACGATGGCCGATCAACTCCGTCGCGGACCAGCCGACCATGCGGCAAAAGGCCGGATTGACATAAATTATTTCGCCATCCAGGTTGCGCGCCCGCATGCCGGTGTCCAGCGAATCCTCCATGGCCTTGCGGAAGGCATGCTCCCGTCGCAACTGTTCTTCCACAGCCTGTCGCCGCAGCACGTGACGGCGCAGAATCCAGAGGCTCCAGAGCACGACCATCGCCAGGACCACCAGGCTCGCCGAAAGCAGAACGCTGGCCAGCGGCCTGGGCGCATGGTAGGGCACGGCGTGCAGGGCAAGTCCCCACCCGGGCGGGTCGAAGCTGACCTGATAGCCCTCGTCGGTCACTGCGGACTCGACTTTCGAGCGGGTTCCGAGAACCTTCCCGGCGTCACCGATCACGCTGATCCGATAACGCTCAGCAAGCCACCAGGGAACGCTGTCACCGAGCAGGTCGCGAAGTCGATAGATACCCACCGCGACGCCGGCAATCCTGCCCTCGCGGGAAACCGGTACATGTACCTCGAACTGCCAGTCATTGGTGAAGAAGGGATAGGGTGCGCCGTACACCGGCTTGCCGAGTGAGCGGGCCAGGCGAAAGCTCTGCCTGGAGGGAATGGCGTCGATGGTTTCGTCCACCAGGGTTTGGTCCATGGTGGATGGATGTGCCAGGCGCATGTTTCCGTCCTGATCCAGCCAGATCAACTGGCGCAAACCACTTTCGAATCCGAACACGGTACGGGCGAAAGATTCAAAGGCCTTTGGGTCGGTGGTATGTGCGGCATCGATGCGCCCGAGCAATTCTTCGTTCCGGGTCAAATGAAAGCGCAGGTTCTGCTCCAGCCACAGCACGTCGCTGATCAGCGTGGCGCGTCGTTCTTCGTCGTCCGCCCGATCGGACATCCAGAGCAGGAGGCCGACACCTCCGACGAAGAGTATGAACGCCAGCCGCGGCAACACCCACAGCCAGCGCCACCGGGCGATGCGTTCCGTTGAATGCGGCGGAGCCAGGAATTCCATGCCGCCATGTTAGCGCGCCATTGCATGCGGAACCGGGATTTGCGGAAATCCACAATTGGCACACCGGAAGCGGTTGGTCAAAATGATGGTCGTGCCGCGTATGGAGTGGTAGCCTTGCGCGACAAGTTTTTCAAACAACCCAGACAGGAGGATCCAAATGAAGGTTCGCAAACTACTCGTCGGCCTGGTTGCCGCGACATTTTCGGCCATCGCACTGGCGCAGGCGCCGATCGTGATCAAGTTCAGCCACGTTGTGGCAGCCGATACGCCCAAGGGCAAGGCCTCGGAGTTCTTCGCCAAGAAGGCGGCGGAACTGACCAAGGGCAAGGCCAAGGTCGAGGTCTATGCCAACAGCGCCTTGTACAAGGACAAGGAGGAGATGGAGGCGCTGCAACTCGGCGCCGTGCAGATGTTGGCGCCATCACTGGCCAAGTTCGGACCGCTGGGCGTCAAGGAATTCGAGGCATTCGATTTCCCCTACATCTTTGACGACACCGCGGATCTGCACAAGATCACGCAGGGTCCCATCGGTGCCGCCATGCTGGCCAAGCTGGAGCCGAAAGGTATCAAGGGTCTGGCCTTCTGGGATAACGGCTTCAAGTCCTTTTCGGCCAACACGCCGATCAAGACCCCGGCCGACCTCAAGGGCAAGAAGCTGCGCATCCAGTCGTCAAAGGTGCTCGAGGAACAGATCCGGTCTGTCGGCGGCTTGCCGCAGGTGATGGCTTTCTCCGAGGTTTATCAGGCACTGCAGACCGGTGTTGTCGATGGTACCGAGAACCCGATCTCAAATCTCTTCACCCAGAAGATGCATGAGGTGCAGAAGCATCTGACCCTGACCAATCATGGCTATCTCGGCTATGCGGTCATCGTCAACAAGAAGTTCTGGGAAGGGCTGCCCGCCGATGTGCGAGGCCAGCTTGAAGCGGCCATGAAAGAGGCCACCGCCTACGCCAACAAAATCGCCCAGGAAGAAAACGACCACGCGCTCGAAGGCGTGAAGAAGAGCGGCAAGACGGCCGTCTATGTGCCGACCAAGGACGAGCGCCTGGCGTTCAAGAAGGCGATGGCGCCGGTGCACGCAAAGATGGCCGACCGTGTTGGCAAGGACCTGCTGCAGTCCATTTACAAAGAGACCGGCTTCGATCCCAACAAGCTGTAAGGCCAGATTTCGCAAACCGCCGGCGCCATGAGGGGTCGGCGGTCGCGATGCCCAATTCACTCGCTACCAACCCCGGGGAGCATTTTCAATGAAATTTCTCGATCATCTTGAGGAGTGGCTCATCACCTTCCTCATGGGCGCCGCGACGCTGATCATTTTTGTCGCTGTCGTCCATCGCTATGCCGCGAGCGCGAATATCCCGGGTTTGCAGGACTGGTTGCTGTCCTTGAGCCTAAGTTGGGCGCAGGAACTGACCATCATCATGTTCGTCTGGATGGCGAAGTTCGGCGCCGCCTACGGCGTGCGCACTGGCATCCACGTCGGGGTCGATGTGCTGATCAACCGCCTCGGTGACAGGAACCGCAGCCGGTTCATCATCTTCGGCCTCGCCGCCGGAGCGCTGTTTACCGGCATCGTGGGGACCCTGGGTGCCCACTTCGTTTGGGAAAACGGTGCCCACTATGCATTCTTGAAGCTGGCCGGCATGCCTGTCGGCGACATACCCGAAGGTCCAACCACGCCTGACCTGGAGTGGCCCACCTGGATCGTCTATTCCGCGATTCCACTGGGCAGCAGCCTGATGTGCTTCCGCTTTCTTCAGGTCTTGGTGGGGTTTGTCAAGACGGGCGATCTGCCTCACCACGATCACGGCCACGTCGATGGTCTCGAGGACGAAACTCCGCCGGTCGACGTCAACCCCTACGAAATGGACGACAACCTGCACATGCGCGACCTCAAGCACACGATGGTGGGCGACAACCGTCGCACGTCAAACGTTCCGACGGATCCCGATCGGCGCAAGCAGGATCTCGGAGGAGAGCCGAAATGAACGCCACCATCATCTTCGTGTTGCTGCTGACCCTGATGCTGACGGGCATGCCGATTTCGATTTCTCTCGGCCTTACCGTTCTGAGCTTTCTCTTCCTGTTCACCCAGGTGCCGCTGGAGTCGGTGGCACTGAAGCTTTTCACCGGTATCGAGAAGTTCGAGATCATGGCGATCCCCTTCTTCATCCTGGCCGGCAACTTCCTGACCCACGGCGGGGTGGCGAAACGCATGATCCGTTTTGCCTCGTCGATCGTCGGTCACTGGTACGGCGGCCTCGGTCTGTCAGGCGTGCTGGCCTGCGCCTTGTTCGCCGCGATTTCCGGTTCTTCGCCGGCAACCGTGGTGGCAATCGGCTCGATCCTGCTGCCGGCCATGGTCAAGGCGGGCTTTCCGAACAAGTTCGGGGCGGGTGTGATCACGACCTCGGGTGCCTTGGGCATCCTGATCCCGCCCTCGATCGTCATGGTGATGTACTCGGTGGCGACCAATACCTCGGTCGGTGCGCTGTTCATGGCAGGTGTCGTGCCGGGGATTGCGCTGGCGATGGTTCTGGGCGGGGTGACCTACTACCGGGCACGGAAGTTCGACTATCCGCGCCTGCCCAAGGCCACATTTCCGGAGCGCCTGAAGGCATTCAAGGAGTCGGCCTGGGGCTTGCTGCTGATCATCATCGTGATGGGCGGCATCTACTCTGGCATGTTCACGCCAACCGAAGCGGCGGCCATGAGCGCGGTCTATGCTTTCTTTGTTGCGGTCTTTGTCTACAAGGACCTCGGCATGAAGGACGTGCCGCGCGTGCTGCTGAACTCGGCCAACATGTCGGCGATGCTGCTCTACATCATCACCAACGCCGTGCTGTTCTCCTTCATCATGACCAACGAGAACATTCCGCAGGCCCTGGCGGATTGGATGCTGGGCCACGGCCTTGGCATGATCACCTTCCTGCTTGCCGTCAATATCATCCTGCTGTTGGCCGGCAACTTCATGGAGCCCTCGTCGATCGTGTTGATCTTCGCGCCCATCCTGTTCCCGGTGGCTATCAAGCTGGGCATCGATCCGGTGCACTTCGGCATCATCATGGTGGTGAACATGGAAGTCGGCATGTGTCACCCGCCTGTTGGCCTCAATCTCTATGTGGCTTCGGGCATCACCAAGATGGGCATCACCGAATTGACCGTCGCGGTCTGGCCTTGGCTGTTGTCGATGCTGGGCTTCCTGGTGGTGGTGACCTACTGGCCCGGCCTGTCGATCTGGTTCCCGAAGTATCTCGGCATGATGTAGCGCAATCGCGGTTTCGTGACAAAGGCCCGGCATCGTCCGGGCCTTTGTCTTTTGTCGTGGGTCGAGCGCGGAATCGACCAAGAAACTGAGCTAAAATATCAAGTTAGCCTTGAATCTGCTCAAAATCTGTATTTCAACCTGTTCTGGAGAATGTAATGGCTGTAGAACGTACGCTGTCGATCATCAAACCCGATGCAGTTGCAAAGAACGTGATCGGCAAAATCTATTCCCGCTTCGAGACCAATGGTCTCAAGATCGCCGCATCCCGCATGGTTCACCTTTCGCGCAAGGATGCGGAGGGTTTTTACGCGGTGCACAAGGATCGTCCTTTCTTCAAGGATTTGGTCGAGTTCATGATCTCGGGGCCGGTCATGGTCCAGGTACTTGAAGGCGAAGGCGCCATTGCCAAGAACCGCGACCTGATGGGTGCTACCGATCCCAAGAAAGCGGCTGCCGGAACGATCCGCGCCGACTTTGCCGACAGCATCGACGCCAACGCGGTTCATGGCTCGGATGCGGCGGAAACCGCGGCGGTCGAGATCGCCTATTTCTTTCCCGCGCTGAACGTCTATTCGCGCTGATCCGGCATGCCCGTCAATCTCCTCGATTTCGATGCCGAAGGCCTGACCGCCTGGTTTGCGCAGCAGGGCGAAAAGCCCTTCCGCGCCCGCCAGGTGCTGCGCTGGATACATCAACGCGGGGAGGGCGACTTTTCGGCGATGACCGACATCGCCAAGTCGCTGCGCGAAAAGTTGCTGGCGGCGGCCACCGTGTCGCCGGCGCCGACTCTCAGCGACACGCTGTCAGATGATGGCACGCGCAAGTTCCTGTTCGATGTCGGCAATCGCAATGCGGTGGAGACCGTCTTCATTCCCGAGGACGATCGCGGCACGCTCTGCGTGTCGTCGCAGGCGGGATGTGCGCTCGAATGCGCGTTCTGCTCCACGGGCCGCCAGGGTTTCAACCGGAACTTGAGTACGGCCGAAATTATCGGCCAGTTGTGGCAGACCAACCGTGCCCTCGGCAGGCATGCGGAGGGCGACCGGCGTGGCGAGCGGATCATCAGCAACGTGGTGCTGATGGGCATGGGCGAACCCCTGGTGAACTTCGACAACCTCGTGCCGGCCCTGCGCCTGATGCTCGACGACAACGCCTACGGCTTGTCGCGGCGGCGCGTGACGGTGTCGACCTCCGGCATCGTTCCGGCCATGGACCGGCTGGCCGAGGCCTGCCCGGTGGCCCTGGCGGTATCACTGCATGCGCCGACCGATGGTCTGCGCGACAAACTGGTGCCGATCAATCGGAAGTATCCGCTGGCCGAACTGATGGCCGCATGCCGGCGTTATCTGGTCCATGCGCCACGCGACTTCATCACCTTCGAATACGTGATGTTGGATGGCGTGAACGACAGCGACGCCGATGCTCGCGCATTGCTGCATCTGGTGCGCGACGTGCCCTGCAAGTTCAATCTGATTCCCTTCAATCCCTTCCCCGCTTCCGGTTTCCGTCGCTCGTCGGCGGAGCGGGTAAGGCGCTTCGCGGCAATCCTGATCGAAGCTGGCATCGTCACCACTACGCGCAAGACGCGCGGCGAAGACATCGATGCCGCATGCGGGCAACTGGCCGGCAAGGTGCAGGACAAGTCGCGGCGGCTGATGCGCGCTGCGGAAATTGCCGTCGGAAAGTCTGGCACGGTGGCCGGAATGGAGCTGCACACATGAACAAGACGCTCGCCCTATCTTTCTTGGTGTTCCTGCTGGCTGGTTGCACGCTGACGGGATCCGGGTCCGGGCCGGGCGCCCAGCAGGCGGTTTCCGCCCAGCCCGCCGAGAACGAGCAGCAGCAGCGCGCCAAGGTGCACACCGAGCTGGGATCGCTGTACATGCTCGACGGCCGTTCCGCGATCGCGCTCGAGGAAGCACGCATTGCCCTCTCGGCGGATCCCAACTACGCTCCCGCCTACAACCTGCTGGCCCTGACCCACATGGTGCTGGATGAAACCAGACTGGCTGAGGACAACTTTCAGAAGGCCCTGAGCCTCGCGCCCGGCGATCCCGAGATCAACAACAACTACGGCTGGTTTCTGTGTCAGAGCGACCGTGCATCGCAGTCGATCGCCCATTTCATGAAGGCGGCGAAGAATCCGCTCTACACGACACCGACCAGGCCCTTTACCAATGCCGGCATCTGTTCGCTGCAGCTCAAGGACGACAAGGCGGCCGAAGATTATCTCCTTACCGCCTTGCGCCTTTCGCCCACGAATACCCAGGCGTTGTTCTGGCTGGCGGACATTGCCTACCGTCAGGGGCGCTATCCCGTGGCGCGACAATGGACCACCGATATCGAAAGAATGATGGAGCCCACCGCCGAGGTGATCTGGCTGGCTCTGCGCATCGAGCGCAAGCTGGGAAATCGGGACGCGGAATTGCGTTACGCCACGCAATTGCGCCGGCGTTTTGCGGCTTCGCCGGAACAGCGCCTGTTGTCCCAGGGACAGTACGAGTGAGCGAAAGCCTCGACGCCGATGCCCTTCTTCCCGTCGCCGAATCCTCGCCGGCGGAGGACTCCACGCCGCCGGAATCGATGACGCCGGGAGCCGTGCTGCGCCGTGCGCGAGAGATGCGCGAGCAGTCGATTCCCGACGTGGTGCAGGTAATACGTTTCAGCGCACGGCAAATCGAGGCGCTGGAGCGGGACGATTACGCCAGCCTGCCGGGACCCACCGCGGTGCGCGGATTGGTCCGCAACTATGCCAAATTCCTCAAGCTGGATCCGACGCCGCTCCTGGCGCAGCTGGATCCGGCGGTCCCGGTGCCCGAAGCCGATGTGCGCCCGCCGACCAACATGGGCGAAGCCGAGCAGCGCACGATTGTCGAAAGGCTGCCTTTTCGCTACCTTGCCATGGCCGCTGCCCCCGTTTTTTTGCTGGTCCTGGCGGCTTACCTGTACCTGGGGCTGCCGGGCAGCGAGGGGCTGATGCAGCAACTGCGCGAGCCGGACGGTCCTCCGACCGTGGTGGCTCCGGCCCCCTCGGCGACTGATTCTGGAGCGGCGCCGGTGCTTGCGCCGACTCCCGCGGTGGTTGCGGACGGATCGCCCGCAGCCATGGTGGCCTCTGCCGGTCCGCCTCCTGCGGGAAGTCTGCGCATCGAATTCGACGACCGTTCCTGGATCGAGATTCGCGACACCACGCAAAGAGTCCTCTATTCAGGCGAGTATCCGGCAGGCACGCGCCACAATGTCGAAGGCAAGCCGCCCTATCAGGTCTGGATCGGCAGGGCCTCGGGCGTGCGCCTGTTCATGGATGAGCGCAGCATCGATCTCAAGCCGCATACCCGCGAAGAAGTCGCACGGTTTACGCTGGAATGAGCGAGAACGACAAAGTTCGGTCGGCGCGGCGCCCGAGCCGGCTGGCCATGGTGGCGGGAGTCGGCGTTGGCGGCGCGGCGCCGGTCGTGGTCCAGTCGATGACCAACACCGATACCGAGGATGTCTTCGCCACGTCGATGCAGGTGGCGCAACTGGCCCGAGCGGGTTCGGAACTGGTGCGCATCACGGTCAATACGCGGGAAGCCGCCGCCGCCGTGCCGAAGATTCGCGAACGCCTGGCGCAGATGAACGTCGATGTGCCGCTGATCGGCGATTTTCATTTCAATGGCCACAAACTGCTGGCGGAATATCCGGAATGTGCGGCAGCGCTGGCCAAGCTGCGCATCAATCCAGGTAACGTCGGCAAGGGTGCGCGGCGCGACGAGCAGTTCGCGCAACTGATCGAGATCGCCTGCCGCTTCGACAAGCCGGTACGCATCGGAGTGAACTGGGGCAGCCTCGACCAGGCGCTGCTCGCCCGCGTCATGGACGAAAACGCGAAGCGGCCCGAACCCAAGGATGCCACCGAGATCATGCGCGAGGCGATGGTGACCTCGGCGCTGGAATCGGCCGTGCAGGCCGAAGCGCTCGGGCTGCCTGGCGACCGCATCGTCCTGTCGTGCAAGGTTTCCGGCGTGCAGGACCTGATCGCGATTTATCGCGAGCTGGCGTTGCGCTGCGATTACCCGCTGCATCTGGGGCTGACCGAGGCCGGTATGGGCAGCAAGGGCATCGTGGCGTCCACCGCGGCCCTCGGCGTGCTGTTGCAGGAAGGCATCGGCGACACCATACGCGTCTCGCTGACGCCCGAACCCAATGGCGACCGCACGCGCGAAGTCATCGTCGCCCAGGAGATCCTGCAGACCATGGGCCTGCGCGCCTTCACGCCGCTGGTTGCGGCTTGCCCCGGCTGCGGACGGACCACCAGCACGGTATTCCAGGAGTTGGCGCAGGACATCCAGACCTATGTGCGCGAGCGCATGCCGGAATGGCGCCTGCAACGCGTCGGTGTCGAGAACATGACGCTGGCGGTGATGGGCTGCGTGGTGAATGGCCCCGGCGAAAGCAAGCACGCCAGCATCGGCATCTCGCTGCCCGGCACCGGCGAGGCGCCAGTTGCTCCGGTGTATGTCGATGGCGAGCGCGTGGTCACCCTGCGCGGCGAAAACATATCCGCGGAATTTCGTCAGATCGTTGACGACTATGTTTCCAGGACGTATCCGGAAAGAAATTAGCAACTGATTGTCATGAGCCAGACACTGCAAGCCATCCGCGGCATGAATGACATCCTGCCGGCCGACGCCGAACTCTGGGAGCAGTTCGAGGAGGCCGTGCGCGACTGGCTGGGCGCCTACGGCTACCGGCCGATCCGCATGCCTATGGTGGAGCCGACGCCCTTGTTCGCCCGCGCCATAGGTGAAGTGACCGACATCGTCGAGAAGGAGATGTACTCCTTCGAGGATGCCTTGAACGGCGAAAGCCTCACGCTGCGCCCCGAAGGCACGGCCTCCTGCGTGCGCGCCGTGCTCCAGCACAACCTGCTCTACGACGGCCCCAAGCGCCTGTGGTACATGGGTCCGATGTTTCGCCACGAAAGGCCGCAAAAGGGGCGCTATCGCCAGTTTCACCAGGTCGGCGTGGAGGCCCTGGGGTTCACCGGGCCGGACATCGATGCGGAACAGATCGCCATGTGCGCGCGGCTGTGGGACGACCTCGGACTCGAAGGCATCCGCCTCGAAATCAATTCCCTGGGCCAGAGCGAGGAGCGCGCGCGCCACCGTGCCGACCTGCTGGCCTATTTCGATCGGCACCGCGAGCAGCTCGATGCCGATGCCCAGCGCCGCCTGCACAGCAATCCGCTGCGCATACTGGACAGCAAGAACCCGGCGATGCAGGCTCTGGTCGAAGCGGCGCCCAGGCTGATCGATTATCTCGGTGCCGACTCGCTCAAGCACTTCGAGGGCGTGCAGCAACTGCTGAAGGACGCCGCGATCCCCTATCGCATCAATCCGCGCCTGGTGCGCGGGCTGGACTACTACAACCTCACCGTGTTCGAGTGGGTCACCGATCAACTCGGCGCGCAGGGTACCGTCTGCGCCGGCGGCCGCTATGACGGATTGGTTGCCCAGCTGGGGGGTAAGTCGGCGCCCGCCTGCGGTTTTGCCATGGGGATCGAGCGGCTGCTCGCGCTGTGGCAGGACCAGGGGCATCGTCACGAAGCTCCGGCACCCGATGCCTACCTGGTGCATCAGGGCGAGGCATCCGGCCGTTTCGCCTTCCGCATCGCCGAAGCGCTGCGCAGCGCCGGTTTCGCGATACACCTGCACTGCGGTGGTGGCAGTTTCAAGTCGCAGATGAAGAAAGCCGACGCCTCCGGCGCGCCGCTCGCGCTGATAGTCGGCGATGACGAGACGGCGGCCAATGCCGTGAGCGTCAAGCCTTTGCGCACGGGATTCGACCAGCCGGCGGAGCAGGTCCGCGTGAGTTTCGATGAACTGGCCGATCATCTCGGCGATATTCTTTTCCCCATGGAAGACGACAATGGCAACCTATGACCTGGAAGAACAGGAACAGCTCGACGAGCTGAAAACCTGGTGGAAGATGCACGGCAACCTGGTGACCGGCATTCTGCTGGTTGTGGCCCTCGCTGCGGCTGGGTGGCAGGGTTGGAACTGGTGGCAGCGACAGCAGTCGGCGCAGGCCTCGGCGATATTTTCCGGCCTTCAGGTGGCAGCGATGCAGGGTGATGCCAAGCGCGCGCGCGAACTGGCGGGCGAGTTGATCGACAAGTATGCGCTGACCAACTACGCCGGAATGGGCGCGCTGCTGGCGGCACGGATCCAGGTCGATGCCGGCGATGCGCGCAATGCCCGCGTGCAGTTGGCCTGGGCGGCGGAAAATGCAAAGGATCCTGGACTGCGCGATCTGGCACGGCTGCGCCTGGCGACGGTGATGCTCGACGAGAAAGCCCATGACGAAGCGCTGAAGCAGCTTGCGGCCGATCCGGCCGCACCCTTCCTGCCGCGCTTTGCCGAACTGCGCGGCGACGTATTCGCCGCGCAGGGCAAGGTCACCGAGGCACGCAACGCTTATGACGCGGCCCTGGCAAAGCTGGAGGCGGTGGGCAAGGAGGACGAAGCGCGGCAGCGCGGCGGCTACAGGGAAGTCATCCAGGCCAAGCGCGATTCGCTCGGAGCCGCCAAGTGAGGTCGAGATTGCCATTCCGGACCATGCTCGCCGTGGTGACACTCGCCACGCTCGCGGGCTGTTCGACGGTGGAAAAGTTCAACCCCTTCGGTTCGAGCACACCCAAGGCCAAGCCCACGGAGTTGACGCCGATCCAGTCCAGCGCGGAGCTGAAGCTGGTCTGGCAGGCTAGCGTCGGCGCCGCCGGCGACTTTGCCTTCGTGCCGGCCGTTGTCGGCGACAGCGTCTATGCCGCGGCGCGCGACGGCAGTGTGGCCCGTTTCGACGATGGGCGGCAGGTCTGGCGCATCGGCGCCGGCCAGCCCGTGTCGGGTGGCGTCGGTAGCGACGGCAAGCTGGTCGTGGTCGGCACACCCAAGGGCGAGGGCCTCGCCTTCGATGCGGCAAACGGCCGCGAAATGTGGAAGGCACGCGTCAGCTCGGAAGTGCTGGCCGCGCCGGCGGTGGTTGATGGCCTGGCCATCGTGCGCTCGGGCGATTCTCGGATCTTCGGTTTCGATGCGGTCGATGGCAAACGGCGCTGGGTCTATCAGCGCAGCACGCCGACGCTGTCCCTGCGCTCCAGCGTCGGAGTGGTGCCGGCGGGAAAGTTCACGCTGGCCGGATTTCCCGGCGGCAAGCTGGTGGCGATCGCGAACAACAACGGCGCGGCGGTGTGGGAAGTGACGGTTGCGCTGCCCAAGGGAGCGACCGAGCTGGAGCGCGTTGCCGATGTCACCAGTTCCCCCGTGGTGAGCGGCGGCACGGTGTGCGCCGCGGCGTTTCAGGGCCGCGCCGCCTGTTTCGACAGCGGCAGCGGCAATACGCTCTGGTCGCGCGATCTGTCCTCCAGTGCCGGGCTCGATATCGACAACCGCCATGTCTATGTCACCGATGACAAGGGCGCCGTGCATGCCCTGGACCGCAACAGCGGGGCCAGTGTCTGGAAGCAGGACAAGCTGGCCTTGCGCAGCGTCTCGCGGCCGCTGGCACTGGGCGCCCAGGTGGCTGTTGCGGACTACCAGGGCATTGTCCATCTGCTGCGACGCGAGGACGGGGCGTTTGCCGCCCGCGCAAACACCGATGGCAGCGCGGTGCGTGGCGAACTGCTGCGCTTCGGCAACGGTTTCCTGGTACAGACTGCGAATGGCGGTCTGTATGCGTTCAGATAACAGGGTGCGGATGACGGCAGACCGATTGCGGCCTCGATTGAGCGGCGCATCGGTCTCCATCCGTCGTCTTCCCTCGCCAGTTCCCCGAATATGAAACCCACCCTGGTCATCGTTGGCAGGCCCAATGTCGGCAAGTCCACCCTGTTCAATCGGCTGACGCGTTCCCGCGATGCGCTGGTGGCTGACCAGCCGGGTCTGACCCGGGATCGCCATTACGGACATGGCAGGCTCGGGCACAAGCCCTACCTGGTGGTCGATACCGGCGGTTTCGAGCCCCAGGCCAAGGAAGGCATCGTGCATGAAATGGCGCGCCAGGCCGAGGCGGCGATCGCCGAGGCCGATGTGCTGATCTTCGTCGTCGACGTGCGCACCGGCCTGACCTCGCAAGACAAGGTCATTGCCGACCTCTTGCGCCGCAGCGGCAGGCCACTGCTGCTGGCGGCCAACAAGGGCGAAGGCATGGATCGGGCGGTGGTCGCTGCCGAGTTCCATGAGCTTGGTTGCGGCGATCCCTGCGTGATCTCGTCGGCGCATGGCGACGGCGTGCGGGAACTGGTCGACATTGCGCTGGAGCGCTTTCCCGAGGACAGCGGCGACGACGCTGAGTCGGCAGGGCCACGCGTGGCGATTGCCGGCCGCCCCAACGTGGGCAAGAGTACGCTGATCAACACCCTGCTCGGCGAGGAGCGCGTGATTGCCTTCGACATGCCGGGCACCACGCGCGACGCCATCGAGGTGCCGTTCGAGCGCAATGGTCGGGCTTACACGTTGATCGACACTGCCGGCTTGCGGCGCAAGGGACGCGTGTTCGAGGCGATCGAGAAGTTTTCAGTGATCAAGACGCTGCAGGCCGTCGAGGAGGCCAACGTCGTGGTGCTGATGGTCGATGCGACGCAGGAAATTTCCGACCAGGATGCACACATCGCCGGCTTTGCCATCGACGCCGGCCGGGCGCTGGTCGTAGCGGTCAACAAATGGGACGCGGTCGATGACTACCGTCGCGAGCGCATCAAGCAGGAAATCGCACGCAAGCTAAATTTCCTTGGCTTCGCGCGCGTTCATTACGTGTCGGCGCTGAAGGGACAGGGAATCGCATCCGTTCTGGTTTCGGTGGACAAGGCCTATGCCGCGGCGATGGCCAAGCTGTCCACGCCGAAGCTGACGCGGGTGCTGATTGCCGCGGTGGAAAAGCAGACACCGCCGCGGCATGGCGCCTTCCGCCCCAAGCTGCGCTACGCCCACCAGGGGGGCAGCAATCCGCCGGTCATCGTGATTCACGGCAATGCCCTCGATCATGTCCCGGCGTCCTACACACGCTATCTGGAACGCTATTTCCTGGAGGCCTTCAAGCTGCAGGGCACGCCGCTGCGCATCCAGTACAAGACCACGAAGAATCCCTACGCGGCCTGACGCCGCTCCATGGACCGCCGCCTCGCCCCTGGAGTCTGCGTCGGTGGCACGGCGACGCAAAATCGATTACAGTATTCCACTCAAAAAAACCAACGGTCCGCTGCCGGCATTGCCGGCGTCGCGCGTGGCGGCCGTCACTATAAGGATCACCCATGATGAGCAATAAAGGGCAAATGCTACAAGACCCGTTCCTGAACACCTTGCGTCGCGAGCACGTTCCGGTTTCCATCTACCTTGTCAATGGCATCAAGCTGCAGGGGCAGATCGAATCCTTCGACCAATATGTTGTTCTGCTCAAGAATACGGTGACCCAGATGGTATACAAGCACGCCATTTCGACGGTGGTTCCCGGCCGCCCGGTCAATTTCTCCCAGGAAGCCGACGCCGATTGATCGCCGCGCGGTGTTGCCGGCGATCGCCATGAGGCCTTCGCCCTGATGTTCGAGCGTCCTGCCAGCGGCGAGAACGCGATTCTGGTGCAACTGGATTTCGGCGAGGGTGATTTCGCCGAACGCCTGTCCGAACTCAAGCTGCTGGTCGCCAGCGCCGGCGCCAGTGCGCTGGGCGTGGTGTCCGGCAAGCGGGCGCGACCCGATCCGGCCCTGTTTGCCGGCAAGGGCAAGGTGGCTGAAATTTCGGAGGTGGTTCGACTGCATGGCGCCGATGTCGTGGTGTTCAACCACGATCTGTCCCCGGCCCAGCAACGCAACCTGGAGCGAACCTTAGAGTGTCGCGTGGTCGATCGCAGCAGCCTGATCCTGGACATCTTTGCCCTGCGTGCGAAAAGCCACGAAGGCAAACTGCAGGTCGAACTCGCCCAATTGCAGCATCTGGCGACCCGGCTGGTACGCGGCTGGACCCACCTCGAACGGCAGAAGGGCGGCATCGGATTGCGCGGGCCCGGCGAAAAGCAGCTTGAGACCGACCGTCGTCTGCTGGGAAAGCGAGTCGCCCTGCTCAAGGATCGGCTGAAGCAGCTCGGACGCCAGCGCGAGGTCCGGCGCCGCGCGCGTACCCGTGGCGAGGTGCTGGCCATCTCGCTGGTGGGCTATACCAATGCCGGCAAGAGCACACTGTTCAACAGCCTGACCAAGGCCGGCGCCTACGCCGCCGACCAGTTGTTCGCGACCCTGGATACGACGTCGCGGCGCCTGTTCATAGAGGGCGCCGGGCCGATCGTGCTCTCCGACACGGTCGGTTTCATTCGCGACCTGCCGCATGCCCTGGTTGCCGCCTTCCATGCGACCCTCGAAGAGACGGCGCAGGCCGACCTGCTGCTGCATGTGATCGATTCCGCCAGTCCCGATCGTGACCAGCAGATACGGGCGGTGGACGCGGTGTTGACCGAGATTGGTGCGCTCGACGTGCCGCGGATCCTCGTGTGGAACAAGGCCGACCTGACTGCGGCGAGCCCCGGGGTCGAGCGCGATGACTGTGGTAACATTTCGGCCGTTCGACTCAGTGCCCGCACCGGGGTCGGGATATCGCTGCTACGCGATGCCCTGGCCGAAGTCGCGGGTCGGCACAACGAGCTTCCCGCTGCAGCGGCCTGAGTTTTTCAACCCCCTATCCTTGATGACCCATTCCAATAAATCGTGATCGCCGGAATCCTCATGTCTCTCAACGACCACGGCTGGGGCAACCAGCCCGGTGGCGGCAAGCGCGGCGGCGGCAATCAAGGCCCCCCCGATCTCGAAGAACTCTGGCGCGACTTCAACCGTCGGCTGGCCGGCTTGTTCGGCAACAAGGGCGGTGGTGGCGAGGGTGGCGGCGAGGGCGGTGGCAACCGGATGCCTTCGCTCAGCCCGAAACAGTTCGGTGGTGGAATCGGCATCATCCTGGTCCTGATCGCCGTGGTCTGGCTGGGCAGCGGCTTTTATATCGTCGACGCCTCGCAGCGCGGCGTGGTGCTGCAATTCGGCGCTTACAAGGAATCGACCGAGCCCGGCCTGCGCATGCGCTGGCCTTGGCCGATCCAGAGCCATGAAATCGTCAATGTCACCGGCGTGCGCACGGTCGAAGTCGGCTATCGCGGTTCCGACAAGAACAAGGTGCTGAAGGAGGCGCTGATGCTGACCGACGACGAGAACATCGTCAACGTTCAGTTTGCAGTGCAGTACCTGCTCTCCGATCCACAGGCCTACCTGTTCAACAATCGCCATCCCGATGATGCCGTCATGCAGGCGGCGGAAACCGCCGCGCGCACCCTGCCCCATCGAAGCGACTTCGCCGGCTGGCAGCGCGGCGTCTCAGGACGCGGAGAATACCGGCTGGCACTGGGGTCGCTGAAAGAGCTCGCCCTGTCGCTCGGGCTTACGCCGGGCAACAAGCGGGTCAGTGCGGACATCGAACGCTGCTCGGGGGAATTTTATAGGGGATTCCTGCGCGGCTTTTTCGATGCCGACGGCTCGGTGCAGGGGAATCAGGCGAAAGGCGTGAGCATCCGCCTGACGCAATCCAGCGAGCACAACCTGCAGTCGGTGCAGCGCATGCTGTTGCGCCTCGGCATCGGCTCGAAGATCTATCGCAACCGGCGCGCGGCCGGCCTGCGATCCCTGCCCGATGGCCGCGGCGGAGAACGCGACTCCCCGACGCAGCCAATCCACGACCTTGTCATTGCAGGCGAGAACGTTGCGCGCT
>Ga0082335_1005336_pt1 | contig 17879 bp, 17 predicted proteins | sample Subgrocontami58m_FD_72375 | JGI IMG/M metagenome (GOLD analysis project Ga0082335, IMG submission 72375) | Subsurface groundwater microbial communities from S. Glens Falls, New York, USA - GMW37 contaminated, 5.8 m (SPADES assembly) (version 2) ... | reverse complement strand
AATTCCATCAACTTCATAGTAGTGTCCTCTAAATTGTCTGACTAATATTTACGAGGATTCTACTATACCTTTTTATAGATCAAAAACCACATTTTTGGTTGCGGCCAAAGGCCGCGCTAGGTTCATCTGTGTCCAAACCATTTCTAAAATCTGATCTCCACAGAAATAATTGGTTTCATTGTTATCGCCAATCCTCTTCAGTCTTTATGGGTAATTTACGGATACGATGTCGTGTCTCTTCTACAACAACAACTGACCCTCTTTTAAGCGAATCACAAGATACTCTAATGCCTGCTGTATATCTTCACGTTCCAGGTCTGGATAGTCAACCAGAACCTCCTCAATAGTAGCCCCATGTTCAATTTGCCCAACAATTACAGAAACTGGGATTCTCATACCTCTAATACACGCTCTCCCACCCATAATCTGAGAATCAAATGTTATTCTATCAAACATATTTTCTCTCCATTTTATAAATGCTTTCAATGATAATATTTTATCTTCTTTCGTGCTCATTTGTGGCGAAATAATTAATAAATCTCTACTTTTTTAATGGCAAAAATATCACTTGATTCTTTATTTCATCAACTTCACCAGATTTCGCTAAAAGTTCAAGCTCTTTAATGCAACTCCCTATAGAAACTCTTAAATGATGTGCATAAATTAATCCATAAAATAACCGCCCGCTACGCTGACGTTTTGTAGCTTCCACCAGAAAATCGTCATCATATGTAAAAATAGCTCTCTTAAGGTGCATAGCCCTATCTAACAATTCAGGATCAGATTTACCAGAAAAATTGTCTTCCTGAACCGTGAGAACATCAACTCCTCTTAGCCTTAATCCGATTGTAATTGCCCTTGGAACGTGTTCATCCATATACAAAGGGATCACGTAACTAACCCTTTAGCTTTCAACCTGGCTAGTAAGGGTGAAACCCCGGTGTCTCTTTCTAGCTTAACACTAAGTTCCAAACGGTTCTCGATATCCTTTTCAAGTTCAGCCTGATGATCTGCATAATATGCAAGTGCAGAATATACCCGGCCCAAAGTGAGATAGGGATGCTGAAAATATAACTCTTCTGCACTCCATCCATATGCTAACTTTTCAACGACAAGCTCAACCACCTTCATTGTGGTACCAGCAATTAACGGAGTACCTCTTTCATCTATAACAATATGTTCATAAGAAGTCTGTACAGAATTCATAACAATTACCTCCATTATTAGCCACTAATAAACCCAGGTGAGACAACTTCAGTTTTCACGGGGCAGGCACAAATTTACACAACGGATAAAACTATTTTCCAGTTTGTTTTTAGATAATTATTTAGGCATGAATATACACAAATGAAAAAGTTATTTTATTGAACGATTCTTTCGTATTCCAACTTCTCTTTTCCAAAAATTAGAATAATTGCTAACCGCATTTTTGTTGCTTTTAAATAATTGAGAGTTTGTGCTCTGTAGATATCAACAATCCCTTCCGAAGATTTAAGTTCCAATATAATTTTGTCTTCGACTTTATAAGATAAATCCTTATACAAAATTTTATCTTCATTCGCGCTCATTCGTGTATATTCGTGGCTAACCAATTACTAAAATTTAATTTCAACCGAAGTATGGCCGAATTGTTGAAACCTGTTCGTCTTTACTTTAACATCACAAGGATTACAATGCCCAAATACATCACATTCACGAAATTTTCCTTCTATCTCAAAATTTTCATCAAGAATATTTCCTACAGGTCTTCTACCTTCATAAAGGTCGCTGTGACATCGGTAAATATCACCGCCAGGCCCGATAATAAGCTCAGTTGTTTTGCATAATACTTTTTTGGCAAATTTTCTATCACATGCCCCTTCGTAACGGTACGTACCATACATCTTCCCAGTATATTCACCAAGAAATTCCTTGGTACGGAAATCTATTCCTAAAGACGTACAGTGTTCCTTTGCTCTTAATATTTCAGCCTCCTGCGTTGGATGCGTCACTCCCCAGATACCGATACTGAAGCCATTATTTTGTAATTTCAAGACTTTCTTCACAAGTGGATCAAGTTGCATTGTCTCCGGGTGATAACTGACCCTGATTGATGCATAAGGAGATTTTCTTTTAATTCTGTTGGGAGCTACCCTGCGGATAAATTCATCTTCGTCAAACTGGAGATTAGTCAGGATATCAATATTTAACTCTGGTTTTATATTGTTCAATATATAAATAAAATCTTTCTGAAGGCTTGGCTCTCCACCCTGGAGCGAAATGGGGAGGTCGTCTCTGGAAATAAGTCTGTTTAGCCCTATCGCCCAATCTTCACCAGAAATATGCTTTTTTAAAAACCGACCCTCTTCAAAATAATTAATGCAATAGCTGCATTTAAGATTGCAGGCCAGGGATAAAAAAGCGCCAATATAATTATATGATTGTGGAATAATAATTGGTTTCATTGTTATCGTCGACCCTTTGCAGTCTTTATGGGTATTTCACGGACACGGTGCCGTGTCTCTTATAGTAAAAGACAGGAAATATCTTACTTTATTACTATGTCCAGTCCTCTCAACAACTTGCTTCTAACAGATACACCGAACTTTACTGTTAAAGAACTATATTTACCACCTTCGAGAACATCGATAAATACCTCTCTTTCAAGGTAATCTACGAAATATATTTCCTTAACTTTATACTGTTTATATATATCTCTCTTTGTTTGCAGGTCATAGCTTCTGCTGGTTTTAGATATAATCTCTATAATTAAGTCCGGGGTACCTGAAAACTCGTACTCAGCTAAAATACCTTTGTTGCCCTTTGATATAAAAACAATATCCGGTTCGAATCTAAAATCTCTGCCAAATGCAATTGTAAACCTCGAACCCAGCACCTCGCCGGAATTATTTTCCGTCACATAATTATGAAGTTGTGTTAAAAGATCTCTAAAAATCCTTTCGTGTTCAAGACTTGCAGGCGATTGTATTACGATTATTCCCCCCTTAAGGTAATCAGCCTTCTCCTCTTCTATTTTATAATAATCGTCTAACGTTCCCTCAAAAGTCAGTATATACTCGAACTTGTCTATAAGCCTTAAAACCTTTTTCGTTGTTTTTCTCAGTTTAGGAGCATCTTTTTTTTCAGAGTGTTTGACTATTATCATACGTAAAGGCCCCTTTCTTGACTATTTTACAATTTAAAATACAAATCCAGCTTTTTTATCGTATCAGCGAGGTATGGTATTTCTATAACAGGGAATGACCTTCCCATCTTGGGGGAATACAACTCTTTTGCCATAATCTCCTCCAGTGAAAAAAGACCAAGATCAAGACCTTCCTTTAACTTTATTTCATTGATAGGAATTGTTAACTGGCAACAATAAGCATGCGAAGCGGTATTTCCTAAATCTGGAATCCTCTCAAACCCCAATTTATGCATAATCGCCGGCCTGTACCCTATCTCTTCAAACAATTCTCTCGTAGAGGCATCATCCGGGGTTTCACCATCATCAATTGAACCGCCAAAAAACCCCCAACACCCAGGGAAACTTATGTCCTCTTTAATATCTCTTAATTGCAAAAGTACCTTATTATTTACATAAGGAAGGATGACAACCACTTCCTTTGGTTTACAGTCATTATTGGTTTTTATCATTATATTTGCTATTTATCCTTTACCTCTGCCAGATTAAGGTATTCAGCGGTAACAAATTGATAATCACCTGTGTAACCTGCCTCTTTTAAGACCTCAACCCATTCATCGATATGCAGCACAGTTGCCCCCAACAATGTCCAATATTTAAAGAGTCGTGCCCCACGTTCATCTCGATATGCACCCAATGTTATAAAGCTTTTACCCTTTCCTACCCGTTGAATTTCTTTAAGACATGAAATTGCGTCCCTTAAATTCAATGTATAAACGACGCCTATCGCGATAATAAAATCAAATTCTTTATCCTCAAACGGCAATTTATGAAAATCGCTTTTTATTATATATGGCTTAATCGATAACATTGAATGAGCGATAGGATAATCGGCCATCTCAACGCCACGGATTTTCATTTTGGGATATTGTTCATGAAAATCATGCAAAAGAAAGCCTTTTTCACATCCAATTTGCAGCAAAGCAGAGTTCTCAGTTAATCCATAATCCTCACACATTGATTTTACAATTATTTTCCATCGACCATCGTATTTAAATCCGCCATATCCGTCGTTTCTGTCTCCATCGTAGTACCCTTTATCACGATACGAAGCTACAATCCTATTCTTGATTGTCCTAATATTGGGACCTACATAACGAGGTTCTTTTGGTTGTGGATAATTTCTTAAAGCATTAAACTCTCTCATAACAAATATTCCGTTCCTAATTATTATTAAGATCACCTACAATGCTAGTTATTTATGAATAATCTCTTGGTCTTATTTCACTAGTCAATGTGGAACTCCCTCATCCCCTTCCTTTCGACTGAGATAATAATTGCGGCGCAAATGCTCGTTTAATATATCGAATCATCTTTAGAATGTTTTTCACAATATCCTTCACGAAATATGTCACCTTAACGCCAAGAAATCTAAAGAGCATATTCTCTATTTTAACAACCACAGATGATAGAATGTAGAAACGCAATCTACAATTCCTACAATAAGCAGATTGAGACTCACGTGAATATTTATCACCTAAAATATAATTTTTATAAATTGATACGTAGTTACAATAAGGACATCTCACGTGAACCTCGCGTATCTTATCATTGCTTATTACTAACAATGGCTTTACGTATTTTCGATATACCCTTACTGCCCCATAAAGGTCTCTCTGTAGTTTTATAAACTCCTGTTCGGTCATGGTATTACTCATATTTATTGGCACTGCTAACCTGTTAGTTATATTTTCAATAAAATCAACCTCGTCCTTAATGATGCCTTTATTCAGGCAATGGTGGTACAAAGGAGTCCCGGGATAAGGATATATATAACCTAAATTGATTCCTCCTCCGCTGTAAACGCTCTTTTTCCAATAGTTAAGCGTCTCGTAAGCAGTATCTGTAGTCTCAGCGGCGTCACCGAAAATAAAATTCCCTTGTATTGCTATATTTAAGCGCCTGGTAATTTCCAGCGTCTGATCTATCTGTTGCGGTGTTGTCTTTTTCTGCATGCTTTTGAGAACAACAGGACTATAGCTTTCGAGACCCAAACTAAGCACCAGGCAACCAGCATCTTTCATTGTTAATAATAGATCTTCGTCAAGTTTGTCTACACGAATTTGACAGCTCCATTTGACCTCCCATGGAACTGTTTTAAAGAGTTGCTTTATTTGCTTGCAGAACTCATATACCCTTTCTTTATCATATGAGAATAGTTCATCATAAATATTTATAAAATTTATTCTATATCGTTTTATACCAAAACGTAGCTCTTCTATAATATTTGGGACAGACCTCTGACGATATACTTTGCCTGTTGGGTGAAAGCAGAATGTACACGAAAAAGGACATGAACGACTGGAAACAAGCGGGTATGCCCGCGGATAATCAAATATATCAGAATAGGCAACTGCATGGTCTAAATAAGTCTCAAACCCTAGCCCTTCATAATCCGGAAAGGGAAGCTCGTCTATATCTTTTATCGCCTCACGGGGCTTAGTCAATACAAGGTTACCATCAATCCCAAAAAAACCTATCCCATTTACCACATCCAGATTTCCATCATTTCCCAAACACTTTAACAGTTCTAAAACCGTTGCTTCACCTTCACCGATAATCATATAGTCGGGTTTTAAGAGTTTAAAAATCAATTCCGGTTGACTTGATATTGCGCCGCCACCCAAAACTACTCGCGCATTGGGGGCATATTTGCGAAACAAATGAACACAATTTTTAATAGCGGGATAGAAAGCAGACAGTCCTCCCGTAAGGATAAGATCATACCTTTCTTGCGACAGTGCCTTCCTAACGACATCGTCAATCGTGCCGTCATGATGATTAAGATTCAACCAGTCAACCTTATAGCCATTCTGCTTTAATACCGAAGTGATGTAAGCCAAGCCCACTGGCATATGATACCCGAAATCGGCTTTGTTGTTATTGGAATTAAGCCTTATAACCACCATCAAGACTTTCATTGAGCTATTTCCCATTCTTCAAACAATACCATTTTGGAATTTTTGTATAAATTTATACTGTCCATTCTGAATACCTTTTTCGTAAAGGGTCTAAAGCTTTTTGCACCTCATCAGCATTTTGAGGAAAATTAGCAACAATGTTAGTTAAATCAAACTGAGCAAAACGACCATTCCAGTATTCAGAACCATACAGATTCTTTTTTGTTGCTTCAAGATGTTTCTGTGCTGATTTTTTGTTACCAAGCATTGCATGGCTTAATCCGGCAAACAATGACATATAGGGATTACTAGGATAAACAAGCTGCACAGCCTCTAACCACGATGCTAATTTCTCAGGTCTGCCACCCGGTTTAATATTCTTATTATGTATATAATTTCCAACCAAGTTAAAAGTAAACCAAATTTGCTTAACCTGTTCCGGCGAAGGAACACAGTCCTTTGGTAGAGTAAAAATTTCCGGCCCAGAAATTATTCCCTCCATCTCTGTAATTTCTCCTTTGGAATTATCTTTCGATGGGACAAATTCTGCCGCCGTTCTTCTGTCACCCAGCGTCTCTTTTGCTGTGGTCTTGCTCGTAAATTGGAATACCGTAAAATTAGCTCCATCCAGATTCATTTCACAGGAAAATCTAAAAGTATCAAGCATCTGTCCAAATGTTTCAGTGCCAAAAAAACCTATTATGTAATTACCGGCAACAAATATTTCCGGGAATTTCTGGAGCATTTTCCCAGCCCTTCTTAACAGCGGCAAACTTGCCGGTTTCTTCATTTTCTTCTGCATCTCCGCATTGCCTGATTCTATACCGATTCTGAAACCAACACATCCGGAATCCCTCATCAAACATAACATTTCTTCGCTAAGCGATGCCGCGATAAGGCCGTTACCTGCTGACCAGGTAATCCCATACTGCTGTCTTAGGTTGACAATCCCTTTCAATAATTCAATAACACCGCCTTTAAAACCCGGGGTACCGAGGAAATCATCATCGAGGATTTCAAAGTGTCTAATACCTCTTTCTTTAACAAGGTAATGAATGTCATCGAGGATGTCATTCGCTGGATACTGGCGCAGCCCCATTCCCATAAACTTAGTGACATCGCAAAACTTACAATTTGCCCTGCAACCCCTGTTTAACTGAATCCCTGTAAATGGTTTATCCTGGCCTGCCATTCTTGAAAATGGATTCGAGCAACCAACCTTGTGGTAGTCTTCTATCGGAATAAGTTTATAGGTCTCAACAAGATTTCCCTGAAGGGTTACTCTATCTTTTTCGCCATTCGTATGTTCTATCTTCCCGTTAAATTTGAAATAAATACCCGGCGTCGGCTTATGAATTTGCTTACCATCAAGCAAATGATCAAATAGGAAATTTATCTTATTTTCACCTTCCCCCTCAACAATAAAATGACAAAAATCTCCTTTCAAATAATTTTCTGTTTCATTTGTTGCCGTGGGACCACCGGCTATCACTACGCAGTCATCTCGGTCATGTAACCGTTTTAATATGCTTGTTAAGGGAAAGGTGGGTTTAAATACATCGGCATAGACACTGATCGCCGTAACTCCTACAATAGACGGCCTATATTCATTAAGGCAATCATCGAGTATATCTAACCAGCTCTGATAGTTAAAAGAATCGTCACGGATAACTCGTTTCAAAAACTGGTAGTTCATGTCAAGTATTCTAATCTCCAGATTTCTGCCAGAGAGCGCCTTTGTTAAGTGTTGCAATCCGGCAGGAGGATAAGCATAGTAACCTCTATTCTTTATTACCTCAATATTTAGCGATTCGAATAAAAACTGAAGTGATTGTACGAATAAAACTTTGTTATTTAACAAATACTTTTTTCGTAATCTTGCCGTAAACTCAGCTAATTTTGCATTATCTACTGATTGATTTTGTACTCCTAAATCATTTTTTATATTTGTTTTAATCATTAAAATTAAGCCTTCGGCGACTTTTTCCCGCTTTTTTCCGCCACGAATAAACACGAATTATTTTTTTCCCTTTTTCTATCCTTTTCATTCGCGTTTATTCGTGAAAATTTGTGGCTAACTTCGAAACTTCTTAGCATTAAACTATATAGGTTCTTCCTTCTCCTGCATCAATAGGAACAAGACATCCTCCCATCATAGATGCCGCATCCGAGCATAATAAAAGTATCATGGGAATAAGTTCTTCCGCTCCTCCTAAAAACTTGCGGGGTAGCCTTTCTTCAATAAACTTTTTTACAATCTCCGGACTCTTTGCTTCGAGTCTTTCCCATGAATTTTCTGGTGCATAAAAACCACCCGGTAATATGCCCGTTGCTACTACACCAGAACCTGCTATCTCTCTACCAAGCGATCTGACATATGCCGCAAGTGCAGCTTTTACGGTGTTGTAGCCAACAGAGGCAGTCGCTTCACCAGATGCTATAGATGCAACATGAACAAGATTTCCAGATCCCCTTTTCATCATTTGAGGAATAATAATTCTATTTATTTCTGCTGCTACGAGAACATTAAGCGTAAATAGCTTTATAAAATCATTTGCCTCCAATAAAGGATTTCGTAATCCAAGTCCGCCACCAACAACATGCAATACGACATCAATAAATCCCAAAAACTCTTCTGCTGTTTTAATACATTCGCAAAGTTGCTTTCTATCTGTCAAATCAGCAACAATGCAAATATGCTTTTCTGCATCTTTAAGAGATCTTCTTAATGTTTCGAGTTTTTCTTTTGATCTTGCGATTAATACAAGACGCGCACCACAATCCGCCAAAGCTTTTACACAAACAGAACCCAGCCCTTTTGATGCCCCGGTAACTATTATACGCTTAGTTTCAAGACCAAACATGTTCATAAATCTAATTAGGCTTGTTACAGATAAAATAAAATGCACTCACTTGGAATAATAATATCAAGGTCCCTTAACCTGGTATATTTTCCCTTTTTTTAAATAGGCGTCAAATACTCTACAAATGTGGCAAATAAAAATTCTCCCTAATGGTGTAACGGCAAATATATCATCAGAAATTTCTAATAAACCATCTAAGATAAAATCATTTAATGCTTCTATTTCCTGACAAAAATATTCTTTAAAATTAACACCGTATTTTTGTTCTATATTGCTAAAATCAAGAGTGCAATTACAAAGAATTCCATTTATAACATCTCGTCTTATTAAATCGTCTTTACGTAACTTATAACCACGCGATATTGGAAACTCGTGCTTGTCTATACACGCGTAATACTCTTGAAGGGAATATACATTCTGTGCATAACCGTTTGGAAAGCTCTGCGTACTTGTAGGCCCAATTCCTATTATGTAATGTGGTCCGCCGGGTGTAAAACCATTAAAATTACGCCACAGTGTCTTGTTTCGCATCGCTTTTACCAAGTCGTCAGTAGGTTTTGCAAAATTATCTATTCCGATATGTTCATATCCATTATCCAAGAGATTATGGATAGTTTCTGCAAAAATCATTGTCTTTTCATAAATATCGGGAATATCGTATTCTTTAATTAATCTTTGGTGCTTTCTCCGGTCTGGTACGTGAGCATACTTTAAAAGGGTCACGCGATCCGGTAATAAATTTTTAACGGTTTCTATTGTATTCTTGAAAGATTTTCGTGTTTGTAATGGTAATCCATACAAAAGATCAAAATTAATGCCTTTAAAACGCCTTCTTATTTCAGGTGAAATTAATTCCCCAACTAATTCTGGCGGTATTATTCTATTCACAGCTTTTTGAACGTTAGCGTCAAAATCTTGTATACCGAGAGATATTCTATTAACCCCATTTTCATGATAGCATTTTAATTTTTCGTGATTGGCAGTATGAACATCTATCTCTATCGCAAATTCATCCAAACCCCTTATATCAACCAGCGATCTGAGTTTTTCAACAAGCTGTTCAAATTCTTCTATTTCTAATAAAGTAGGGGACCCCCCTCCGAGATGGATTCTTTTGAATTTTGGAATATATGAGTGTGTTTTAAAAAAAACACAGAGCAAATCAATCTCACGAAAAAGATAGTTTAGGAATTCTTGTATTTTTACCCGGTCACGCGTAACGGTTGAATTACAAATACAATAGTAGCATTGCTTAGCACAAAATGGGAAATGAATGTAAAGGAGTAAAGGCACTTCTGCGCTTGTACATAAGCCCTTTAAACCATAAAGATAATCTTGATATGAAAAGGTATCAGACCACTCTGACAAAGTAGGATAGCTCGTATAATAGGGGCTACTTATATCATATTTTTTAATTAAATCTAAGCTTAGATCTTCTAATATTATGTTATTCATTTGTCACCCTTCATACCTTTTCATCTTCAGATTCAGATTCAGAAGGGAAAATACCCGCCTTCAGATGCCTAACAGATAAATCAAACTTCTCAAATCGCTCTTTCCAATATTCTGATGAATTCAATCTAGCCTCTAATTTTTCGATTAACCGTTTGTCAACACTTCCAAGTATTTTGTTTTGTAAATATCCACAAAAATACATTGCAAAGGGATCATCGGGTGCAACAAGATCGGTGATGTTCTGAACGTATTTAAGTTGCTGCTGAAGCTTAACAGGCCTATTTTCTTTATACAGTCGCCTAAAATTCAAATGATAATTCATAAAAAACCAGATATTATATAACTGTGACTCGGTTGGTATCGTATCTAAATTTATATTTTCAAAAATATCTTTTTCTGCAATGGGTAAATTTCTATTTGCATTTTTCCTGACCTTCCCATATGGACCGCTACTATACCGTATATTTTCAAACTCAACCTGATCGAGTAATCCCTTTTGCACCATATAATCAAACATTGAAGTATTCGGGAGTGGTTGAAATATTGTTATGTTATACCAATCCAAATCCATCTCTCGAGCCAGGTTTAATGTATCCAAGATCATTCGATAGGTTTCATCAGGAAAACCTATCATCAAAAAAACTCTCGTATTTATTTGCTCATATTTCCTAAGAACCTTTGCCGCTTTTTTAAATATATTTATACTACCAGGTTTCTTGCTTATTTTTAACATCTGCTCATTTCCAGATTCTACACCAATATTTAATCCAATACACCCACTTTCTGCTGCGGCAGCTATTACTTCGTCTGTGCACGATGCGGCTATTACTCCATTCGTACAATCCCACGTTATTCCAAGATTTTGTTTTATCATTTCATGGAAAAGGTTTATCGATTTTTTGTGGTCATGTAAAAAATCGTCGTCAAGCCACATAACATGACCAATACCAAATTTTTCTCGTAATAAGATTAATTCTTCTATTATTGATTGTACCGACCTGTGACGAACACCTATACCATTGAAGTTTCTTACACTACAAAAGGTACACCTTCCACGACAACCACGGTTCGATAACATTGTAGTAAATTTTGTACCTTTATCTTTCAGGCAAAAAAAAGATCCAATCACGCCATTAGTGGCCAATTCTGTTGGCGTCATCAGATCATGTGCGGGGATAATATCCAAGTCTTTTTCTGAGGGTATTTTATTTAAAGAAAAGTATAATCTTTCGGGGGTTGTGTTAAAATATACCTGTGCTAACTCACTCGGTGGGCTTTCTCGGTTAACAATCTTTATAAATTGTTTAAAAGCCAACTCTGCTTCATATAAAAAAAAGAAATCTACATTTGAAAAATCTTCTAATAATTGTTTGGACATGGTGTTGCTAATCATACAGTTCGTAATATGCACTCCTCCTAACGCAATAGGTAACGTAAATCTCAGGTTTTTGATGTAGTTGCATAAGCTAACTGTAGCTTTGTGGCTCATGGAAAACATGCATGTAATACCTATAATATCAGGCATGAAAGAAGTTATTACTTGTTCTGATACGCTTTTCCAGACATTTTCAAAGTCAAAATCATCTTCTGTCTTCGAATTTCTACATGCCTTTAAAATTTCATTGTTTAGATTTAATATTTCTACACGTAAACCACTAACCCTTAGATGACTTGCTATGATTCCTAACCCATAAGGAGGATAATTCCAATATCTTCCACGCCTTGCCGTTTCATAATTAAATATACTTGCATCAACATCAGGTGGTGCAATAAGCAAAATTCGCCGAATGCATCGCAGGGGAAAAAGCTTATTTAATTTTTCGGCTGCATGCCGCTCAAGTAAATGACTCTCAACATTATTTTTATTTAATTCAAGTAGAGAAATACTCATGTATTGTTATACGAATTCTAAATGTTCCTTATCTGCATTAAGATAGTCCAGAATAAGTTTGTTTTTTTCATTTACTACACAATGATGATTGCAGTGTTTCGTGGGGTCAATCCTGAAGAAATTATTCTTGTCCGAAAACCAAAGGTCTTTAAATCTCTGGTTCTTTATTGAACCTATTAAACCTTCTTCAAGATTATAAGCCTTATCATGGCATGAATATACATTCAGGTCTGCGCCTATGACCGGGTTTATCTGGATATAAGGACACCACTTATAGTCTTTTTTGAATGTTTCCAGTTGTTCGTGATAGGAATCAAATATCTCAAACCCTTCCCCTGCAAATTCTCCAATTGCTCTTTGAATCTGCTCTTTGACCAGCGTAAATATCGATGAATGGTATTCGTTATTTTCTTTACCGCTGTTGCTCACAATGCAGGGTGCAATCTTTACGCTATTAACACCGATATCTTTTAGCCTCCTTATCAGGTTATAAATATGGGATACATTTTTAATATCAACTATAATCACCACACCAAGGAGACATTTCCCATTCATTTTTTTAAACTCTGCCATGTGTTTCATGATTTTTGTAAATTCACCTCTTGTGACCCCTCTATACTCAGAATAACTATCATCATCCCATCCATCGATAGATATCCTTAACCAAGTACCATAATGTGCAAAGATAGAAGCTGTCTCCCCCTGCAACTTAGCTCCGTTAGTCAAGGATGCGAAGCTGATTTGCGTTTGAGATAATCTCTTTACAGTCTCCAGCAGAAACAAATAATAAAAGGGATCCCCTCCTCCGCTGAAGGTAATCGCCTTAACCTTCATTTCAACCAAGTCGTCTATAATCTCCATCATTTTTTCCCTAGGAATAAAATCTCTGGCGACCATATCCTTGCCAAGCTGAATGTTGTCAGCCCTATAGGCACAGTACCAGCAATTATGATTGCATATATTGGTCGGCTTGATACGTATGTGCAGAGGAGGCAGAATAACATCCTTTTCTATCGGCAGTGAATCAATCTTCTCTTTAAAATGAAAAATCTTCATCCTGGAATATAAAAGTTCCATCTAACCCTCTCTCACCCTCTAACTAGGTGTAATGAAGATGCACTCGTAAAAAAATAGTCTCCTGTATACCCTGTCTCTTTAAAAACCTCAAACCACTCATCCACATGCAGTACCGTTGTGCCGAGAAGTGTCCACTCTAAAAAGAGATCCCGTTCTTCTTTGGTACGATAAGCCCCAACCGTGATATAACTCTTCCCTTTGCCGACCCGTTGAATCTCACGGAGGGCATCCATTACACCTCGCAGGTTTAGCATATAAATAGAAGCAAAGGCCATTACAAAGTCAAATTCCCTATCCTTAAATGGAAGTTTCTCATATTCGGAGAATTTCAGGTATGGTTTTACTGATTCCATGGCATTCTCAATCGGATAAAGATGGTTTTCTACACCCTGAATCTTAACCCCGGGCAGTGCTGCTTTTAAATCATGAAGAAAAAAACCTTTCTTACATCCCACATCAAGCGCTGCTGAATTTGATGACAGAGAATACCTCGCGATAATTTCCGGCATAATCTTAGACCACCTACCATCATAGTTGAACCCCCCGTAACCGTCCTCTCTCTCTCCGTCATAATATTTCTTGTCCAAACGAAAAGCTATCATCCTGTTTTTGATAGTGCGGACACCTTCTTTAAGAACACGTTTCGCCCTGGAATGTGGATACCCGATATCATATTCTCCCAATTTATATGCCTCCTGGATTGAAAAATACTAGATAAAGTTCACGTGATCTGGTGGATTTTTTAAATCCCACAAAAGTTTGTTTATATAATCTTGGCGACAACCGATTGTACAATCGCAATGCACATCAACATTATCAATAATATCTTGATGCGCCTTCCAATATTTATCATTCATAATGATGTTACAATACGACTCTTCATGAATATCCCCCATGCAAAATCTTTCTTTCCCAAAGAAAGGGCCGCAGGGATATACCTTTCCATTACCACTTATTTGTCCAAGAAATGGAGTGCCATAACAAATATCATATTTCCTGAAACCTTCTTTGTATAAATCCGTTTCACCGAAGATGTTAATCTTATTCCATTTCACTTTCACGAGATAGTTTTCATTACTTAATTTTTCAGCTTCCTTCAAATCATTTTCAACTTTTTTATAGTCCCCATAATTTATACCTATTTCTCTATATTCAGTATCTGAACATTGTTTTATTTGTAAATAATCCACTCCTGTTTTTGCACCGAGTTCTGCAAGTTTAATCACCTGGTCAAAGTTTTCGGGAATGAGTACCATCTGAATTCCAACGGTACAATTATAATTATTTTCTCTTTTAATCTTCACCAAAGTTTTCAATTTTTCTACAATCGTTGCAAAATTACTACTGGCGGACTGGTGTATTTTTCTAAAACTCTCAGGATCAGCAGCACCTAAAGTAATACGTATAAATGTCGCGTCACGCAATATGTCATGCACACGATCCATATTAATAAGCAGACCATTTGTTGCCATCCCTGTATCAACCCCAAGTTTTTTTGCAAGTGTGATGGCATCGTATAGCCCGGGATTTAATGTGGGCTCCCCATCGCCAATAAAAGATATACTACGAACTCCTAGTCTTCCACAGTCGTTTATAAACCGTAAAAGCGCATCAGGTTTAATCATCATTCCCTTAGTCATACCTCCTTGGGTAACACCGACGCAATATATGCATCCCATATTACAAAATTTCGTAAGACCCATATCTATGTGGATTGGCGCAATCCTTTCACCCTTTTGCCATTCTAAAATTCTATCCAGATGATAAAGAAGTTTGTGCCCATCAAGTCTAAATTTTTCTGTTTTATTTTTATAAGTATGTCCAGTATACTGATTTGGTAATTTCTTATTGTCTTGAAGCCCTATATCAATTTTACCAATTTTGTCTCTATCAACAATTTTTCTACCCGTTCTTATAGTATGCCCACCATGTTTTATGATGCTTATTTCTTCTAGTACATTAGTCACTATTGATTGATCACGTTTTTTAATATGTTCTTTTGTCATTGATCTCCCCCTCGATTGTAAGGTATTGCAGCGTCTATAAAGACAATTTCCCCGCTGTCCACACCTGAAACTGGCGTTGTTTCCACTTTCCAGACCATGTTTTTTGACCCGATGCCACTGCAACTACTTTATCTAATAGTTCTTCTCCCAATGAATCGATACTACTCTGTTCACTCAAAAGTCTGCCAGCATTGAAATCCATATCATCAGGCAATTTTTTAAAGGTATCATCATTCGATGTTACCTTTATGACCGGACAAATAGCATTGCCTGTTGTTGTGCCCTGTCCGGTGGAAAAACATATTACTGTTGCACCTGATGCCACTATACCTGTTACCGATTCAAGGTCACCACCTGGTCCTTGCATAATACTTAATCCTCTTTTTTCCACTGGTTCTGCATATTCAAGAATATCTTCAATTATTGTAGAGCCGCCTTTCATAACCGCCCCTAAACTTTTGATATAGTTATTTATCAACCCTCCCTCTATATTTTTTGGTACGAGGTTGGCTTCTAAAGTCAGGCCGAGTTTTCTCGCAATATCAATATACCAATTCAAAATACCTTCAAATTTATTCGCTATTTCTAAAGTTCGGAATCTAGGAAATAACATATTAAATGTGCCCAGCATTTCTGGCACTTCAGACAAGATTGCAGATCCACCTCCATATATTATCTTGTCTACAGTATTTCCTATAACTGGATTTGCTGTAATACCAGAAAAAGAGTCTGAGGCTCCACACTCTGTACCAATAATAAGTTTACCTAGTGGACAATGCTCTCTTTTAACCTGATTTACAACACTTAACCTATCCTTAATTACTTCCTTAGCCCTTTCAATAGTGGAATGGGTACCACCATTTTCTTGAATAGTGATCCAATCTATTGGTTTGAAAGCATCTTCAATCGTATCCTTTAAATAAGTATACATTCTTTCGTAATTTGTCTGTTCACACCCTAAATCCATAATAAGACACCCACCTACGTTGGGATGACAAACATAACCCTTTAATACCGTCAGCAGACGTTCAATTTGTAAGCCAGAATCACAACCACACCCTTCTGTATGAGGAATTGCAACAACCCCATCAATATGAGAATATTTTTGAAGAATATCATCATTTTCTAAGCCCAATGCTACCTGAAGAGCTGTTTCGCTAGCACACATGGATGTAGGTACAACCAAGTAGTAATTTCTTGTTCCAACGCCTCCATTTTTACGAACATGACCGAGAAAAGTTTTATTTAAATACTGTGGTCTAAAGGTAATTTCACAAGGTTCTTTAAAATCTTTTCGGTTTATTTCGGGTAACACATTTTTAATATTTGAAACAGTAATCAATTCCCCTTTACCGATACCTCTTGATTGACCAAACGGATAGCCATATTGTCTTACAAATTCGCCTTCCTTTATATCAACCAGGGCAAAACGATGTCCCTGCTTTATTAAATTTTTTATCTTTATAAGCCCACCCCTATATTCCAACTCATAACTCTGTGATATATCTTCTTTGGCAATTGCTACGTTGTCTAAATCAGTATTCATGATAATTGCAATATCTTCGAGTTTCTTTTTCATCAGATCACATTTAACAATTATTTAAATACTGTAATGGGACACAGATAAACACGGCTTATTAGTCATCAGGGGATGGAAGGGGCAAAGTATGGAGTACAGATTTAGTTAGCTGCCTCGTGACACCTAGCCACCGTTCCCTGATGTCTGATAATTATCAGTGCAAATCTGCGTAAATCAGCGTCCAAATGCAGTTTTTAGGAATCATTCTTTTAAAATCTCTATAGGCTTAACAATCATATTTCCCATAAATTCTTCCCTACTCAAGAAAGGGTACATATCTTCTAATGGTTTTGATATAATCGTACCGTCCGGTTTTTTTAGCGATGAAACCCTTGGTATTAAAGGCTGATCTTCTGGCATAACAATTTCACATATAAAAGGCCCTGGTTCTGATAATATATAATCAATTCTTGCACGTAATGCATCATGGTTTGCAATTCTCTCTGCCTTTATTCCATACGCATGGGCAATTTTAATAATATCAGGACAACTAAGACCACTACTGGCATCTGATCCAACGTACCTCCCGAAATGGTTCTGCTGCATTAGCTTGATGGTTAAATACCCACCATTATTCAAAACAAATAGTATAATGGGTAATTTATAATGAACCAATGTCTGAAGTTCCTGGATATTCATTTGAAGTCCGCCATCACCACTAATACATATCGTCTTTTTTCTGCCATGAGCAAAGCAAGCCCCAATAGCGCCAGGAAGTCCAAATCCCATTGAGGCATGTCCGCTGGAGGTAAAAAGACGTTGACCAGCCTTCGTTTTAAAAGCCTGCATAGTACAGGTAAAACTTGTACCCATGTCTGTAACAACCACAGCATCATTGCCCAGTTTTTCCGAGAGAATATCTATAAAATAAAAAGAATTGACGCCATCCTTGATCTCTTTATACTCCGGCAAGGTCACAGGAT
>Ga0082335_1005334_pt1 | contig 17882 bp, 22 predicted proteins | sample Subgrocontami58m_FD_72375 | JGI IMG/M metagenome (GOLD analysis project Ga0082335, IMG submission 72375) | Subsurface groundwater microbial communities from S. Glens Falls, New York, USA - GMW37 contaminated, 5.8 m (SPADES assembly) (version 2) ... | reverse complement strand
TAAACGATGCGATCAAATCTCCGTAACCAACTGCTTCTCTATTTCCTAAAAAGTTGGCACCGAGAATCAGTTTACTATTTTTATCAAAGATGATCTTACCAAATACATTTTCCGAATCCGGCATAACCTTAACAAGATTTGGAATTACAGCATGAACTTCTCCGATGTTGTGATAATATTTTTTTGCTTCAACAGAATTCAAACCGACAGATACTAAAGTTTTTCCGAAAATTTTTACAGCAATATTTTTAACGAATGGATGCATTTGCGAATTTCCTCCAGCTGCATTCTCGCCGGCAATATGTCCTGTCTGCTGAGCGATTGTTGCAAGTGGAATATAATCCGGTTTGCTTGTTAGACGATTGATAACTTCTATGCAATCACCCGCTGCATAAATGTTCGGGTCATTCGTTTTCAATCTCTGATCAACAGTTATTCCGCCAAACTTACCAATACTAAGTTTTGATGTTACTGCCAAATTATTATTCGGTTCAAATCCAATTGAGAGAAGAACAAGATCATATTCAAGAACTCTTCCTTGTAATTTCAGGCTTAAGAATTTCTGTCCGCCTTGTTTAACTCTATAATCTTTTGCTTCACCGATAAACTCAATACTATTCTGCTCAAGAAGATCAAGAATTAAATTACGAGACTCATCTTCAATACCCGGCATTGGAAGATTTTCTTTTTCTAAAATTGTTACCGCGTAACCGAGAGTTTTGAGTGCATCCGCAGTTTCCAAACCAATATATCCCGCACCGATAACAAGAATATTCCTGACAGTATTCCGTTCTAAATAATTTTTTATATTGATCAGGTCACGGACAGATTTGAGAGTGAAAACATTTGAGAGATTAGTCGGCAGCGAAGGAATTGATTTTGCATTTGAGCCGGTGCATAAGATCAATTTATCGTACGGCCGTTCAAATTTATTTCCGTCTTTAAGATTTTTTACGGTAAGAATTTTTTTATTGCGGTCTATCTTTTCAACAAAGTGAGATGTGAGAACTTTAACGCCTTTTTCCTTTTCGAAGGAATCCGCGCTGAAGAAAACAACATCTTCATAATTTTTGATTTCACCGGAAAGAACATACGGAAGCTCGCACGTGCCGGTAGAAATAAACTCGCCGGCTTCGATCATCAGGACGTTTGCATCGGGAGCGGTGCGTTTTGCTTTTGCCGCCGCTGCTGGACCCGCAGCATTGCCCCCGATTATAATAATATTTTTCTGCACATTTAACTGGTACATAGCCCTAAGCGAATTATCTCGGTATAAATATAATTAATTTAGAATTGAGAGGTGAACTTGATATACCGCCATTAAGCAACCTTCAAGGTTATAATCCCGTCAACGACTTGTCAACCTCGAAGGTTTGTTTTTGTGTAAAAGGTTGACAACAAATTTGTTTTAAGCTAAGTTGAATCCAACCGATTGGATAAATTAATTATGCAGAATAACAGATCTAACAGAAATTCTATTCTAAAAATTATTTTCCTTTCCTACTTCATTACTCTACCGGCATGTTCAAGTGGGCAGAATGTTAACATCACGCCGCTTCGTCCGGTTGATCAATTAATTACTGAAGCATTAACCACTTCCCCACCCGTTGAGATTGGAGAGTTTAGGAAAACGGAGCTTGTTGAATTAGTAAAACTTGATCCAACTATCCGCCTTGATATCCGTTATGCAACAAATAATAATTTTTTAAGTACACCTTTATACAGCCAGGCAAGAGCATTTTTACAAAGACCCGCAGCAGAAGCAGTTGTGCGTGTAAATAAAAAATTACATAGCAAAGGTTACAGTTTACTAATACACGATGCATACCGTCCATGGTATATCACAAAAGTTTTTTGGGATGCTACTCCGGATGATTCGAAAAAATTTGTTGCAGATCCTTCCAAAGGTTCAAGACATAACCGCGGATGTGCGGTTGATCTTACTCTATTTGATCTTAAAACAGGAAAGCCTGTAGTGATGCCGAGTCTTTACGATGAAATGTCCGAACGTGCTTACCCAAATTATAACGGCGGAACTGATGAACAAAGAAATCTCCGCGACCTACTCCGTTCTGAAATGGAATCCGAAGGATTTACAGTGTATGAAATTGAATGGTGGCATTTTGATTATAACGATTGGAAATTTTATACAATTCAGAATGTTAGGTTTGAAAATATAAAATAAACAATTGACTACAATTCCCTTTTACGCTAAGTTGATACTAAAGTTTGGGGACGGACTTTGGAAACAATAGTAAAATTACCTTTTCGAAAACCAAAACTTCTTGATCAAGTTCGAATAACTCTGCGGACTAATCGCTATTCAGCCCGTGAGATATGAGTCGCTATTACTACACATATCTTCTTCAATCTAAGAAAGATGGGAATTTCTATACAGGTTATACCAACAATCTGATTAAAAGAATTAAAGAGCATAATAGCAAAAAAGTTGCAAGCACAAAAAATAGAACACCCTTTGAATTAGTTTATTGGGAAGGATGTCTCAACCAACAGGATGCAACAAAAAGGGAAAAATATTTAAAGACCGCTTGGGGAAAAAGATACTTAAAGAACAGAATAAAAAATTTTCTATCAACAATTTCAGAAAGCAAATGAACATTTTCGATATCAATATTGATCTCAATAAGCGAATAAGAAAAACTCTTTTGCCATTATCTCACGGGCTAAAAACTGAAGAGAGTTACACTTCCTGGATTAAGCAATTCATAATCTTTAATAATAAAATCCATCCTGAGAACCTTAGAGCTGAAGAGATCAAAAATTTCTTAAACTATCTTGCTGTTAACAGACATGTGTCCGCTTCGACACAAAACCAAGCATTACAGGGAATATTATATCTTTATAAAAACGTGTTAAACAAAAACATTGGTTGGATTGAAGAGATTAAACATGTTTCAAGGGTTAAACATTTGCCGGTGGTAGTAACAAAAGATGAAGTAAATAAAATATTTTCATATCTAGAAGGAATTCCGTTGTTGATCTCAAAATTGTTGTACGGTGGCGGCATGCGGTTATCCGAATGCCTAAAACTAAGAGTACATGATATTGATATAGATTATAAGACTATAACTGTAAGAGATGGTAAAGGCGAAAAAGATAGAATTACAATACTGCCGGATAAAATAATTGCCGAATTAAAATTACATGTTCAGAGAGTAAGAAATTTATTTAACAGAGATAAGAAGAAAGGAAATATAGAAGCTCCGCTTCCACATGCTCTTAATAAGAAATATCCTAATGCAAGCATGGAATTTAATTGGCAATATTTATTTCCAGCAAAAAGTTTAGTCTATAAAGAAAATGAAAAAAAAATTTACCGTGTTCATCTGCATCCAAGTACTTTTCAGAAAGTATTTAAGGAAGCAGTTCGTAAATCGGATTTAACAAAACAAGCCTCTTCCCATACTTTAAGACACAGTTTTGCAACTCATCTCTTGCAATCGGGATATGATATTAGAACCATACAGGAATTGCTGGGACATAATTCAGTAAAAACAACAATGATTTATACACATGTACTTAATAGAGGAATTGGTGTTAGGAGTCCATTAGATTAAAGATTATAGATGAGAATTATTTTCTCAACTATAATCCAATATATTAATAAGATATTGCACTAAATATTTATAAATTAAGAAGTTACTAAAGTTAGTTCAAATGACGGGAGATTATAGGTAAGAATTTTTTTCTAAAATAAACGCCGAATTGTAAAACAGTAATTCGGTATAATTAATAGTTATACGCAAAATATACTTGGATAAGAGCAATTACATATACATATAAATTTTATACAATTTATTCATTGCTAAATTGACTAAGGTTTTAAATCAAAGGAGATTAAAAAGATGGCTAGATGTACAGCACCAGTTTATGGTCATCGCACAGCAAGTGCAGCAGCAAACTGCCCTGCGTGTGGTAGTCGCTACAGTCGTAGTTACAGTTCTTATTCGTCATATAGCCCACCTTTTTCTTCATCCTCAAACAGTTCAATAAGTCGTACTAGCAGTAGTAGTAGTGGACAGACTAAATCTAAGGCACGTTGGGCTTCAGCTGGCTCTACTGTTTTATACACTCCTGCAGAAATTCGAACTCTAACACCTGTTCGTGCAAATGTGGAGAAACGTTCGGATTTACCGGACTTACGAGATATTTTTCTTTGTCACGCTTGGGATGATCGCAAAGGTGTTGCGAAAGAACTACATGATTATTTAGAATCGAAAGGTGTCACTGTTTGGTTTAGCGATAAAGATGTTCTGCTAGGCTCACCTTTACTACGTGAAATAGACAAAGGGTTGGCAAAGTCTCGTGTAGGCATCGTATTAGTTACACCTTTTTTTCTTGAACGCATTAAAGGAGAAGGAATCGCTGACAAAGAGCTTTCTGCTCTCCTAGCTCGTGATTTACTTGTCCCAATCGTGCACAATACAACTTTTGAAAAATTACGTGAAGTAAGTCCTTTACTTGGCTCACGAAGTGGTTTAAGTACAATAGAAGATTCATTAGAGGATATTGCTAATAAGTTAGCTGAGTTGGTAACACCAGAAACTATATCAAATTAAATGAAGGGAATTTTTTGAATTACAAACGATGCGTATAACAAGCAACTCAAACCGACTGCTGTATTCGGTCGTGTTGTTTGCAGTTTAGCATTGTAGTGAAAGGAGTTTGAAGAAGTAAATAAATAACATAATCAGTAAAACATAACATTGGCAGCGTAAACTGTTCAGCAGCGGTTTAGTTGCAATGCCGTTAGGCAATTAAAAAAGAGTATAAAATGAAAATCTTTTTAATAATGTCTTTTGATAGCGAGTTTGATGAAATTTATAAATTTATCAAAAAGATAGTGGAATCACCTGAAGATAAAGTGTTTAGAGCAGATGATCTTCTTCATCAACAAAATATTTTGAAAGATATTGTAACCTGTATTTATGAAAGTGATTTAATTATAGCAGATTTAACTGGTTCTAATTCTAATGTGTTTTATGAATTAGGATTAGCCCACGCTTTACAAAAGAATGTAATTTTATTGATTCAAGACATAGATGAGCTACCATTCGATTTACGATCTTATCGTGTAATAGAATACTCTACACATTTCTCAAAAATTGGAGCCCTAGAAGAAAAACTAAAAAAAATGATTTGTGATACTAAATCAAATAGTATTCACTTCGGAAATCCAATATCGGATTGGTTGCATCCTCGTCAAATTATTAAAGAAGAAGATTCGTCTACTCCCGCACTCAATAATATTCAAGTATTTGATCCCGCATTTACTATTTCTGATTTGGGAATTATAGATTTATTTGCTGATCTCGAAGAAACACTTGACAAACTAAATGTGTTGATTGTTGACTATTCTAAGATAACTAATGAAATAGGTTCTATTACACGTAGAGATGCATTGAAAATCCAAACTGCTAGCCAAAATCCTAGTCAAGGGACAATGTCATATATTCGCAAAATCACCAAAAAAACTGCTGAATCTATGAATCAATATGCTGAGTCAACACAGAAATATAATGTTCAATTTGAAGAACTTTGGAATACTTATGAAGATAGAATATTTCGATTACTTTCCTCTGATTTGGTTGTTAAAAATCATAATGAATTACTAGCGTTTTCGACATTTATTAAATCACAATTATTCTTGAAAGAGAATATAGTTGTAAGTAAAGAAGCTATTTCTTCTTTCATAGAAAGTGTAGTTAATCTCAAAGGAATGCAGAAAGATGTTACTCGTGCAAGTAATTTCATCGAAATTGAACTAAAGATATTCGTTGGCCTACTTGAAAAAGCAGTTTCTACTATTGATAGATTAACACAAATTGCGAATGAAATGATTGAGAAGTTTCAATCAAAGTATGGTAATATCTAAAATTGCCTAACCCGCAACTCAAAGCGACCGCATCTTTGATGCGATCGTTTGATGTGGTAATTGGGTTAAGCTTTTCAGAACTAATTGTTCTTACAAAGTTGATTGCAATACAAAACTGATTTATAAATAAAAGTCGTTTGCAATTGCGTCATTGTAGTTATGGGCGGCGCTTTAGTCGCAACGCCGTTAGGTGCAAAAATAGAAATTAATATTTTTAAAATACCAACATTAGAAGGGTTAAAAAATGCATCAAATATTTATAGATAAATTTACAATTCCAGAATCAACTTTTAAGGAATTTTCAGAAAGAATGAATTATAATAGACAATTCTTAAAAAAAATACCTGGCTTTATCCAAGATAAAGTTTATAAAAGTGCCGACGAACAAGGAAATATTTTAATTATTACAGTGGCAGAATGGAAAGATGAATTATCATTAAAAAAAGCAAAGGAGTTAGTACAGGATGAGTATAAACGAATAAATTTTAATCCAGCAGAATTTATAACAAAGTTAAATATAAAAATGGAAAGAGGAACATATCAAGAAATAGATAAATATTAGTTTTAAAACGCACATAACCAGCAAATCAATCCTGTCACCGTTTTCGAATTCGGCATTTGTGCAATTTAAAAGTTTGTTCTTCTGTTTCGGCTTTTTTGTTCGGCGTAGTATGTAAATTAAAGTTTGTTCTAAATAAAAAGTTGTTTAATAAATACAGCATTGTTGTTCTGGGCGGAACGTTAGGCACAACTCCGTTGTACCGTTAATAAAACATAATAAAGTTATGAATGTTGATAAAAAAAAATTAGTTAGACTTTATTTATTATTTATTCCTATTGCTTATATCTCTTATCTTTTTCACGAATTTGGACATTGGATTGTAGGAGAGATTCTAGGTAATGATATGATATATAGTCTAAACTATGTTTGGCCTAGTAGTGGACATTATTTAAATGAAAGCCATAATTTATACGTAAGTATTGGTGGACCTGCATTTACGATATTGTTGGCTGTGGTCTCTCTGTTAATTTTAGAGAAATATTCAACAATATATGCCTACCCAGTTTTATTCTTTCAATTTGTACTCCGTTTTTTTTCTCTTGTCTTTGGAGGATTTAGTCAACAAGATGAAGCTAGAGTATCTTCAATTATGGGACTCGGTACATATACAGTAGGAATAATTATCCTGATAATATTGCTTCTAATTGTTATAAGAGCGAGTTATAAACTCAAGATAGATTTAAAACATAACGGTTATTTTTTTACAGTAAGTATTCTGAGCCAACTTTTGGTAATTGCAAGTTATAAAATTACTGGTCTTTAAAAACGGTATAACCAGCAACTCAAAGCGACCGCATCTTTGTTGCAGTCGTTTGATAATGTTATTGGGTTTGGTTTTTCAGAGTTAGTTTGTTGTTCAAAGTCGATTTGTAATACAAGAATGATTTTAAAACAAAAAAGGTAGTTGCCAAAAGCGTCATTGTAATTATGGGCGGCGCTTTAGTTGCAACGTCGTTATATTGCTGGAAAATGGTTAAAGAAGAAGTGATTTATAATTTCTTGCACCATGAAGCATTCTATGAATCAAAATTGTTCTTTTTTCTATTGTGTAAAAAATTAGGTAGTTCTCAATAATCAAATATCGGTATCCAAGCAGTTTAAGATCAGAATCGCTAGGAGATTTGCCTAATAAAGGATTATCAGCAAGTAATTCTAAGTTCTTTTCAATTTTGTCGGCGAGATTTGCAGCGGCTTTTATATTATCAGCAGCAATGAAAGAAATTATTTCAGTGAAATCTTCTTCTGCGATACTTAAAAGTCGAATGCTAAAATTATTTATTCTCATTTATCATTGTCCGGATTTTAGTCATCACTTGTTTAAGACTGTTCCCTGTGTCACCGGCTGATCTTTGTTTCTGGGCAATTGATAATTTTGAAAGCAAATCAAGTTTGAGTTGCATCTTGGAATAATGATTCATGGACATTACAACTAAATCACCTTCACCATTCTTGGTGATATAGATTGGTTCATTAGAATCGTTTGCAAGTTTTGAAATCTCATTTGATTTGTTTCTTAAATCTGATATGGGTTTTATTATTGGCATAAGTCATACTCTGTATTTTATCTGTGTCAATATTATGACATAATTATGATAAATGCAAAGGCGCAATATAACCAGCAACTCAAAGCGTCTGCTTTAATCGTTGCGGCATTTTACAAGTTTTAGAATTGCGTTCTAAAAGTATGTTGCTTTTGAAGTGTAGTGATCGATAAATTAATTTAAATAATTATTGGCGTTGGCTTTTCAGTGTTGCATTGTTGATCTGGGCGGCGCTTTAATTGCGACGCCATTATAAGCTTTAAGAAATTTCGTAAAATGAATTAGCAATAAATCATTAACTTTTGGATAAATTTATAAAAATATTAATAATTAGGTATCAATATGAAAGCATCAATACTTGGACTATTTTTAATAATCATGGGTGCGCAATGGTCACTTGCACAAAATTCTGTAGTCGAACAAGAAATTATTAAACTCTCCAAAGAAAAGTGGCAATGGATGTCAGACAAAAATGTAGACACACTCGATAATTTATTTCACAAAAAATCTGTATTTGTCCACATGGGAGGCGCTTGGGGAAAAGAACAAGAACTTAATATCATTAAAGGTGGTGGTATTTGGTACAAGAAAGCAGATATACATGAAGTATCTGTGAATATTATTGACAATACTGCAATCCTCCTAAATAGAATCACTTTGTTGGCTGTAGTCGGGGGAAATGAGGTAACCAATCCTTTTGAGGTTACAGAAGTTTATGTTAATGAGAATGGTGCATGGAAGCTAGGCTCGCTCTCATTCACAAGACTTTTAACAGGACCCGAATGATAGCAACAACTTATAAGTGTAAATCTTATAAGAAGTATAAATATAGGGAACAATTAAAACGCTTATAACCAGCCGCTCAACACGGACAGCGTTTTCAGTGCGGCATTTGTGTAATTATAAAGTTGTGGTTGCAAAGGTTAGTTGCTCTTTAAGTAGTTTGTTCTAAGAAACATTTATATAAATAAAAAGTAGTTGCTTCTATTCGGCATCCTTGTTCTGGGGCGCCGCTTATCGGCAGCACCGTTAGGTGCTAAAAACAATATGAATGAAATAGAAAAACTCGGATTCGATAAGTGGTTTCAAGGTAGAATCGAACCATCAAAATTAGATGGCTTTCAAGTTGTCAGAGTAATAGCTGTAAATAAAAACAGTTTTGTTGTCTCGAACGGTAGAAATGATATTTATGCAGAATTAACCGGGAAATATTTATTCAATTTAGAATCTTCATTGGATTTTCCAACAGTAGGCGATTGGGTGTATGTGCAATTGTTTGATGATGATTCTTTTGCTATCATTCACGAAATATTTCCGCGAAGATCATTATTAAAAAGAAAAGCCTCCGGTAAAAAAATCGAATATCAACTTATCGCCGCAAATATAGATACGGCAATTATTATGCAGTCGCTGGATTCAAATTTTAATTTGAGAAGACTGGAACGTTATCTTGTAATGATAAATGAAAGTAATATTACACCGGTTATATTTCTAAGTAAAAGCGATCTTATAAGCGCCGATGAAATTGAAAACAAGGTAAATGCTATTCATAAAATTATACCGGATATTAAAATTGCAACATTCAGCAACAACAGTTTGACTGATATAGAAAATCTTAAAACACACTTTACTCCTTCAGAGACCTTTTGTTTACTTGGCTCATCCGGTGTTGGTAAAACTACATTATTAAATAACCTAGTACACCAAGAACTATTCAAAACTCAACCAATCAGAGAGAAAGACGGAAGAGGAAAACATACTACCACACGTCGTGAACTTATAGTTTTAGAAAATGGGGCAATTGTAGTAGATAATCCGGGAATGCGTGAACTTGGAATTATTTCTATTGAATCTGGTTTAGACAATACTTTCGATGAAATCGCAGAATTGTCAAATCAATGTCGTTATACTGATTGCACTCATACTATTGAGCAAGGTTGTGCAGTATTGAAAGGGATAGAGGAAGGAAGAATTTCAAATGAACGTTATCAGAATTACATAAAAATGTATAAGGAATCTTTGTATAACGAAATGTCATATTTTGAAAAGAGACAGAAGGATAAAAAGTTCGGGAAATTTATACACACATATATGAAAAATAAAAATGATAAGTAATCGCACCTAACAAGCCAATCAAGCGGACGCCGTATTCGCATTTGGCAAATTAGTAATTATTGACTTTGTAGTTCCGTGTAATGTTGTTTGTCTAAAGTAGTTCTGTTAAATAAATTTTTAATAATTATTGGCAGTCGTTTTTTAAGTGGCATCCTAGTTCTGGGGCGCCGCTTATCGGCAGCACCGTTAGGCGTTTTGGTTTAGTTGTAATGCGTCAATATCAGATTTTTGTAATTAAAGCATTGCTAAATAAAAGTCGGGAACATTCATGAAAACTTCAGTTTTGAACTTAGTATCGATCTCTTCTTGCAAAAAGTATTACTTATTTCTTTTATTAATAATATTTCTTTTCTCATTACTTTTCCAATCTTGTACAAAGGATTCTTCAATTACCGGTCCGGCAAACAAAATATTAACCGATGAAACAATAGCAAAATTACAAGCCGCCGCCGATAAAGTTGTTCCACATACACCCGGACTTATCGCCTACATAGTAAAAGAAGGAGAAGGAGAAGTGATAATTAAACGGGGTGTGTGCAATTTGGCAACAAATGAACCGGTTGATGAAAAAAATTTTTTCAGAATGGCGAGTATTACAAAAACTTTTACTACGGAAGCAGTACTAATTTTAGCTGACAGGCAATTAATTGATCTGAACAAAACTATTTCTTCCTATCTGCCGGGATATACTATTCCGGGAGGCGATAAAATTACTGTGCGTATGCTTGGCAACATGACCAGCGGTTTAGTTAGTTATACTGCCGATACTACATTTTATAAGCAACTGTATTCCTTAAGAGGTGAGTGGGTTTTCAGTCCACCAGAGCTAATATTTTATTCAAGCAAATACCCTCTTAAATTTACTCCAGGTTCAAAATACGATTATTGCAATACTAACACAGTCATACTCGGAGAAATAATAAAAAAAGTAACTGGCAAATCGGTTTCGCAAGTATTTACTGAAGAATTATTTTTACCGCTAGGGATGAAAAATACTACATGGCCCACTTCGCGCTATCTGCCTGCCCCATATTCTCACGGCTACTCTGCCAATGTAGGTTCTTTAATAGATGTAACGAATTGGAATCCTTCCTATGCCGATGCTGCCGGTATACTAATATCCAATTTCACGGATTTAAAGATATGGGCAAAAGAGATAAACGGAATGAAGTTACTTTCCGCTTCCTCAAAAGCAGAACGGCGAGGCTGGAATGATGAGGATCTAATTAATAATCCCGGGCAGAATTATTATGGTTTCGGACTTATGAAGTATAGAGATTGGATTGGACATTCCGGTGTAATAGAAGGATACAATACACAAATTTATTATAACACAGTAAAAGATATAATGATCATTACAAATACAAATACACAGGATAACAACCCGGCTGAAGGGGCATTTCATTTATTCGCAGATATAATAGATACTATATAGCTGATGGTAGACATATATTTAAAAAGATGGAATTTTCTTGTGCTCAGTAGGGTACCTAAGTATAAGTTATATGGGAATTAATATTGGAGTTGGATATAACAAAGATGGTATTTGTACAAATGTACTAGGTGGGCCAGTAGGAGCGAAACATTAAATATATTGCACCTAACCCGCAACTCAAAGCGACTGCTTTAAACGTTGCGGCAGTTGTGTAATTATAAAATTGAGTTTGCAAAAGTCTGTTGCTCTTTGAATGTAGTTAACAAAACGAATTTATAAATAATTCATCGGCATTTGTTTTCAAAGTTGCATTGCTATTATGGGCTGCGGCTTAAAAACAACGTCGTTATGTGTGTAATTTAACAATATCATCTAAGGAGTGTCGGTAAATGAGAAATGAAATGAAACGAGTAACAATTTTCGCAATTTCAATGATTTTGGGATTATGCAGTATTGGTTTTGGACAAAAAGAATTCATCAATGTTAATGGCAAGAAGGTTGAGATATTCACTTCGGGTTTAGAGAACAACCAAAAGGATAGACCTGTAATAGTATTTGAAAATGGAATGGCCAGTAAATATGGTAGTTGGGAAACTGTTATCAATGAAGTATCTAAAACATCAGCAGTATTTTCTTATAATCGACCAAGAATTGGAGAATCAGAAAATGATAGCATTCCTCCAACAACACAACATATTGTCAACAATTTAAGAAATATGCTTTTGGAAAAAGATCTTAAGCCACCATACTTATTAGTATCACATTCTTTTGGCGGTGCGTATATAAGAAGTTTTGCCTCATACTATCCCGCTGAAATTGCCGGACTTGTTTTTGTTGATCCTATAGATTTTACAAAAAAGAAGGGTGATGGAAATCTTCCATATTTGGAGATTGGATTAACTCAGCATCAAATCGATTCTATGTTCGCAAAGCCCTATGATAAATTCAAAGAAAAATTGTATGCCGAAATGCCAAATTTTTATGTTGAAGAAGTGAAAATATCAAGTCAGTTAACCAAAACCGAATTTGAAGAATGTGTTCGCACACCTCTACCTGAAGTCCCAGTTCATTTTATTATGGCGGGCGGATATCCAAAGAATCCGGAGAATAGACCAACACTCTATGATAAGGTAAAGATGTTCAGAATTGACAATAACCTTAAAATGAAACGGTGGATTGCACTATTAGATCCACTGAAATACGGTAAGTTTTTTTATTGCTCTAACTCCGGTCATTTTGTTCAGACTGATGATCCAGAAACAGTAATCTCAAGTATCAAGTTAGCTTTGATGGACTATGACAAAATTCAGAAAGAAAGAACCACTAATTGAAAGCATAGTCACACATAACCCGCCCGCCGCTCAACACGGACAGCGTTTTCAGTGCGGCATTTGTATAATAATAAAGTTGCGTTTTCAAAATAAGTTGTTCTTTAAGGTAGGATGTTCTAAGAAATATTTTTATAAATAATAAAGTCATTGTTGCTATTCGGCATTGCTGTTCTGGGCTGCCAATTAGCGGCAACACAGTTATTCCGCCATAATAAAAGGAGAATATGATGAAAAGGATTGTCCTTTACTTTTTATTTATAGTCTGCTTTTTTGAATTAGCATGCTCAACTAAAGAAGAATTCAAAGTTATTTTTCAAGTAGAAGGGCCAATAAAAACTAACTGTTATTTGTTGTATGGTTTAACGACAAAGGAAGCTGCAATTTTTGATGTGGCTGGGCCATTGGACAGTTTAACAACTTACATAAAAGAAAATAGTCTTAATCTTAGATATATATTTCTTACTCATGCACATTGGGATCATGTTGAAGGATTATTTGATTTAAAAGAAAAATTTCCAAATGTAAAAGTTTGTCTTAATAAAAAAGAGTATCTCGCAATGCAAGAATATTTAAATTTTGCAAAAGAATCTGATCCTAAAAAGTTTGAAGAAGTTATGCGAGATAGTGCTTTAGCTAAAATGATGAACTTTAATCTTACTTTAATTAAACCAGATATATTTTTAGAAGATAATGAAGAATATTATTTAGGAAATCTAAAAATCAGAACAATATTAGCACCCGGTCATTCAGCGGGAAGCATGTGCTTTTCTTGTAACAATGTTTTATTTGCTGGTGATGTTTTATTTTACAGATCTGTGGGTAATACGGATTTTTATAAAGCATCGAGAACAGACCAAATTCAATCTGTGAGAAAATTATACAAACTACTTCCGGATTCAACTATAGTATATCCCGGGCATGGACAATTCACAGATATTGAATCAGAGAAAAAACAAAATAAGAAAATTACTGTTGATGGTGGGCAATGGGATATTCAATAAAAGAACGTATATACTGTGCCTCAAGCCGACAGCGATTTTGTATACGGCATTTTGTGCAATTTTAAAGTTTGTTATAACTACAAATGAAAAAGTTATAACAAAGAAATTTGTATTAATAAAATAGTTTCTTTCCAACATTGAAAGCTGACGTTTTTCCCGGTCGTCAAGAACCACACTCCCCACCAATAAAACTAGTGGGCAAGCTTGACGCAAGAAATTAAATAGATTTCAGTCAAGGTATCATACTTGACTACCAAAGAATGTTTGACATTGTTGGATTTATTATTTTATTACTACATTTTTAATAAGTAATTAATGGTAAATAAAGATTATATCATGCGGCTCATAGAGCAGTTGTCTCAAGCAATTGCCAAAATATTATTCAATGTTGAAAATAAAAATTATGAAGCCGCAATAAATGAAATTAATCTTTCCTATAAAGGTTTAACGGGATTGGATCCATCGCTTGTTAATTCATTGTCGGATCAAGAGATAATTTTTTTTCTTACTAAAGGTAGGACAGCGGATTCAGAAAAATATTTAGTTATTGCCAGACTATTGAGGGCAGAAGCAGAACTAAATGAAATTACAAAAAAAGATTTTAATGATGCCTTGGAGAAATATCAGAAATCATTAAGTCTGTATCTAGAATTCTTTCTTAATAATATTGACGCAACTAAAAATTATTCTTCACATATAGAATTCATTCTGGCCAGAATAAAATCCTATACTCTTCCCTTACATATAAAATATAAGCTCTTCCGTTACTACGAGTTAATTGGAGAGTACAGTAAGACTGAAGATATACTTTTTGAATTGGTTGATTCAAAATATCCTGATATAATTTCTGAAGGAAAGAATTTTTTCCAAAGACTTTCCCAAAAAAGTGATGGAGAATTATCTGCCGGCAATCTGCCTAGAGAAGAATTAAAAATCGGGATTGATGATTTAAATAAGAAATCGGTTTCGTAAATATTATCTAAAACAACCTCACCCCTTCCCCTCTCATTAATAAGGAGAGGGTGCCCGGCAGGCCGGATGGGTGAAGTCAAGAAAATATTTGTTATGCGTAAAAATAAAAAGGTGAAAAATGTATTATATATTATTTTATAAAACAGTTGAAGACTATTTAGAGAGACGTGTTCCTCTAAGAGAAAAACATTTAGCCTACGCAAATGCTTCTCATCAACGCGGTGAATTATTTATTGCCGGTGCTCTTGCAGATCCGGCAGACAGCGCAATTCTTGTTTTCAAAGGAGAAAATTCTTCCGTAGCAGAAGAGTTCGCAAAAAATGATCCGTATGTTCTAAATGGATTAATAAACGAATGGAAAGTTCGTCCTTGGAATGTTGTTATTGGCGGATAATTTACCCGGTTGTAATAAACTTCCTCAAATTAATTTCATTAAAGAGACAATTCCCTCCAGACAAAAAAAATTTTTTTTATCACTTGATTTTTTAATCGTGAGTTATTATATATGTAACCAATTGGTTACATATATAATTAAATAATATGAGAAGAGACGTTTTTCAGGCAATAGCCGATCCAAACCGAAGAGCGATATTAGCTTTGCTAGCAACTCAATTGCTAACGCTTAATGGTATAGCTGAAAAATTTGATATAAGCCGTCCTGCGGTTTCAAAGCATATTAAAATTTTGGAACAGTGCGGATTAATTGATATCAAACAGCAAGGCCGGGAAAGATATTGTGAAGTTAGAATGGAAAGACTTAATGAAGTTTCGGATTGGGTTGAGAAATACAGAAAAATTTGGAAAGAAAAACTTGATGCATTAGAAAATTATCTAACACAATTACAAGCAAAGGCGAAAAAAAATGTCAAACCAAATAGATAGCAACACAACCAAATTCACTAATAAAGAGTTAATCATAACTCGCATATTCAATGCACCACGCTCTCTCGTATGGAAAGCATGGACCGAACCGGAACATCTTATGCGTTGGTGGGGACCGAAAAATTTTACATGTCCGGTTTGCAAAATAGATTTTAGGATTGGCGGAAAATATCACTCCTGCATGAAATCGGCAGAAGGTCAAGAGTATTGGAGTACAGGTATATACAAAGAAATTGTTCCGTTAGAAAAAATTGTTTGCACGGATAGTTTTGCTGATGAAAAAGGAAACATAGTCCCCGCTTCTTATTACGGAATGCCTGGAGATAATTGGCCTATGGAATTTATAGTGAGGTTAAAATTTGAAGATCTTGGCAAGAAAACAAAGATGACACTTACACACATCGGTTTCCCGGTTGGGGATATGAAAGATATGGCAGGTACCGGTTGGAATGAATCGTTTGATAAACTTGAAGAAAGTTTGAAAGAATAAAAGTAGAAAATGTTGCAACAAAAAAAGAAGGACGCAACATGAACATAACAGATATTAAAAATAAGTGGACAGCGATGGGACCGTACTTACACAGTGTGCTTCGAATCGTAGCTGCATTCATGTTCATACTTGCCGGTACAACAATACTCTTCGCCTTCCCAACGGGAATGCCTCCCGATGGCGGAACAGCAAAACCAATGTCACAGATATGGATAGGTGGCGTTCTAGAAGCGTTCGGAGGCGCATTACTTCTCCTTGGTCTCTTCACTCGACCAGTTGCATTTATTTTAGCCGGAGAGATGGCGGTAGCTTATTTCCAGTTTCATTTCCCTCAGGGCTTTTGGCCTACTATGAATAGCGGAGTAGCTGCTATTATCTACTGCTTTGTCTGGCTCTATTTTTCAGCTACGGGTCCGGGAGTGTGGAGTATTGATGAATGGCGTGCAAAACGGCAACGATAGAAAGTGTTAAATCTTCAAAAAAATATTTTTTTTATTAATAGTTAAAAGTTGAATGAAAGGAATATTCATGAGTGGAAAAAATAAATCCATCTCAAATACTGAAGACCGAGAAATAAAAATTTCTCGATTATTAAATGCACCAATCGAATTGGTATGGCATGTATGGACAAATCCCGACCATATTAAAAACTGGTGGGGTCCAAATGGTTTCTCAAACACGATATCAAAAATGGAAGTGAAACCTGGCGGTGAATGGAATCTAATAATGCATGGTCCGGACGGAGTTGATTATGTGAATAAAAGCGTTTTTACTGAAGTTATTAAATTTAAGAAGCTCGTTTATGAACACATTTCACATCCTAAATTTGTTGCTACTATTGAATTTGAAAGTCTCAACAACCAAACAAAATTAAACTGGCATATGCTGTTTGAAAGTAAAGATCAATTTATTCAGGTAGTGAAAACATTCAAAGCAGATGAAGGATTGAAACAAAACATAGATAAACTTCAAAATTATCTTTCAAAGGAATTACATTATGAATAATGAACCTATCATCATTGAACGAACTTATAATGTACCTACAGCAACAGTTTGGAAAGCAATTAGCGATAAAAATGAAATGAAGAAATGGTATTTTGATCTCGCTGAATTTAAACCGGAAGTAGGATTTGAATTTCAGTTCTATGGAGGTAAGGAAGAAAGACAGTACTTACATCTATGCAGGATTACTGAAGTCATTGTTGGCAGAAAACTTACATACAGTTGGTGTTATGATGGATACGAAGGAATATCGTACGTAACCTTTGAATTATTTAACGAAGGAAAACAAACCCGATTGATACTTACTCACAAAGGTTTAGAATCATTCCCGGTAAGCAATCCTGATCTTGCAAGAGAAAATTTTGTTGAAGGATGGACACATATAATTAATATCTCATTAAAAGAATTTTTAGAGAAATAGATATGGAGTTCAGTGATGAAAAGACTAATCACAATAATAATTTTGTTGTCGGTTAATATTCTAACTGCACAGAATAGTTTTCAAACTGATATTATTAAAACATCAGACGGTGATCTTAAGATAACTTTTGTCGGTCATGGTACTTTAATTTTTGAATTTAAAAATATTGTTACTCATGTTGATCCATTCGGCAGACTTGCTGATTACTCCAAATTACCGAAAGCGGATTTAATT
>Ga0082335_1005332_pt1 | contig 17885 bp, 17 predicted proteins | sample Subgrocontami58m_FD_72375 | JGI IMG/M metagenome (GOLD analysis project Ga0082335, IMG submission 72375) | Subsurface groundwater microbial communities from S. Glens Falls, New York, USA - GMW37 contaminated, 5.8 m (SPADES assembly) (version 2) ... | reverse complement strand
TCCCCCCCCGCGCCCCGCAGCGCGACCACCGCGAGCGGCGTCCCCCACGAAGGCTCCGACTCCGCCGCCGAACCGGCGAACCCGCCCTCCGGGGTGCACCGCTCCCGGATCCACGCGCAGCCCTGCGCCACCGGCTTCGGCCCCGCCGCAAGGCCGACCAGGGCGAGCAGCCCGAGCGACGTCGGCTCGAGCGCGCTGCGCTTGCCCGGGGCATACCCCCAGCCTCCGTCGGCATTCTGGTGTTCGAGCAGCCAGTCGCGCAAGGTCCACCTCCGGGTCCGCCGGGCACCTCCCGGACCCGTCGCGCGGGCGGCGGGGAACGATCAGGATATCACATCCGCCGCGCGCGGGGAAGAGGACGGGCGGGCGAGGGTGCATGACTTCTTGTGCGGTCGGGCCTTGCCCTTGCCCCTGCCCTTCGTCGGCCTGGCCCGAGCTGTGGCGAAGGGAGCCAGCCAGCGAGGGCAAGGGCAGGGGCAAGGAGGACGAGCGCAGCAGCGGTCATGCACCCGGCGGGCGAGCGGGTGAGGGGGTGAGGCGGGAACGTTGCGCGCCGACCCCGGCAACGCTAGAATGCGCCCGATCCATTGGAGGACTTCCGGTGCCGGAGATTTCGCTCTCGCTCCTCGCCCTGCTGGGGGTCACGGAGATCGCGGGAATCAACATCTACTATATCGTGGGCGGCGTGATCGTCGTGATCGTCATCCTGTTCGCCCTCAATTACTCCGGTTCCAAGGTCCGATCCCTCGTCGCGGAACCCTGGAAGACCCTCGCCGACAACACGAACACCGACCTCAATCTCGGCTTCTTCCTGCAAACCCCGATCGTCTCCGGAAAGTACCGCGGGATTCCCATGCGTGCCTACTCCAAGGGCAACGTGATGATCGGTACCTATCGCACCTGCCTGGAGACGGCCATGCCCCAGGAGGTGCCCTGGCAGGTCTACCTGTTCGGGCAGCATGTCAGCGAATCGTACGGCACCCTCATGGGCCTCGATGACCTCTCGCGCGAGATTCCCGATTTCACCGGCCAGCTCCTGAGCAAGGGACTGGCCGAGCCGATCGCGATCGGGCTCGCCAATCCCCAGCTCATGCAGGTCCTGCAAGGCCACCCCAAGGGGGCGATTCAAGTCGTGGGGAACACCCTGACCTTCGAAACTTCCACCATCCTCACGGATCCGACCGTGATGATCGAGCTCATGCGCTGGCTGCACGAGCTCAGCAAGTATTTCGTCCAACTGCGCTGAAGTCCCGTCCGGGCCCGCCGCAGGACCGGCCCCGTGGCGGCGGTCCGCGGGCGTCCCCCTGCCGGGAACCGATGCGGCTGGGATCTGTCCGAGAACTCCGGACCGAGCCGGGCCCAGGGCCGGGACCGCAGCCGCCGGGGGCAAGCCGCGAGGACGGCCCGGTGGGCCGTACGGGAGCGGCGCGGCAGAAGCGGCGGGCGACGCGGCGAATCAGAGGAGAGGTTCGTGGAAGAGCCGCGACGAAGCGGATACGGCCGCGCCGTCCCGATCCTCCTCGCCCTCGCCCTCGCCGGGTGCGGGCCGGGGCCCGAAGCGCCGGCCAACGTGGCCAATGTCCCGCCCCCCGTCGCCGGCGATCCGCAGGGCTCCGGTACGGAAGAGCGTCCGTACGTCGAGGAGCCGGTCGCGGGCGGAGGGACGATCGCCGGCCGGGTGATCCTTTCCGGGGAGCCGCCCCCACGCCGCCGTCAGCGGGTGGATCGGGACGCCGGGGCCTGCGGCACTCACGAAATCGAGAGCGAGGAGCTGGTGGTCGGCTCCGACCGCGGCCTGAGGTGGGCGGTCGTCCGCCTGGAGCAGATCGCGCGCGGCAAGCCCCTGGCGTCGTTGGGCCGGGCGCGCATCGACAACCGCGGCTGCGTCTTCGTCCCGCACGTGGCGCTGACCGCCGTGAACGCGGAGGTGGAGCTCCGCAACAGCGACCCGGTCGCCCACACGATGGATGCCTATCCCCGCCGCAACACCCTCGGCCTGCAGCTCGCAGGCGGCGGCTCGGCGACGACGCGCTTCGAGTACCCCGAGGTGATCCACGTCGAATGCCAGATTCACAAGTGGATGTCGTGCTTCCTCTGGGTCTGCGAGCACCCCTACTACGCGGTGACCGGCGCGGACGGCCGGTTCGAGCTCGCGGACGTCCCTCCCGGCCGCTACATCGTGCGCGCCTGGGCCGAGCGTTTCGATGACGAGCTCGCGCGCGAGGTGACCGTGGAGCCGGGCCGGCGCGCGGAGGTGGAGTTCGAGTTCGCGATCCGGTAGGGCTCCCTTCGCACCTGCCCGATCCGCGGCGGAGTTGTCGGATTGCGGAGCGGCGGAGACCGAGGTCGGCTTGGCCCGGGTCACACCTTCACGCGAATCGACTGCGGGCGCACGGAGAAGGAGCACGGCAGCCGCCCGAGCGGCTCGCCATCCACGTAGAGCACGACCTGCTCGGAGCTGTCCATGTGGACCGTGGCGACCTGCCGGTACTTCACGGCGGGGTCCTGGAGGTGGGAGCCGTTGTAGTAGTTCTGCATCTTCTTGTAGGCTTCCATGGCCTCCATGCGGTCGATCACCAGCACGTCGAGTTTGCCGTCGTCGAGCTTGGCATGGGGAGCGATCCACATGCCGCCGCCGAAGAACTGGCCGTTGGCCACCACGATCGAGCTGACGGTCTGCTCCTTGGCAGGCTCCTCGTCCAGCCGGAAGGTGATGTTCCGGTTCTTGTACTTGGTGAGCGCCTTGACCGCGCCGAGGAAGAACTTGACCTTGCCGCCGAACAGGCCCGACTGCCCCTTTACCGAGGCCGCGGTCTCGCCCCCGAGGCCGATGTCCGCCACGTTCGCGAAGTAGCGGTCGAGCTCCTCCCCCCGCGTGCCCAGGCAACGGTAGCGGCCGAGGTCCATGAGCGCGGTGTTCGCGTCGGCGAACTTCTGGATCGCCTTCTCCCACTCCTGCGGGTAGCCGAGGGAGCGCACGAAGTCCGACCCGTTCCCCAGCGGCACCGAACCGAGGATCGCCTCGGGATTCAGGGGCTGATCGTTCTCGAAGAAGCCGTTGACCACCTCGCTGATCGTGCCGTCGCCGCCGACGGCGACGATCATCTCGAAGTGGTCCTCGATCGCCCGCCGGGTCAGGATGGTCGCGATCGTCGGGCCGCTGGTGAATTCGGACTCCACCTTGCCGACGACCTTCTCCAGCTCCTGGCGCACCCGGCCCCACTCCCAGCCGCACTTGCCGCTGGCCGCCGCCGGGTTGACGATGAACTTGACCTTGAACGGGCATGCAGGCATCGCAGATTCCTCCGGGAGGGTCAGATCTCGTCCAGGTCCCGGGCGTGCTCGCACCGCCGCCCCTTGACGAAGAGCAGCGGCAGCACGATGTCGCTGGTGCAGCAGGGGACCATCACCGCCGCCAGCAGGATCAGCAGGATCGCCCCGACCCACTGCGACCACTCGCCGACGCCGTACCCGAGCAGGTAGAGCATTGAGGCCATGCTGCTCACGGAGACGTGCCCGGCGTGGGAGTAGACCGTGCTGCGATGAACGTACTCGCCGGCCGCAATCCCCGCGATCGCGCCGACGACGACGAAGGGCACGATGATCAACGGTTCCTCGATCAGGCAGATGTGCAGTTCCATCTGGCGGTCGAGCAGCACGCCGCCGAGATACGGAATCACGATGTCGCTCAGCGTGCACAACGGCGCCGGGCAGAGCATCCCGATCAGCACCGCCTTGCTCCAGTTGCGATCGTGGATCCAGAACATCGCGGTGGTAGTCGAGGTCGCCAATAGTAGATGCGCGGGATGGAAGACATGGAACAGCGGCTCCAGGCGCGGGGCCTTCACCGCGTAGGTGAGCACCCCCATAATCACCATGCTCGCCACCACGCTCACGATCGAATACGGCAGGTGATGGCGCAGTTCGGCCATGATCCCGCGTTGGCCGTGCCCGTGCCCGTGCCCGTGCCCGGGCTCCGATGCGGGACCGGACTCCGATGCGTGCCCGGGTCCCGGTGCGTGCCCGGACGGCCCGGATCCATGCGCATGGCGGTGCTCCTGCGGACGCCCGGGTCCCGGACCCTGCTCCTGGCCGTTTCTGGACCCGGGTACGACTTCGGCGATCCGGTCGGTTCCCGATTCCGAAGCAGATCCCGGCGTCGAGCCGCGTCCGGCTTCGCGGGCCGCTTCCCGGGCGGCGGCTCCGGTGGCGTCGGTGCGGGGCGGGAGGTCGGCCGGGAGGGACATGGGGGCCTTGCGGAGGCAGTGCGACGGACGCTAGCGCGGGAGCACCTGGAAGACGCGGAGCTGATCCTCGTCGTCGCGCGACGAAGGCTTCGTGGTCTGATATACCAGCTTGAGCCGCTCCTTTCCTGCATTTTCAGTCCAGGCGAAGAAGCCGGGGAAGACCTCCTCGAGATGGTAATCGGCCACCAGGTAATCGGGATGCTCGGCGTCGATCCGGGCCGCCAGCTTCTCGGGATCGAGCGGCTCGTGGGAGAAGATGGGCAGGTAAAGCCCCTGCGCGTAAAAGGCGACGCGGTCCATGCGGGTGAGCACCCGCGGCCGCTCGCGCGGCGCGTGCTCGCGGATCCACAGGCCGGCGATGCGCTCGCCCGCCTTGTCCGATCCCGGCACCCGCAGGGCCCAGACGCAGAGAACGAGCACCGTGACGCCGGCGATCCAGCGCAGCCTCCGGGTCGCCCCGCCCTCGGCGCCCCACCGCGCGGCGAGTCGCGCCATCCCGGCGCCCGACCAGGCGAGCGTCATCGCCGCGATCGGGACCGTGTAGCGCTTGCTCTCGCGCCCCGCCACCGTCGAGAAATAGGCCAGCGCGAGCACGAAGATCGCCGGGAACGCCAGCATCGTCCAATTGCCGGGCCGAGGTTCCTCGCGCCGCCCCCGCCACGCGAGCGCGAGCCCCGCGATCAGGAAAAGGCCGGGCACGTGCAACGCCCGCAGCGTCTCCCAGGCGGTGCGGCCGATCCCGGAGAGCACGTGCCAGACCGGATGCGACGTGCGCAGATCGACGATGCGCCGCTGGTGCTCGGTGAAGACCGGCACCCCTTCGGTGTCCCGCAACTCCTGCAGCCACAGGTGCACCGGCTGCATCTTCCCGGTCGGCACCCAGGAGCCGGTGACCGCCCAGAGCCACGCGCAGTAGGGCAGGACCACCATCGCCCCGGCCAGGCCGAGCGCCGCGGCGTGCTTCGCCCGCCCGCGCCAGTCCCGTACCCCGTGCGCCACCACCGCGGCGGTGCCGAGGAACAGGAGCAGGCCGTCCGGGCGCGTCAGGTAGCCTCCCCCCGCGCAGAGGCCGGCGAGGAGCGTGGCGCGCACGTCGTTCTCCCGGCGCGCCTGATCCGCGAGGTCCATGGTCCACAGCACCCAAAATAGATAGGTCCCCGTGGTCGCGACCATCGCCGAGAGCTGCACGTAGGGATGGAGGGCGTAGAGGAGCGCCGCGGGCAGCGCCGCCGCCTCGCCGAACGATCGGCGCGCGAGCCGGAAGAGCGGGATCGCCGCGAGGGAGGAGAGCAGCGCCGAGACCGCCAGCCCCGCCCGCTCCCAGTCGCCGAGCAGGCCGTGCGCGCACGCCAGGAGCACCGGGTACATCGGATGGTAGGGGTGCGCCAGCGCCTTGTCGTAGCGACCCGCGGCGTACCACTCCGCGACCTTGACGTATTCCGGCCCGTCGCTGTGGATGCACTCCGACGCGGCGGCCAGGCCGAACCGGACCAGCAGGACGAGCGCGAGCGCCGCCGCCAACTGGGCGCGCGGACCGAACGGAAGCAGCGGTGCGGGCGTAGTCGGGTGCGACACGCCGGAAAGCCCTTTCAAGCCTGCGGGAGCGGCATCATGCGGCCCTGGCTGCGGAGCGACGCGTCGGCAGCCTCGAGCACGCGCACCACCTGCAGGCCGTTGCGGCCGTCCGTGCGCGGCGCGGTTCCGCTCCGGATCGACTCCAGGAAGTGCTCGATCTCGAGTCCGAGCGGCTCCCGATTGTCGATCTTGGGCGAGAGGATGTCCCCGGTGCGGTAGCTCAGCTGAAACTCGCCGAAGGTCTCCGGGTCCTTGTAGGACACCCCGTGGTTGAAGATCTTCACCTTCTCCACGTTCTGGGTGTCGTCGTACACCAGCATCTGCTGGCTGCCGACGATCGTGGTGTTGCGCAGCTTGCTCGGCGAGAGCCAACTGAGCTCGACGTGCGCCATCACCCCGGAGGGGAACTCCATGCACACGAAGGCCACGTCCGGGATGCCCTTCTGGATGCAGGCGCGCCCGGAGGCCGACACCCAGAGCGGGGTCTCTTGCAGTACGTGGAACAGGATCGAGAAGTCGTGCGGAGCCAAATCCCAGATCACGCTCGCGTCACGCTGGTGGATGCCCAAGTTCACCCGCTTGCACGAAATGTAGAAGATCCGTCCCAGCGTCCCCGCCGCGATGATCTCGCGGATGCGCGTCACCGCCGGATTGTACTCGAAGGTGTGACCGACCATGAGCCGCCGCCGGGACCGCTCCGCCTCCGCGACCAGCGACTCCGCTTCGGCCACGGAGGCGGTCATCGGCTTCTCGACGAAGACATGCTTGCCCGCGGCCAGCGCCGCCCGGGCGATCTCGTGGTGGGTCGAGATCGGCGTAACCACGAAGACCGCCTCCGCGTCCGAGCGCAGGACGCTCTCGAGGTCCCGCACCAGGGGCAGGTGCGGATAGCGCGCGCGCACCCGCGCGAGTTGCTTCTCGCTCGAGTCGCACACGGCGACGACGTCGCACCCGGGATTCTCGATCAGGTTGCGCAGGATGTTGGTGCCCCAGTACCCGTATCCGACCAGGGCCGTCTTGATCCGCATCGATCGGCCTTCAGAACGCCTTGCCGAAGAACATCACCCAGACGGTCTTGAACAGGATCTTCACGTCGAGCAGGAAGGACCAGTTCTCGATGTAGTGGATGTCGAGCTTCACCATCTCGTCGAAGGAAAGCAGATTGCGGCCGCTGACCTGCCAGAGGCCGGAGATGCCGGGCCTCACCTCGAGCCGGCGCCGGTGCCAATCGGAGTACTTCTCGAGCTCGTAGGCGAGCCCCGGCCGCGGACCGATCACGCTCATGTCGCCGCGCAGCACGTTGAGGAACTGGGGCAACTCGTCCAGGCTGTACTTGCGGATGAAGCGGCCGATCGGGGTGACGCGCGGATCCTGGACGATCTTGTAGACCTTGGCCTCGGTGGCGGTCCCGCCGGCCGGCGCCGTGGAGTCGGTCGCGGCCGGCGCCGAGCCCCCGGTGATCCAGGAGTCGGTAAAGGCCTTGTGGGCCGCGCGCTTCGTCTTCGGGTACATCGAGCGGAATTTCAAGAACACGAATTTGCACCCGTCCTGCCCGATCCGTTTCTGCAGGAAGAACACCGGCCCGCGCGAGGTCAGCTTGATCAAGAGCGCGATCGCGAGCATGGGCAGCGCGAAGATCAGCAGGCAGGCGCTCGCGATCGCCAGGTCCATCGCGCGCTTGACCGCGACGTTGAGCCCGGTGATGTTCGACCGGCGCATCCCGATCAGCGGGATTCCGCCCAGGCTGTCGAGCTTGACCCAATCGAGCATGAGTTCGTACACGTCGGGAACGACCTTGAAGGAGATCCGCTGACGCAGGCAGGCGTCGACCACCGCCTTGATCCGATCGCGGCCCGCGCCCGTCAACGCCACCCAGACCTCCCCCAGGGCGTGCTCCTCGATCAGGCGCTCGACGTCGCGCTCGTCCCCCAGCACCGGATTGCGCATCGCGAGCACCGCACGGGCGTCCGCCGGAAGGTCCTGGCCCGCGATCAGCCCGCGCAGCTCGTACCCGATGTCGCGCGCCCGGATCTCGCGCGCGAGCTTTTCCCCCAGGCCCCCGTCGGCCAGCACCGCGAGCCGCGTGTAGTTCTCGGTGCGCGCGAACAACCGGCTGCGCACCCGGCGCGTGGCCGTGCGCATCAGCTTGCCGAACCCGAAGGCGAGCGGAACGAAGAACACCAGCGCCGCTCGCGAGAAGGGAAATCCGCGCGCCAGCGCGTGCAGCACGAGCAGGAACATCGCGCCGTAGAGCGTGCCCTTGAAGAGCGCCACCGCCTCCTCGAATCCGCGCAGCTTCGCGCCGTAGCACCCGCACATCTTCAGGATCACCAGCCACGAGCCCACCACCAGCGGCATCAGGTGGAGGTAGTTCGCGAAGACGTCGGGGCTCTCCTTCTTGGTGAAGAGGTCGGCCAGCCAGGAGTAGCGCAGGTGCAGCGCGGCGAAAAACGCGAGCGTCAGCGCCACCGCGTCCGACACCAGCAGCGTGAGCTTGTAGGCGTACTCGCGCGACTGGACCATCCACCCTCTCCGCAGACGGGCCCGGAAGAAGCGCGCATTTTAGGCATGGCGCGAGGGGGAGTCAACGAATCGGACCGCTCGCCCCCACCCGGCCCCGCCCAGCCGCCATGTTCGCAGGGCGCGACCCGCACAATTCAGGATCCTGCGGTCGCTCGCTTCGATCGGCGGTGACCGGGAGCCCCCCGTGGCCAACGCATCGGCGTTCCGTTCGCCGGTGCGGCCGGGCTTCAACCAAGATGCTCGCGCAGGAGCGCGCGGAGCTCCGGATCCGCGTCCTGCCGCCGGACGAAGCCCACCGCCTCCTCGAGGTTGCTCACATCCTTGAAGTCGTGAATCTCCTCCCCCTCGACCATGAAGAAGGCCGCGTTCAGCTCCGGGTCGTGGGTCACGTCGCCGGTCACGTACTGCGGATTCAGGTACCGGACTTCAACGCCGTCGGCGCCGCGCGCGGTCTTCGCTTCGAGATTGACGTCGGCGCCCCGACGGTCGAGCACCCGCCGCGCCTCCTTCAGTCGGAGCACTCCCGAGAACTTGTTGTATGGGAACCCGCCCCGACGGCGGATTTCCTGATCGACCATCTCCTGGGTCTCGGGATCGGACGCCGAGATCGTCTCGCTCAGGAGCTTCCGGTTCAGGTCGTCGCTTACCCCCGCTCGCACCTCGAACGGCAGGCCGCCCTTCTGATACACCCGCAATCCTGGGTCGCGCGGGTCGGGCCGCCCAGGATTCTCCACCAACTCGACCAGGTAGTGGTGCCCGCGGTCGAGCAACCGCAGGGCGAAGGCGAGCCAGTCCGGGTCCGCGGTGTCGGGCGACAGCTTCGTCAGGTCGTTGATTCGCCGCTGCTGGAGCACCTCGCCGCCGCGCGCCATCAGATCCTCCGCAAGCACCCCGGGCACCTTCGTGCGCCGGCCGCCCTCCAGGCGCCACCCTGCCCCCTCCTCCACCAGCACCTGCATCGTGGGATGAAGGTGACCGAAGGGCACGGGCGGGAGGTCCGCCGCCGCCGTCACCACGCCCTCCTCCAGGCGGAACGGCGGCCACACCGGCTGCGGCACGAAGGTGAACCGCTCCGCGGAGAAGCCGTAGAAACGGTGATCCGCGAGGTCGCGCGCGATCTCCGACTCCATCCGCACGTTGACGTGGAGGACGATCTGTTGGCGCCGCACGGCTTCCTCGGGCGTGAACCCGGCCTCCCGGTGGGCGGCCGCGCGGCGCTCGATCTCCCGCCGCAACTGGAGCAGCTGTCGCGGCCCCCAGGCGAGCGAGTACGGCTCGCCCGCGAGATGGCCGAGGTCGAGGAAGTACATCGCACCGGCCTCGCGGTCGGTCACGTCTTTGCCGTGGCGGCGCAGGGCCTCGCGCATCCGGCTCGCCTCTCCGGCCGCGAAGATCTCGTGCACACACCCGCCCGAGAGCAGGACGTGGAGCCCGCGCTCGCGCTCGCCCGCCGTCAGGTCGCGCGAGGCGGGCACCCGCGCCAGCACCGCGTCGGGTCCGGCCAGCCCGAGATCCCGCCGGGGATCGAGCCCGTACCGCCGCGCCAAAGAAGCGAGCCGCTTCATGTCGGCATCGCTCGAGTCCGCGAGGGTGCGCAGCCGACGCCCGATCTCCGCCCCGAACCGGTCGAGCTGGGCCTGCGCGCGGACGCGCGTGTGCTCGGGCAGGAGCGCGGCGCTGCGAAAAGATTCCCCGGAGTCGGTCGGTCGCATGGCTCCCGCCGGAACGGAATCAGGGGGTGGCTTTCATCTCGCGCCCGCAGCACCAGCCTTGGGAATTGTAGGTGCGCTTGCAGTTCTCGCAGATCCAGCCCTTGGAGGGGAGTTGGACGAGCTTCCGGCCGTCGGGCGCCTCGACCACCGGGCCGATCGGCTGCTCTCCGTCCGCCGTGGCGGGCCCCGACGAGGATCGCTCCCCGCGTGTCGACGACCCGCCGGTGGAGGCCGACGACGCTTCGCGCGGCTCGGACGAACCGGCGTACGTCGGCGAGGAATCGCGCGGCTCGGACCCGCGGCTCGAGGACGTCGACGACTCACGCGGCTCGGACGGCCGGCTCGAAGACGCCGACGACTCACGCGGCTCGGACGGCCGGCTCGAAGACGCCGACGACTCACGCGGCTCGGACGGCCGGCTCGAAGACGCCGACGACTCGCGCGATGAGTAAGAAGAGCTGTAGTCGGGATGGTAGGAGGTTTTGTCCCCGTCGGAGGATGTGGAGCCGCACCCCGCAAGGAGCAGCACGAACGATGTGAGCACACAGACGGAACGCATGGGCCACCTCCTGGATCGGCTGCGATTCTATTCCGCGCGGTCTCCGAAACTCAAGCACGAATCTGCTCCCTCTGCTCCCTCACCCTGCCGCGCGTCGATTCATTCGCCGGCTTCCGTCGAGATCGAAGCGGCCGAGGTCGTGGGCGGGATCGCGATTCCGGCCTACCAGTCCTACACGTTGATGGACCCGATCCGGGAATGATGTTCCCGGTCGCGGCCTTCGGCGGGTGTCCCGGCGGGTTCGCCGTCATTCCTCCCGCCACCCCTCCGCCGTCTTCTCCGCCAGAAGCCGCTCGGCGTGCTTCTGCGCGGCCGCGGCGTCGGCGAAGGTCTTCGTCTTCTCCTGCGCCGGTCCGTCCTTCCTCCCCGACCGCAGCACCACGTCGTCGCCGCGGACCGCGACCTCCCAGTAACGCCCGCTCTTCGGTTCGACGAATCGCCGGGCCGGCGCGGCTGCCGGTTCCGCGCGCAGTCCGACGGCCTCCGCGCCCCGGTAGGCCCGCAGATGCTTGCACGTCCGCCGCTCGATCCCCGCCGACTGGTTGCGCCACGCCGGGCAGGAGCAGGAATACACCCCGCCGACGTTCTTCAGCTCGTACGGCTTCGCCGCGGAGCCTTGCACGCGGGCGGTCTCGCCATCGGCCAGTTCGGGCATGGCCGGTTCCTCAATCGTCGTCGACCTCGTAGGCCCCCTTCTCCACGTCCTTCGCGATCCCCTCGAGCCATTCGGGGAAGCGGACCCCGAGCGCCTTCTCGGCCTTGGCGTCCGGCCCGATGACACCCGCGCCAGCATGCCGGACGGGGGCGACATATTCAAGAGACGCGTGCGATCGCCGTCGGGCACGCGGCATTCTGAACTGGATTTGGGGTTCGAGATGGAGATCGCGGTTCTCCGCATCGGGCCGGATCGCCTCCGTCAAGTCCTCGACCGCCCGGACTTGACTCGCGCCCGGGCGGCGGGTTAGGTTGCGACGATCGCAGCCCGCACGGGATCGTGCGCGGGCTCGCGGCGCGGCGGCCGGCGGACCCGGCGGCGGCCGCGGACCGGGCCGTGACCGCACGCGAAGAGGGGAATCGCGCATGGAATCGTCGGCGGACTACGACCACATCCTGACTCCCATCCTCGGCGCGCTTGCCCTCGCCGCCTAGGGCTTCTGGGTCTTCTTGATGTGGAAGGCCGAGCGTGGGTCGCGGTACTGCATCCAGGAGCCCGAGCGTTGGCCCGAGGTGATCGCCCTGCCGGTCGCACCCTTCCGCCTCCGTCTCCCCCATTTCGAGCGGGTGGCGAAACGGCTCGTCGCCTTGGGCTTCCGAGAGTTGGGCACGCGCGTCGAGATCACACCGGTCGGGGGCATCCCGAGTCGCGTATTCTTCCACCCGGAGCTGGGTACGTACGCCGAAATCTACTCGTTCCTGCTCGTGCCGCGGATCAGCTTTCTCACCCCGTTGTCCGACGGCCGCATGCTCTACAGCGGCAGGGCCGGCAGAGGAATGACCTATGCCCGGCTCCTCACGAACGAGATTCCGACGCACCATCCGGAGCGCGGATGGGCCCGTCATCGGGAGCGGCTCCAGTCTCTCGATCAGCAGGGAACCAGGCCGAGCGCGAAGGGGACGCTGGAGGAGCGCCTAGCGCTCACGCGGGCGTGGTATCGGAACTACTCGCAAGGAGGCGGGCGGTGATCGGCGCCGTGAGGGGGTGCGGGCCCGCTCGCTGCGGAGCCTACTTCAGCCCGATCCGCCCGCCGCGCGCGGTCACTTCGAGGAACTCGGCGATGCGGCGAGCGCGCGTCTCGGGTCGTCTGGCGCTGTTGATCCAGCGCATGCTGGTCTTCACGTAGCCGGGCGGGAGCGACCCGAACTGAGCGCGCGCACGGGCGTCGCGCTTCAGCGCGGCCGCCAGCTCCCGCGGGACCTCGGGGGACACGCGCGGTCCGGGCGCCTTCCGCTTCTCGGCGCCTTCGACATGGAGCATCCCCGCCGTGGTCATCCGGCCCTCGCGGATCAGCTTGCGGATCCGCACGAGGTTCGCATCCGACCACTGGCTGCCCGGGCGGCGCGGCGTGAACTTCTGGAGGTAGCGCTCGTCGTCGAGCCGCTTGGCGAGGCTGTCGATCCAGCCGAAGCACAGCCCCTCTTCGACTGCCTCGTCGTAGGTGATCTTCGCCTTCCCGGTATGAACCTTGTAGAAGACGAACCAGACCCCGGGCGACTCGGCATGATGTCGCTCGAGCCAACAGCGCCAGTCGGCGGCGGACTTCACCTCGAGGAGGGGCAGCTCGGGACGCGGCGGGTTCGGCATGGCGCGCTCCGGAGGATGGATCGGGACGGGATGCCGGCATCGAGGGTATCGGTTGGGGCGCGGATCGTGATGGAAAAAAGCACCCGACGGCCGGCGCCGAGACGACCACCCGCTCCGTGCGGAACTGCCGGCGCGGCGAACGGCAGCCCGCCCTCGCGAGGCACGGGGGCACCGGGAACGGGATCACGCCCTACGCGGGCAAGTTCCGGCGTCGGGCCGCGCGCCGCCTCAGGCAGCGAGTCATCGATCTCCAGGACAGGTCCGGATGCGCAGCAACACGACGCGCGCCCGCCCGCACCCGGGTCCGCGCTCGAGCGGACCCTGCGATTCGCCCGCCATCTCCCGAGCCTCCGCCAGAACTCGACGATCTGCCCGAGCCAACTCACCTCGTCGGCCTTCGCGCCGGCGCAGGCCTTCCCGGGCACGGCGCGGACACGAGGCGCCAGGCGCTCCGCGCCGCGGCGAGGTGACACCCGCTCACTCCGCGTCGGTCGGGCCCAGGTCCACCGACATGGAACCCACCGCGAGGCCCATCGCCCGGGCGACCTCCCCCCGGGGGAGCCCGACGACCCGAGCAAGCTCGATGGCCCGGTCGACCGTCGGACGGCGACACAGCCGGTCATGGGCGAGAGCCGCGAGGAGAAACGCCCCTCCAATGACCAGGCTGACCAGACGGGGGAAAACGGGCGAGGCGCCGGGAGCGAGTAGGCCGAGGAAAACAGGACCGGCGGAGAAGACACCCGCCCCGACGCACCAGGCGCGCAGGTAGCCAGCCGCGACCGAGCGCCAACTGAGGGGAATATCGACCCCATCGAAGTGCTCGGTGTAGCGCTGTTCAGCTTCCCACCATCCCGTCAGTTTCTCGGTTGACTCCGACCCGTCCAACACGACGTGGCTCCGCAGCGGGACGAGTGGAAACCAGCCGACGAAGTAGAAGGTCGTTGAGACGTAGAAGAGACCGGGCACGTGGTCGACCTCGCCGAACGGCCTGGTGCCGTAGCAAATCCCCATCTGTAGACTCCTTACTCACTCCGGCGGAGGAAGGCGCTTCGGGCGCCAGCACAGTCAGTACCATGCCGATCGGAGGAGGGTCTTTCGGCGACAATCTCAGAAAACCGAGCGATCGGAGCTTGAACAGCCCAAGTATCTTGATCCCGAGGCCGCCGTTTCGAGACGGGTCGGCGGCGCACCCGGGCATGGATTGGAGCGCGGTCTGAAGCGCGCGGGTGACGGGGAGATCGTAGAGGCCGTCAGGGATCATGCGGGGGAGAGTCCGAATCGGGCGTCGGAGAGCGGATCGCTGCGAGGTGTCCCGACGGAAGGTCAGGTTGCCGCGTTCATCTAGGCCGTGCGCGAGAGCGGCCTTCGCGCTTCGGCGATGGCGCCAAGGTGAGCCGCAAACGTCGCTCACCCCGAAACGATTCCATTCGCCTGCGCTGCGGGCCGGAGAGGCTGCGGATCAGGCAGTCGTACGCGTCTTGAAGCCAAGCCAGTCGTTCGGCGGGAGTTCGCGCCAGACTCCATTCCAGAAGCCTCTCGGTCTGAGTTGATCGGGCCGACCCGGTGACGACGGGAATCCCGGTAGGGAGAGCTGTTGAGCTTCGGGCTTCGGATCGATCCAACGGCGAACCACCTTGCGGATGGCGTTCTCCGTCACGTTCAGCTGCTGGGCGATCTCGCGGTTGCTGCCGCCGGAGGCCTTTATCTGGGATACCACCGCCAGACGCCGGCGCGAGAGCCGGAGTTCTCCTGCCTTGCGTCCGGAGTGGACGTCGAGCCCTGCCATTCCATGGGCCGCATAGCGCCGCAGATGCCGGCGCACCGTGCGTGACGAACAGCCAAAGGCGCGGGCAATCTCGACTCGCGTGGCGTAGCCTCCTCGAACCAAGCAGACCATCGCATAGGCCTCCGCCACACGGTCGTCCCGCCGGTAGTGATGGAAGGGAAGCCCGCCAACCGAGACCACGCGCTCCCCCTCCTGCGTGCGGAGCGTGCATCGACCGTTGATGGGAACGCTCTGCGGTTCGGGTTGCGCGGGAAACGGCAGGTACCGCTGCTTGGGATGCTCAGCCATGCCCCGATTATCCACAGGGCAGGTGACAAAGAAAGCGGACAAGTTTGGGTGCGCACTACGACCAAGAAAGCGGACAGGTTTGGGTGCGCACTTCGAGCGGGATTGGAGGGCCACCGCGAAAACGCGAAAGTGGCCGTAGATGGCCTCTGAGTGGCCTGGGACGGCAAATCAGGCGTGAAGGAACGACGGGGCTATGTCAGGAGTTCTGGAATCACGCGCGGCGGAACGGTGACGGCATTTCCGGCCTTCAGGGCGACCGCCGGGGTCCCGTCCACTTCGAGAGAGCCGACCCCTGCGATGACGAAGGCGATCTCCTGGCCGCGCTTCACCCCCTTCCGCCGCTGGGTGACCCTATTTGTCGCTCGGCTCGAAGTGGATGCGGGCCTCGTAGTGGATCTTCTCCGCGACCTCGGAGGGCTGGCCCCAAGCTTCGGCCTCGGTGCGATTCCAGACATAGCCGATTCCCCGTTTCGGAAAGCGACGGAAGCGGTAGAGCCGGTGTTCGTCCTCGTCCTCCGAGTGCTCTACGTACTCGTACTCCACATCCTGCGGGGCAGTCCCCTGCTCACGGAGCACCTTCTCCCAATTCACCTCCTCCTCTCCCGGTTCCAGCCCGTGAAGGAGAAATACACAATAGTAGAGCAACCGTTCCGGCTTCCCGTCCTTGTCCTTGGTGAAAACGAGCACGATGTTCCTGGCATCTGAGCAAGTAGACAGGAACCGGCAATACTCGAACACGCGCACGGAAATGCGAGTCCACTTGGCGGCTTCTTCGGCGGAGACGACCAACTCGGTGGAGTAGAGGCCATCGGGCGGGAGCGGTACCGGCTCGAGGTGCAGGTGCGAGCTGAAGTATATGTGCGGCTTCTCGCGATAGATGTCCGTGTCGAATTCGTGGTCCGGGTCTTCGAAAAGAGACCCGTCACGCCAGTGCTCCTCCACCTCTTGGAAGGTGGTCTTGCCGGGGACGAGGAAAGAGGTATCGCGCTCCTGGCCTCGCCCCAACGCAGAGGCGGCGATGAGGAGAAGCCCGCAACCTGCGAGGAGGGTGGCGCCGGAAGAGGAGAATCGCGGAGCTCGGTTCATTTCTGCCCTCCCACGCCGATTGCGTTCAATCCACCATCGAGAAGAGCCTCGAAGGCTCGCTGCTCGTCCTTTGAATAGCACTCGCGGAAGCGGTCGGGATCATAGAAGTACATTTCGACAGCCACGGCAAAGTACTCCCGTTCATTCCTCAGGGCGTGCAAGTCTCCCGGGAATCTCGAGGGGAGGGGGATCTTCGGAGCGCCCGGGAGCCTCCGCGCCCACCTCATGAGTTCCTCCACCTCGGCTTGGAGAAGTCTCAAGACGGCGATCTTACGATCGCGCCGAAGCAGCTTGAGCTTCTCGTCCCTTTTTTCCTTTTGCTGCAGTCTGTGGAGTGAATCGGATCGTGTGGAGTCGAGGAGAGTCGCGATGATCGCCTTCTCACGCTCGAACTCCAGTCGGAGAGCCTCCCCCGCCGGATCCGCCAGTCGGACGTTGCACACCATCCCGCTCGAGAGGAGGTCGTGTTCCCGGAGGTACTTCTTGTAGGCATCCAGGAGTTCGGTGCTCTGGACGCCCCATCGCTTCGCCAGGAAGTCCCGGATGCGCTTCTTGTTTTCCGGATCCGCGTGCAGGGCGTGCGCCAGTTCGTGCGCGAGGATCCGCTCCTGGTAGTTCCGCTGGCTGCTCGACCAGGAGCCGACCCAAGGGCTGTCCTGATTGCGCAGGACGTGATCGGCGACGGAAATCGAGTCCTTCCCATCGAACTCCCCGGGATTGGCCGCCTCTTCGCCGAAGACCCTGAGGTTCTTGATCCGCGACTCGCGGAGCACCCGCGCCCGGCGGATGAGCTCGTCGGCCCCGGCAGCGGCGGGGGCTTTGCCCTCTCGAACGCGCTCCGCCGCCTGCTCCAACTCGCCCGCGCGGCGCTCCTGTTCGGCCGAATGGCGCTCGAGCAGATCTGCCGCCCCCTCGGCAAGTCGGGCCGCGCGATCGGCCTCCTCCGCCTTGTCCTTGAACCCGGTCGATGCAACGCTCGCCCCCAGCTCCGCCTCCCTGCGTCGGCACTCCTCCGCCTCCGCCCGCTTCTTCGTCGCCAACTCGCGGTTCTTCTTGGCCTCGCTGCGACAGAACTCGCACTTCCGCCGCAGGTTCTCTGCATCCTCCTTCATGTTCCGCGCCGACGCCCCGGCGTCCCGAGGCACGCCGCCGATCCCGTCCTGGAGTTCGCGGAATCGCCGGATCTGGTCCGGGTTCGCCGGCTTCTCCGAGGTGTCCTCGTCCAGAATCGCCGGACGGGCGTCCGGGTGGTCGTCGTCGTCGTCCCCGTAGATGTTCCTGCCGGGATCGTGGTCCTCCTCCACCGGTCCATTCTTGGGCAGCCGCGCATGCGGCTCGGGCAGGGACGGGCCCTGCAGATCCGATCCGCCCGGGACTCCCGCATTGGAGGCACCGGAGTTGCCCGCGCCGGGAATCCGCACCCAAAGCCACCCGCGCGCAAGCGTCACCGCCCCCATCGCCAATACCGCGATTCCCACGAGAAGGAGCACGTACTCGGCCTTCGCCGCCGCCCGGGTGGCCGCACGCACGCGGGGATCGCCTGCCGACAGGGAACGGTACTTCAGGCGCCGGTCTTCAGGAGCGGGCCCACGGATTCCTCGCGGGAAAGGCACCCCCATGTTGCGCTCCTCCTGCGGCGGCGTCCAAGGCTCTGTCTAAAAATTCCTCCCGTCGCCGGACGGGCGGCCCGGCCGCATCCGCTTCGTTGCGGCTCCTCTACGATTCTCTCCGTTGTATCGCCTCGTCGCCGCGTCTCGCGGCTGCGGCCGGGGCGTTCCGCCCGGCTCGGTCCAGAGTATCCAGACAG
>Ga0082335_1005331_pt1 | contig 17889 bp, 16 predicted proteins | sample Subgrocontami58m_FD_72375 | JGI IMG/M metagenome (GOLD analysis project Ga0082335, IMG submission 72375) | Subsurface groundwater microbial communities from S. Glens Falls, New York, USA - GMW37 contaminated, 5.8 m (SPADES assembly) (version 2) ... | reverse complement strand
GCCGTCCTGGTTTACACCTCGGGGACGACGGGCCCGCCAAAAGCCGCGGCCATTTCGCACCGTAACTACCTGGTAGGGGGCGGCCTGACCTTCATCCGGATGTTCCCCGAGACAACTCGCGAAGAGCACGCGATTGTTTGCCATCTGCCCCTGGCCCACGCCTTCGAACGCATCTTCTCGCTCTACTCACCGCTCCTGACGTGGCAGGTAGTCCACATCGGGGAATCGCCGGAACTGCTGAGCGAGACGCTCTACGAAGTGCAGCCGACCATGTTCCACGGCGTCCCCCGGATTTGGGAGAAGATGGCGAGCCGGGTTCTGGGGGAACTCGACCGCAGTTTCTGGATAAAGCGGCAGGCGCACAAGACTGCGATGGCCATCGGCCGGCGGTGGCTGGAACGACGGCGCGCGGGGAAGAAGCCCTTGCTGTGGGAAGCCCTCTACAAGATTGTTGCCCGCTGGATCTCGTTCCGCCACATCCTGCTGAAGCTCGGGCTCAACAGTTGCCAGGTGGCGTTTACGGGCGGCGCCGCCATTCCCTCGGCCGTGCAGACGCTGTGGCAGATCTGGGGGGTGGACCTGCGGAACCTTTACGGTGCCACGGAGGCGGCCTACATGACGGTTCAGCAAACGAGTTTCGCCAACTCGGCCTCGGTCGGCCAGCCGTGCCCGAACACCGAGGTTCGGTTGGCCGAGGATGGTGAGATCATGATCCGTAGCGCCGGGGTGTTCAAGGGATATCTGACCGGAGGGACCAGCGAAAAGATCGATGCCGAAGGCTGGCTGCACACGGGAGACGTGGGCATGTTCCTGCCGGACGGGTCGATGCGGCTCATCGATCGCAAGCAGGACATTATGGTGACTGCCGGGGGCAAGAACATCACCCCCAGCGAGATCGAGAACCTGGTGAGAGCCTCTCCCTACGTGAGTGAGGCCGTGGTGATTGCCGATGGCCGGAAATTTCCGGCGATGCTGGTGGAGATCGACTACGACTGCGTGACGACATGGGCACAGATGCAGGGAATCACCTACACGGACTACGCGAGCCTGGCAACCCATCCCCGCGTTGCAGCACTCATTGACGCCGCTATCCAGGAAGCGAACCGGCATCTGGCGCGCGTGGAGCAGGTGAAAAAATTCATGGTTATCCCACGCGAGCTTGACCCTGAGTATGGGGACACCACGCCTACTCGCAAGATCAAGCGCGCGCACTTCCATGCCATGTTTATCGAGCTCATTGAGGGGATGTACCGGGAAGAGGCGGAGGAGCTCAACCACATCGCACAGGAAGTTGCGCTTCACCAAGAGAAAGGGGTTAGCTATGCATAAACTACCGTTGGTACTCTCGATCGCTATTTCTGCCGCATTCGGCCTTGCGGCCGGCGGTAGGGCCGACGCTGCCGAAACGAAGGAACCCTACGCGTTGGGTTGGATGACGGATGCCGCCGGGCCGGCGAAGGACACGTACTATCCCGAGGCTATCGGTTTCGATCTGTATGTGAAAGCTCTCAACGACCGCGGCGGCATCGGTGGCCATCCGATCAACCTCAAGATCGAGGATTACGGCCTTGACTCCGCCAAAGGCGCCGCCGCCGCACGCAAGCTGGTGGAGCGGGATAAGGTTCTGATCCTGATGGGCCTGAGCATCGAGGCGACCATGCCGTCGATCTTCGAGGTAGCGCGAGCATCGAACACGCCGGTGATGACCGGGCACAGCGCCCGCCCCGACGCGTATCCGCCGGCGGACCCGCTGATCTTCACCATGGGCAACGTCTTCGAACCCCAGGTGGACGCGATGGTGAGGCTGTCGGAACGGATCTTTGAGAAGACGAAGCTCACCAATATGAGCGTCGGCTGCTACACCCACGAATCGCCCGCGGCGGTGACGGCGTGCGGACGACGTCTGAAGGGCTTCGCCGAGAAGACGAAGATCAAACCGGCGAGCAAGTACGTTACCGCCCCCCTGAAGACGGCCGACTTTTCCCCGTATGCCCAGCAGCTCATCAAGGACGACCCCACGGCCGTCTGGATGCACACGATCGCCTCGCACGGCGTCGCCATGACCAAGGGTGTGCGCGCGCTTGGCTACAAGGGAAAGGTGCTCTGGTCATTCGAGTCAATGCCGGAATACTTGGTCGACCAGGCAGGCGGCCAGGTGTGGGGCACCTCGGCCTTCCTTTCCCCGCACGACCTGGAGGCGGCGGCCAAGGTTCCCGAGATGGCGAAGCTGCTGGGAGCCGCGAAGAAGTACGGTACGTCTTCGTCGATCTCCGGGGGCACCACCCGCGGTTGGGTCATGGGCATCGCCATGGAAAAGGCGCTCAAAGAATGCGGCTTCCCGTGCGACAAGTCCAGGCTGGCGCAGATTATGAGCAACAACTTCACCATCGATACGCGCGGTCTCACCGGTGGGCCTATCACGTGGACGAAGAATGATCACTTCGGCTGCCGCTACTTAACGATGTACGAGGCGAAGGCCAAGAAGAAGGAAATCACGCGTATCCTGCCGGAGTGGCTGAAGTTCTGCCCGGGCGATGAATTTTACCCGGTAAAATAGTCATGAGGACCCTGTCGTGAATCTCGCAATCGATGTAGCGACCCTCGCCAGCCCTTGAGTATGGGGACACCACGCCTACTCGCAAGATCAAGCGCGCGCACTTCCATGCCATGTTTATCGAGCTCATTGAGGGGATGTACCGGGAAGAGGCGGAGGAGTTCAACCACATCGCGCAGGAAGCTGCGCTTCACCAGGAGAAAGGAGTTAGCTATGCATAGACTACTGTTGGTTCTCTCGATCGCTATTTCTGCCGCATTCGGCCTTGCGGCCGGCGGTAGGGCCGACGCTGCCGAAACGAAGGAACCCTACGCGTTGGGTTGGATGACGGATGCCGCCGGGCCTGCGAAGGACACGTACTATCCCGAGGCTATCGGTTTCGATCTGTATGTGAAAGCTCTCAACGACCGCGGCGGCATCGGTGGCCATCCGATCAGCCTCAAGATCGAGGATTACGGCCTTGATTCCGCCAAGGGCGCCGCCGCCGCACGCAAGCTGGTGGAGCGGGATAAGGTTCTGATCCTGATGGGTCTGAGCATCGAGGCGACCATGCCGTCGATTTTCGAGGTAGCGCGAGCATCGAACACGCCGGTGATGACCGGGCACAGCTCCCGCCTCGACGCGTATCCGCCGGCGGACCCGCTGATCTTCACCATGGGCAACGTCTTCGAACCCGCGTCGGACACGATGGTGAGGCTGTCGGAACGGACCTTTGAGAAGATGAAACTCGCCAATGTGAGCATCGGCTGCTACATCCACGAAGCGCCCGCGGCGGAGGCGGTGTGCGGACGACGTCTGAAGGGCTTCGCCGAGAAGACGAAAATCAAACCGGCGAGCAAGTACATTACCGCCCCCCTGAAGACGGCCGACTTTTCCCCGTATGCCCAGCAGCTCATCAAGGACGACCCCACGGTCGTCTGGATCTACACGATCGCCTCGCACGCCGTCGCCATGACCAAGGGTGTGCGCGCACTTGGCTACAAAGGAAAGGTGCTCTGGTCGTTCGAGGCAGCGCCGGAATACTTGGTCGACCAGGCAGGCGGCCAGGTGTGGGGCGCCTCGGCCTTCCTTTCCCCGCACGACCCGGAGGCGGCGGCCAAAGTTCCCGAGATGGCGAAACTACTGGGAGCCGCGAAGAAATATGGTACGTCTTCGTCGATCTCGGTGGGCACCACCCGCGGTTGGGTCATGGGCATCGCCATGGAAAAGGCGCTCAAAGAGTGTGGCTTCCCGTGCGACAAGTCCAGGCTGGCGCAGATTATGAGCAACAACTTCACCATCGATGCGCGCGGTCTCACCGGTGGGCCGATCACGTGGACGAAGAACGATCACTACGGCTGCCGCTACTTCACGATGTACGAGGCGGAGGCCAACAAGAAGGGAATCGCGCGCATCCTGCCGGAGTGGCTGAAGTTCTGCCCGGGCGATGAATTTTACCCGGTGAAAAAATCATGAGGAGCATGTCGAGAAGGAAATCACGCGCGTCCTTCCGGACTGGCTGAGGTTCTGCCTGGGCGATGAATTTTACCCGGTGAAATAGCCATGAAGACCCTGTCGTGAATCTCGCAATCGATGTAGCGACCCTCGCCAGCATCAACTTCCTGCTCGGCCTCGGCATTGTCACGGTCTATAAGGGAACGCGAATTCTCAACTTCGCCCTCCCCGGTGTGATCCTGGCTACCGCCTATCTGACCGTGACGGTGGCCAGCCACGCGCCGCTGGTGGTAGCGCTCGCGGCAGGAGCCCTGGCCGCCGCGGGCCTAGGGGCGCTCACCTTCTATGTGGGGATCCTGCCGATCCTCGGCCGGCCGACCTACGTGGGCATTCTGACCACGGTGGCGATCGGATTCATGCTTGAGTCCATCGTCACGATCATCTGGAAGGTGGAGATTCGCAACCTGAACCTTCCGAGCGCCAGCTTTACGCTCGGGGACCGCTTGGTGAGCAGTGAGCAGGCGATCATGTGGGCGGCGGCGCTTGGCGCCGGCCTCCTCTTCGGCATCGTCTATCGCTATACCCGTGTGGGGCTGTGGCTGGCGGCCACGGCCGACAAGAGCCTGCTGGCGCGCCAGCGTGGCATCCCCGTGATGATGGTCTTGCTGGCCAGCTTCGTGATTGCGGCGCTGCTGGGGTACGTGGTGGCGCTGCTGCTGGGCGCGCGGCAAGGGGTAACGATGGCGTTGGGAAGCGCGGCGCTGCGGGGCCTGGTGGTCGCCCTGGTTGGCGGGCTCGATTCGGTGCTCGGCGCGGCGCTCGCGGCAGTGCTCCTTGGGAGCGTTGAGGCGTGGGTGGTGCAAACCGACCCCCGCCTCGCGACCGTCGTCCCGTACATGGTGCTGCTGGCGGTGCTCATCTGGCGACCCTGGGGTCTGCTGGGGACGCCGGAAGAACTCGAACGGGTATAGGAGGAACGAGATCGCTTCATCGAGTCCCTTTCTTAAGACGAGCTATCCGGCGCGCCTGGAGCTTCTTGCCACGCCGTTCCGGCGGTGGGCGGCGATCGGCGCGCTGGCGAGCGCGGCGATTCTACCGTTCGTGTTCGACACGTACTACCTGTCGCTCCTGAATCTGGTGCTCATCGCGTGCATTGGCGCGATCGGCATCAACATCACCACGGGGTATGCCGGCCAGGTCAATCTCGGGCAGGCGGGGTTTCTTCTCGTGGGCGAATTCGTCGCCGGGGCGATAGCCATCCATATTGGAGCGATCTGGGCCAACTTCTGGATAGCCGCGCCGGCGGCGATGATTGCGGGCGCTGCGGTGGGAGTTATCGTGGGCTGGCCTGCCCTACGCGTGCGCGGGCTCTACGTGACCCTGGCAACGCTGGCGGCCTTTTTCATCATCCAGTATCTCGGGCTGCGCTACATCGAATACCTGCAGCAAACGCTAAAGACGGGCGTCGATATCAAGCTTTCGGCGCTGGACCTGCTGTTCATGACGGTGAGTTCGGAGCGTTCCTGGTATTACCTGCTGCTTTCGCTGACAGTCGTCGTGATTGTCGCGGCCACCGGCCTGGCGCACACGAAGGCGGGGAGGGCATGGCAGGCTCTGCGCGAACACGAACTGATGACGGAAGTGATGGGCATCAACGTGGCTCACTACAAGCTCATCGCCTTCGCGGTCGGGGCTTCGCTCGCGTCGCTCGCGGGCATGTTGTTCGGCTTTTATCACCATTCGGTTAACCCCGAGGCGTTCACGGTCGAAGTGAGCGTCCAGTACCTGGCGATGATCATCATCGGCGGGATGGGTTCTATCGCGGGGGCGGTGCTCGGAGCGGCGTTCGTTGTACTGATTCCCTACGGCCTGGAGTGGGTGCTCGATGCCTTCGATGCGCCATCGCAGTTCCTCATCTATTTCTCGGCGGTGCGCCTGGGGGTGTTCGCCTTCCTGATGCTTGCCTTCCTGCTGCTGGAACCTGAAGGGCTCATCGGGCTCTGGGAACGCATCCGCCGCTTCTTCGTCCTGTGGCCGTTCCGCTTCCAGCCGCTCGAGGAGAAGCGGCGATGACGCTCAACGGCGCCGTGCCCACGACGGTACCGGCGCTAACGACAAAACTCGATCTCCTTCTCCGGGTGGAACGGCTAGAGGTGGTATATCACAGGGTGGCCACGGCCGTGCAGGGCGTTTCCCTGAACGTGCCGCGGGGCAAGATGGTCACGCTCATCGGGCCGAACGGGGCGGGCAAGACCACGGTCCTGCGGGCGATCGGCGGATTCACGGCGGCGGAGGTTGCCACCATCAGGGACGGCGAGATCGCCTACATGGGCCGGGACATCCGCGGGATGCCGCCGGAGGAAACGGTCCGCATGGGAATCGTCGCGGTACCCGAGCGCGTGAAGATCTTCGACACGCTTACGGTGAAAGAGAATCTGCGGGCGACCGGCTTCCCGGTGGAGAAGGCCGAGATGCAGGGGGTGTGGGATCTGTTCCCGCAGCTCTGGCAGCGGCGCGACGTCCGTGCCGTGCTGCTGAGTGGCGGCGAGCGCCAGATGCTTGCCCTGGGTGCGGCTCTCTGCTGCAAGCCATCTCTCATGCTGATCGACGAACTCTCGCTCGGATTGGCCCCGAAGATCGCGACCGATCTGTTTCGGCTCGTGCGCAAGCTTAACGAGGAGCGCGGCATCGCCATCCTGCTCGTGGAACAGAACGCGCGGGCGGCGCTCGAACTCGCTGACATTGGTTACATCATCGAATCGGGCCGCATCGTGTTCGAAGGATCGTCAGAGAAGCTCCTGGGCCACGGCGACGTCATGGAGTTCTACCTCGGACGTTCGGACGAACGCAGCAAGAGCTTCCGTGATGTGAAGCAATACCGGCGAAAGCGCAGGTGGTGGGGATGATCACAGGAACCCCGGAGCCCTCTCGACCGAGCCTGCAAGTCGCGGACGTCACGGTGAAATTCGGAGGCCTGCTTGCCCTGGACAGCGTGACGGTGGATGTGCCCACCCCCTATCTTGTCGGGCTCATCGGGCCGAACGGGGCGGGCAAGACGACGCTCATCAACGCGATCACGGGGGTGGCCAAGCCGAGCAGTGGACACGTCGTCATCGACGGCAAGGACGTGACGGGAAAGGCGCCTTCGCAGATCGCCCATATGGGTGTTGCGCGCACGTTCCAGCTTCCGCAGGCGTTCGGGCACTTCACGGTGGTAGAAACAATGATGCTGGGGGCGCATATGATGTTGGAATACCCCTGGTTTGCGGGGGTGTTGCCGTTCGGCTGGGCGCGGCGCGAAGAGGCGCGCGTGCTCGAGAAGGTGGAGGAAGTCATCGACTTCCTGGAACTGGAACGCTACCGGGACAAGGTGGTGCGGACGCTGCCGTACGGCGTGCAAAAACTAGTGGACCTGGGCCGGGCACTGGTCCCTAACCCGCAGGTACTCCTCCTTGACGAACCCTCCACGGGGCTCACGCGGGAGGAGAAAGAAAACATGGCCCGCTTTCTCCTCCGCCTGAGGTATGAGCGGCATCTCGCCATGCTGTGGATCGAGCACGACCTCGAGCTCATCACCGACCTGGCTGACCGCCTCGTTGCGCTATGCTTCGGACAGGTGATCGCAGCCGGCGAGCCGAAGGAAGTGATGCGGACCCCGGAGGTGGTCTCGGCCTATGTAGGGGCGGCAACCTAGCGCTCACGTCCTCGCCTCCGCGGTCTTGCCATCCTCGACCACCACCGCCTTGGTGGTGGTCGAGCCGAGGTCGATGCCGATAAAACAACGCATGGCGGCTGCCTCAATGCCCGGCCGCGCGCTTTTGATCGATCATCTGGAAGTAGCTGTCCAGGCGGCTCTTGACGTTGGCCGCCGAGAAATACCGGGGATCGACTATGTCGCTCTCGATGAACGCGGCGGGCTTGCCGGTGCGCTTCTCCACTTCGCGCAGGATCAGCAATTGCCCGGCGGAGAAGCTGTTGCAGCTCTTGATCGAATTGATCAGCAGGCCGTCGGCCTGGTACTCGTCGATGTACTTGCAGATCATGTCGATGCGCTGCGGCAGATTGAGATTGACGTAGCCGCCGAGGCAGTATTCCGCCAGCGACTCCAGCGGGTGGTCGGGATCGTGGCGGAAACCGAAGTCGTACACGCCGCCAGCCTTGGCGTAGGTGGAGGTGACCACCACCGCGCCCTCGTCGTAGAACATCTTCCAGAACTCGCGGAAGCTGGTCCAGTTGGGCGGGCCTTCCATCACCAGGCGGTATTTCTCCTCCGCTATCTCGCCTTCCGGGGTGATCGGCCCCTTGCCCTCGCGCACGCGCTGCTCGATCTCACGCCGCAGCAGTTCGTAGTACTGGGTCGCTTCCTTGGTGCCGCGAAACGCGGTGAAAATCGGCCCGATGTAGTACACCGCGCCGAAGAAACCGTCGATGGGCGAGGGGCGGAGCTTCGCCGACTGCAGCACCTGCACCAAGTCCTCCTCGGCTTTGGCCGATTCTTTCAGGTATTCGCGCAGGCGGTCGATGTCGAATTTGACGCCGGAGACGCGCTCCATCGACGGAATCACGTTTTCCTTGAGCTGCTTGACCACGTAGTCGCGCATGTTCTTCGAGATCTTGCCGTCGCCCTGGTAGGGCACGTGCAGCATCACGGTCTCGCAGTTGTATTTCTGCCGGATCAGCTCGAACCACTTCATGTACGTGAAACAGCCGGCGTAGGAGAGGAGCAGCAGGTCGGGGTGGGGCAGGGCCTCGCCGGTCGGGCCCACCTCGCCGCCCAGCATCATGCCGAGGTCGGCCTTGACATAGGTGCATACGTCCTCGGAATGGCCGTCGCGCTCGGCGTCCATGATGAGTTTGCCCGACTTCTGCCTCATGCCGTTATGCAGCGCGTTGCTCTCGGGCAGGCTGCGGGCGAAGTCGAAGCACATCAGCAGTTCGTTCAGGTTGCCGGAGATGAAGGTGGCAGAGACCTTCTTGCCGCGCTCGTGCGCGCTGGCGAGTTCGTGATAGTTGCGGGCGATCATTTCCTTTTGCAGCAGCATCGCATGCTCTTTCTGCGCCGGCGGGAGCGGCTTTTTCGAGGTTTGCGGCCGGGTCATCTGTACAGGTGTGCTCATGCCAGGTGTGCTCATGCTGCGCTCCACAATTTAATTGAATCGGCAAAGGCTCCGGCCTGCTCGCGGATGGGCGCCATCTGGCCGGTGTTCTCGGCGTACTTGAACGCCGTGTAGGGAATCTTGTGTTGGGTCAGCACCGACTGCAGCATCGGCCGATCGAGCAGCGCCGGGTCGCAGAAGGAGGGGGCGGCTTTCCATTCTTTTGCCGAGGTGAAGTTCAAGTCGTCAAACAGCGACTCGCAACGTCCTACGATCTCCTTGAGTGTCGGGGCCATCAGACAGCGCTCCTCTCCCGTTACCGTCAAACCAGCCGCTTATTGCCTTGCGCCGAAGGTAGCGTCCGGACGGACGCTCGCGACACCCAGCGGCCAGCCACGTTGACCGCACCCGAACCCATAATAACTGACTGTTTATTATCTGCGGCCTCGAGCCACCTGTCAAAGAAATCAAGTCTAGCCTGTTGGATCCCGGACGGTTCATTACGTTGAAAACCTGTCCCCTGTCCTCTTGTCATCGCATCAACGCCCAATTGACCAGGGCGCCCTGGCGGCGCCGGCGCTGCCGGTGTTGTCGGAGTAACGACAGCCGGGAGCCAACGGGCTCCGGGTTGGTTGCATTGGTTCCCGTTCCGACGTCTTATAATCCGTTTCTGACATTGCAGGATGGTGCGTCATGACGTCTGTATTGGAAGGCATACGGGTACTGGATTTCGGGCGCTACATCGCCGGACCCTACTGCGCCGAACTGCTCGCGCACTTCGGCGCTGACGTTATCCGCATCGAAAAGCTGGGTGGCAGCGAAGATCGCTATACCACGCCGATCACCGAAGACGGGCAGGGCGCGCTGTTTTTCCAGATGAATTGCAACAAACGCGGCATGACGCTCAATCCCACCAAGCCAGAAGGCCGGGAGGTGGTGAAACGCCTGGTTCGTACCGCCGACGTGGTGGTGGCAAGTCTCCCGCACCCGACGCTGGTGGAAATGGGCATCGATTACGCGTCGCTCAAAGCCATCAAGGAAGACATCATTCTGACCATGGTCTCGACTTTCGGGTCGGTCGGTCCCTACAGCGAGCGGGTGGGGTTCGACGGCATCGCCCAGGTCATGTCGGGGGCGACCTATATCGGTGGCTTCCCCGGGCAGCCGATGAAATCCTATGCGCCCTATGCCGATTACGGCACCGCCACCTCGGCGGCGCTCGGTACCCTGGCGGCGCTGATCGCGCGCCAGCGGACCGGCCGCGGTCAGATCGTCGAGGGCGCGCTGCTGCGCACCGCGCTCGCCTATGCCAATGGCGTGATGATCGAACAGATACTGCTGGGTGTGGATCGCGTCGGCACTGGCAACCGGTCACAAATTGCCGCGCCGGCCGATATCTTCAAGACCCGCGATGGCGCCATCATCATCCAGGTGCTGGGCCAGCCCCTGTTCGAGCGCTGGGCGCGGCTGGTGGGAGCGGACGCCTGGATCGGCGATGCCCGCTTTGCCACCGATGCCGAGCGGGGCCGCAACGGTGAACTCATCAGCGCCCGCGCCGGCGCCTGGTGCGCGGAGCGCACTACGGCGGAAGCGCTCCTGGCGCTGGAACAGGCGCGGGTTCCCGCCGGGCCGGTACTGTCGCCACAGCAGGCCCACGACGATCCCCATGTGCAGGCGATGGGCATCCTGAACCCGGTGGACTATCCCGGACTGCCCAAAGCGGCGCCGGTGGTGGGCACCCCCGTGCTCCTGTCTGAAACTCCGGGGCGCATCACGCGCCGGCCCCCGACGCTGGGCGAGCATACCGACGAAGTTATGACTGAAATCGGCTACAGCCCCGAAGACATCGCCGCGCTGCGGGCACGCCGGGTGATCTGATTGAGGGGATACCTCTCCTCATGCGCCCCTAGATTGGCTCGTTGCAAGAATCATTTTGCAACGGGTTTTTAGGACGACGCCCTACCATTCGGCGAGAGCAGCGCGGTCGAAGCTCGCCTTCCAGGCGGGATCGCGCTTCGCCTGCGCGGCGCGCACGCCTTCCGCCCCTTCGCCGCGCATTTGCGTCGCGAAGGCCTGCGCAGCATCGTCCAACAATTGCGCTACCTCGGCATCCGCCGCGGGCCGGGCACAGCGCGCGGCGAGGCGCTTGGTCGCCGCGAGCGCACCGGGGGCGCAGCGGCCGATGCGCTCGAGCACCTGAGTAAGCCGCTCGCGCATCGACTCCATGTCGGGAACCACGAAATCCACCAGACCGAGACGCAGTGCCTCGTCGGCATCGAAGCGCTCCGCCGAGAGCATCAGTCGGCGCGCAGGCTGAACGCCGATGCGCGCAATGACGAACGGCAGGATCTGCGCCGGCACGAGGCCGAGGCTGGTTTCGGTGAACGAGAACTTTGTGCCCGCGCAGGCAATAGCAATGTCGGCGGCGCACACCAGCCCGGCGCCGCCGCCCATCGCGGCGCCGTGTGCCGCGACCACCACGGGCTTCGGAAATCGCGCGAGTTGCTCGAGGAAGGCGCCGAACCGGCGATTGCTCGCTGCAATCGGATCGCGGCCGTCCGCACCGCGCGGCGCCGCGATGCGTGCCTCGAAATTGCCGAGGTTTCCGCCTGCGCTGAACACCGTTCCTGCGCCGCGGAACGCGACCGCGCGGATGGCGGCGTCATGCTCCGCTGCTGCCAGCGCGTTCGCGAGCGCCGCGACGACCTCGGGGCCGAGCGGATTGCGCATCGCCGGTTGATTAAACGTGATCAGCAGGAATGCGCCTGCGCGCTCGGCTCTGAGCGGTGCGTGTTGCATCGGTTCGATGGATGCCATGGTCGGGTTATCTCTATCGTTTGGTTGGTTTGCGCGTTGCCGGCGCCCTTGAGCGCCGGCGTGCGTCCTTGTTGCAGTCATCCGGCGCGGCAAAAAATCCCGCGAACGCGGTCGCCATCGCGTTGATTTCACCATCCAGCATTTTCTTCGCCTTGCGCCAGGACAGGAGTTCCGCCCGCGTCTCCAGGTTGGCGAGCAGATAGGTCATCGAGCGGATGAGCAGCGTCCAGCGGGTGCCGAACGCCGCTCGCGACAGGTGCGGGAGCTCCTGCCGCATCAGGCCTGCCGTCTGCTGGATGCCGAGATCATACCTTCCGGCGATGTAGCCACGCAGGTCCATTCCATCGCTCACGAAGCTGTGAGCGAGCAGGCGGCGAAAATGGCTGCGTCCACGGCTCGCCACGACCGGCTGGGCGGTGGGCTCGACCAGGATGTGGACGAGTTCGCGCACGCGCTCCGCGCGCGCCGGCGGACTTTCGATGAAGCGCGCGATGCGCGCAGCGCGCGCTTCCTCTATCGACGGCATGCGAAAGTCGCAAATCGCGTAGACCAAAGCCTCGCGCGAGCCGAAGTGGTAGTGAACGGTGGAAATGTTGCGTTGCTGCGTCGCCGCAACGACCTGGCGTAGCGAAACGCCTCTCAGTCCGTGCAGCGCGAACAGTTTCTCGGCCGCCAGCAGAAGTTCGAGGCGCGTTCGCTCGGAGCGCGCCGGGCGGACGCCCGCGGCGGGCCGTGCGTGGGGACGCGATTTTGGCACGAGATTCCGTTCGGACTGGCGGATTTGCATTGACATATTAATACATACGCTTTAATTTTGGATCGGGTTGCTAGCCCGCGCGGGGAGGGCGCACGATCAGGCGCCGGATCCAGCGGCCAAACAGCGGCGCCAGTCCGCGCGGCGTGCCCAGAATCACCGCGATCAGCACCACGCCGTAGATGAAATAGTGCAGCCCGGGCAGGGCGCCGCCCAGTTGGCCGCGCAGGATCTCGCCCAGCGGCACCAGCAGTCCAGCGCCGATCACCGGGCCGAAGACGGTGCCCAGGCCCCCTATCGTGGCGAACAACACGATCTCGATGGTCAGCACTGGCGATGCGAGCAGATACGGATCGACGAAGCTGATGTAACGCGCATAGGCGGTGCCGATGAGCGAACTCAATACCGCGGAGATGACCATCGCCAGCATCTTGTTGCGCAACAGCGCGACGCCAATCGCCTGGGCCGCGTGTTCGTTGTCGCGGATCGTGCGCAGGAAATAGCCGAGCGGGGAGTTCAGCACCGCCAGGTTGACGATCAGGCAGACGGTGGCGAGGATGAGCATCACCCAGAAACTTCCGCTGGAGCCGCCGAACTGGAATTGCACCAGTTGACCGGTGTCCTTGGGCAGATAGATGCCCGATGCCCCGCCGAGGAAATCCCAGCCGAGCACAATCAACTCCCCCATCTCGGCGAAGGCCATCGTGATCAGCGCGAAAGACAAGTGACCGAGGCGAAAGCGGAAGTCGAGCCAGGCGATGCACGCGCCCAGGGCGGCGGAGACGAGCGCGGCAACGAGCGCCCCCAGCCACATGTTGAGACCGAATTTCATCAGCAGCGCGCTCGCCACCATGGCGCCGGCGCCGACGAACAGGCTGTGGGCGAGCGAGATCTGTCCCGCGATGCCGCCGACGATGTTCCAGGCCAGCGCCAGTGCGACGTAGATCAGCGTGAGGATGGCGATGTTGAGGTAATAGCTCGGCATCCACAATGGCAGAGTGGCGAGCGCGAGCAACGCCAGCGCGAACAACGGTGAGCCGAGGACGCGAAAGAACTCGGGTTTCATGTGCGCCGCTCCAGCAGGCCTGCCGGACGGAACAGCATGATGAGAACGAAGATGAAATAGGGGAGGATCATGCCGGAGACGCCTGAGACGTAAATGGTGCCGATGGCTTCCGCCAAGCCGATCACAAGGCCGCCCAGAAGTATGCCGGCAAAATTGCTCATGCCGCCCAGCACCACCGTCATCAAGGTGATGACGGTGTAACGCATTCCCTGATTGGGATGGATCGGCGTGCCCGGCAGCAGCAGCGCTGCCGCGACCGCGAGCAGGGCCATGCCGAAGGCGAAGGTCAGAAGCTGCACTCTCGCGACATTGACGCCCATCAGCGCTGCCGCCTTGGCGTTCTGCTGCACGGCGCGGATCGAGCGCCCCAGATCGGTGCGCGTCAGCACGAAGAACAGCAGTCCGGCCATGCCGAGCGAGGCGGCGAAGGCGATCACCAGCGGCATGCGCACCACCACGTCGCCCAGGATCAACAATTTGGCCTCCATGAAGGATGGCGTGCGCAGCGGCTGGCCGCCGTAGACCATCAACAGGCCGTTTTGCAGCAGGAAGCTCAGTCCCAGCGTCAGTTGGATGATCATCAGCAGGTGGTTGCCGATGATCGGCCGGATGAGGAAACGGTAGACCAGTGCGCCCAGGACGGCGAGCGCGGGAAAGACGAAAACGAGCGAGACATAGGGATCGAGCGCGAAGGCGGCATACAGGCTGAAGCACAGGAACATGCCGAGCGAGAGAAAATCGCCGTGCGAGAAGTTGACGATGCTGCTGACGCCGTAGATCAGTCCCATCCCGAGCGCCACCATGCCGTAGGTGCCCCCCATCAGAAAACCCTGCGCCAGCGCCTGCAAAAACATGTCCATCGAATCTCTCCTCCTAAGCCTGACAAGCCGGAACCAAACAGGCGCGCTTGCTTTTACATCCACCATCTCCCGATCTTGTGTCTTGCAAGCTTGCAAAGCACAAGATCAGGAGACGTATGCAAACTCAAAAGAACCCGGATTCTTCGCCAATTGTGTCAACACTTGATTCGTAAGTGACTACGACTAAAGCCCCAGATAAGCCTTGCGCGTGCGCGGGTCGTCCTTGACCTCGGCGCTCGTGCCCTGAACCACGATGCGGCCGCGCTCGAGCACGTAGCAGCGCGAGGCGTGCGCCAGGGTAAGGGACAGGTTCTGCTCGACCAGCAAAATGGTCAGCCCTTGTTCGTGCAGCTTCTTGATGTTCTGGAAGATTATCTGCACGTAGCGCGGCGACAGTCCGAGGGAAGGCTCGTCGAGCATCAGGAACCTCGCCCCGGCGACCAGGCCGCGGCCGATCGCCAGCATCTGCTGCTCCCCGCCGGAGAGCGTGCCCGCAGGCTGGCTGTAGCGCTCCTTTAGCGTGGGGAACAGCTCGAGCGCCCGCTCGATGGCACGCGCGCGGTGCTTGCGCGCGCGCCGGCTGATGCCGCCCATCAGCAGATTCTCGCGCACCGACATCTGCGGAAATACCATGCGGCCTTCGGGCACCTGGATGATGCCGAGTTCGACCACTTGGTGCGCCTGCATGCGGGTGAAATCGACCCCCTGGAACAGCAGCCGGCCCGACTGCGCGGGTACGGCGCCGGAGAGGCAATTGATCAGCGTGCTCTTGCCCGCGTTGTTGGCGCCCAGCAGACCGATCAGCTCGCCCTCGCAGATGCGAAGCGAGACATCGTGCAGAACCGGCACGCCGCCGTAACCCGCGGTGAGATTGGCGACTTCAAGCATCGAGTTGCTCGCCGAAATAGGCCTCGATCACGCGCTGGTCGGCAACGACCGTTTGCGGACTGCCTTCGGCGAGTTTTTCGCCGAAGTTGATGACTACGATGCGGTCGGCGATTTTCATGATGATCGGCATCACGTGTTCGACCATGACGAAGGCGATGCCGCTTTTGCTCAGATCCCGGATCAGCGCCAGCGGCGCCTGCGCCTCGGCCAGCGTCAGCCCGGCCATCACCTCGTCGAGCAGAATCACGCGCGGCTCGGTTGCGATGCATTTGGCGAGCTCGAGCAGTTTCTTGTCCTGCGGCGAAAGCGAGGCCGGCGTCAGCTCGCGTTTGGCCGACAGCCCGACCCGCTCCAGCGCCGCCTCGGCGGCGCTTATGGCCGCACGCATCGGCCGGCGCAACAGCGCGGCGGCGGTGACCGCGTCGAGCGCGCTCATGTCGGCAAAGGTCTGAACGATCTGGAAGCTGCGCACAAGCCCGCGCCGGGCGAGGCGGTGCGGCGGTTCACCGAGGATGCTTGCGCCGGCGAAACGCACCGCGCCGGAGTCGGGACGCAGGAAACCCGAGATCAGGGAAAACAAGGTCGTCTTGCCGGCGCCGTTCGGCCCGATGATGCCGAGGATTTCTCCCGCATCCACGGCGAAGCTGACGTTGTTGACCGCGACCAGGCCGCCGAAGCTTCGCGTCACGCCCTCGACGTCGAGTATCGCCACGAGCCGGTCCTTCGTTCGTCCGCCGGCTGCCGGTCCTCAGGCCCTGGGCCGCGGCTTCGACTGAGCGAAGCGCTCGGGATAGACCACCTTCTGGGTTTGATCGGGAAGCCACTGAATCATCATTGCCGAGCCGTCGGTCAGCATGCGGTCCTCGCCGAACTTGAGGCCCTTCGGTCGCGCAAGATACAGATGCGGATGGCCGAAGGGGATTTCGACCCTGGCCAGCGCTTTGTGAATCGCTGCGGGATTGGTCGAAGCCGCAAGCTCGAATACCTGCTGTATCACGCGCGCCGCCTGCGCCGCTTGGATCGCGGACTGGCCGATCTCCACTTTCAGATTGGCCTTCTCTTTCAATTCGGTGATGATGTTCTGCATCGATTCCATGCGCGCGCCCGGGCTGAAGCCGGTCATGCCGAACAGGTTGCGCGTGAGCACGGCAGTGCCGATCTGCGGCCCGAGATCCTTCCACAGCGACGGGTCGCTGTAACCGCCGGTGCCGCCGACGAACAGGCTGTCGTGATAATTCAGGTTGTAGCGCGCCTGGTGCAGCATAACGCCGTGGCGCACCGTGATCAGTCCCATCACCAGGTCGGGTTTAAACGAGCGGATTCGCACCATCGCCGCAGTCTGGTCCTGCGCCTTCATGTCGAGCGGAACGTCGCCGATGACATTGAAGTTGCGCGCTTTCAACCTCTCCGAGAGGAATTTGTGGACCTGCTGGCCGGCCTCGTAGTTGGAATAGCAGGAGACGACCGTGTTGAGCTTGAACCCCTGTTCCTTGACCAGCCACTCGGCGAAACTGGCAAAGGTTTCGGCATAGCCGCGGTCGTAGGGGAAGCCGAGCGAATACAGGTAGTTCGAGCGCGTGCCGCCGGCCCAGATGGAGAGCGCCGGCATGCTCAGTTCGTCCAGCACGGGCGAGATCGCCATCATCTGCGCCGAGAGGATGCTGCCGGTGAGCAGCGCCACGTGCTCCTGCGTCACCAGGCGGCGCGCTTCGGCGGCGGTGCGGGACGGCTGGCTGGTATCGTCGGCGAGCACGACCTCGAGCTTGGCGCCGCCCATGCTCTTGATACCGCCCTCGGCATTGATCTTGTTGATGATGTATTCGAATGCCGGCTGGCCTTCCTGCGCATAGGCGGCCAGGCCGCCACTCATCGGCTGGATCATGCCGATGCGGATCGTCTTCGCCTGAGCACGGGCCGAACGGATAAAAGCTGGCGCCAGGGCGATGGCGGATGCGCCCGCGATCGCCTGTAGCGCGGCGCGGCGTGTCATGGATTTACGTTTGCTCATTGGTTTCTCCTTGACTTGATTGTGAACGAAAGCAGACGCCGCATGTTTTTCTCGGGCCGCGCAGTGGTCGTCACTACATTTGATACATTTGAATCATATCCAGATCGCGCTGTCTGCATAGCTCCCGGAGAGGCTTTTGGCGCAGCGTAAATCTAAATCGGATCCCAGCAAAAAATATCGGCCGAGCGGTCGAGCGGATAAAACGAAGTTTTCATCGCCGGCAGCGCGTGCTCGGCAATGCTCTGCGGGGTCCAGCCTTCGCTGCGGTGCACGGAGCGAATCGGGCGCGACTGGCTGAACAGAAAAATCTCGTTCATGCGCGCGCCGAAAATCTGCCCGGTCACGCCTTTTGCAAGGTCGCTCGCCAGAAACACCGTCAGCGGCGCGATTTTTTCAGGTCCCATCGCCTTGA
>Ga0082335_1005329_pt1 | contig 17894 bp, 10 predicted proteins | sample Subgrocontami58m_FD_72375 | JGI IMG/M metagenome (GOLD analysis project Ga0082335, IMG submission 72375) | Subsurface groundwater microbial communities from S. Glens Falls, New York, USA - GMW37 contaminated, 5.8 m (SPADES assembly) (version 2) ... | reverse complement strand
GCACAAACAAGGATTAACATCGTACGAGATATTCAGAAAAGCAGGGTTTAACCTTAATATTGTTGGAAGGCATCATCCGAAAGACTGTCTGCGCCGATGGCTGAAACTCTTTAGAGCTAAGAGCGAGGATGGATTGTCGGATTACAGAGGCAAGACTGGTCGAAGTGGCAGACCAAAGACAAAGGGGGTCACCGAGACCGACAAGATTAAGAGACTGGAAGCAGAGGTCGCCTACCTCAAAATGGAGAATGATTTTTTAGCCAAACTCCGGGCCAGACGAGCGGAGTCAAACTCAGGCCGAAGCAAAAATACTCCTTCGTAAGAAGGATCGGGTTAAACGTCGGGCTGCTCTGCGAGATCGCCCGTGTGTCGAGAAGCGGCTACTACGCATGGTTGAAACAGACAGACAAACCAGACAAAGACCACGAAGATTATCTGCAGATCAATGAGATCTTCCGTCGAGGAAAGGCTAAGTACGGCTGGAGAACAATTCAGATGAAACTCCTGGAAAAAGGGTTTGTTATGAATCACAAAAAGATCACTCGCATCAAAACCAAGTATCATCTCGTTACCAAGATCCGAAGACGCAACCCGTACAAAATGATCATGAAGAAATCCCTGGAACACCGCACATTTGAGAACAAATTAAACAGAGTGTTTGATGTCCCCACCCCCTTCAAGTTCTTTTCTACTGATATCACCTATATCCCACTCAACCACCGTTTCGCTTATCTGTCCGTTGTAAAAGACTTAGCGAGCGGCGAAGTCGTGGCATGGAACCTCTCCAGGCATTTAGAGATGAGTCTGGTGCTCGATACTGTGGAATCCATGAAAGCCAATCCACTTATCACGCAGTCCATTCTCCAAGATGCACTCATTCATTCTGACCAAGGTTTCCATTACACCAACCCGTTATATATTGAGAAGATTAAAGAATTGAACATGACCCAATCCATGTCTAGGCGCGGAAATTGCATTGACAATGCGCCGATTGAATCATTCTTTGGACATCTCAAGGATGACGTGGACTACAAGGACTGTAAAACATTCGACAACCTTTATTCACTCATCGCAACCTATATGCAATACTACAACTACAAACGACCACAATGGAATCGAAAAAAGATGACTCCTGTGGGATACAGAAATCATCTTTTAACGACTGCGTAGTTTTCTTCCCCGTGTCCACTTTACGGGGTACGGATCACAAGTTGGGTGATTTTGTTTTTTGTCCGGATATGTCCTATAAGACCAATGGGACCTATATTACTTCTGGTAAGGCTGCTACAGGTAAACAACTTGCTTTTTGTACCTGCTCCATAAAATCTTTTTGCGCGATTACAAGACGTTCCTCTTGTCCAAACACATTGATTTGGAAATCTGCTCCCTCCCCTTCTTTGGCGCCGATCACGATAGTCCAAGGAACTTTTTCCAAAGCGGCTTGACGAATCTTGCGTCCAACTTTTTCGGAAGAATCATCTAAAACAACACGCAATCCTTTTTCTTTCAACTGACCCTCAAGCGTGCGCGCAAAACCAACAAACTCATCACTTACTGTGGCCAAACGCATCTGTTCGGGCGCAAGCCAAAACGGAAAACTCCCGCCACAATGCTCAATAAGAACAGCCAGAAACCGCTCAATCGCTCCCATGATTGCCGCATGAATCATCACAACAGGCTCTTCCTCTCCTGTTTCGTTCACACAAATAAGTCCAAACCGCTTGGGCATATTGTGATCCACCTGAATCGTTGCTACTTGCCACTCGCGTCCGATCGAATCCTTGGCAATAAAATCAATCTTTGGTCCGTAAAAAGCTGCTTCACCTTTTCCTTCAAAAAACTCCGCCCCGCGTTCTTTCATCCACTCACGCAACATCTCTACCATCTGGTCCCAATCTTCCAATGTTCCCAAATAAGCTTTCATATTATCCGGATCATGTGTAGATAAACGCACTTTTAGCGCAAAACCAAAGGGCTTATAAAACGCTTCGATAATATTCCAAATCTTAAATACTTCAACCTTCACTTGGGATTCTCGGCAAAACACATGGGCATCGTCTTGAGTGATACATCGCACACGCGTCAGTCCCTGCAATTCTCCTGTCTGTTCATCGCGATACACCATGGTGGTTTCCGCATAACGTTGAGGTAAATCACGATAACTGCGACGAGAAGAAGCATAAATCTGGGTATGATGCGGGCAGTTCATGGGCTTCATAACAAACTCATGCCCCTCACGCGTCGTAATTTTAAACAAATCCTCTTTATATTTCTCCCAATGACCACTGGTGACATAGAGATCTTTTTTGGTGATATGTGGAATGGTCACTTTTTCATATCCATACTGTTTGCGTAGTTGCCAAACAAATTCATCCAAAATATTGCGCATTGTTGTTCCTCGCGGCGTCCAGAGTGGCAATCCAGGCCCTACGAGTTCAGAAAAATGAAACAAATCTAATTCTTTCCCAAGTTTTCGATGATCACGCTTTTTAGCTTCCTCTATCATGGCGAGATGGGCATCAAGCTCCTCTTGTGTTTCAAACACCACACCATAGACACGCTGCATTTGAGGATTTTTCTCACTCCCCCGCCAATACGCCCCAGAAACCTTGGTAAGCTTAAACGCTCCAATTTTGCCCGTATGCTCCACATGAGGCCCTCGACAAAGATCCACAAAATCCCCGGTAAAATACACAGACGCTTGCACGGGTTGATCTCCTATATCCTCCAACACTTCGGCATCAGCCTTCGTAGTCCCCTTTTGCATGAGATCATTCAACAGCTCTACTTTAAAATCCTGTCCACGCTCTTTAAAAAACAAAACCGCTTCTTCAAGAGACATTTCTTGACGAACAAATGGAACTTTTGCTCCAACGATCTCTCGCATCTCTTGTTCTATCTGTACAAGATTAGTTTCAGTAATTGTCTCGGGGGAAAAAATGTCATAATAAAAACCATCTTCTACTGCTGGTCCTATGCCCAGTTTTACATGGGGGTAAAGCTTGGTAATAGCGGCAGCCAACACATGAGCTGTGGAATGACGCATGAGGGAAAGTGAGTCTTGAGACATAAAAAAATCTTTAAATCTTTAGGAACAAAAAACTTCACGCGAAGTGAAGTCGGGACCGAAATGATGATTTCGGCGGTTCCACCCGAATTGTGTTTATGATTGATCGTTCACAAACACCTCTTATCAAACCTGTGCCCCAGGTATGGGATCGCTCCAAAGGTGGTCAAAGACAAAGCCTGGTGTGAAAGGCTCGCAGCCTAGGCCTTTTTCTCTCAACATCTTAGAAAAGATGTATTACACGGCTTTTGTTATTGGTATCCTTTTTCACGGCGATACACAGAGCATAGCGCGTGCAAAGACGGATCGTCAAGCAATATGTGCACAAAAATCCCCGGAAAAAATCCGGGGAGTTTGCTATTCAATTTCCAAATACACATGATCCATGAACCTTGGCACTTTATGTATCCAAAAAGGGAAACCGTGCATACGCACTTGTGTAGCCACTCCTTCCTCTGATAATAAAGTTTGAATCTCCTGTTCATTCATCCCCACAAATCGACGAATCTCAAGCGCATCACTGGTGCGTGAAGTCATTACCTTTCCCCTAAGCACTATGTGAAGATTCGCGTTCCCAAGCTCTACATCAAATTTCTCCAAACTGATTTCCATTCCTTCTTTATCCGCACTCACAAGCTGACGTCCTTGACCTATCTCCGCATACAGTTGGGTTTGTGCGATTTCTTCCAGTATCTCTTTGTCATAAAAAACCGCGGTCACCACCAAAGAAAGCATGACATCATAGGACTCTGCCTGCGTCTCTGACTCTATGCTATACGTCTGCTCTACCACTTGAATATCAACGGCTTCCCCATCATTTTCCTCTCCTGCTTGCGCGCGCAACATGGAGAGGGCATCGGACACCAGAGTTGTTTTGAGCGTTTCCGCCGCTGCATCAAGTTCAGATTGTGTGACCACAGCAATCATGCGTACACCGCCGGTAAACGTCTCAAAACTTTCCGCATAAATCAATGCTTGTTTGGATTGAGAAAGTCCGGGAATGGTAAATGTGGTAGGAACGATATTTCCTAACGCACCAACTTCATCCGCATACACAGCGGCTGCAACACTTCCTCCTGCCGGAACCGTCACCCCTTCCTCCAAGCGGAACAAAATCTCCTCGGGCGTTAAAAGGCGGGTGGTTTTTACCAGAGTCTGACTTGCCGAGGAATTGTTGTAAATGGTTACGGTTCCTGTGGCAATGTCATCCACCTCGGTTGATCCCTCTCCTGTAGGAGTAAAGGTTTGTGTGCGACCGATCGATCCTGTGGCAACCACGCCTTTGATTTCACTTTCGGATACGGGAACGGGCACAACATCCACAACAAATTCGGTGGAAATATCTTCGGAAACCGGGGTCACCGTAATCGTCACCTTGAGCGTAGAAAGGTAGAGAACCGTCAGTAATACCAATACAACAATGCCGACAAACCCAATCACCAACCGTCGGTAAAAAGAAAGGGAAGGAGAGGGAATCTCTTGTTTTTCTTTTTTGTGATGCATAACGGGTTCTAAATCTGTCTTTACCTCGCGCACCGAGATGCGTTGCGGAGCTTTCTTCTCTTCTTCCAAAGGAGGTAATACCTTTTTTACAGGAGCTTTACGCGGCACACGTTTTTTTGATGGCGTCTTTGTGAATTTTTTTTCTGTCATAGCATGGGTTAGATTGTCTTTAGTATAGCAAAGAAAAAAGGAAACAAAAAACCAGGAAACATTTTCCTGGCTTTACCCCATCTTCACTGCCTCATCCCCAAACAAATCACGTAAGGCATTAAGCAACTCTGGTGTCAGACGCACACGATGATCAGTCAAAATCTGCCGTTGTCCTCCACCTGATTGAATCGTGAGATACACAGGAACAGCTCCAGATGTTCCTTCTAAAATTTCCCGCAAGGTAGCCACCACTTCTTGAGAAGGTTTCCCACGAATAAGTAAATGCAATTTTTCTTCCTTCGCAGGAGCAGTAAAACCAATCATCTCTCCCATGGAAGAAGGAGGAATCCACATTCCTGACTGCAACATGGAAGCCATGGAGGCCTCTTCCCCCATCTTCATGGGAATAATACTGTTCACAAGTAATTTTGTTGATTCCCCAGGACGCTTTGATACTTTTGCAGAAACCAACGCCAACTCTCCATCTACCAAAATATCCTTTGTCTCCGCATAGACTTTTGGAAACACAATAAGCTCGATATCCCCTTTCATATCATTGAGTCCTACAAAAGCCATAGGGTCTCCCTTTTTTGTCACAATCTTTTTGACGGTCGTCACAAGGCCACCCACTTTTACAAAACTTCCCTCCTTACAATCCGTTATTTGTGCAAGTGGAGTTAAATACGCTCCGCATAATTCTCGAAAAGTTTTATAAGGATGAGAAGAAACATAGAGACCCAAAAGTTCCTTTTCCCATGCCAATGTCTCTTGCATCGTGGCAGGTTCCACAGGACGCAATACAATCGTCTGTTCCATCACCGTCGGTGCCATTTCAAACAAGGTGCGTTGCTGCTGATCTTTTTGCTTTTGAATACTTTTATTGTGCAAGAGAATGCGATCCATGTTTTCCAGAAGTTGTTTACGTTCTCCAAAACGATCCAAGGCTCCGGCTTTAATCAAAGCCTCCAAAGACTTTTTATTGAATGCACGATGATTGATCCTTCCTACAAAATCTGCCAAGTCTTTAAACGCACCATGCTCCTTCCGCTCCGTAATGATCGCTCCCACGACTTCCTCCCCAAGCCCCTTAATAACCAAAAGTCCGAAGCGAATCGTCTCATCATTCACATACGTAAATCGTTTGAGTGATTCATTGATATCTGGCGGCAGGACATGAATCCCCATGCGATCACACTCAACAACAGCCGAGGCAATCTTTTCCAAATCTCCAGACTCTGCTGTCATGAGCGCGGCCATATATTCGGAAGGATAATTGGCCTTCATATAGGCAGTCTGATATGCCACCATCCCATAACTGCAGGCATGGGCTTTATTGAACCCATAATGAACAAATGGTTCAATCAGCTTCCAGAGATCCCGTGCTTTGCTCTTGGTCATCCCGTGAGTCACAAGGCCTTCCAACAATTTCACTTTTTGCTTTTCCATTTCTTCTTGAATCTTCTTGCCCATGGCTTTGCGAAGTTTATCTGCCTCAAGCCAAGAATATCCGCCCAGTTTAATCGCGATCAACATAACATCATCTTGATAAACAAGAACGCCATAGGACTTATGAAGAATCTCTTTGAGTCGAGGATCCACATAAGAAATCTGTGAAGGATCTTGCTTGCGACGAATGTACTCTGGAATGGATTCCATGGGACCTGGACGATAGAGCGCCACCATGGCCATCAAATCTTCCACACGTTCAGGCTTAAGTTCGACAAGCCATTTGGTCATCCCCTCTCCACTTAGCTGAAAGACTCCCATGGTATGTCCTTGTGCCAACAGATGAAATGTTTTTTGATCATCCAGTGGCATTTCTTCCGGAACAATACGGTGTCCTTTTACCTTGGCGACAATCTCAATCGCATCACCCAAAATGGACAGGTTGCGAATTCCAAGAAAGTCTATTTTTACAAGCCCGGCCAATTCCACGGCCTTCATTTCATACTGGGTGATAATTTTGCCTTCGCGTGTATCAATCTGCAAAGGAGTGAAATCTGTAAGAGCTGAAGGAGAAATAACCGTCCCTGCGGCATGGATAGAAACGTGGCGAGCACACCCTTCAATTTGTTGAGCAAGATCCAAAATCCGTCGCACATTGGCATCAGTGTCGTACTTTTGTTTAAGCTCTTTGGATTCTTCCAAAGCTTGACGGAGATTTTTTGCGTCCAGGGGAACAAGTTTGGCAATCGCATCCACTTCATCATATTCAAATCCCAACGAACGCCCCACATCGCGTACACTGCCGCGCGCCAACATTTTTCCAAACGTACAAATCTGCGCAACTTTATCTTGTCCATACTTCTCGCGCACATAATCCAATACTTCATCACGACGATTATCTGCAAAGTCTGCGTCAATATCAGGAGCAGACGGACGCTCGGGATTTAAAAATCGTTCAAATGGAATCTCAAACGTCATGGGATTGATCATGGAAATATCTACGGCAAAAGCCGTGAGTGATCCAGCCGCAGATCCGCGCGTCGTGACCACGATATTCCGCGCACGCGCCCAAGAAATAAAATCCGACACAATCAAAAAGTACGGACAAAATCCCTTTTGATCAATAATGTTGATTTCGTATTCCAAACGCTCCTTAAGGACAGAAGTGATTTCCGGAACCTTGCGCGCAAGTCCTGTAAACGCATTTTCTGTCAGCACTTCACGAAAAGTTTTTCCCTCCGGAATCGCGAACTTGGCAAAATTCCACTTTCCGAGCTCCAATGTGAGATTGCAACGATCGGCAATACGCCTCGTATTTTCAAGCGCCTCGGGCACATCGGCAAACCGCTCTTCCATATATTCGGCACTGACAACCGACGCATCATAATCATACTGATTCAGGCGATCGAAATGCTCTAATGTTTTTCCGCCTTTGATACAATTCAAAATTTTCCATGCTTCAACATCACGTGACTTGAGATAATACGTATCCTTCGTGGCCACAAGCGGCACACCGGTTTCTTTACTCATCTCAATCAACTGTTGATTGATGGTTTCTTGCTCGGCAATCTCCGGACGATCTACAAGTTCCAAAAAATAATTTCCCTTTCCAAATAATTCTGTATAAAAACGAACTGCCTCAAGTGCCGCAGATTTATTCCCATTGCGAAGATGTAAGTTGACCTCGCTTCCATGTCCACCGGACAAGGCAATAAGTCCGGCATGATGCTGCTTCAAAACTTCCTTATCAATCCTTGGCTTATAGTAAAACCCTTCCAAAAATCCGATCGAGGAAAGTTGGATCAAGGTGCAATACCCTTCATAATTTTCTGCAAGCAAGGTGAGGCGATGAGGATGCGCATCAATACGTGCGCGTTTGAGCGTTCGATTTTCTTCTGCCACCCATGCATCAAACCCGATGATCGGCTTAATCCCCTCCTCTTTGGCATATTGATAAAACTCAATGGCGCCATACAAGGCTCCATGATCGGTGAGCGCGAGCGCGTCCATGCCTTGCGCTTTGATATGCTTCACCAAATCTTTAATCTTTGGCAAAGCCTCAAGTAAGGAATAGTGACTGTGAGTGTGAAGATGAACAAAACGAGAGGACATAAAAATCTAAACAATGACCGAGGTGCGGACACCAACACTGCTGGCAGCGCCAGTATGATCTCCTTTCTGCCAAGTTACATGCCGATCACCACGACTCCAATACGCACGGATAACCTTTCTATAACCAGCAAACAAAGATCCTATAAGCCAGGTTTGGCTTTCTTTCACATTTACAAAATCATCTAATGGTCGCCCCATTTCTGTGAGATGAGTTATAAAAGCCATAATCCAATCTTCAGGAGTCATCCCAGACTCTTCAAAATAAGGAAAATGGGGCTGAAATGGAGATTCCTTAAGAGCAAAAAGATAATCATTGGGGGATCGACCTGCTTCAAAATCTTTACGAGGAATTTTTTCCCCATATGTATGTCCTTCTCCTTTTCTTGGAATAGGAGCAAAACCTAAAAAATCTTTATTCATGGTGTCTGAAGACTGGAAAAGATGAATGGTCCAACCAGGGGACCCTGATCCACCCCCCTCTGCTACCCCTGCAGAGGCAGTCCCGCCTGTGGCGGATCCCGCCGTAGGCGGGAGGGTCCATCGTTTTCCTGAAGCAAGTGAATCTTCTTGTTCTTCAAGTATTTGAAGTTTAGTCCTTCCTTGATGATCATCTTCTATAAAAGACTTTGGGTAATAAACAAGCTTTGGAAATTCTCCAACATCTGCTTTACCAGAATCTACTGTCCAGAAAGGAATACCTGTACTGATATCAAAGTCAGGATGTTTTTGTTTGTAGGAAAGAAGAAATCGTTTAAATATTTTTTGCAGAGCATCAAGGCTCATACCAAAGGGAACGAGAAGAAGTTTGGTGAAACCTTGGTCGTATTTGGTTTCGAGCTCCTCACGGCGTTCAAAGAGACGGGAGGCTATTTGTTCAAGTGTGGGAACAGAATATTCCTTGCCGTCTATTCCTGTAATCACTCCGTCTTTGAGAATGCCCACTTGTTCGAGGAGGGAAACTTGGGAAGTGTATTGTCTCTCAAGGTGATAAAACTCTTCGGCATATTCGAGAGCTTCAGCGAAGTCTTCTTTCTTAGGTTCTTTGTTTTTAAGCAGATACTCAAAACGTTCGAGAAGAATAGCGAGTTGAGTGAGATCTGGAGTGGAGAGTTTGCTTGCAGCTTCACGAAGTGCATCAGGTTTGGTGAGGGATTCTCTGGGAATCCCATGAGCCTGTGCAAAATCAATGATCTCCTGTCGCAGAGTTTCAAAATGCGCGCGGTGTTGTTCAGGTAAAGAATCGCGGACACGCGAAGAGGAAGCGAGAATGGCTTCGTGGAGAGTAGCGGATAAAGGAGGTTCAGAAGACAGGGTCCCCCTTCGTCCCGCCGTTGGCGGGACTTCGGAGGGACAGTTTTCACTTTTTGTGAAAACTGTTGGTCGAGAAAGAGACATAAATATCAAAGTTTAAACAATCACCGAAAAACGCGCGCCAATGCCCTCATCCCGACGATGAGGAACGTACCTGCGGAGGCCAGCCTGACGAAAGTCACGGCCCCAATACGCGTAAGGCACAAGGATGGAGGAATGAAAAAAAGCTCCTGTTAGGTAAGAGATGCTTTCTTTGTTTGTGGGATTCCATGCATCATCAAATGGTTTTCCTGTTTCTGTGAGGTGAATCATAAAGGCTATGATCCAATCTTCGGGAGTCATACCGGATTCTTGAAAGTAAGGGGAGTCAGAATCGTCTTGAGCTTCTCGAAGGATGGAAAGATATTCAATGGGAGTTTTACCTGCTTCAAGAGGAGGACGGGGGTTTTCGTCTCCTTGAGGTGTTCCTTGGCCTTGTCGGGGAATAGGAGCAAAGCCTGAAGAATGTGAATCTGTGGGGTCAGAGGGTTGAAAAAGATGAATGGTCCAACCTGGGGTTCCTGTTTCACTCCCCTCTGCCACCCCCACGGAGGTAGTCCCGCCTGTGGCGGATCTCGCCGTAGGCGGGAGGGTCCATCGTCCTCTGGCTTGTTCCTCAAGTATCTCCATCTTTGTCTTTCCCCCATGACCCTGTTGTGTAAAAGACTGTGGGTGATAGACAATGTTTGGAGAATCTCCCATGTCTGCTCCTTGATAGTCTTCCCATGCCCAGAGGGGTCGGTTGGTATCAAGATCAAAGTCAGGATTAGATTTCTTGTGATCAAGAAGGAATTGTTTGAGGGTTTCTTGAAGGGAGTCGAGGCTCATGCCAAAGGGAACGAGGAGAAGTTTGGTAAAGCCTTGGTTATGCTTAGTGGAAAGTTCACCGCGACGTTCAAAGAGACGGGAAGCTGTTTGTTCGAGAGTGGGGACGGGGTACTGCTTACCATCTATACCTAGGATGGCTCCTTCTTTACTAAGAATGCCTACTTCTTTAAGGAGGGAGACTTGGGAATCGTATTGTTTTTTGAGGTGATAAAACTCTTCTGCATACTCAAGGGCTTCTTCATTCTTCCAAGGTTCCTTTTTTACAAGCAGATGTTCAAAGCGCTCGAGAAGATTCGCAAGTCGCTGAAGATCTGGGGTGGAGAGTTTACTCGCAGCCTCACGGAGAACATCTGGTTTGGCAAGTGATTCTCTCGGGATGTTGTGAGCCTGCGCAAAATCAATGATCTCTTGTCGCAGAGTCTCAAAGTGCGCGCGATGTTGTTCGGGCAAAGAATCGCGGACACGAGAAGAAGAAGCGAGGATGGCTTCCTGGAACGTAGCAGATAAAGGAGGTTCAGGAGACAGCGTCCCCCTTCGTCCCGCCTTTGGCGGGACTTCGGAGGGACAGTTTTCACTTTTTGTGAAAACTGATGGGCGGGAAAAAAGAGACATAGGATTGTCATAAGCTTATCATCCCCTCCCCCATCCTCAAAACCGCATATGAGGATAAAAAACCAAAGAAAAAAACCGCCCATGAACATCAGTTCAAAGACGGCTCGTGCGGGGAAACCTAGGAAATGGGCTTATCTTCTTCCCAGCGTCCGAAGATCGAAAGCTTCCACAAGTTCTTGGTCTTGCGATCAGGGCGTGCGTTCCAGACAAGCAGCATGAGAAGACCACCTGCAACAGCAAATCCGATCATGCTCGGAGCCCAAAAGCTCCAATCTCCACCTTCGATCAAACGTCCAATCCCATACCCGGCAACCGATCCACCGACATACTGCATGCCATCGAAAAATCCGGTCGCTGTCGCTGCAGCCTTGCGCCCGCCAAAGTCCATACTTGCCGTTCCCGACAACATGGAGTGTACGATGGAGATGCCAAAGCTGTTGATCACGAAGGCCACAATCACCACGGGCAGATTGGTGGAGAACAGGGCCACAGCCGTCAGGCTCGAGACGACGAGAAGGTAACCGAGCGCAGCAATGGGAGGACGGCGATGGTTGGCCAGAAGATCTGAAAGATACCCAGCAGCGAACGCTCCACCAACCCCAGCCATCACGATGAGAAAACTCCCTTTGGTAAACACGGGATTGTCTAGGGTCATGTGCTGGGTTTCTTGCATGTAGCGCGGGAACCAGTCCTCAAACCCCTTGCGCATGACACCGGTGCACATTTCGGCAACCGTGATTGTGATAGTGACCGGATGGGTTAGTACCTTCTTGAGCACCGAGCCAAACGTCACCTTCTGCGTATCTCCCTTGGACACATCATCGGTCTCGAGTTCGCCTTGCCCCGCAGTAGCAGGACTGTCCTGAACCACAAGGTAGCTTGCAATCGTCATGAGAAGGATGACAACCGAGGGAATGAAGAACTTGAACTGCCAGGGCCAGTTCATCACGATCGGAATCGCTGCCATGGCATAGATCGCGGCGCGGCCAAGCTGGATCATGGATCCGAAGATCGCAGAGAAACGCCCGCGCTCCTTCACATGGAACCAATGAGCATTGATCTTGATGATCGACAGAGCTCCGAAGCTCTGGAAGTACATGTTGAGCACCCACACCGAGGTGAGGTACAGAAACAAAGTGGTCTTGATGTCTACGAATCCGAGGTATGCCCCGAGGCCAAAGGCGATGTTGAAGACACAGGCCCCGGAAGCACCAACGATCATGCCCATGCGTCCACCGAACTTGTCCACGATGGGCCCGTTGAACATGGCAGCCAAGCCATAGAACAAGGACGCGAAGCTAAGAAGAGTGCCGATCTGGGTCGTTGTCCACCCATAGGTATCGGTGATCTGCTTGTTGGCAATGCTCAAGTTGTAGCGCCCCATGTACAAGGACGCATAGGTGATGACCAAGACGAGCCAGTTGGCCCGACGGCGCAGGATGAAGGAATGAGGGTAGTCAGAAAATGTAAGGCTTTTCACGGCAGACTCCGTTTGTGTGAGAAGTTGATATTCATTGAAATGAACTGCGGATAGCTCACCATGCGGATAACAAAGTAGTCAAGGAACTTATCCCCCCATTTCGCTTATTCTAAACAAAAACTCCCGATTTCTCGGGGGTTTTATGAGAACCTCTCTATTCTTCTGTATCATCTTGCGTGATCTTTTTACGCTTTCCTTTGAATGGTTTGGGAGCAGGAGCCTCGCGACGTTTTTCCATCGCATATTCCACTACCTTCCCCACTCCGGAAACTAATATCGTCAGCATGGAGGAGGCATGATCAAACTTTCCACGAATAAACGAAATGGCTTCCTCAATTTTGACGAGCTTCTCTCGCAGATCGCTCACGGCCATATTGATATTGCGAAAGATCATGGCGATTTGCCACAAGAGCCAGAACAATGCAGCTGTAAACCACAGCACACAAAAGGCAAGCACGATATAAAGAATGTCTAAAGGTGAAAACATATCCTCCTTGTTAAAATTTCTAATTTAATTACTCATTTCCAACATTAGAAATTAGACATTGGAAATTAGAAATTATTTCTTCTTACCCTCTCATTGTAGCAGAAAATTGTTTGATCAACATCTGTGTCAATGTTTGGATCTCGGTTTCCACTTCACCGGCTTCGAGTGTGCGATCTTCGGCACGGAAAAAAAGATGCAAGGCAAGTGACTTCTTTCCTTCCCCCGCATGCGTCCCGCGATACACATCAAACAATTCAACTTGTTTGAGTAATGAGGAGTGTTTGTAAAGTGTGTCAACAATCTTCTCATACTCTGTCTGCAGATCAACAATAAACGCGAGATCGCGCTTGACCGGAGGATACAAAGGCAAAGGTTCATAAGAATGATCCGTCGTGCACAAAGCGATCATCGCCTCCGCATCCAAAGAAATAAGCACCACGGGTTGCGAAACATGAAAGGCTTCTGTTCTTTGCGGCGCCACTTGTCCGATCACTCCTAGTGGTTTCCCGCCTATCATCACACGTGCACTACGCCCCGCATGCCAATCGTCTGCTTTCACCTCTCGATCCAATGTCCAATCTTTTATTCCCACTTGTCGCAATAATCGCTCGAGCAGTCCTTTGGCTCGATAAAAATTCCCTTCCCCGTCTTTGCCATAAGTCGCGATGACAAGAGAAAGCTCTTGCTTTGGCAAATCACTTCCTTGCGGATGGTACACAGGCGCGAGTTCAAATAAATCTCCCAAGGGCTCTTGCCCTTCATTCATTTCAATCATCGTTAAAAGAGAAGGGATCAAAGACGGACGCATAAACTCTTGATCCGTACTCAATGGATTTTCTACACGCACCGCTTCTTTATCAGGATCATAACCATAGGCGGAAAGCTCGGCTTGAGAGGTAAACGCATACGCGTAGACTTCGGTGCATCCTGTTCCACAAAGAATCTGCTTGATCCGACGTTGCCAAAAAAGAACGGGGTCTTGTATAAGTCCGGAAAGGGTGCCTGAAGGCAGAACCGAAGGGAAACGATCATACCCGTAAATACGAGCAATTTCCTCGGTAAAATCCACTGAAGCCTCAATATCATGATGGCGCCAATAAGGAACAGTTATATGATAGGAAAGGCCTTGGGGAACCACCTCAAAACCTAAACGTTGTAATGTCTTGATCATGTCTTCTTTGGGAAGCTTTAATCCCATCAAAGCATTCGCGCGTTTTGGATCAAACAACAAAACTTTTTCACGGAACGGTTCAGCCTCTTTTGTGATAATGAAAGAAGCCACATTTCCCCCGGCAACCTGCAAAATAAGTTCAACAGCTTTGGCGATCGCTGCATCAGTCGAAGGAGTAGCAAGACCTTTTTCAAATAATTGAGAAGCTGCGGAAGACAAATTTAATGTGCGCGCAGTACGACGAATGGAAAGAGGATCAAAAATGGCGCTTTCCAAAACCACTCTTGTTGTTTTTTCCTGTGTGCCTGTTTCAAGTCCTCCCATCACCCCTGCGATAGCGACAGGTTTTTTTGTATCAGCAATAACCAACATCTCGGGTGTGAGTTCACAAACCGTTCCATCAAGTGCAGCAATGATCTCCCCTTTTTTTGCACGACGCACAATAATCGTTGCACCCTCTATCGTGTCCGCATCAAAGGCATGAAGCGGCTGACCATATTCGTGCAAAATATAATTGGTCACATCCACGATATTGTTGATGGGTTTATAACCTGCCAAAAGTAATTTCTTTTGCAACCACCAAGGAGACGGCCCCACCTTTACGTCTTCCAAAAGAATGCCTTGATATTTTGGACAAAGATCAGGAGCCTCGACTTCTACACGGAGAGCATTAAGAGAGACTTCAGATGGAACCGAAACAGTCGAAGGTTCCCATTTAAATTTTTCACCTGTGACTGCGCCCCCTTCACGTGCTTGCCCAATCACACTCATCGCGTCCGGACGATTGGTCGTCACTTCAATATCAAACAACATATCTTCCAAACCCAGAGCCTCTGCAAGCGGCGTTCCTGCAAGAGCATCGGTAAGATCCCCGATATCCCAAATGTCTTTTTCTTCTTGGGGCAATTTTTCAAATCCAAGTTCACTCGCTGCACAAATCATGCCCGCACTTTTGACGCCGCGAATTTCGGTTTCCTCAAGCGTCACCAAATCCCCTTGTCCATGCCAGCGCACTTTGGAACCAGGTAAGGCTACGGCCACCTTCATCCCCTCTTTCAGATTTATACCACCGCAAACAATCTCCACTTCCTTTCCTCCAATATTAGTGAGCGCTAAACGTAACTTGTTTGCGTTTGGATGCGGAGAGAGACGCTTTACTTCTCCCACGACCATTCCCTGGCACAAAGTCGAGAGATCATGAAGATGCTCCACACTGTTTCCCGCATTTGTCATACGTGTGGCAAAAACGTCAGGAGCCAAATCTGTGTGCAGATATTCTTTAAGCCAAGAATAAGAAATCATGATATTCATAAGAGTCTATAATTATCTAACCTTGTAAGACACATTAAATCATCACCGAAGAACGCGCGCCAGCGCTATCACACCGAACACGAGGACCGTTCCAGTAGAGGCCAGCCTGCCGACTGTCACGGCTCCAACACGCGCCCGGCACAAAGGCAGAGAAATGAAAGAAAGCTCCTATAAGTTGGCAGTAACATTCAGTGTTTATAAGGTTCAAGGAATCATCCAGAGGTTTCCCCATTTCCGTAAGGTGAGTTATGAAAGCTATGATCCAATCTTCAGGAGTCATGCCGGATTCTTGGGAGTAAGGATGGTTGGGGTTGTCTTGAGCTTTTTTGAGAATGGAAAGATATTCATTGGGGGTTTTGTTTGCTTCAAGAGGGAAACGGGGATTCTCGTCTCCTTGTAATGTTCCTTGACCTCTACGGGGAATGGAAGCAAAACCTGGGGAATGTAGATCGCTAGGGTCAGAGGGTTGGAGAAGATGAACGGTCCAACCTCTCCATCCATTGTCACCCGTCCGACCATCGTCACCATGGGCTTGACCCGGGGTCTCTTGTCCCTCAAGTATCTCCATCTTTGTCTTCCCTCCATGCCCCTCTTTTGTAAAAGACTGTGGGTGATAAACAAGTTTTGGAGAATCTCCTATGTCTGCTCCTTTGTATCCTTCTTCCCATGTCCAGAGAGATTTGTTGGTATCAAGATCAAAGGAAGGATGATCCTTATTGTACTTAAGGAGAAATTGTTTGAGGGTTTCTCGGAGGGAATCAAGACTCATGCCAAAGGGAACGAGAAGGAGTTTAGTAAAACCTTGGTCGTGTTTGGCAGAGAGTTCTTCACGACGTTCAAAGAGACGAATAGCTATTTGTTCGAGTGTGGGGATGAGGTACTTGTTTCCGTCTATGCCTAGGATCGCTTCATCTTTGAGAATACCTACTTGTTCAAGGAGAGCGACTTGGGAACGGTATTGCTCTTTGAGGTGATAAAACTCTTGTGCATATTCCAGAACTTCAGGAATTTTTTCACGAGGTTCTTTGTTTTTAAGAAGATACTCAAAGCGTTCGAGAAGAGTAGCGAGTTGAGTGAGGTCTGGAGTGGAGAGTTTGCTCGCTGCCTCACGGAGAGCATCGGGTTTGGCGAGGGATTCTCTTGGAATCCCGTGAGCCTGTGCAAAATCAATGATCTCTTGTCGGAGAGTTTCAAAATGTGTGCGGTGTTCTTTGGGCAAAGAATCACGAACGCTTGAAACCGAATCCATGATGGCTTCGTGGAGAGTAGCGGATAAAGGAGGTTCAGAAGACAGGGTCCCCCTTCGTCCCGCCGTTGGCGGGACTTCGGAGGGACAGTTTTCACTTTTTGTGAAAACTGTTGGTCGAAAAAGAGACATAAATATCAAAGGTTAAACCACCACCGAGAACCGCAAACCAAAGTCCCCATCCTGAGAACGAGGATCGTTCCAGCGGAGGTAAGCCCGATGACAGTCACGGCGCCAACACGCGCAAGGCACACGGACGAAGGAAGAGAAAAAAGCTCCTGTAAGATAACAATAACTTTCGGTGTTTGCGGGGTTCCATACATCATCAAGAGGTTTTTTTGTTTCAGAAAAATGGGTCATAAAAGCCATGATCCAATCCTCGGGAGTCATGCCGGATTCTTGGGAGTAAGGAGAGTTTGGGTCATCTTTGGAAGATTGGAGGAGGGAAAGATATTCGTTGGGAGATTGATCTGCTTCAAGAGGAGGACGATCCCCCCTTTCGCGAAAGGGGGGACGGGGAGTGAGGTCTCCTTGAGGTGTTCCTTGGCCTTGTCGGGGAATAGGAGCAAAGCCTGAAGAATGTGAATCTGTGGGGTCAGAGGGTTGAAAAAGATGAATGGTCCAACCGGGAAAGGAATCTTGATTGTTCCCTTGTTCCTTAAGTATCTGTACCTTGGTCTTCCCTTGATGATTTTCATCAAAAGATTTTGGATGATAAACAAGGTTGGGAGATTCTCCCATGTCTGCTCCTTGATAGTCTCCCCATATCCAGAAAGGTTTATCGGTATCAAGATCGAAGGTGGGATTATTTTGTTTGTAGGAGAGGAGGAATTGTTTGAGGGTTTCTTGGAGGGCATCAAGACTCATGCCAAAGGGTACAAGAAGGAGTTTGGTAAAGCCTTGATCGTGTTTTGTTTCGAGAGTTTCGCGACGCTCAAAAAGACGGGAGGCTATTTGTTCAAGAGTGGGGATGGGGTACTTCTTGCCGTCTATGCCTAGGATTGCTCCGTCTTTGAGAATGCCTACTTCTTTAAGGAGGGAGACTTGGGAATCGTATTGTTTTTTGAGGTGATAAAACTCTTCTGCATACTCAAGGGCTTCTTCATTCTTCCAAGGTTCCTTTTTTACAAG
>Ga0082335_1005328_pt1 | contig 17895 bp, 20 predicted proteins | sample Subgrocontami58m_FD_72375 | JGI IMG/M metagenome (GOLD analysis project Ga0082335, IMG submission 72375) | Subsurface groundwater microbial communities from S. Glens Falls, New York, USA - GMW37 contaminated, 5.8 m (SPADES assembly) (version 2) ... | reverse complement strand
CCCCGCCCCTCCACGCGCGGCCCCACGCTCGATCGCGCCGTCGAGATCGTGCCCTTGCGTGTAGGCCCCCCCCTGCCGATCGGCACCATCCCCCAGCTCGACCGCGAGAAGCTCGCCGCACGGACGCCCGAGCAGGCCAAGATCTTTCACGATGAGGCCTGGCTCGACTGCGCCCGCTACACCGCCGAGGCGCTGACTTCAGGCCAGACGATCGTCGGGCCGGCCGTCGTCGAGGGATATACGGCCACTACCTGGGTGCCGCCGGGCTGGACAGCCGAACTCGACGCAGCCGACAATCTGGTCCTTCGGAGGTCTTGATGAGCCAGCTAGGTCCCATCGACTATGCCGTCATCAGCCAGGCGCTGATCGCCTCGGCGCGCGAGATGGGCGTAAAGCTCATTCGCTCCGCCTACTCGACGATTCTGCGCGAGGCGCGCGACGGCTCGGCCGGCCTGATGGACCGCTTCGGCAACACGGTCGCCCAGGCCGAGCTCATTCCCATGCAGCTGGGGCCAATTGGCGAGACCTTGCGCGCTTGCCTCAGGCGCCATCCCGTCGAGACCCTCAAGGAAGGCGACTTCCTGATCAACAACGACCCGTTCGAGGGCGGCCAGCACATTCCCGACGTGTTCATTTTCACGCCGATCTTCGTCGCCGGACGCGTCGTGGGCTTCGGCGCCTCGGTCGCCCACCATCTCGATCTCGGCGGCGGCGCCCCCGGTCTCAACATACATGCGAGCGACGTCTATCAGGAGGGGCTGCGATTCCCGCCCTCGAAGTACGATTTCCAGCGCGACTGGAATGGCGGCTCGTTCGAGCGCCTCGTCACCGCCAATGTCCGCGTGCCCGACCTCACGATCGGCGACTTCAACGCCCAGTTCGCCGCCAACGCGATCGGCGTAATGCGGGTGAAGCAGCTGTGCGAGCGCTACGGCACCGACAAGGTCGAAGCGGCGATGAAGGAGATGCAGGACTACTCCGAGCGCCGCGTGCGCGCCGCCATCGCCCAGGCGCCCAAGGGCACCTTTTATGGCGAAGACGCGGTCGACGACGACGGTTTGTCTGACGAGCCACTGCTGGTGAAGGCCAAGGTCACCATCTCCGAGAATTCGGTCGAGATCGATTTCGAAGGCACCTGCGGCCAGGTGAAGCGTAACCTCAATTGTCCCTACTCCAGCACCCTCTCCGCCGCGCTCAGCTGCGTGAAATCAGTGCTGACCAGCCCGGACATTCCCTATAACGAGGGCATGGCGCGGCCGATCACCATAAAAGTGCCCTACGGCTCGCTGCTCAACCCACGTCCGCCGGCGCCGGTGCGGGCGCGCATGATCCCGGCCTATCGGGTGTTCAATGCCGTCATGAAGGCATTGGCGCAGGCGCTGCCCGACAAGGTGATCGCCACCGGCTTCGACTGCACCACAGCCTTCTGCCTCTCCCACCTCGGCGAGAAGGGTTATAGCGTCTACCTTGAAATTTTCGGCGGCGGCTACGGCGCCTCTCGGGGCGCCGACGGCTGCGACGCCGTCGATTCGCCGCTCAGCAACTGCTCCAACGCACCGGTCGAATCGCTCGACATCGACTACGATTTCTTCCGCATCGTCGGCTACGAGTTGGCGCCTGATTCGTTCGGCCTGGGCGCGCGACGCGGGGGCGCGGGCTTTACCCGCCGCTGCGAGATCCTGCACGACGACGTGCAGCTCGCGATCTATTCCGACCGCTTCCGCCTCGCCCCCGAAGGCCTGTTGGGCGGCGAGCCTGGCCAACGTGGCTACTGCCGCGTCCACCGTGCCAACGGCACCGTGGAAGAATTGCGTAGCAAGGCCGCCGTCGACCTCGCCAAGGGCGACATCGTGGAGATGTTCGTGGGCGGTGGTGCCGGCTTCGGCCGCGTCGAGGAGCGGCCCGATTCCATGATCGACCGTGACCTGGCCGACGGGCTGCTCACGCGGGATCCGCGCGCGGCACGAAAGCTGGCGGCCGAATAGCTACATTCCGACAGATTTCAGGTAGAGGTCGCTCGCATCGCGCGTCAACGGTCCGGGCTTGCCATCGCCGATCGCGCGACCATCAACCTTGGTGACAGGCGTCACCCCCCCCAGGGTTCCGGTCACGAAGGCCTCGTCGGCCGAATAGACCTGCGCCAGGGTGAAATCGCATTCGCACGCCACCTTGCCGGCGCCGCGCCAGGCATCGACCACATTGGCCTGGGTGATACCCTTGAAGCTGTAGGCCCCGGTCGAGGTCCATATCTCGCCGCGTCGCACGATGAAGAAGTTGGTCGAGTTGCAGGAGGCCACGAACCCGCGCGGATCGAGCATCAACGCCTCATCGGCACCGGCATTGATGGCCTGGATCAGCGCCTGGATGAGGTTCAGCCGGCTGTGTGAATTGAGCCGCAAATCGAAGACGTCCGGCGTGCTGGTACGAAAGGTCGAGGTGAAGAGCGCGAGTCCGCGCGCCTTGGCCTCGGGATTGGGCTTCTTGTATTCGGCCACGATGACGATCGTGGCGCCACCGACGACGAAGCGCGGATCCTGGTTGGGCGTCGACTTGAGGCCACGCGTGATCATCAGCCGGACATGCGCGCCGTCGATCATGCCGTTCCTGTCCAGCGTGTCCTGAACGGCTTTCACGACGCCCTCGCGGGTGAGCCCGATATCGAGCGCGATCGAGCGGGCGCCTTCGAACAGGCGATCAAGATGGGCTTCGAGGCTGATCAGCCTGCCCTTCACCAGGCGCAGGCCTTCCCACACGCCGTCGCCCAGCGCGAAGCCCGAGTCGAACACCGAGACGACGGCCTCGTTGCGCGGCACGAAGGCGCCGTTGACGTAGACCAGCACCTGGTCGTTACGCGCGTCGGCCATGTAGCCCTGCGCCGAGGAATTCGTCGTCATCTTCTGTCCTTACAGTCTGTATTGCTTGTGGCTTGCGAGGAAGGTGCGCGTGCGTTCCTTGCGCGGATTCTTCAGCACCTCGTCCGGCGTGCCCGATTCATGGATGGTGCCGTCGGCAAGGAAGATCACGCGCGTCGCCACGTGATAGGCGAAGCCCAGTTCGTGGGTGACCAGCAGCATGGTGCGGCCTTCGTCGGCGAGGTCGCGGATGACACTCAGCACTTCACCCACCAGTTCAGGATCGAGCGCCGATGTCGGCTCGTCGAACAGCAGCAGCTCCGGATCCATGGCAAGCGCACGGGCGATCGCCACCCGCTGCTTCTGGCCGCCCGAGAGGTGAGCGGGATAGGCGTCGGCCTTGTCGCCGAGGCCGACGCGCTTCAGCTCGGCCTCTGCCCGCGCGCGCGCCGCCTCCTTGGGCATGCGGCGCACCGTGCGCAGCCCTTCCATGACGTTGCCGACCGCCGTCATATGGGGAAAAAGGTTGAACTGCTGGAACACCATGCCGATGCGCTGACGCACCTGGGTGAGTTCGCGTTCGCGATAGAGCCTCTCGCCAGGCCGGCGTTCGCGACCCAGCGGCTGGCCATCGAGCTCGATGACACCGGCGGTGGGCAGCTCCATGAAATTGAGGCAACGCAGCAGGGAACTCTTTCCCGAGCCCGAGGCGCCCAGGATGGCGATGCGCTCGCCCTGGCGCACTTCGAGATCGATGCCGCGCAGCACCTCGTTGGCGCCGAAGCGTTTGGTGAGGCCGGTGACGCGAAGCAGGCTCACTCGTCCCTCTTCAGGCGGCGCTCCAGCACGTAGGTGAACTGCACCAGTGGCCAAAGAAACACGAGGAAGATCACTGCGACAGCGGTATAGGCTTCTATGGGATTGTAGTTGAGCGAGGCGATCAGCTTGCCCTGCTGCAGGAGCTCGACATAGGCGACGGCCGAGGCAAGCGTGGTCATTTTGAAGATCTCGATGGCCCGGTTGGTGAGGGCCGGCAGCATCCGCTTGATGGCTTGCGGCAGCACGATGCGGCGCATCGCCTGGCCCCACCGCATGCCGAGCGCGCGGGCACCATCCCACTGGCCCCTGTCGATCGACTGGATGCCCGCCCGATAGATCTCTGCCGAGAACGCCGCCGAATTGAGCGAGATGCCGAGCGAGGCCGCCGCCAGCGGGCTGATCTCGAAGGGCAGCAGGATCGGCAGGGCAAAGTAGAACCACAGGATCTGCACCAGCACCGGCGTGTTGCGGAAGAACTCCACGAAGGCAGTCGCCGGCAGGTACAGCCACTTGGTACGGGCGTAGCGGCCGAGGCCGACCACCAGGCCGAGGCCGAGGCCCAGAACCAGGCAGATCGCGAAGATGCGAAGCGTCCCGGCGGCGCCCGCCAGCAGCGCATCGGTATTGGCAAAGACCGAGGCGAAGTCCCACCGCATCAATGCACCGTCGACTCGCCGCTGACGGCGAGCCTGCGTTCGAGTTGCTGGGCAATCAGACTGAAGGCGAAGATCACGACGAAATAGATCAAGGCCGCCACGGTGAAGGTCTCGAGCGGCCTAAATGTCTTCTGCGCAATCTCGTTCGCGGCAAACAGCAGGTCGGCATAGGAGATGGTAGCGACCAGCGTGGTGGTCTTCATGAGCTCGATGGCCCGCTCCATGAAGGCCGGGATCATGCGCTTGACCGCCTGCGGCAGGATGATGCGGCGAAGCGCCTGGGCATGGTTCATGCCGATGGCCCGCGCACCATCCCACTGGCCGCGCTCGATCGACGCGATGCCGCCACGGAACACCTCGGCAAAGAAGGCCGCCGACTGAATAGAGAAAGTGACGACGGCGGCCATGAACGCCGTCATTTCGATGCCGACGAGCAGCGGCAGAGCGAAGAAGAACCAGAAGAGCTGGACCAGCGGCGGCGTGGTCCGGAAGACCTCGATGACGAGGCCCGCCGGCCAGGCAAACGCCCGGCGCGGCGACAGGCGCAGCAGCGCCAGCGCGAGGCCGAGTGCCAGGCCAAAGACCAGCGACGTGCCGGTGACTTTCAAGGTGTTCAGCAGGCCCTGCGCCAACAGTGGCGCGTTGGCGAGAACCGGCGTGAAGTCCCACTGATACGCCAAGAAGCGCGACCGCCTACTTGATCATTTCCTTCATGATCGGCGGCGCCAGCTTGGGATCGAGACCGAAGTCGCTGAGCGCCTGTTCATACCATTTCTGCGTCTGGCCGCTCTGGTAGTAGGACGCCAACTGCTTGTCGACCCAGGCGACGAATTCGGTGTCGCCCTTGCGCACCGCGGCGCTCGAAGCCTGCGACTGGGCCGGCGTCGGGACCACGATCTTGCCCTTGCCGAGCTTCTGGCGCGCCGCGAGCAGCGGCGGATGGAACAGGCACACGGCATCGACTCGGCCGGACTGGAAGGCGGCGATCGCGGCGGCATTGTCGGGGAAGCGCTGGATGTCGGCCTTGGGCGCGTGCTCGGACACGAACCGGTCCATCGAGGAGGCCTGCGGCACGGCAATGCGGATACCCGGCTTGTTGAGGTCTTTCCAGGTGCCGGCTGCCAGGTCGTCCCGTGCCAGCACCGCAAGCGAATAATAGAGGAGCGGCGAGGTTGGGAAATCGACCGCCTGCTTGCGCTCCGGCGTGGCGTCGATCGTGAACATGATGTCGATCTTGTCGCCCTGGAGGGCGGCGATCGAGTTGCCCCAGCTCACTTCGACAGTTTCCATCTTGACGCCCAGAGTCTGGGCCATCGCCTTGCCCATGAAGATGCCGAGACCGGACGACCACTCGCCAGTCTTGGGATCCTTGGAGAACCAGGGCGGTGCCTGCGTGACACCGACGCGGAAAGTGCCGCGCTTCTTTGCCGCCTCGAGCGTGCCCTCGGCACGGGCGGCAAAAGGCAGCGAGAGCAGAGAGGTGGCCGCGGCTATGCCGGCCAGCGCTGAACGTCGCGTGATGGTCATGTCTTGTCTCCCCGTTTGGACGTGCCAGATGGATTCGGCTTGCGCAGAAACCGTTCCGTCGTTTCGGCGCCGCGGCGCATGTGATCGGCGACTTCCAGGCGCATGGTCTCAAGATCGTCGCCAAGTGCCGCGGCGATGTAACTGTCATGGCTGTCGCGGCGGGGTCCATGACGGCCATGCGCAAGGTGATGCGCTGCCCAGTAAAGCTGCAGGCGGCCACGCAAAGCGTACCAGGCGCGCTGCAACAGGCGATGGCCACTCGCCTCGTAAACCAGTCCGTGCAACTCCAACTCGGTCTGGATGCTGGCGTGGTCGTCGCCGGCGTCGACGGCTGCGATCAGTGCCGTGTTGCGCCGGTTGAGTTCGGCGCGGAAGCGATCGTCGCGACGCGGCCACACCTGCTCGAAGGCGAAAGACTCGAGCGCGGTACGCAGCGAATAGATTTCGTGGACGTCCTCGACCGACAGTGGCGCCACATGCGTGCCGGTGTAAGGCACCGTCACGACCAGGCCTTCCTCGATCAGCTGCCTCAAGGCTTCGCGCAACGGCCCGCGGCTGACGTCGAAGCGCTCCGACAGGGCGGTCTCGACCAGTGGCGCGCCCGGCGCGATATCGCCGCGCAGGATCGCCGCGCGCAGCCGGTCGGCAACCTGGGCACGCAGCGTATTCCTGGGCACCGGCTCCAGAACGGCCGTCGCGTTGGCGGGGGACAGGTCGGAGATAGCCAATTCGCCTCCACAGCGGCCAATCGTCGATTGTCGACAATCTGACATAGCGAGCCGCCGCCGCGCAATGGCTCCGTCCTAGCCAGCGGACATCTTCAGGATGAGCGCCCATTGCGCGTCGCTCACAGGCACGACGGACAACCGCGACTGGCGCACCAGGCCGAAATCTTTTAGCCGCGGATCGGCCTTGATGGCTGCGAGCGTTACCGGCTTCTTCACCGGCTCCACAGCCTTCACGTCGACCGTCACGGCCTTGCCGTCCTTGTCGGTGGGATCGGGATAGGCCGCCTTCGCCACCTCGGCGATACCGACGATCTCCTTGCCTTCGTTGGAATGGTAGAAGAAGCAGCGGTCGCCCGGCTTCATTGCCTTGAGATTGATGGCCGCCTGGGCGTTGCGCACGCCGGTCCAGGACGTCTTCTTGTCCTTCACGAACTGCGACCAGGAATATGCCGACGGCTCGGATTTTATCAGCCAGTGAGCCATTTCACTCTCCCTACCTATTCGCCTTCACGGCGCAACGGCCGCGCCAGCAGTGCGCGGATCGCCTCGTCGAGATCCGCACCGCGGTGCAGGATAGCATCGACAGCCGAGCAGATCGGCATTTCGATACCAAGCCGAGCCGCACGTGCCAGCACAGCCGGTGCGGTGGCTTCACCTTCGACGACCTGTCGTCTTCCCGCCATGTGGCGGGCGAGCGTCGCGCCCTTGCCCAGCGCCAATCCCAATGAGCGGTTGCGCGACAGTGGACCGTTGCAGGTGAGCACGAGATCGCCCAGCCCGCTCAGGCCGGTCATGGTCTCGAGGCGGGCGCCCATGGCGAGGCCGAGACGGGCCATCTCGGCGAAGCCGCGTGTGATCAGGGCGGCGGCGGCGTTGTGGCCGAGGCCGCGGCCCTCGACGATGCCGGCGGCGATAGCGAGCACGTTCTTGACTGCGCCGCCCAGCGACACGCCGGTAACGTCGTCGGTCCAATAAGGCCGGAAGGCGCCTGCAGCCAGAGCCGCCGCCAGGTCGCGGCCGAGTCCGGCATCGGCCGTGGCGATGCTGACGGCCGTCGGCAGTCCCTGGACCGCTTCCTCGGCGAAGCTCGGGCCCGACAGCATGGCGAGCGGCCGGCCTGGCAGGACTTCTTCGAGTACCTCCGGCATCAGCAGGCCGCTCGCAGCCTCGATGCCTTTGGCGCAGATCACGACGGGGCTGCTCCCCGGTAGGTTCGCGGCCACGACGCGAACCGCCTGGGCCGGACAGGCCAGCAGCACAGCGTCGCAGGCGCCGAGACTTGCGGGATCGGCCGCCGCCTCGATGCCGCCATCGAGCGTCACGCCCGGCAGATAGACCGGGTTGGCCCGCTGCTGGACGATCGCTGTCGAAATCGCCGGATCGCGCGACCACACCGTTACCCGACGGCCGGCACGACGGGCGAGACAGGCAAGCGCCGTACCCCAGGCGCCGCCGCCGACCACGCCGATGTGGTGAACCGCCGTCACAGGCTGAGATTCATCGCAATGGAAATGCGCTCGACATTGCCGTGGTATGGCCTGACTTGATGAAGGATCCAGGAGGGGAACATGACCAGGCGACCGGCCTTGGGACGCACGACCTCGCCAGCGCCGGCCGACAGGCCTCCCGGCATCGCAAAGCCCAGGTGAGGCGCATACATCGCCGGACCTGGCCCACGCGGATCCATGAATTCGAGTTCGCCGCCCAGCGACGCATCGGCGTCGATGCCGGCATCGTCGACGTAAAACACCGCCGACCAGTAGCTGCCGGGGTGGCAGTGGAACTCGTTGCCGTGGCCGGTCCGGTTCACGTTCGCCCACATGTTGGCGCGCCATGTAATGGAAACGGACTTGCCCTCGCGATCCGTCGTCACATGGTTGGCGAGGTTGCGGGCAAGCGCCAGAAGCTTGATCGCCGGCGCGCCGCCCCAGCGATCCATGTCCCAAGTCGACTGCCAACCGCCGAGGTTCGACGCCTGGGTGCCGGGATGTATCTTCTCGCGCTGCTCGATCACTTTGCGCAGTTCGGCACAGAGCGTCGGCCCGTCAGACAGGTCCGACAGGACGATCGGCGTGGCGAACAACGGAACAATGTCGAAACCCTTACTCATGTCGGCCATCCTACACCCGAACCGCGGCGGAAGGATCGAGAGGCCAGCGCGGGCGTGGCCGGAAGTCGAGGCCGTCCGTCTTGCCGAGCCGCAGTCGTTCGATGCCGGCCCAGGCGATCATGGCACCGTTGTCGGTACAGAGCTTGATCGGCGGCGCCACAAGCCGCGCACCATGCGCGGCGGCAAGCGTCTCCAGGCAACCGCGTAGATAGATGTTTGCCGCGACCCCACCCGCCACGACCAGCGTAGGCGACGGCGCGAGGGAGAGCGCATTGGCGCAGCGGTCGGCGAGCACGTCGCCCACGGTGCGCTGGAAGGAGGCGCAGAGATCGGCGACGGCTTGGGCATCCTGGACTGGCAGCTTCTCGACCGTCTGGCGCACCGCGGTCTTCAGACCGGAGAAGGAGAAGTCGCAGCCGGGCTTGCGCCACATCGGACGCGGCAAGACGAAGCGCTGTGGGTCGCCGACCCTGGCCGCAGCCTCGACGGCAGGCCCACCCGGGAATCCAAGGTCCAGCAGCTTGGCGGTCTTGTCGAAGCATTCGCCGACGGCATCGTCGATCGTCGTCCCGAGCCGGGTGAAATCGCCAGGACCGCGCACGGTGAGGAGCTGGCAATGGCCGCCGGAGACAAGCAGGAGCAGATAGGGAAAGTCTACATCCTCCGTGAGCCGGACCGAGAGCGCATGGCCTTCGAGATGGTTGACGGCGAGGAATGGCTTGTCGTGGGCGAAGGCCAGTGCCTTGGCCGTCATGACACCGACCAGCACGCCGCCGATCAGGCCGGGGCCGCCGGTCGCTGCGATGCCATCGAGATCGGCAAGGCCCAGTCGCGCGTCGGCCAGCGCGTCCATCACCAGCCCGTCGATCCGCTCGAGATGGGCACGGGCGGCGATTTCCGGAACCACGCCGCCGAAGCGGCGGTGCTCGGTGAGCTGGCTGTAGACGACATTGGCAAGGATCGTCCCGACGGGATCGCCATCGGCCGGCGCCTCGACGACGGCGACCGCCGTTTCGTCGCAGCTTGTTTCGATGCCCAACACGCGCATGCGTGTCTTCTAGCGTCGCGTGGCCTCCTACGCTAGAGCAACACCATGACCTCTCCCCTTCTGCGGCTCGGCACGCGCGGCAGCAAACTCGCCCTCACCCAGACGGGCCTGGTGCGCGATGCGCTGGCGGCCGCCGTGCCGGCCCTTGCTGCGCCCGGCGCCATCGAGATCGTGGCCATAAGAACCACGGGCGACGCTATCCAGGACCGGCCGCTTTCGGAAGCCGGCGGCAAGGGGCTGTTCGTCAAGGAAATCGAAGAAGCGCTGCTGGCGCAGCGCATCGACGCCGCGGTCCACAGCATGAAGGACATGCCGACAGCCCAGCCGCCGGGGCTTGCGATCCAAGCCTTCCTGCCACGCGAAGATGCCCGCGACGTGCTGATCGCAGGCGACGTGCAGCGCATCGCCGACCTGAGGCAGGGCGCGGTCGTCGGCACCTCGGCCTTGCGGCGGCGCGCGCAGCTTCTGCATCGCCGGCCCGACCTGCAGATCGTGAATTTACGCGGCAATGTCGAGACCCGTCTCGCCAAGCGGGCGGCCGGTGCCGTCGAAGCCACCCTGTTGGCGTTGGCCGGCCTCAAGCGGCTCGGCATGGCCCATGTCGGAACACCGGTGCCGGAGGACGAAATGCTGCCGGCCGTCGGACAGGGCGCAGTTTGCATCGAATGCCGCGAGGACGATGCGAGGATCAAGGCATGGCTCGCCGCCATCAACCACGTCGCGACCGCGACCTGTGCGGCCGCCGAGCATGCGATGCTCGCCGTCCTCGACGGCTCCTGCCGCACGCCAATTGCCGGTCACGCAATTCTCACAGCCGAAGGCGCACTTCACCTGCGTGGCCTGATCGTGAAGCCCGACGGTTCCGAGGCGATCGCCACGGAGCGGCGCGGCGCGGTCGGTGACGCCAGCGCAATGGGCCGTGATGCTGGCCATGAACTGAAGCGCCGCGGCGGCCCGGGCTTCCTCTCGACCTGATCCCGCCCCGCCCCTAGAGTCAGCGCATGCGTCGGGCCCTGCGATTGCTTTTGATCCTGTGCGGAGCGGCCGCTCTTCTCACAGCCTGCGAGACGGCGCCGGTCACCGGCCGGTCGCAAATCATGCTGGTGAGCGAGAACGAGGAGCGCCAGATGGGCCTGCAAGCCTATCAGCAGGTGCTGGCCAAGGAACCGCTGTCGCACGATGCCCAAGCCAATGCGCTGGTCGAGAAGGTCGGCAAGCGGATCGCGGCAGCCGCCGAGCGGCCACCAGCGGAGATGTGGCGCGCCCCGCACTTCCGGTGGGAATTCAAGACCATCGACAAGAACGAACCCAATGCCTTCTGCCTGCCCGGCGGCAAGGTCGCGGTCTACACTGGCCTGCTGCCGATCACGCGGAACGAAGCGGGCCTTGCCGTGGTGATCGGTCACGAGGTGGCGCATGCACTGGCCCGCCACGGCGCCGAACGCATGAGCGACCAGATGGTGGCTTCTGTCGGCACGGCGGCGGCGGCGACGGCACTCGCAACGACGGTGAGCGGCCGCAACCGCACCTATTTGCCGGCGATGATGGCCGCGGTGGGCGCCGGCGCCACGGTGGGCTTCATCCTGCCGATGTCGCGGGCGCAGGAATCCGAGGCCGATCGCATCGGGCTGGTGCTGATGGCGATGGCCGGCTACGACCCGCACGAGGCGATCGGCCTGTGGGAGCGCATGCGCGCCGCCAACGCCGGCCGCAAGGGCCAGGCGGAGTGGTTGAGTACCCATCCCGCCGACACGACGCGAATCAACAACATTCGAAGCTGGGTGAACGAGGCCATGAAGTATTATCGTCCCCGTGACTGATACGCTCGAATACGACGCCACCGGGCTGCTCTGTCCGCTGCCGGTGCTGCGGGCCAACCGCAAGCTGCGCGAACTGACGGTGGGCGGCCTGCTCACGGTGCGCGCCACCGATCCCGCCGCCGAGCAGGACTTCCCCGCCTACTGCCGCCAGACCGGCCACGAACTCGTCTCGACCACGCGCGACGGCGAGGTACTGGTCTTCGTGATCCGGAAACGCTAGGGACCAGATCGTCAAGCATAGAGAGAGCACATGCCTCAAGTCACCTTCAAGACAATCGACACGTTGGACGTTTCCGGCAAGCGCGTGTTGGTGCGCGTCGATCTCAACGTGCCGATGAAGAATGGCAAGGTCACCGATGCTACGCGCATCGAGCGTGCCGCGCCGACGATCGCCGAACTCGCGGCCAAGGGCGCGCGCGTCGTGGTGCTGAGCCATTTCGGCAGACCCGACGGCAAACGTGTGCCAGAGATGTCGCTCAGGCCGCTGATCGAGCCGCTGTCGCAGGCGCTCGGCAAGCCAGTTGCCTTCGCCGAAGACTGCATCGGCGCGGTCGCCGAGGATGCGGTGCGCGCGCTCAAGCCGGGCGAGGTGCTGCTGCTGGAGAATCTCCGCTTCCACAAGGAAGAGGAGAAGAACGACGCGGCCTTCATCGACAAGCTGTCGGTGCTGGGTGACCTCTATGTGAACGACGCCTTCTCGACCGCACACCGCGCGCATGCCTCGACCGAGGGCATTGCCAACCGCCTACCGGCGGCGGCGGGCCGATTGATGCAGGCCGAGCTGGAGGCACTCGACAAGGCCCTGGGCAATCCGAAGCGGCCGGTCTGTGCCGTCGTTGGCGGTGCCAAGGTCTCGACCAAGCTCGACCTGTTGGGCAACCTCGTCGGCAAGGTCGACAGACTGATCATCGGCGGCGGCATGGCCAACACTTTCCTGCATGCGCAGGGGATCCACGTCGGCAAGTCGCTGTGCGAGAAGGATCTGGCGCCGACTGCCCTCGACATCCTCGAAAAGGCCAAGGCCGCCAAGTGCACCGTGCTGCTGCCGGTCGACGTCGCAGTGGCCAGCGAATTCAAGGCCGGGGCCGCCAGCAAGATCGTCGATGCCGGCGCCTGCCCCGACGACCAGATGATCCTCGATGTCGGACCGAAATCGATCGCACTCTACCAGAAGGAAGTGGGCGACTGCGCCACGCTCGTCTGGAACGGGCCGCTCGGTGCCTTCGAGATTCCACCATTCGACACGGGCACGGTGGCGCTGGCGCGGACGGTGGCGGAACTCACGACGGCCGGAAAGCTGTTGTCGGTGGCCGGCGGCGGCGACACTGTTGCGGCGCTGGCCGCGGCGGGCGTGGAGGAGAAGTTCTCCTATATTTCGGCAGCCGGCGGCGCCTTCCTCGAATGGATGGAGGGCAAGACCCTGCCCGGCGTTGCGGCCCTGATCCGGGCGGCCTAAGAATCGGGGCATGAGCGCCCCGACCACGCCACCTGACCGTCCCCGCCTGCCCTGGGATCCGCCGGAGCACTTCGAGAAGCGGATTCCCGACGGCGACAACCGCGAGCGCCTGGTCTGCGGACGCTGCGAGTTCATCCACTATCAAAACCCCAAGGTGGTGGCCGGTGCAGTCTGCACGTGGAGGGACAGCAAGGGAGACGAGAAGATTCTCCTGGCCAAGCGGGCCATCGAACCGCGCAAGGGCTTCTGGACACTGCCGGCGGGCTACATGGAGCTGGGTGAGACCACCGAGCAGGCCGCCCAGCGTGAGGCCCAGGAGGAGGCCTGCGCCACCATCGAGATCGACCGGCTGCTTGCCATGTACAGCGTGGCGCGCATCGGCCAGGTGCAGATCATGTATCGCGCCCGACTCGTCAACGCCGACATTGCAGCCGGCGTGGAGAGCGAGGCGGTGGCGCTGGTCGACTGGGCCGACATTCCGTGGGAGCAGCTCGCCTTCCCGACGGTCGTCTGGGCGCTCGCCCACTTCCACGAGTCGCGCGACAAGATCGATTTCGCGACCTATTCCAACCCGACGGGCGATCTCGCCCGCATGTGGCCGCCCCGGAAACCGGCGGGAGTCTGAGTTGAGCTGAAGAGTTCGCGTCCTCGATTGTCCGATTTGCTCGTCTTTAGTGTCATCGCACAAACGTCCGCAGAACGGACGAAATCGGAGGAAACCATGCTTACTGCAGCCAATAATGACCTGCTGACGCGTGTTGGACCCGGTACGCCGATGGGCGACTTGATGCGCCAATACTGGATTCCCGCCTGTCTGTCGGAAGAATTGCAGCCCGACGGCGAGCCGATGCGGCTCCTGCTGCTGGGCGAGCAGTTGATCGCCTTCCGCGACACCGACGGCCGGATCGGTGTCATGGAGCATCGTTGCCCCCACCGCTGCGCCTCGCTTTTCTTCGGACGCAACGAAGAGGGCGGCCTGCGCTGCGTCTATCACGGCTGGAAATTCGACGTGGAAGGCAACTGCCTCGACATGCCGAACGTGCCGCCGGCCCAGGACTTCAAACAACGCATCAAGGCCAAGGCCTACAAGGTGGTCGAGCGCGCCGGCTTCGTCTGGACCTATATGGGTCCGCGCCAGGAAGCGCCGCCGCTGTCGAATATCGAGATCCTGATGCTGCCCGAAGCGGAGCGATTCACGCGCGTCCACCAGCGCGAGTGCAACTGGTTCCAGTCGCTGGAAGGTGACATCGACACCTCGCACTTCGGCTTCCTGCATATCGGCGGACTGAAGGTGGAGGACGTCGACCCCAACACCATCCATCGCTGGGGCGTCGGCGATCGCGCACCCGACTACAGGGCGACGAAGACGGAATGGGGCACGATGTACGCGGCCTATCGCCCGGCCGATCCGGGCATGTACTACTACCGCTTCGCGCATTTCCTGTTCCCGTTCATCACCTTCACGCCCAACGGCTCGTTCGAGGACCAGATCGCGTGCACGCTAAACGTGCCAATGGATGACACGCACACCATGACCTACAACGTCGCCTGGAAGCAGAAGACCAGGCCGCTGGAGACGCTGGCGAACGGCGACTGGATCCCGGGCCTGGCGCCCGACATGAAGTTCCTGCCCAACACCAACGACTGGTACGGCCGTCATCGCCTCGTGGCACGCCGCGAGAACGACTACTTCATCGACCGCGACATGCAGAAGAACATCAATTACACCGGCATCCAGGGCATTGGCCGCCAGGATCAGGCGGCAGTCGAATGCATGGGCGAGATCGTCGATCGCAGCCTCGAGCACCTGGCGCCCTCCGATCGCATGATCGCCATCACGCGCAAGCGGCTGCTGACCGCGGCGCAGGAGCTGATGAACGAGAAGAAGGTGCCGGCCACGGTCGACAACCCCGACATCTATCGCGGCGCGCGCGGCGGTGCGTTCATCGCCTCGGCCAAGCTCGACTGGCTCGACGCCTATGCCGAGAACCTACAGACGGCGAAGAGCCCGCTCGGTCTCCTGACACGGATGGCCCTGGCAGCCGAATAGGCACGGCGAGTATCTTCTGACGGTGGGAGCGCGAGCGGGAACGGCTTCTGCCGTGGCAGCTGTGCCCGCGGTCAGCCTTCCTTGGCGAACGGATTGTTCGGCCCGTCCCAGTAGCGCTTGAGCAGCGGTACCTGCAGGAAGGCGAAGACGAGCGTCAGCGGGAAGCTCAGGAACATCTTGCTGGCAATCCAGGTCTCGGTCGGAAAACCGCGCCACATCACTTCGTTGACCGCCGCCAGTACGAAGAAGAACAGCGTCCAGCGCATCGTGAGCTTGCGCCAGCCCTCGTCGGTGAGGCGGAACGCCGTGCCGAACAGCGGCTTCAGCAGCGGCCGGCGGAACAGCAGCAGCCCGCCGCCCAGGATGAGGCCGAACAGGCAGTTCACGATGGTCGGCTTCAGCTTGATGAAGGTGTCGTCCTGCAGCCAGATCGTGAGGCCGCCGAACACCAGCACGAAGAAGCCTCCGACCAATGGCATGATCGGCCAGCGCTTCTCCAGCCAGCGGTAACAAGGCAGCGCGATCGATGTCGCCACGATGAAGATGCCGGTGCCCCAGTAGATGCCCCAGCGGCCGTTGGCGACGAAGAACAGCACAAGCGGTCCCAGCTCCAGCGCGGTGGCGTAGAGCTTGCGCATGCCGCCCTGCTCGCCTGCCTTCTCGGTCATGCCGGCAGCCCCATCAGTCCGCGCGCGAAGGCGCGCGCCTCGAATGGCCTCAGATCGTCGATCCCCTCGCCGACGCCGACGGCGACGACGGGCAGCTTGAACTTCTCGGCCAACGCCACCAGGACACCGCCCTTGGCGCTGCCGTCGAGCTTGGTCACGACAAGCGCATCGACCGGCGACAGCTGCTTGAAGGTCTCGACCTGGGCATGGGCGTTCTGGCCAGTGGTGGCGTCGAGAACCAGCAGGCAGGAGTGCGGCGCCTCGGCGTCGAGCTTGCGTATGACGCGCACGATCTTGGCGAGTTCGTCCATCAGGTTGGTCTTGTTGTGCAGGCGGCCGGCGGTGTCGATCAGCAGCACGTCGCAGCCATCGGCCTTGGCACGCTCCAGCGCCTCATAGGCCAGACCAGCCGCATCGGCACCGGTGTCGCGGGAAATGACCGGCACGCCGGCGCGATCGCCCCAAACCTTGAGCTGCTCGACGGCGGCGGCACGGAAGGTATCACCCGCCGCCAGCATCACTTTCCGGCCCTCGCGTTTGTACAGGTTCGCCAGCTTGGCGATGGTCGTGGTCTTGCCGCTGCCGTTGACGCCCACCACCAGCACGACGTGCGGCTTGCGCGCAGCATCCATAACGAGCGGCGTCGCGACGGGCTGAAGAATCTCGGCGATGTCGTCGGCGAAAGCCGCTCGCACTTCCTCGTCGGTCACTTCCTTGCCGAAGCGCTCCTTGCCCAGTTTTCCGATCAGCCGGGCCGCGACGCTGACGCCGAGATCGGCCTGGATCAACGCGTCTTCGAGATCGTCCAGGGTCTTCTGGTCGAGCTTCTTCTTGGTGAAGAGCCCGGTGATGCTCTCGGTGACGCGCTTGGTCGACTTGGAGAGCCCGTCGCGCAGGCGCGACAGCCAGCCTTTCTTTTCCGTTTCGACGACCTCGGTCACCGGCGTTCCTCAGGCCAGCAGCGAGGCATCGAGCTCGCCCTTGAAGGCGACCGCGATACCGCCGGTCATGAGCACATGGCCGTCGCGCAGCCATTCCATGGTGAGCGTGCCGCCATCGACGATCACCTCGGCCTTGCGATCGACCAGGCCGCGGCGGCTGGCCGCGACCACCGCCGCGCAGGCGCCCGAACCGCAGGCGAGCGTAAGGCCGGCGCCGCGTTCCCAGACGCGCAGCCGCAACCGGCCTTCACCGAGGGGCTGGACGACCCCGATGTTGGCGCGCTCGGGAAAAAACCGATGATGCTCGAGCTTGGGTCCGAGTTCGGCGAGCGGAATCGCCGCCAGGTCGTCGACGAAGAAGGTGGCGTGCGGGTTGCCCATGTTGGTGCCGACGGGATCCTGCAGCGGCCCCAGGCCGACCGGCATGTGATTGGTGTCGCAGGCCTCGCGCACCGGGATATCGCGCCAGTCGAGACGCGCCAGGCCCATGTCGACGGAGATCACCGGCAGGCCGTTGTCGCCCATCCCGGCCTTCTGCGATTCGAGCAGGCCCGAGATCGTCTGCACCGTCACCTGGTCGGTCTTGCGCTCGTCCATGACGACCGATGCGACGCAGCGGGTGGCGTTGCCGCAGGCGCCGGCCTCGCCGCCGTCGGGGTTGAAGATGCGCATGAACACGTCGGCATCGCCGTCGGTCGGCGGCTCGAGCACGATCAGCTGGTCGCAGCCCACCCCCAGGCGCCGGTCGGCGATGGCGCGACGGCGCGCCAGCGACAGGTCGAGCGGCGCGGCGCGCGCATCGAGCACGACAAAATCGTTGCCCAGCCCGTGCATCTTCAAGAACGGCGTTCTGCTCATGCGGCGCTATATGGCCGTTCGACCGGGCCAGCGCAACGAGCGCGGCCGGACCTGCCCGGCATGGGCGCCGCCCACTTCCCGGACATCGAGAGTGGCCAGGCGCTTGGTGTAGATCGTGAGGTGCAGGATGCCGAGCGCCTCGTAGGGCATGGCGGGCTCGACGAACAGGCCGCGCGTGACGTCCCAGGCCGGCGTCGCGTGATGGACCGGCCAGTTGCAGCGGCTGGGCAGCGGCTCGCACTCGAAGCCCCTGTCATAGACCATCACGTTGAGCGCGATCTGGTCGGTCATGTCGGTGGAACGCTGCAGCGCCTCGTCCAGCAGGTCCGCCCCGCCCCGCCCGTGCGGCGCATCGAAGGGCA
>Ga0082335_1005327_pt1 | contig 17898 bp, 28 predicted proteins | sample Subgrocontami58m_FD_72375 | JGI IMG/M metagenome (GOLD analysis project Ga0082335, IMG submission 72375) | Subsurface groundwater microbial communities from S. Glens Falls, New York, USA - GMW37 contaminated, 5.8 m (SPADES assembly) (version 2) ... | reverse complement strand
CAGGTATATCGTTACGAACAAAAAAGACCCTACCTTGACCTCTTCGTTAATGAGTATGCAGATGCCGGTCGTGCTGATATTTTCTGTAAAAGCCTGGACTTTTTTTGACTGGTCGTTCTCTACGCGGCAATATTCTACAAAGCTCGCGTATACGCGGTTATTCTTGCGCCGGTTTATGTTACTATCCATTTATTTTTTCTTCTTTGGTTTTGCTTTTTTCTTGGGTTTGGATTTACAACCACACGTATTACACATGGTTACCTCCTAAATTATAAAACATTTATCTATTGGTGTCGAGCATATAGTTTACAACGCGAGCGCTTACTCCTTCTTTACGCAGGGCCTCTACCTCTTCAATGCTCAAGTCAAAGACAGAACCGGTCTTTCTGATCTTATCTATGATGATATCATCGCTGACACCGGCTTTGCTTAAAACAATGACATCAGATATGCCTACCCTCTCCTGGGTATTGTTTCTTTGCACAACTACAGGATAATAGTATGGATAGTATTGATAGTGTGGCTGGTAGTAGTGGACACGGGGATAGTGCTTGTAGGCACGCTGATAGCGCGTATTACGGCCACTGTAAGTAGCGTATGGCCTAGTGTATGGCCTGCCTGTGTTGTAGCCTATGCTGATACTGTATTCTGCCCGGGCAGTTGAAGAAAAGCCGGCCAATAACCCGAGTGTCACCACAATTATGAGTACTTTTTTCATCTTTTGTTCCCTCCTTTGTATTTTAGACAACAGAAGATGAAAAAAAGTTCCATCTTATTTAAAAGAAACGTCAACCGCGGGTTAGTTCAGCTATTTTTTTCTCAATTAGCATCTTGTGTTTTTGTTCTTCTGTTATCAATATAGAGAGTAGATCTGTGAGGCTAGGGTGCTTGATCAGTATACCTTGGTATGTCTTTATAGCGTCTTCTTCCTTGGATAGCGCTAACTTAAGCACTTCAATATCTATCATGGAATCCTCCTTGAGTAGTATACGAAACACCGGCGCAATTCCGATTAGCGCCGGGTGTTAGTATTGCTTATACTGCCTTGTGTATATCTCCTGGGACGCATTTTTGTCAGTTAGCGCCTGGGATGGCCCGTAAAATGTTACCCGTAGGTCTTCTTTCTGCAGGTCAACGAGATTGTCCTTGGGCGTGAGTTTTATGTATTTATAGCCTGTCCCTGTAAGTTCTACGATAATATCGTATTTGTCCTGCGATACTATGCTAAACGATGCCCTTTGCCCGTTTGACCACGAAATAGCGTCATCACTTATAGCCATGTCTCCTAAAGCCAGATAAGCCTTGCCTGTAGGTTTCCAGGTGCCTTTTACAGCCTGGATATTAAGTGGCTGGGAGCATCCGGCTAAGATAAAAATGCCCAGAGCCATTGCTGTGTTTTTAAGGCTTGTTGTCATCATTCTAGTAGTTTTCAGCTAAGACTTCAAAATACGCCTGAGGATGCTTGCATGCCGGGCATTGTGTTGGCGCTTGGCTGCCTTCAGTAACATAGCCACAGTTTATGCAGTGCCACTTTACAGGAGACTTCTTTTTAAATACTTCTCCTGTAGAAATATTATTGATAAGTTTGCGGTATCTTGCCTCGTGGAACTTTTCTACCTTAGAGATCTGCTCAAAGGCGCGTGATATATCAGCAAAGCCTTCTTCCTGGGCGGTCTTTGCAAAATCGGCATAAAGAGTGGTCCACTCAAGGTTTTCTCCTGCTGCCGCTGCCTCAAGGTTACTCTTTGTGTCTTTAAGGCTGCCTGCAGGATAGCTTGCCGTTATTTCAGCGTCGCCGCCCTCAAGCAACTTAAAGAATGCCTTGGCGTGTTCTTTTTCATTTTCCGCGGTTTCAAGGAAGATGTTGGCTATCTGTTCGTTGCCTTCCTTTTTTGCGATAGATGCGAAATAGGTATATCTATTACGCGCCTGGGACTCGCCTGCAAAAGCTGCAAGCAGGTTCTTTTCGGTTTTCGTGCCTTTGATAGACTTGCTCATGTAGTTATCCTTTCTATTAGGAACAAACACAGAAAACTGGTTAATGAAGATAGGATTATCAAACCGTTAAGGCCTATGATCGGCAACAAATACGCGCCTGACAAGTTGCTTGTTACAAGTGCCAAATTGCTTAAGCTGCATAGAAGGGCAAATGACGCTGCCTCAAGCCCTTTTACGGAGTTCCTTGCCATGAAATCCAGCAACATTATGAATATGAACATACCGACAAGGCCGTAGACTATGTCATAGATTATAGCAGTTACAGGCGTATAGTAAAGATAGCTTAACGTAGTGAGGGCCCCTAAGAAGACCGATACAAATAGCCATTTTTTTATATTTATCTTTCGGCTGAATTTATAATATAGCAAAGCGCCGGCAATGGTAAAAATAGTTGCCAGGGTTCCCAGGCTGCCTATCCAGAGCTTGCTCCATTTAAAAGTGTCGCGTTGGATGAAAAAAAGCGGCGTGCCGAATGAAGGCGAAAACCTGTAAAGGAATATGAATAGGCCGGCAATAAGAAGTTTCTTATCGCAAAATATTTTTTTTAGGTCCCGCATTAACGTTGTTTGCGCCTTGGGATGAGCTTCTTCGTCAGATCTATAGAGATACGCGAAAATAGCCGCTATCGCGTAAAAAGGTATCAGCCATAAGAACCCTGCTTTATATCCCCATTTTTCAGCGATGTATCCCCCTCCTATTCCGGTCAGAAGTGTTGCCACTGAGATAGACATCCACTGGATACTCTGTATCCTGCCTGTGGCATCATGTTTTTTGCCTTCTACGCACATGATACCGTCTGCAGAGACGTCTCTGAATGCCGCGAACGCTCCATGTATGAGCAAGAACGCTATCAGGACAGCAAGCGGCAAATTGTTTAAACCCAATACCATTACGAGTGTGGCGCTAAGGGCAAGGGATATGAGGATCCATCTTTTTTTACTTAAGAAGTTGTCTACTGCATAGCCTATGACCGGTTTGACAAGCCACGCAAAGGTAATGATGCTAGAGATCACCATTATCTTTTCAGGGGAAAATCCGAGGGTCTCTTTGAGATAATAGAACAGGCTTTGGGACGGGAGGGTTTCTATGCCTTGGGTAAAATAAACCGAGCTGCTTAGAGCAAAAACCCAGAATAATCGTTTATTTCGCATGCCCGTATTTCGTGTAATCAATGCCTACATTAACCAGGTCATTTTTCATTAGGCCCTGGAAACCGAACGGTGTCTCCGCGAAAAAGGCGTCTACCATGTCTTTCTCGGTTATTTCCGAGCGGTTATCCGCGGCAGCCAGGCTTTGAGCTTTTTTAGATACCTGAGCGCTGGCTGTAGCGCGCAGAAAAATAGGCATCTTATTGATGAGGAGCTTGAATTTCTCCTCGGCGGCCATGTTCCAGTTCATATCTGTTTTTCGGCGATGTCTCCAATAATGGGCAGTTTGAATTGTTCGCCCTGGTAGGCTTTGATCATTAGGACTATCCAGATGGCGAGGCTCGCTATACTTACAAGAGGCAATAGGATCAAACCGATGACAGGTATGAATCCAAGAACTATCTGTAGGACAAACAGCACTCCGAACGTGATCATGGCCTGCATAGCGTGAAAACGTACGAATTTATTATCTTTTTCTATTAAAAAGAATATGATCCCTGTGATGAAGCCTAACACATAGCTTAAAAGAGCAGCTACGTTTGGTTGCATGCCTGTTGATGTCTTGCCTAAGTCTTTTGTCATGGCTACCTCCTTGCGTAGTAGACGCAACACTGGCCCAATTCCTTATAAGGGCCAGGTGTTAATTAGCGCCGGGTGTTAACTGGCACCTTCTTTCTTACTACTATCCCTTAGGAGGCAGCCTTTGTCAATTAAAAACAAGCTACTCGTGTTCCATGAAAGCTTTTTTAAGTCCCTCTCTTTTAGCTTTCATGTTTTCTGCTCTGGCTTTTGCTTTTTGCTGAAGCTTTTCAAACTGTTCTTGCGTAAGTATGGACTTTAGCGCTGTTATGTCCTTAATACGGGCATCAAGCATTTGAGCCTGGGTATTTTTGACGGTTGCGGCCAGTGCCTGGATATTTGCCTGGTCAGCATTATATTTTGCCAATTCTTCCCTAAGTTCTTTCTCGGACTTTCTAAGTGCCTGCTTGAGTTCTTTGTGCCTGGCATCGGTGTTCTTGCGATGCTCGCTGAATTTGGCCTGTTGTTCTTCTGTGAGGCCGAGGTCCTTGACTATTTTCTCCTTTATTTCTTCCCGGCTTTCCGCAAAAAGAGCGACAGGGTTTAAGCACAGTAACGTGAACAAAACTAGTGGTAATGATACTTTTAACAAGTTTGTCATGGCCTTCATCTTTTTCACCTCCTTTACAGGAAATAGTTTTCTAATTCTGTTGCGAAAGACGTGGTTTCATCAGACGCGAAATATTCCAGTTGCTCTGTAATGGCCATGGCTGCAGACTGGCGGTTGTATGTTTTTTGGTATAGAACGCGGCCTTGCGTCAACACAAAGACAGCTATTAACAGAGCAGCGCACGTTGAAAACGCGAAGATAGGCTTAGGCGCTCTTAATCCCTGCAGTATTCTCTCAAGGAATATATTGAAAGCCGGCTGGGGCTCTTCTTCTATTTTTGTTTTTATTTTGTTCCAGATGTATTCTTTATCAAATTTTGGGTTTTTTACTTCTTCTAAGAAGTTTGAGCAGGCAGGGCAGTTTTTTATGTGGCCTTCTAGTTCCTGGCATTGGTAGTCCGTAAGTATCCATGTTCTTATTATTTTGCAATCCATGTCAATTCACCTCATTTTTTCGGTTTAAGAGTATTTCTCTGGCTCTTTTGAGCCGTGAGCGCACAGTGTTGATATTGGTAGCCAAAGCTAAAGCTATCTCTTCGTAACTTAAGCCTTCTATATTGCGCAATACCACACAAGCTCTTTGGTCGGGATTCAACATGTCAAGCAGGCGCGTTACAAGCTCTTCATTTTCCAGCCTCTTTGCCCCTGGGGCGCTGATGCTTAATCCCGGATTTTTTTCCAAGGTAACATCATACGAGATATGTTTATTGACCTCTTTTTTTCTTTTTCGCACACAGTTGAGGCTGGTATTGACTGTTATCCTGTAGATCCAGGTCTTTAGTGATGACTCAAACTGGTACTTATTCAGGCTTTTGAAGATGTTCACGAAAACATCCTGAGTAACCTCTTGCGCATCTTCTTTGTTGTTAAGGATACGCAAGGCGACGTTATAAACAAAGCCTGATGTTTTATCGTAGATCTGCCGGAAGGCCGACATACTGCCTTCAGAGGCTTCTTTTATGGTCTGGCTAGAAATCTCTTGCATATATCCTCTTCCTCACCATATTAGACAACTTGAATTGCCAAAAAGTTCCCAAAAAAATAGATGGCAATTAGCCATCTATTTTGATCATACTTGCCGCGTATATAGTTTATTTATTAGTAGCCATATAGATGCCATATGCAGCGCCCGCGCTTATGGCAGTTCCGATCAAGGCGCAACCGGCGTTAAGCATCGCCATGCACATTAATATTAGTCCGATACTCGTAATCCGTTTTTTACTCATTACTCTCCTTTTGTTATATTTTATTATCTACAATATCCTATAAAAATAGCCGGTAGTCAATAGATAAAAGCCATAATATCATAATGGGAAAAAAGTTCTTTGGGTCTTCAATTGTTCTCTCTGGCTTTTGAAGCGCTCCATCTGTTCTTGCGCGTCCCGATTTGCGCGTTCAATATCTAAAATATCATCTTTCTTTATCTGGGCCTGCGGTGTTTGAGCCGGCGGCAGTTTAGATGGTTCTAAAGGCGGATAATAAACCGGCGTGTAAGGATACAGGTCTATTTTTGATTCCCGATACGCTACTGTTTTTTCCTCAATAATAGAAAGAAAAAGATATCCGAATAAAAATATAGGGATAAGGCCAAGAAGCGCTAGCGCCGGTGATGACAGGCTGCTGTCCTTCGGCAGTTTTTTATGTAACTTTTTTTTCATTTTGTCACGGTGACGTTGAGCTCTCTATACAAAGCGTGGTGATAAAGCTCAATAAAAACCGTAAATCCGCCCTCTACGATCTTAAGCTTTTTTCCCTTACTTTGGCGGGCCTCATTGTAGAGTTTTAAGATATTCTCATTATTGACCTTGTCCGCCGTTGCCGCGTTCATAAATTCCATAACACAGCGCTCGTCATCAGCAACATGGTTTTCACTCAAAGGAAAACTTAATTCTTCTAAAATGACTTTCGTGCCTGCCTTGTCAGCTATGACCTCTATAGTATAGCGGTTGTCCTTGCTTTTATAGATACGTTTTTCTTGTCCAGGAGTTGTTGAAAATGGGCCCGTGTCTAAAGTAGAATCAAGCGTAAAAGCGAAATCCTTGACGGTTTTACTGCGGGTGAATTTTTTTACGGGTTCCCCTATCTGCGCGAAGGCAGAGCCGGAATAGATCAAAACCGATAATAGCGCTATTGAAGTAAGCCCGTTCATTTATAAGGTCATGTTTTGGTCTTTATGAATTCCGCTATAGTCTTCTTGTCGTTTTCATCAATGTTGAGAAATTCTATGCCAAGGCGGTATTCTTTTTCAGCTGTTACTTCCGTGCAGTATCGCACTTGTCCGACAGCATACATAGGCGGGGTCTGCCGGTCCGTAAATATCAGATGGAAAAGTATTTCAAGTTCTGTGGCTTCGGGTATGGAACGGTTAGTTAAAATAGCCATTCCTGATTCGCTGATGCTCATCAAAGAAGCGCTTCTCTCTTCGTCTCCTATGCGCATACGGATCTCGGGAAGCTTATTCAATTTATATACGAGGTCGAATTGCACGCAGACCCTTGGGAACCTTCTCTTTTCTCTGTAGTTTTGGCTAGTCATAATAGTCTAATTCTACAATCATATCTGTCTCTTTTCAAGCGAAACGAGGTATAATTAGTTTGGAGGTGTGTATGGCGCAGAAAAAAGTAATTGTAGTGTTGGCAGAAGGTTTTGAAGAGATAGAGGCTGTTACTGTTATTGATGTCCTAAGAAGGTCGGGCATTGCCGTAACAGCCGCGGGATTGAGCGGCTTAGTGGTCAAAGGGTCTCGCGGAATACGCGTATCAGCTGATAAATTGCTCGATCAGTCAGGAGAAGATTTTGACGCGATAGTTTTGCCGGGCGGTTCTCAGGGCGCTATCAATCTTTCGGCGTCTGAAAAAGTAAACGCGATCATAAAAAAATTTGACACTGAAGGAAAGCTGATAGCCGCGATATGCGCCGCGCCATCTGTTGTGCTTGCGCCATTGGGCATTCTTAAGGGAAGATCTGTTACCGGATACCCTGGTATGCTAGAAGGTTTTGACAAAGATACGGTTTACAAAGAAGACAGCGTGGTCGTGGATGGAAATATCATTACAAGCCGCGGCCCTGCCACAGCGCTTTCGTTTGGGCTGGCTATCGCTGAGAAATTGGTTGGCCGCGACATAGCCGATAAAGTCAGAAAAGCAACGCTCTCATTTTAACTTTTCCGATATTTCAAGAAGTATGCCCTTGGCTATTTCAGGCTTAGGCAAAAGCAGCCGTTTTGCCGCTACAGTCAGTTCTGTGGTTTTATCTGTCATTTGTTTTACTTTGACAGTCACGTCATTCTTATTCACAACCGCTTTTATAATGCCTGTTTTATCGTTCTCCGCTGTTACTGAGCCGCTTTTGTTAAGTATTGCCAGGCTGGTATCGTATACTCTTTTAAAAGGTAGATCGAAACTTTGCTGGCCACTGTCTTTCCCTAACAATGTAATGGCAACACCCGCAGGCAAGAACCCTACGCCCAAGACGGCTGAGGCGGCGTATACTTTGGCGCTGCTGATGGCTGTTTTCTTTAACGGTTCGCTTATGATAAGAGTCGTGAGCTGTTTGGCACTCGTTATGTTCTTATAGACCTTATCTTTGATATCTACATCGTAGACCTGGACAGATGGCTGGGGCCCTACTGTATAATCTCTGTATACTATCTTGCCAACATTCAAGTGGAGTTCATCTATTTGAAATGGAGGTATCTTACCGGCAGCTGGTTTTTTGGCTTCAGCTTTTGGTTTTTCTTCTTTCTGCATTACTTTTAAAGCATCAATATTCAGCTTGCCTTCTTTATTCTTAACGATACCCATCTCTTTTATGTTGAGGACGATCTTTTTAAGGTGTACTTTTTTTCCAAGCAAAGCCCCGATGTCGCAAGACGCGTATATTTGGGGCATATCAATAAGGATCTCATTTGGAAAGCCCGGGGGGTTATACATCCTGAAGCCTTTTATGTCTATGGCTTGTTGAAATACGCCAAGAGAAAGAGAGTCAATGTGCACAGGCGCGCCTGTGACCTGGCTGCCTACTACAGTGATAGTAGACTTTATGATGTTGTTTTTCATTAACGATATGGCGACAAGCCCGATAATAACAATACCGCAGATCAATGCTATTTTTTTCATAGCTACTCCCTTCTGGGTTAATTAATTTTTTTCTTTCTGCGAAGCGCCTTATCCATCCTGGCACGGGCTTGTTGTGGTGTTTTGCCCTCGGTCAGATGGCCGCAACACAGAGCCGCGTAGCCCTTGCGGTTCTTGATCTTGAACACCTGGATCTTATCGCTCATAAGTATCCTTTCTATTTATTATACTCTTCAATAAATCCTTTTATCGCTTTTTCTATTGAGGCGTAGTCTTTTTTCGCGAGCCATTCTTTTTTAAAGACGCTGGCTCCGAAAGATATGGCACAGGCGCCATTTGAGAAATAGTCCTTCATATTCCCGGGTTTAACGCCGCCGCATGCTAAAAGTTGGATGTCGGCAAATGGGCCTTTGATCTCTTTAAAATACTCAGGCCCGAAAAAGCCAGACGGGAAGACTTTTACCATAGTAGCTCCAGCCTCCCAGGCATTATATATCTCTTGTGGGGTCAGGGCCCCAGGGAATACAGGTATCTTGTTCTTAATGCAGTATGTGACGATGTCTTTAATAAGGACGGGCATTACGATGAAAGTGGCTCCGGCAGACAGGGCCGTCTTTAAAATTTTCATTGAGGTGACGGTGCCGGCGCCTATTGTAAGGCGTTTTCGGGAAGCAGTTAGAGCCAGGCGGATAAGCGAGTCCGCGTTGGCTGTGTTCATAGTGATCTCAATTGTTTTGAGCCCTGACGCGCAGGCAGACTCAATCAGGGGTTCTATTGCGTCTTTAGTTATGCCCCTTAATATGCCAAGTATGGGCAATTGCTTAAAATTTTTAACGTCCATCTTAATCCTTTCGGGATTAATCCAGGCTGGTCGTTAAACTCTCGTAAAAATCCCTGTAATTTTCTTTTTTATCGCTGTTGCGCAATGCCATGGCTGCCTTTGGATGTTCGTTTAGCATGCCGGCTATGGCGTAGGGTATGATGTAACCCCATTCTATCTTATTGCGAAGGGGTATGAATTCGTTAGAAATAAGGTCAAGTATGGGCCTAATGTCAAATTTCGGATTCTTTAAGAAACCTATCAGCAGTTCAAGCGGGCAATTCCCAGCGGCCCTGCCTAATCCGTAGACAGTCGCGTCAAGATAGTTGGCATTATGTATGATGGCTTCTATGGTGTTACCGAAAGCCAGCTGTTGGTTGTTGTGGGCGTGCATGCCTACTTCTTTTGTCTTCAAGATGCTTTTAAACTTATTGACCAGTAGTTCAACGGTCTCCTGGTATAAAGCGCCAAAGCTATCGACTATGTATATGACATTGGCCTTTGATTCCTCTTCCAATTGGTGCAGCGCTTCAGTCAGTTCGTTATCCAGAGCCTTTGAGATAGCCATGACGTTGACCGTAGTCTCGTAGCCTTTTTCGGCAAAGTGGTTTACCATAAAAATAGCTTTATCAATGTCATGGACGTAAGAAGCCACGCGGATCATGTCAACCGGGCTTTCTTTTTTTGGCTTTATGTCATCAATATCCACGCGGTCCACATCCACCATAACGGATATCTTTGTTTTTGATGGTATGCCGTCTATGACCTTTCTTATGAGGTCGTCATCGCAGAATTTCCACGGGCCGTAATCTTTGGGCGAAAAAAGCCTTTTGGCGTTCTTATAACCTATCTCCATATAATCTACGCCGGCTGATGAAAGGGCTTTGTAGACTTCGCGGACGAACCTCTCGTCAAAATCGTGGTTATTGATGAGGCCGCCGTCTCTAATGGTGCAGTCAAATAATTTTATTTTTTCTCTGAACATGGTCCCCCTCTTGTATTGTTGGTTTACGGGAAAACATTATAACATAAATGGAGGATTTTACCAGATGCCGTTCTGGTGCATGATGCAGGCGTCGTAGGTGGTCATGATGCCGTATTCTTTGGCTTTTTCAATGGCTGCTTTTGATTCCGAACCAGGCTGCATCCATATTTGCCTGATGCCCAGCTCGTGGCATTCATCTACGATCTTTTCGGTTACTTCAGGAGGGGTTACTGTGATAACGAGCTCGGGAAGCTCTACTAGGTTCTTTAAGCTTTTATAGACCTTATGCCCTAGGATGATAGAGCTTTTTGGGTTTACGCCTGTGGCATTTATGCCAGCGCTTAGAAGGTCATTGAATATTTTAAATCCGTATTTGTTAGGGTCTTCTGAGACACCGACAACGGCTATAACTTTATCTTTTTTTAGGTCTGATTTTGCCATAGGTAGCATTACTCCTATATGAAGTATTATGCAATTCCTATGCCTAATGTTATCTATATAAAATTATTTATTTAACTTATTGCAAATAAAGAAGTTAAATAGTTTTATAAAGTGTTTTTAAAACTTGATATTTTCTTGTAACTGTATATTTTAATAAACAGTTGTATCTTTTTCAATTATTTCCGCGGTACGGGTAAGTTCTTCTAATATACTGATTATATCCTGTTGCGGTATCTTGGATGTAAAAAACAGCGATTGCGCGTTCGTCGTGGCTGTGCAGTTGTAGCTGACCTTTTGTTCATGTTTTACCATGGGCTCTACATGGAAGTGCAGGCTTAAGTCGTAGTGCAGTAATTTGGACGGTGTGGACCGGTTCAGCCGGCAGACTACTTTTCTGCTTTTGTAAAAGCCCTGTACTATCATGTAGTCAGGTGCTGTTTTTAAGGATAAATGGTCTACCGGACGGAATGTCCCTGATATGGAGGCAAATGTCTCTTTGATATTTCTATAGATAAGTAGTTCTATATAGGATGATGCGGCCCATATTACGATAGCGGTGACAAATAATAAGTTAAGGCCGTATATCAGGCTATCATGCATGTCTATTATCGGCGTAGGCAATAAAAACAGCTGTTAAAATCTATGGATGCAGGATCAGGTTCTTTGGTGTGATCCTCTATCCTCTTGCAGTTGAATTTATGCAGCCTCTCGGACAAAGCTATCATGGCCTGGTCAAACGTTTTATCTTTAAGCGAAGTTATAAGCGCCTGGCTACGGATCTTTTCATCATCGTAGTTGGAGAGCTCGCAGCACTGTACTAAGTTGCCGTCCATATCCACTGATATATCTACCATATTTACGGCGCTGCAAAGCCGTACACCCCGGCATGCCTTTATGTCAGCTGACATAAGGATTGGAAATTTCAGCATCTTTGACAATTCGCCAAGTGAAGCGCATAATTCTTCTCTTTGGGCCTTGTCTAGGACAAGTTTGTTCTCTTCTGAACGCGGGCAAGGCAGGATAGTCGTCATGCTAAGGCACTGCGCGCCTTTCTTTTTAGCCAACATAGCTATATCAAATATCTCGTCGTAATTTGTGAGGCTGGCAGCAGTGACGATACGGAAAGGTATTTTTTCTTCGCGGCATATGCTAAAGTTTTCCATAAGAGTGTCATACGAGCCATTCATGCGTTGAGCGTCATGTTTGGTTTTATTAATGCTTTCAAGGCTGAAAGCGATAAAACTTATTCTGTCTCTGTGTTCTTTAAAGAGTCCCAGGTGTTTTTTAAGAAGAGAACCATTGGAAACTACGGAGAAGAAAAACCCGTTGCTTGTTATTAGCTCTATAAGTTCCTGCAGTTTGGGATATAAAAGGGGCTCCCCTCCAGTTAAGCAAAGATTTTTGTAACCATATTTTTTTGAACCAGTGATCACCTTTTGAGCGATTTCAAACGGCAAGTCTGAACCTGACTCCAAATTCCTTAGGCAGTGTTTGCAGGTGAAATTGCACCTTGAAGTGAGGATGAAAATAATGTTGCCTGCTCCTGCAAGAGAGGCTTTGCGTTCTTTTCGCGCCCGTTCCCTGCATTTTTTCCAGAGTATGCTTGAAATTCCCATATACCCTTTCTGCGGCATAAAAAAACACCGGCGTGATATCCGGTGTTTTTTTATTTATTTTTTCATTTCCTTTTTATTCAATTGGTATGACTATTTTTGTCCCGACCTTTAATTTGTTGGGATTTTTTATCTTGTTTTTGTTCATTTCGTATAGGTATTTCCAGCGGTGCCCGCCTCCCATTTGACTGGCGGCTATTGTCCAGAGCGAATCGTTCTTTTTGATAGTGTAATCTTTTGTAGTTACCTTGACCTCGCTCTCAACATTTTTTTGTATTTCTTCCGGAGCTTCATTTACTATCTTGGTATCTTCCTCAGAAGCAGCGGTCCCAGGCGCAGGTATCATGACCTCTTCAACTTCAGCTATCATGAATTGCGCGTTACGGTCTTTTTGCATGCCTACAAGGTCGCTTACAGGCGCAACGGCGTTAAGCTTTCCACGGCTGATTATGCGCACGCGCTCTTCTTTTACGCCCTCGTCTATCATAAATTTCCTGACCGCTTCAGCGCGCTGCCGGCCTAATTTTTCGTTATAGGTCTCTGAGCCGCGCGTGTCACAGTTACCCGTGACAAGTATATCGGCTTCAGGATTTCTTTTGAGCGTTCCCACGGCCTTTGTCAGGATATCCGCGGCATCATCCCTTATGGACGATTTGTTGTAGTCAAAATAGATCTTAACGTTCTTGATGATCTTTTTGATGACAAGCGAAGGCCTTAATTCCGCAGGCTTGGCTGGCGGTAATTCCTCGGATCTATAATCATAGAGTACCTTTAATACGTAAACATATCCCCTATTGCCCCATAATGGCCCAGCCTGGCCTGGTTCTGTAGGCCACCACCAGTATCCGCCGCGATCCTCGTCCTTCACCGGGCTGGGTTTGGCGTCTGTTGGCCACCACTTGAATTCTTGTTGCAGCTCGTCATTTTCTGACTTTCGTTTTTCTTCTTTGCACGAATTATCCGCGAAAGCGCAAGTGGTTGAAATGAAGGCCAAAGCTAGAAAAAGCATTAGAGCTGATCTTGGGGATATTCTTTTCATAGATACTCCTTAATTTTGCCTTTTGTAGGTACTTATTCCCTACAAAATTAACCCATAAGCCAGCGTAGTAAATATTAAGTGGCTGCACTTAATATTTACAAGCGATTTGGCATGGGGTCTTGCTTTATTTCTGCGCAGCTTCTGTTTCGGACTTTTCGGCTGTGTAATATTGCTTAAGCTTTGTCCAGGTATTAGGCCCGACTTTTCCGTCAGGTACCAGGCCGTTGGCTGATTGAAATTCTTCTATTGCTTTTTTGGTCTTAGGGCCCATCTTTCCGTCAACTTCACCCGTGTAGAAACCGGCGGTCTTTAAAGAAGCTTGTATGTCTTTTTTGGATGGAGAATCAGGGGCAACGACTTCTTTAACAGATTGTGTTTCACCTGTTGCCTCAGTTACTTCTTTTTGCGCTGAGGATATACCGGCTTTTGACTCAAGGGTTTGCATCCGCGTTTCCAGGTCCGAGACTCTTGTATCGCATGTAGCGCAGCCAGCCATGACTAAAGCTGCCGGGATGAGTAACCATGATTTATTTATCATTGTTTTCCTTTCTTTTATTTGGCCAGAGTAAATAAATTGAACTTTAAAATTATATCAAAAGGGGGGTCAGTGTCAAGCTCATTTATCCGTGGTCATGTGCGATAAGTTTCTTTCAATAAATTCAATTAGTTTGCTCTGCGCCGGCCCGGAAATATTGTGGAATTCAATGCCTATGCCCGGATGGAAGTGAGGTTGTATCTGTTTATCAGGTAACCAGACGACCCTCGCGTCAAGCTCGAGCTCTTCATGTTTAGGTGGCAGTTTGAGCTTTAGGACCAGTTCATCCCCAAGCTTAAACGCGCCGCATCCGAAGATGAACGCGCCTATGCCGCTTAAATTGACTATCTCGCCATTAAGGCAGGTTGCTTTTTTGTCGTACTTGGCTTTGAATTCTATCTTTAAGTCAACAGGAAGACGTTTAAATCTGCGGCGCAGCTGCATCTTTTTTATTTTTTCAATGATCTGATCATCTTTGAAACTTGTTATAGCCAGGTCTTCTGTCGCGTATATGTCTATTACCCGGTCAAGCCCGGATATTGAAAAAACATTCTTAAGGTGGGCCGGTATGGAAGCAAATTTCATCCGGCCTTTAGAGTTAACGACTTCTTTGTAGGCAAGGACAATGGCTGATATGCCAAGGTAGTCTATGAACTCTACGCATTCAAAGTTGCAGAGTATGTCGTTGTAACCGTCGCGAAGGCATTGGCCGACTATTTCAATAAGGTTCGCTGAGTCAGAGTCAATGCGCCCGGATAGATCTAATATTATACAATTGCCTGTTTGCCTGGCTTTGATATCCACTTGGTCTTTTCGTCAAGACCTCAATGCAGGTCCTTGTGAGTCCTTATGGACGCCTTGATAATACGTCCGAGGTCTTCAAAACTGCCTGTTTTTGGGAAAAATCCTGAAACGCCCAGGCGTATCGCTTCTTCCATCTTTTCTTCTTTGGGGTATCCTGTGACCATGATTATAGGCAGGTCTTTATTGAAGGCGCGTATGTTCTTTAATACTTCCATGCCGTCCATATCAGGCATGTGTATATCCAAAAACATAATATCCGGAGGCTCTTTTTTGACAAGCTCAATAGCCTCAGGGCCGTTATAGCATACTGAAACGCGGTGCTGTTTTGTTTCAAGCCAATAAGTGATGGCTTCCAGAAATTCGGCTTCATTATCTACCAGCAGGATATTAAGTATTTTGTCCATGGGGCTCTCCTTGTGTACGGGTGTTTTTACATTATATCATAAATTTTTTGTTTGTCACCAGAAGCTCCTACAAGCACACGAACAGGTTTTTGTTTGGTGTCCATCGTTATGGCTTTGGAGCTTCCTTCGTTGAATATCAGCTTGTAGCCACCGTCAAGCCAACGGTAAATAGAAAGGTCGGTATAATGTTCTCCTCCTAGGCTAAAGATAGCCAGCGCCTTGTGGTTTTGCGCGTCAATGTCAAATACTTCAATTTTTCCCAATCGGTCCATGCCGCTTATGGTCTTTACAACGTGGAACCTTCCATCGAGTGATCTTTTATAGATCTGATAAAAAGCGTGGTTCTCTACAGGGATGATCTCTCTTTTTTTGGGGGGCGCGAACTGCACTTTTTCTTCTTCTTCATCTTCTGATTCAGGTTTGTAGGTGGCGATAAATCCTATAATGACCTCGTTGCCCGTGTCATTGTCAAGGTCTGACTCAATGTAGATACTGCTATCCTGCCAAACGGGAAGAGTTCTGAATAACTTATTGTCGTATTCTAATTTGCGCGGGGGTGCTACCTCTTTTTCATTAGCCTGGGTTGACTCCCAAGCGTATGCACGGGCTTGCGCCAAGCAGAAAAAAGCGATAAGGAAAGTCAAAGAGATGAATAATGATCTTTGTTTCATGGAGACGGTGTCTGTTCTTTTTTTATGTTGAGCAACTTTTGGATCATGGCTTCTTTTTCTTTTAATTCCATTTCAATTTTGTTGAATTCTATCCGCGAGACCCATTCCCCTTCCGCTTTATTTTCGGAGTGCTCAACAACTATCTTTTTTTGGTCGGCTATGGTCTTTTTAGCAAGATTTAACTCGCGTGTCAAGGTTTCTATGGCTACTTGGGACTTGCGAAAGGCATCATCAGATTCTATGATCCTTTTTTTAAGGGCCTGGGCTTCTGTTTGTACTCCCAAAAGCTGCGAATCAATGTGCCTTCTGTGGGTGATCTCCGCTTCTAACATTAGTTCTTTATGCGAGAGTTCTTTTTTTAACGCCTGAAATTCTATTTTTAATTTTTCGTATTGTTCCGCATCAAACGCGTTCTGAGACTTTTCTTTCAAGATAGTTTTTTCTTTTTCCTTTGATTGTGCTAATTCTAACTGCGCGGCTTGGAGAGTGTATTCCATATCATTAAGTTTTTGTTCGTGTGAGGAGAGCTTTTTTTGTAGTGAAGTTGTAAGGTCAAAGCCGTGGTTTTTGCCGTGCGGTTTGTCTTTTTCCGGAGATCCTTCCTCGGGTGACCTGTAAAAATATAAAAACCCGGCTGCCAATAGGCCCAGGAAGCACAAGACTAGGAGTATCATAAGTATATCCACGGGTTCATTTTACATTGAGCACAACAGTGTGTCACGAAATATTTCGTGATAGCCGGGATTTGCGAAAACATCTTTATCGTGCTAAAATGCGGGTATGCTTAAAGAATATAAATTGCAGGCAATTCTTGGTATTTGGGGAGGATTTCTTTTGTTCGCGCTGGGGTTCTTGGTAACAGGCAAGGATTCTTCTGGATATTTATTTTTTGGCAAAGCAATTATGCTCTGTAGTTACGCCCTTTTTATTTGCGGATGTTTTATGTACGCGCGGGGAAAAGGCCGCAGCTGGTATTGGGGCATATTAGGTGTTCTAGGGCCCTTGGGCCTTCTGGTTCTTTATTGCCTTATGGACAGGGCTAGATTTATTTTAAAGAAGCGTAAGTTAGAGGCTGCTAAAACTTCTTGATCACCGCGATCACCCTTCCTAATACTTCAAATGGCGAGCGTATATCTTTATAGTCCTTATTTGCCGGTGTAAGGTAAATAGCATCCTTTTGTTTTTTGAATATTTTGATAGTGGCTTCATTTTCTATAAGTGCCGCGATAATGTCCCCATCCGTAGCAATACGCTGCCTGCGTATGATGGCGATATCGCCTTCGTGTATGCCTTTTTCTATCATGCTATCGCCTTTGATCGTCAGCGCGAATATCTCCTTGTCTGGGTTAGGCAAAAATTCATCAAGATGCAGAAAGCTTTCTGTTTCTTCAAAAGCAAGCTGCGGCATGCCCGCCATTATCTTTCCTAAAATAGGTATTCTGAATAGAACAGGTTTGACTAATTCAATTGAGCGTGATTGGCGTGGGGTAACCCTTATATAGCCTTTTTTGGCAAGGCTTTTTAAGTGGTCCCTTGTCGTGCCTGTAGAATTAAACCCGAATTGCCGGCCTATCTCGCGTAAGGTAGGCGGCCTTCCGTTAACGCTTGCCTTGTTCTGGATGAATTTGAGGATCTGCGCCTGTTTTGCAGTCAGGCCAGTGGCAACCGGTTTCATTTTTTGTTACGCAGTTTACGGCTTAGCTGCTGTATCTGAGAGTATATATCAAGGATCTTCTTGTTTTTGAGCTGGTCAGAGGTCAATAGAGATGTCACGTTCTTGCCGAGTTCGTAGTAGAGCTCTTCTCTCTTCGCGCTCATTATTACGGCTTCTGTTCTTTTCCTGACGGTGGAATAGACTTCGATAAGGTTCTTTTCGCTTTTCTTCATCAATTTTGACAGGTCTTTGTTCACTTTTGTTATATTCTTTTTGGCATTCGGCCATATTTTTTCAAATTCCTTCTGAATACGGTCTTTCGTGTTTTCCATGGTTCCTCCTTGTGTACAGACACAACACCGGCGCAATTCCGATTAGCGCCGGGTGTTTCTGGTATTCTGAATTATCTAAAATTTGACGACGTAGCCTACCTTACCACCTTCTTTGTCCTGTAGATCCAGCGTCCTGAAGTCCGGCCTTGAACCTTTGACTTGCCCAGGATATTGGCGGCGCAGGATATTT
>Ga0082335_1005326_pt1 | contig 17906 bp, 19 predicted proteins | sample Subgrocontami58m_FD_72375 | JGI IMG/M metagenome (GOLD analysis project Ga0082335, IMG submission 72375) | Subsurface groundwater microbial communities from S. Glens Falls, New York, USA - GMW37 contaminated, 5.8 m (SPADES assembly) (version 2) ... | reverse complement strand
GATTTGTTGCGGAACAGCAATGGCGCAAGTGAAAAAGCAAGAGAAGTAGAAACTCGTGGTGAACAATTAGCAGCAACAAGCATTTCGATTTTTGAATTATGACGCGGCTTAAGTCTCGAATCAGAATCTAAATTGTTGCAAGCCAACAAGCTAATTGAGCAGTTGAAACAATACTCATTAGATCCTTCAAGCGCTAAAAATGCAGGGCATATTGCCAGAGAGCTTGATAAAGAAGGTCTAATGATTGAATCAGAAGACTGTATGATTGCAGGCATTAGTAGACAGCATAAAGAAGTGCTTCTTACCAGAAACACAAAGCATTTTTCTAGAATTCCTGGATTGCAAATTGAAGCATACTGAAAGAATTGAGTCTTATGCTATGTATTAGGGCTGTTCAAACCTCTTGATATTTTATTACCCACTTGCATGGCTCTTGCATTCTTGTGATTTTTCATATACTTTTGGCCCAAGGTCATATGCTATCAGAAAGCATCCTTTGTCTACTGCAGAAGGCAATTTATTTCCATATTTTTCAATTGCGTGTGTTGATAAGAAGATATAGTCTGCGCTGTATTTGTCAAGGAGCTGTATTGCTTCAAGTTCTATGCTTGTTTGGTATAGTCTTTGTACATCTTTAGCTCGTTCAGTTCCATCAGTTCTTCCTGTAAATATAGTGTCCAACACTGTTTTTCTATTAGTTAGTGAAGCAATGCGTTGACCTTCTGTGGGTAATGCAAGTATTGTTGAGTCAGAAGGTGTTTTTTCTGCAATCCACTTAAGCACAAGCTGATCTTTGTAGGAAAATGAATTTTGAAGCTGTTGATGTGCTGCGTCTAGAGGCCATGCTGTTGTGAGCAAAACAAGAAGAGTTGCTATGACTGCAATTTTTTTTGTGTAAGGTGCAAGCCGTGTGCTTTTCCAGTATTTTATTGCCTGCTCACTCCATGCAACAAATAAAATAATAAGTCCTATGCTAAGCAAAGTAATTATTTCAGGTTTTGGTCCTAGTGGACTCATGAGAAGTGCTGCGCACATAATTGCAAGACTTATTGGTTTAACAAGGTTTTTTGAGCGTGAATTAAATAATTCTGAATATGTAGTAATTGTTGCGCCAAGCACTGGAATCACTCCTATACTAATTATGATGCTAAGCACGCTTGCAGTGCCAATTAGTTCTGCAGCAAGACTTTGTGGTATTGTATTTATTATGTTGATTCCATGAAGCATAAGTGCAGGCAGCCACAGGACAAAGTTTATGATGGCAATAATAAAACTAATAATTCCTGTTTTTAAAATGGTGCTGTTATTGGTTTGTGCGAGCCAGATAAGCAATATAATGCCTGCGCTGACTGCTATCCAGACTGTGCTTAATGGATGAGTGAATGCTGCAAGTGTGGCAACCCAGTATGCATGAGGTGTTTCAAAGACAAGTAAGAGTACTGCGAGCAATAATATTGTAAGGCTTTGTGGCCAGAGCTGGTTAAGGCTGTGTTCTATCCAAACTGGTGTGACTGCCATGATTGTTCCTGCGAGCAAGCTGAGTTGTGCTCGTGTAGTAATTTTGTATGTTAGAAATGCAACAACAAGACTAAGGAGTGCAGCAATGAGTTCTGAACCTAGAGTAAGACCCAGATTCGTACCAAATAAGTATGCAAAGCCTGCTAAGAAATAATCATAGACTGGTGAAAATATTATTTGTCTTCCTCCCCATGCAAGTGTGTCGTGCCAGAACGGAAGTCCTGTTGAGAGTATGCTTTCTATTTGTCGTACGTGAAAATATGATTCATCTGAGCTAAAACCTGGTGTGTTGAGTGAGTACCATAAGCGTATGCCAAATATTGCTATGATAAGTATGATAAGCCATGTCTTGTAGTGTTTCATCAAGCATGTCTTGGTTTGCGGAGTTTAAAGGGTTTTCTGTTTGAAAGTATTGAACTGCTAAAAATTGATGATTTATGAGAAGAATGTTTTTCAAGCGCGTTATAGAAAAGTTTATATATGGGCTTAAACCATAATTGTATGGTGTAAAATGGATAATGAACGTTTGAACATTTTGAAGTTGCTCATTGAGAATCAAGAAAAAGTATTTAGCATCAGACAGATTGGAATTCAAAGACAAATTAACTACAAGACTGCGTATACTAGTTTGAAAGATTTAGCAAAAGATGGCGTTGTGACTCTGAAAAAGCAGGGGAATACCATAATTTGTGCATTCAGCCACAAATTCAACAGTTCTGTTTTTGAAGTTGAATATGCAAGATTGCAAGAACTATTAAAGAATAAGAACTTTCTCGTTTTATATACTCACTTATCAAAGATTCATTTGCAGTTTATCATGCTTTTATTCGGGTCTTATGCTAAAGGCAAGGAAACAAAGGAATCTGATATTGACTTACTTCTTATATCTGAAAATCCAAAACTTATTGAGACACAAATAAACTTGCTTCCGCTAAATATTCACTTTACTCACATAACCTATGATGAATTTAAATCAATGCTGAACTCGAAAAAGTTCACTATTGTATCAGAAGCAATAAAAAAGAACATATTGCTTTTTGGAATTGAAGATTATTATAGGCTGATAAACAATGCTCGATGAAAAAAGAATAACAGAAGCAGAGAAGAACGTTAGAGAGTACTTAGAGTCAGAAATGATAAAAAAGCACTCTTATAGTGAAGAAATACTTACTGTCTTGCAGAATAATGGAAATGATAGCATTGAAATTGCTGAATTCCTATCAGAAAACAAGAAATCTGATTTATGGATTATTGTTACCTCATACTATGCAATGTTCTATATTGCAAATGCGGTTTTATTCAAAATAGGCTATAAAGTGGGCGACAAGATTCCTCATAAAGTGACTGCTGACGCACTTATTGTATTTGTAAGAAATAAGCTCAAGAAGAGTCTTCTGGAAGAATATGAAGAAGCTCAGAATGAAGCCCTTCCAGGAATCAAAGCAGATGAATTAATTGATGAATTTGATAAAGAACGAACTAAACGAAGCATTCTTCAGTATGAGACAACTGCTTTAGAAAAGCATTCAAAAGCAGTTACTTCTTTGAAAAGAGCAAAGAATTTTGTATTTGAAATGGAGAAATTACTAAATGATTTGAACTGAATTTGCGGAGTTTAAAGGGTTTTCTGTTTGAAAGTTTTTTCCACTCTACCACAACCTTTTTTAGTAACTATGGCTTTTCTTACTTATGCTGCTCAATACTGAAAGTCTTGCTTTGTTGAAAGACTATCTTCTTGGCAGTCCATGGTCTGCTAAGAGAGTTGCAGACACAATAGTCTATCTGAGAAAGAACCTGCCAAACAATGGTATCTCAGATCTTTGTGACCAAGTCAATTCCTGCTTCAACAACTGGCTACTACGACCGCCTTATGGCATATCAGGATTTGACAGCACAGGCAGCCAGTTCAATGATCAATGGTTTCTTTTCTCACTCAAAACCCTGTATTCACTACGAACAAACGGAATACCTCCGCCGCCCACAAAACAGGAAAGATTCAGAAAGTGGATAAAAGACACATTTGTTCCACAAGATCCTCTAAAAAAAATATTTCATGCTCTTGAGGAACGTTTATCAAACAATGACGCTCCTTCAACTAAAGCATACAACCAATTTTTAATTAGTGTTTCAACTTATGACTGGGCATCAATACATGTTGGTTTCAACCCCTCTGGAGATCTCAGAGGCATTGTGCAAGAAGATGGAATTGAAGGTTTTGCAATTCAAATGTGTTCAGGGAGAGATGACTACCTTCGTGTTTGGGCGAGAAAGACGCGAAAAGACCCATTCACTAAAGAATTTAAAACAACAGTTTACTAATCTATTCTTTTACCGCTAGTCTCTTTCTCTCCAAAACCTTTAAAAGAATAAGCGTATGTTTTGTGTTCTGGAGGCTTCCTTATGCAGTATGTTCTTTGGGCTGTGAGTTTTGTTAGTTTGTGGCTTGCAGTGTTGTGGTTAAGTGTTGCGTCATTCGGTCAGGAGGTTCAGCGGAAACTTGTCAGACCTTCTTCCAAGGTGTCTATTGTAATTCCTGTTTTTAATGGTGAACATGGCATCACAAGAACTCTTGAGTCTTTGAAACAGCTTGACTATCCTCAAGAGTTATTGGAAATTATTGTTGTTGATGATGCTAGTTCTGATAAAAGCTTGCAAGTCGCAAAGCTATTTGCGCGCAACAACCCGCAAATGACTATTTCTGTTTTGCAAAATAGTGTAAATAAAGGCAAGGGTGCTTGTGTGAATATTGCTCTGGCTCGTGCGTCTGGTGTTTTTTTTGCTGAGATTGATTGTGATAGTCATGTTGCGCCTGATTCATTGCTGTTAAGCCTTGCACAATTTAAAAATAATCGTGTTGGTGCGGTCATACCTTCTATTAAAGTTGAGAATCCAAAGACAGTGTATGAAAAGCTTCAGCGTGTTGAATATATTTTGAGTGACCTTGTGCGTCAGCTTATGGCACGCATGAATACATTGTTTTTTACTCATGGTGTTTTGTGTGTGTTTAGAACTTCTGTTCTGCGCAAAGTTGGTGGCTTTGATGGTGACAGAAATAATATTACTGAAGACTTAGAGATTGCTTTGCGTTTGCGTGCTAATCATTACACTATTCGCATGAGTCCTTATTCAGTTGGTTTTACTCGTGTTCCTTGGACTTTTCAAAAATTGTGGCGTCAGCGTGTGCGTTGGTTTCGTGGTTTTGTGTACAACCATATCAAGTATAAACATTTGATTGCTAATCCTAAGTATGGCTTGTTTGGTGTGTTTCAACTGCCTTTGAATGTGTTGAGTGTGGCTTTGCTGCTTGTTACTGTGGTATTTGTGAGTTATGGTCTTATTGATTCTTGGTGGACTTTTATTGCACGCAGTATTACTGTGAATGGTTATTTTTTAAATCATGTGCTTGATTTTCCTTCTTTGAAAGAGTTTTTGATTGGCCAAAATGTGCAGGTTGTGCTTCCTTTGATGCTTGGCACTGCATTAGGTTTGTGGCTTTTGGTTATTGCGCATCAGCGTATGAAAGAGAGTTTGTTTGCTCATGTCATGCATATCTGGCTGTATTTTATTGTTGCTCCTTATTTGACTAGTGTGCACTGGATTGCAACTCTTGTGCATGAGACTTTGAGGACGAAGCGCAAATGGTGAAAGTGTGATGGAATATGTTATGAAATCAGTATTGCAGTGGTGGTGTGATGGTTAAGCGCAGTCTTTTTTTTGCTGTTGCAGTGCTTGGTATTTGTATTGCGTTTGTGCTTGGCACGCTTTTGGGTTGGGGTTTGAGTACGCAAAAGCTTTCTGAGGCAACTAAGATTTTGAAGAATACTGAACTTAATACTGAAAGTTTACTTCTTGAACAAGATTTAGTAAAGACTCTTGGCAAGCGTAGTTGTGGTGTTGCCCAGCAAAGAATCAATGAATTAGGCAATCAGTTGTATGGTTTAGGTAATTTATTAGGTTCTGAAACAAGTCGTGCTGAGTTAGGTGTTAATTATGATGTGCTTAAACGCCAGTTTCATTTGTTGCAAATACGCACATATACTTTGAATTTTCAGTTACAGCAAGAATGTAATGAGTCTAGTCCTGTTGTTTTGTTTTATTATGCCAAAAATAATACTGCAAGTCTTGAGCAAGGCATCATATTGGATGGTCTGGTAATGTCGCATTATGTGCGCGTGTATGCTATTGAGTATAATTATTCTCAGGACTTGCGGTTTTTGGAGGAGTATTATAATATTTCTCAAGCTCCTTCTGTTGTTGTGAATTATGATAGTGTAGTTCAGGGATTGACTGAGAGTGATGTGATTGAAAAAATGCTGAAACAAAAATAAGAGCAGAACTACAAGAACTTTGTGTTGCGTCTGATGAGTTCGTGCACTCATCTCAAGAATGAAAAAACAGCATAATATCACTCCATTTTGCTGAAATATATCATGCGAAACTGTATTTGTAAATCTTTAAATATGCCAATAACACGTGCACTGTCTTCAATAGGTATCATAATGCAATTTGAAGAGAGTTTTGTGCCAGTGGATGCCAGAACACCTTGATACTTTTTATGTTTGTAAGAATAACCATAGAGTTTCTTGCTGAGTAAGACTCGTTTTGACTGACTTTTTATTGGTGGCCAATACAAAAGAACTGATGATTTTCCTTTTGTTATTTGTGCAGTGTATTTGCTAAAAAGGGTTATGCCATTTGCAATAATTGATTGTTTTAGTGACCATTTATCTAAAATTCCGACAATTGGTTTTATTTCATTATTAATGCCAAGATTTTTCCATATCCTATAATACTCAGTTGTATAAAACTTTTTAGTTAGTTGTTGAATGCGTTCAAATAATATTTTATTTTCAGTAAATGTGTTAAAGAAAATATCAATATCGCTTGATGAAGTTGCTTCTCCTCTCGTTACTGAACCAAAAAGAATTGCTTCTTTTATTTCTTTATACAAAGAAGTCTGTAAGTTATAAACAATATAGGAGACAAACTGAATAGAGTATCCTATAAGTTCATTAATGTTTTTATTAGGTGTCATACTGCACCTTTTCATCAAAAAATGAACGAATTCTTGCAAAAAGCGCAAGATATGCTTCAACATCCTCTTTTTGTTTTAATTTGCCATAGCAAAGCTGGTTTCTTTTTGTTTCTAAAGAAACTAGTAAGGCAATAATTTTTTGTTTTTCAGGAAAATCTTCTGAAAGCTTACTAAGTGCTTTTCTCTCTGAGCTGAAAAAATCATGTTTCATGGTTTTTCCAGGATCAATAATATTATTTTTGTGCAAAAATAGTTCTAAAAGGTCTATAACTGCTGCAGAGCAATGAAATCCTATGGTTCTTTGTCTGCGCTCAATTCCTGTTTGTATAGCTTCTTTTATTACTTCAATGCTTTCTTTTACTGCAGCTTTGTGTTCTTCCGCATTCATGATACACCTGTTTCAAGACATTGATACAGATGTATATAAACGTTGCGGTTACAAGTGTATCTTGCATTTGATACAATTGTAACTTATGCTGTATTTCAGGGATTGACTGAGAGTGATGTGATTAAGGGAACATTTACAAATGACGATTCAAAATGAGTGTAAATAGTGAATCGCAAATTCAGTTGAAGTGCGTATTTTTGCTTGTTCTATGATGCAATCAATCATAAGTATTTTAAGCAACTGACAAAAAGATAATTGTATGTGTGGAATTATAGCATATTCTGGTTTTCGTCCAGTTTTGCAGGTATTATTAGCTGGTCTTCAAAGGCTTGAGTATAGGGGATATGATAGTGCTGGCATTGCAGTGCGTCAGGCAGATTGTATTAAGGTGATTAAGCGGTCAGGAAAAATTGCTGTTTTGTCAGAAGCAGCAACAGGTATAACCAGCACTCAGGGCATTGGACATACGCGCTGGGCAACCCATGGTGAGCCAAACCAAGCTAATAGCCACCCGCACACTGACTGTACAGGCAGGATTGCAGTGGTGCACAATGGTATTATTGAGAATTATCATTCATTGAAAACAGTGCTTATGCAGGAGGGTCATGTGTTTTGTTCACAAACAGATACTGAAGTGATTTCGCATCTGATAGAAAAATTTTATGATGGCAATTTGATCTCTGCAGTTAGCAGGGCGCTGCGTTGTCTTGAAGGAACTTATGGCCTTGCAGTTATGCACAGCAATTCAGATGAGATTGTGGTTGCGCGAAGGGGTTCTCCAATGATTATTGGAATAGGAAAAAATGAAATGCTTGCAGCATCAGATGCCTCTGCTCTTCTGCCATACACTAAGCATGTGGTGTATCTTGAAGATGGACAGCTCGCAGTATTAAGTCCTGAATCATGGTGTTTGACTAACTTTGATGGCAGTGAAGTCGCTCCTGAAGTAGTAGAAATTACTTGGGAGGCAGAACAGATTGAAAAAGGTAATTATGCGCACTTTATGCTGAAAGAAATTATGGAACAGTCTCTTAGTGTTGCCAATACTCTGCGAGGCCGGGTTGGTGAAAAAATTAAACTGAGTTTGAGTATTGTTCCAGCAGCTCTTCGCAGGATAATTCTTGTGGCATGTGGTACGAGCTGGCATTCTGCGTTGTTGGGTGAACAATTGATTGAGAGAATTGCAGGTATTCCTGCTGAAGTTGATTATGCGTCTGAGTTTCGTTATCGTAAGCCTTTGCTGGAAAAAACAGATCTTGTGATTGTTATTTCGCAGTCAGGAGAAACAGCTGATACTCTGGCAGCTCTTCGTGAATCAAAGGCCCAAGGTGCACAGACTCTTGGAATTATTAATGTTGTTGGTTCAACTATTTCTCGCGAGGCAGGTCAGGGTATTTTTGTGCATGCTGGTCCTGAAATTGGTGTTGCAAGTACAAAAGCATTTTCTTGTCAAGTGACTGCTCTTGTATTGTTTGCGCTTTACTGCCGTCAGGAAAAAGGGCTTGTGATTGAAAGCAATCTTATTGCAGGGCTGCATTTGCTTCCAGAGAAAATCAATGAGGTTTTTGCGTGCGCTAAACAGGTTGAGGATATTGCTTTAAGCTTTACTAAAGCTCAAAGTATTCTTTTTTTGGCCAGAGGGTTGCAGTTTCCTGTTGCATTAGAAGGTGCTTTAAAGATGAAGGAAGTTTCATATATTCATGCTGAAGGTTATCCTGCTGGTGAGATGAAACATGGACCGATTGCATTAGTGGATCCTGATTGTCCAGTTGTTTTTATTGCAATGCAAGGTCCTTTGCTTGAAAAGGTGATTAATAATATTGAAGAAATATGTGCACGAAAAGGGCGTATTACAGTTATTACTGATTGTCATGATATCCGCTTTCAAAGTCTTGCTACTAATATTATTCAGGTGCCTGCTGTTTGTGAAGAACTAAGTCCTTTAATGTCAGTTATTCCTTTACAATTACTTGCTTATCATGTTGCTCGCTTGCGTGGAATTGATGTTGACAGACCCAGAAACTTAGCAAAAAGCGTGACAGTGGAATAAATACCAACAGACTATCAACGACAAACTAATAACCAACCCAAACCTCTTTAAATGTCTTCTGCAAATGTGTTTGTATGATTAAGAAAAATTCGTCAGATAAGCAGTTATCTAAGAAAGAATTGCCAAAAAAATTGCAAAGCAAATCACATAAAGATCATTCATTTGGTGAGCTTATTGCTCTATCATTTCTTATTACTGTGGGAATTTTCATTGTTGGCATTCTTCTTAATTATGGTCTTGATTTTGTGCGTGTTGATACTATTGTTGATCAAATGGTTGTACATGAGATTGGCAGGTTGAGTTTTGTTGTTGAAAAAGAGTTTACTCAGACTGTTGGTTCTGTGCCTTGTGGCTTGCTTCGTGAGCGTGTTGTTGAGCTAAAAAAGCAGATTCGTCAGGTTGGTTCTGATTTAAGTGGTTATTCTTCAGTGAGTTGGTTGAATAAAAAGGATTTTGATTATTTGAAACGCAAGTATATTTTGCTGCAATTGCGGTTTTTTTCTCTTGTGCAAGGTGTGAATGATGCGTGTGGCGACCCGTATATTCCTATTTTGTTTTTTTATAGTGTTGATAATGAATTGAGTGAGCGTGAGGGTTTTGTGCTTGATGATTTGAGCAAAGCCTATGAAGACAAGGTTGTTGTGTTATCAATTGATAAAGATTATTCTGATGAGCCTCTTGCTGGCTTGTTTGCCAATGCATATAATGTTTCTGTTGCACCAACAGTTATTATTGGCAAAATAAAGCATGAGGGTTTTTCATATCAGGGTGTGTTGAATGCATCTATTTTGAGTATTTTACGCAAGCCTGATCCTTTTGCTCCTGTGGACTTTCAGTATGTGCTTCAAAGTGCTGGTGTAAACATGTCTGAGTTCGCGTATCAGCTTGAGGTTTTGCTTTCTGGAGTAAATAATTCTTTTGCTCGAGGTGATTTAAAGCTCATTAAAGGTCGTGTTTTTCAAAATAGGTCTGTGATGTGCAGTGCTCTTGAAGATTATGATACTGCTCTGGTGTCTGCGCAGGGTGAAGAACGCGCGTTGTTATTTGAGACTGTTGCAAGTTTGGGTTGTGGCAGGAATAAAGCAATTGCTTTGCGAGAAGCTGTGAATGAGGGGCGGTTGTTGGATGTGAATTGGCGTGCTAATATTCTTGAGGCTCTTGCAAATGATGCTGAGCCTGTGCTGAAAATTGTAGCTGCAAGTATTACTCCTAAGCTATTTTTGAATATTGCCAAAAATGCGTCTCGTGTTGTGCTTGGAAGTTCTAAAGTTTCATTGTTTTCTAGTGCGCGCGTGCTGTCTCAGACTGATAGGGTTCGCCGTGACTGGCTTGGCAACCATTTGAGTCAAAGTCCTTGGGGTAATGACTTATTGTCTGTTTTTTCTGAAGAGCATACGTATTCTGCTGATGAATTGCGTGCTGATATTGGCTGGCATGAGGGTGGTCGTTTGATTAATGTGCTAAATCATACCTCTATTTTTCCTTTAGTTGGTGCTGGCACTATGATCGTTTATTCAAATGGTTCTTGGTATGCACCTGATGAGCACGGAGTGTTTAGGTTTGAGGTTCCTTTGGATAAGGTTTCATATCCTACTGCTCGGTTTTTGCGTCAGGATATTGGTGTGTTGATTGATACTCATGGTGTGAACATGCTTGTTGAGCAGGCTATTCGTTTAAATGCATCAGTTGTGTGGAGTGATTGCGACCACCCTGGTAAAATTGCTGCTGCACAATATCTTTCTGAGCATGGCAAAACTGTGGTGTGTTTGCCTGATAAGTATGCGTTTCTTGGTCTTGGTCATGATTTGAAGTTGCTTCCAAGTCCTCCAATTAATTTTGTTAATGACACTACTATTGTTGGTGGTCAGGAGTGTATTCTTGAGCGTAATCAGGTTGTGGTTGTTGAAAATGCCACTAGTTTGCCATATGCATTGTGGTATTATCAAACTCCTTCACTGTATTTTGATGTTCTTAAAAGGTCATTTCCTCTTGATATTGTGGTTGCACAAATTGATGGTTTTAATCAGTCTCAGAAAGTTGTTGATATGGCTGCTGCTGTTGGGGCAAAAGTTATTGGTGTGCGTGTGTTTTCTAAAGAGGATTATATTCAGGTGAAGTCTTGGCTTGAAGAATCTTCTGAACATCAGGCTGTGTTGTTTCATTCAACTCCTTACCCTTATGGTTATTTGTTGTTTCAAGAATTTGCAAACCAGACATGTTTTGGTGATGTAAATCCAAGGTTTGAGTGAGTGCATGATGCAGGAAAATACGAGAAAATTATTCTGGGAAAAAGCTGAAAACCAGCTCTCTGAGTATGGCATCTGGTATGTTCTTGCTATTGTATTACTTGTGCGTTTGTGGTTTGTGTTTGACTGGCGTGAGGTGTGGTGGGATTCTGGCGTTTATGTTGGCATGGCTAAGTGGTTGTGGTCTTTGGGCACGAGTGGTTTGTGGGAGGATTTTCGTCCAGTACTTTGGCCTTTTGTTCTTGGTTTTTTTTGGAAGATTGGCATAAGTCCAGTTATTGCAGCCCGTGTTCTCATGTTTGTTCTGTCTTTGGGTTGTGTTTGGTTGGTGTTTAAGATTGGAAGCAGTGTGTTTGATGTGCGTACTGGTTTGCTTACTTCTGTTTTGTTTGGTTTTTCTCAGATTTTTTTCTTGTTGGGTTTTCATGAATATACTGAGATTCCTGCATTGTTTTTAGTTTTGTTTGGCTTTTGGTTGTTTTTAAAAGAAAAAATGTTTTTGAGCGGTTTATTTATTGGTCTTGCTGTATTGATGCGTTTTCCTAGTGGTTTGTTTGGCATTACTTTGCTTGCAGTGTTGTGCTGGGAAAGAATTTGGAAGAAAATAGTGTTGTTAGGCTGTGGTTTTAGTGCTGTGTTTGCTCCATTCATGGTTTTTAATTATTGGTTATATGGCAGTCCTTTTCACAGTCTTATTGCTGGCCAGCAGGTGATTAGTAAGGTGTTGGGTTGTACTGTGTTGCATGCTCTTCCTTGGTATGCTTATTTTCAATTGTTATTATTTGAGAATGTTGTGAATGTGTTTGCTGTTGTTGGTATTGCTCTGGCTTGCTTTTCTTCCATTCAAAATAAACGTGGCAAGATTCTTGTTGTGTTGAGTTCTTTGATTCCTTTACTATATTATTCTTTTTTGCCTTGCAGGGATTATCGTTATTTGCTGAGCTTTTTACCTTTTGTTGTTCTGCTTGCAGTATTTGGTTTTTCTTGGTTTGTGAGAAAAAAGTGGTTGTGGTATGCGTTGAGTGTACTTCTAATAATATTTGCAGTTTTTAATGCGATAACTTTTTACAAAGGAGAATACATTGCGTATGATGTTGTTGCTGAGCAGTATAATACGTTTTTTCATAATGTGTCAGCATCTGGTGAGGTGTGGATTTCTAATCCTGTGATGGCAGCATATACTGATGTGCCTTTGCACAAAGTGTATTATCCGGTGTATGATAGTGCTGTTGCTTTGAGTTTTAATAAATATTTGCAACAGAATATTGATAGAGTAGAATATGTTGCTCTTGATAATTGTGGCGGAGGCATTATTTGCGCAAGTGATGATGTGCAGTGTAGTGCTGAATTAAGTCAGACTCTGAGTTTTTTGTCTGAAAATTATGCGCCTGTGCTAAACACAACTAAAGGAAGGTGTTGGTATTTGGTGTTTACAAATCAAAATGATTTTATTTCTATCAATGGATAAAGGCTTGAGCTGAAAAAAGAGAATGTTTAGGTTAGACGAACAGTATGATTGAAAAATATCAGTTGCTAAAATGAAAATCCCAATCTGGGCAGAGCCCCGGGGTATCATTAATAATAGTTGGGATTTTCAATGCACAAAAATCCAGCGAGATTTTTGGCACACGAAATGCGTTCATTTCGTTGTGTTGCAAATACCTCCGAATTGCTTCTCTTCACCCAACCGCGGTAGAACCGCGGGGTATTCGCAACAAATAATCCACAAACTAAAGTTATTCTTTCATTTTCTGCGCAAGTATATCCCCAATAGTTAGTCCCGTACTTCCTTTTTTGTCTGATTTTTGTAGTATTGCTGTTTCTTCTGTTCGCAGTTCAATGAGTTTGATATGGAGTGTGTGTTCAAGTTTTTTTGCTGTGTCTATGCTAGGTTCTATGGCTTCGTTTTCCCAGTGTGAGACCATGCTTTCTTTTTCTGTGATGTGTTTGGCAAATTCTTTTTGTGTGAGATTAAGTTTTTCTCTGCTTTTTCTTATGCGCGCAGCATAGTCTGATACAACTGCTTCATAAGGTTCTGGTGTTTTTGCAACAGGTTTAGTTTGTTGTTTGTTTTGTTGTTTTTCTTTTTTTTCTGGAAAATCATACTGTGGTTTGCTTAATGCTTTCCCAAAGCTAGCGCATAGTTTACAAACTTTAAGTCTGCTACCTTCTACTTCTGCTAACAAAAATGGTTGTTTTGTGCTACCGCAAAGCTCGCATGCTGTCATAAATTGTTTGCTAATGTAGTGTTATAAAAGTCTTGTGGAAGAACATTGTTTAGATTATTTTTATTAGTCAGAAATATAATGTAACGCCGACGCTGGGAATTTCAGCGTTACAGTTTTGTCGTCAAAAACCATAAAGCTTTTGAACCCAGACACTCATGAAAACCACTGTTTTCAGGAGTCCCAAAAACAAAGATTTATATGTTTTTGTGACCATTTCTGACATCAACTGTTCAGGTTGACGACTTACCGGATTAGTCTACGTCGGCGTCATTATTTTATTATTTTTTCTATTTATGTAATTTTATTGGAAAAAGCCGGAAACTTTACGCTTTTTTCTTCGAGTTTACGGTTATTTCACGATCTTTACGAAAAAAGGAGGTTGTTTATTCTGTTTTTTCGGCAAAAGCATTTGAATTTTCGGGCTGTTATGATTCTGCGAGATACCTTACGCCAATACCAGTTGTCAATCAAAGAAAATGCCTCAGCATACTCACTACGTACTACGTTCGTAGGTTTTCCTAAAAGTCAAACTTTCGTCTACCCACCGTTAGCTTTCGCTCATTTAGCAGCAAACTGCAGGGTATGGTTCGAGCAAAACGAAAACCTACAAAACCACAGTTGAGTATGAATCAAATTTGTAATCAAACTTATAGTTGACTAACCCCAGCAGTATTATTAACTCAGCATAGTTTCCTAGTAAAATGAAGCCTAAACAATCTAAACTTCTCTCTCAATGGCTTGCTGATGAACAAGCGCCTTTTTCTGGCTGGGATTTTTCATATTTGAAACACAGATTTATTCAAGAGCGTCCTTGTTGGGATTATGTTGCGACTGCAAAGCGTTTGTTAAAGAAATCAAATTATGTGCTTGACATGGCTACTGGTGGTGGTGAGGTTTTTTCAGCACTTGCACCTTTTCCTGCGCATACAGTTGCTATTGAAGGTTGGAAGCCCAATGTTGTTGTTGCAAGAAAGCGTTTGAAGCCTTTTGGTGTGAAGGTTATTGAGGCTAATGAATTGCATAAACTGCCTTTTGCTAATGGTGAATTTGATCTGGTGCTAAATCGTCATGGTGGAATTAATCAGGCAAGTGCTAAAGAGATTTATCGCGTGCTTTGTAATACTGGTTTGTTTTTAATTCAACAGATTGAAGATTCAACTCTGAAAGATTTGTGTAAAGAATTTGGAGCAAATCAAAAATGGAGTTCTCACACTTTTTTTCAAGTGAAAAAATATTTTGTAAAGGCAGGTTTTCACATTGAAGATGCAAAACATTGGTCTGCTAAATTAATGTTTAACGATGTTGGCGCTTTTGTTTATTTTTTAAAGGCTATTCCTTGGCTTGTGCCAGGTTTTAGTGTGAAAAAGCATTTTAAAGCATTGGAAAAATTGCAGAAAAAGCTTGATTCTGGAAAAAAGCTTGTTTTTGTGCAAAAGAGTTTTTTGGTGCTGGTGAGGAAGGAGCAGGTTCTTGAATGAGTTATAGCGAATCTCTTTAATTTCAGAACTTTTGCAGGTAATGTGACCAAGTTTATTGTGTCGAGATTCGCTATTTAGAAATCTCAAGAAAGGTTTTTAAATTATTGAGATTTGCTATTAAAACAAATTGATGAAAATGTCTCATAACCTAAGTAACACGATAATTATGATGAACTCATTTTTTTGTGGATCCACAAATTCTGTCACAAGTTTTCTAACTCTTCAGGACGAATTTGCGCTTCTTTTAGAATATGATGTAAGGTTCCTTTCTTCAGCTTATTATGAAGAGGAATAGTGAGCTTAATCACTTCTTCTGCAGTTCTTTTTTCCATGCGCACATGAGAGCCAGATTGTCGAATTGCGATGAAACCCGCATGTTGAAGCTTTCTGATAAGTTCATTGCCAGAAATCTGTGGAAGCTTCATACAGCAACAGTTGTGATTTCTCCAGAGTATTGAATTGTCTCGTCAGTTTCAGCTTCAAGATACAGCCCAATAGCTTCTTTTATATTCTGTAGCGCTTCTTGTTTTGTTTCGCCTTCAGAGATGCAACCAGGTAACGAAGGCACATAAACAGTGTATCCTCCTTCTTCCTGAGGTTCTAGAATGACTTTGAGGTTCATACTACAATATGTCCTTCTTTCTATTTAAATCTTCGTTAAACAAAATGGTAAATCAGATACTATAACTGTTAATGCAGGCAAAAAAAATTGATGTTTGTGCAAAAGAGTTTTTTGGTGATGGCGAAAAAGGAATTGTTGTGAATACTTAAAGTCAGCCTCAGTTTTTTAAAGGTCATTGTATCTATTGTAGTTTATGGTTGACTGGCAGTTTAAATCTTCTGATGGAAAGATTAGCATAGATGATGAATGTGTGAAATTATATGAAAGGTGTATGACTCACGCTTTGCTGAGTCATTCTAATCCTAAGCAATCAAACTATCCTGTACTATCTGCTGGACTTACTGATGCAAATATTTTTGTGCGTGGAGGAAATGTAGAATATCGCATGATGGGAAGAGGTATTCACTCTGAAGAAGCTCTTGTGTCTGCAGCAATTCAAAGTGGAGGTAAAGATGCTAAGCTTTCTCTTATTGCAATTATTTCTGGAACGCCAGGAAACATTGCTATGCCTTGTGGTAATTGCAGAGACTTACTTAAGGAGTATTGTACTGCTGATGCAGTTATTGTATGTGGCGCGCCTGTTGGTGGTGAAGCAAGTGTTATACGATTAAGCTCTTATTTTAATGATGATTTTCCTGAAATTAAAGAGTTTCAGTTTGGTATTGGCGCGCACAATGGGCTGATAGAGGCTCTTTGTTCAGAAAGAAACGCCTATCATCCTTGCGTACCAAAAGAAAAGATGTATGGTGCTACAATTTATTGTGAACCCCCTGGGTTTAGCACCAATACTTTTTTAAGTGGCCACTTTGCTGGAGATTCTGCATTTCATCCTGTGTTTCCTATCAGAAACGCTATTTCTGCGCTTCAAAATAGTAATTCATCTTTAAAATGGTATCCCGCAAAAGTAGTTGTTGCGCAAACTGGATACAAACCAGCAGTTCCTTATATTGAGCGACAGCACTTGCTTGAATTTGAGTGTTACTTGCGTAAAAAGCATGGACGTTCTTCACCAATTGATGTTAGATTAATAGAGACAGATATTAAAGGCGGCGTTGTTCATGCTTGGAAAACAGACAGCACTGAATGGATTCCATATGCATTTAGGCCTGAGAATTTGGAGTGATTTTTAGGATTTTCTGCGCAACATTTATATATAAGGCATACCATACCACATATATGAGTGAAGAACTCCTTAACCACAAACACGTTGAGGAAAATGGAGACATAATTGAACTGCACATCTGGCGCGTGCCAAAAACAAATGAAAATCCAGAGGGTATTGTGTACTCTCTTGTTTACATAAGAAATAAAAAAAGACTCATTGGCTATGACAACGAGACTCACGGCTTAGGATCAAGTAATCATCATAAACACATCAAAGACCGAACAGTTTTATATCAATTTATTGACGAATGGAGATTAACAGAAGACTTTGCAAATGATGTTGAAAAAGTCAGGCGAGGCATTATTCAATGAAAATTAAAAACATAAGACTGACAGTTAAGACTAACAAAAATGCGTTGCATGATTTTGATAGTATGCTCTCTAAAGCACGCAAAGGGGAAAACATTGCATCACAAGATGAGCTTTCATTTGAAAATATTAATACTCTGCGCAAAGTGCTTACTGAAAAGCGTATTGAATTGCTTCGAGTAATTAGGCAACAAGAGCCTGATTCACTATACTCACTTGCAAAGATGGTTAAAAGGGATTTGAAAAGTGTTAATACTGATGTTAATATTCTTGTTGAGTTAGGGCTCATGTCTTTGGAATCAATCAAACAAGAAAGACATAAAATAAAACCTGGAGTTGCATTTGATAGATTGAGTGTTGAAATAGCGATTTAGTAGATCAGATAGTTAGTCACTTGATTCAAAAGCAGTAAACCGCGCAAAAATCGTATTTATTGTTAAAAGACTCAATTTAGTATATAAATTCAACCGCGCAATACAAAGATTAAAAAAAATATTAAACAAAGTTGAATGAGTGAAGGTGTTCTCAGCTGATAGAGGATGAAACACAACAGTGCCACAAGACCTTATTTTTTCGGCACGATTGGGAGCTTCCCGCGAGAACGGCCAAAGTAGCTGAAGTAGTCATAGGCGCCGACGTTGTTGATGACGTAGTAAAAGCCACCACCCAAGCCAACAGGACCAACCCTAACAACACCATCAGACAAATCTGCGCGAGAATACAGCACCTGCGCGGTTGAATAATTGCACCTCGCCAGTAATCGTCTATTCAAGTCTGCATTTTTAGGCATCATCGCCTTAATCCCAGCATCATTTTTGTAAGCAGAATCTTTCTTAGTAGAAAATGAAGGATTTTTAGAAGGAACAAT